>RCMZ01000359.1_pt1 | contig 25983 bp, 26 predicted proteins | sample 2041141 | NCBI WGS metagenome assembly RCMZ01 (sample SAMN09708263, study PRJNA481090) | Wastewater metagenome, whole genome shotgun sequencing project. | biome: sewage; isolation source: Davis station wastewater (DW) | place: Antarctica: Davis Station | collected 2010-03-01
CGAATGTCAGAGCTTCTTGGCTGATACGCAGCATCGCGGGGGCTCCCGAGCGGGAAAATGGAAGCGCGCCATTATACTCAGACACCCCTGGCTGCGAAAGATAAAACTCTGACTATGTTGGCCATGCGGATGGATGGGGCAAAAAGCTCACAACTCCACTTTCACCCAACTGATCTTCTGATCCAGCCAGTCGGCGAACTCGTCGATGAAACTCGGCTTGAAGCCCGCCTCGGCCCAGTTGTTGAAGATAAACCCCAGGTTGGAAAAACCGCACTCCTGTAAAAACAGAAAGCCGTTGATGTCATCTTCATGGCCGCACAAAGGGCAGATGAAGTTATCGGTGCGCCCCGGCATCCAGTCTTCCAGGCTGTCGAACAACACCTCGCCCACTTCCTGACGGCACTCGGGGCAACCGGCCTCTTCGAGAAAACCCTTGGCCGGCGTGTAGATGCAGCGCTTGGTGACGATTTCCAAGCCATTGATCGGTTCGCCGAAGGGCAGCGCCTCGGGGTGCAGCACCACCGCCCGGGCGCCGTCGGCAATGGCGTAGGCCATGCGATTGCCCGTGCGCCCGCAGGTCGAGAGTTCTTCTTTAATAATGTTCTTGCGCACCAGCCAGCGCACAACCGCCCGCGCACGGGGTTCGTGGACCGGCAGGGTGGAGATTTTCGGGACGAGAATGCTTTGCGAATTCATGGCGGGCCTGCGGGGCTGCTGGTGCTATCGCGGGCGACCCCGCACCCACAGAGTGTGGCGCTTTGCCCGCGATGGCGCGCTAAAAGGCCAGCAGCTTAATCCTTGAGCCCCGCAGGTCAAGCGCTCAGATAGCGGCCGATCAGCGCAATGCCACTGGCCAGCACCAGCCAGGTCACCAAGCGCACGAAGGCCTCGCGCGATAGTTTCATGCTCAGGCGCCGGCCGATCCACAGGCCCAGGGCCATGGCGGGCAGCAAGCAGGCCGCCAGTACCAGCAACGGCAGTTCGGCATAAACCCCGGCCAGCAGGAACAGGCTCAGGCGCACCAGGGTGCTGCAGCTAATCAGCGCACTCTGGGTGGCCCGCGCCGCATCCTTGGGCAAGCGAGCATTGAGGTAGATCGCATACAGGAACCCGCCGCTGCCAAACAGTGCGCCAAACAACCCGCCCACCGTGCCCATCGGCACTGCCCACCCGGCCGCGAGCTGGCTGGCGCGCACTTTCACCGCCAGGCTGTAGATCGCATAGGCGCTGATAAACAGCCCCATCAACAACAGCAAGATGTCCGACTTAAGGTTGAGCAAAAAGGTCACCCCCAGGGCGCACCCCACCACCATGCACGGCAGCAAGCGCAGCAACTCCCCCCGGGCCACGTCCTTGCGCGACGGCAGCAGGTTGCCGAACGCGGCGACAAAATCCAGCAGCACCAGCAGGGGCACGATTTTCGACAGCGGCATGAACAGGATCAGGATCGGCCCGGCCACCAGCGCCGTGCCAAACCCGGCGATGCCGAACACGATGTAGGCCAGTGCAATGCCCAGGCCGATCACCAGCCAATCCACCCCGCCCCACGGCCATGACTCCAACAACCCCATCACGCTCATCACTTGCCTGCCTCCTGTTTGGTTAGCGCCTGACTTTAGCCAGCAACGAGCATTGCGACTAATATCATCCTTGCCCGCCACCCATCTCAAAAAGGCATGACTCGTGATTTCCACCCGCCAGTTGCGTTACTTCGTCGATATCGCCGAATGCGGCAGTTTCAGCGCCGCCGCCGAGCGCCTGTTCGTCGCCCAATCGGCCCTGAGCCGTCAGATCAAAGAACTGGAAAGCCAATTGCAAACGCCGCTGTTCGAGCGCACCGCGCGACAACCGCGGCTCACAGCGGCCGGCGAGGCGTTTTACCCCCGCGCCCGCAGCCTGCTCAACGAACTTGAGGCGGCCAGCGAACTGGCCACCCAGGTCGGCAATGGCCAGCGCGGCACCCTGCGCTTGAGCCACTCCAGCACCGTGCCCATGTGCGGGCGCCTGCTCCAAGGCATCAGCGCTTATCTGGCGCAATACCCCGGCGTGTCCATGGACATCGTCAAGCTGTCCTCCGAAGCCCAATTGCAGGAGTTGGCCGAGGGGCGCCTGGACATCGGCCTGCTACGCCTGCCTGTGCTGCGCCAGCGCGAAGGCGTGCGCGTGCTGCCTTTATATAGCGAGCGCCTGCTGCTGGCGGTGCCGCCAGGCCATGCGCTGGCCCGGCAAGTGCCCGCCCAAGGCGTGGACCTGGCGCAACTCAAGGACCAGCCCTTCATCTCCCTGCCCCACCCACAGCGCGGGGGCTTGAGCTACCTGTCGGCGGAACTGTGCATGCGCGCAGGATTTTTCCCCAAGGCCGCGCGAGTGGTATCGCGCAAGACCACCCAGTTGCAATTGATCCAGGCCGGGTTCGGCATCGCCCTGCTGCCCGAATCGATGCAAGACATCGCCCCCGCCAACCTGCACTTTCTGCCCCTGGCCGACCCGGATTGCCACAGCACCATCGCCCTGGCGTGCCGGCAAGCGCCCACGCCGCTGGTGGAACAGTTCACCCGGCACTTTACCCAGGGATTTGCCCACAGCCGTGGAGATTGATCGCGTTATGCCTTTACACTGCGCCCCATGATTAAAGATCCCTTTGCAAGACTCGGCCTGGACCGCGAAGTCCTGACCGTCAGCCAGCTCAACGGCCGCGCGCGGGTGCTGCTCGAAGATGTGTTCAGCAACATCTGGGTCGAAGGCGAAATCTCCAACCTCGCCCGCCCGGCGTCCGGCCATGTGTATTTCACCCTCAAGGACAGCGGCGCCCAGGTGCGCTGCGCGCTGTTCCGCCAGAACGCGGCGCGGGTGCGCCAGGCGCTGAAGGATGGCCTGGCGGTGAAAGTGCGCGGCAAAGTCTCGTTGTTCGAGGGCCGTGGCGACTACCAATTGATCCTCGACACCGTGGAGCCGGCCGGCGACGGCGCGTTGCGCCTGGCCTTCGATGCCCTGAAAGAGAAGCTCAGCGCCGAAGGCCTGTTCAGCGCCGAGCGCAAAGTGCCACTGCCGGCCCATCCGCAGCGGATCGGCATCATCAGTTCGCCCACCGGCGCGGTGATCCGCGACATCATCAGCGTGTTCCGCCGCCGTGCGCCCCAGGTTCGGCTGACCCTGATCCCCACCGCCGTGCAGGGCCGCGAAGCCACCGCGCAGATCGTCCGCGCCCTGCAACTGGCCGACGCCCGTGGCTTCGATGCGCTGATCCTGGCCCGTGGCGGCGGCTCGCTGGAAGACCTCTGGTGCTTCAACGAAGAGGCCGTGGCGCGGGCGGTGGATGCCTGCGTGACGCCGATCGTCAGCGCGGTGGGCCATGAAACCGACGTATCCATCAGCGACTTCGTCGCCGACGTGCGCGCGCCGACCCCTTCGGCCGCCGCTGAACTGCTGGCCCCGGATGCCAGCAACCTGGTGCGCCAGGTCGAAAGCCTGCACCGCCGCTTGGTGCTGCTGATGCGCAATCGCCTGAGCCACGACCGCTTGCGCCTGGAAGGCATGGCCCGGCGCCTGCGCCATCCGGGCGAACGCCTGCGCCAGCAAGCGCAACGCCTGGACGACCTGGACATGCGCCTGCGCCGCGCCTTCGAGCGCAGCCTCAACTCCCGCCGCGAACGCCTGATCCGGCTCGAAACACGCCTCGCCGGGCAGCACCCCGGGCGGCAACTGGCCTTGCTGCGCCAACGCCTGGCCAGCCTCGCCGAGCGTCTGCCACGAGCCATGGGCGAAGGCCTCAAACGCCGGCGCCTGCAACTGCAAAGCCAGGTGCAAACCCTACACGTGGTCAGCCCACTGGCCACCCTGGGCCGTGGCTACAGCATTTTGCTCGACGAACGGGGCAACGCCATCCGCAACGCCGCGCAAACCCACAACGGCCAGCGCCTCAAGGCCCGGCTCGGCGAAGGCGAACTGCTGGTGCGCGTCGAAGACAACCACCTGACCCCTGTCACCCTCTCTTTACTGGACTGATCGATGCCGCGTTTTTTCTGCACCCTGTTGCTGCTGTGCCTGACCCTCAACGCCCACGCCGACAGCTACATCACCCGTTTGCTCAACAAACCGGTGCCCGGCGGCGTGGCGGTGGTGGACCTCGGCGCGGCGGCGCAAGCGCCCAAGGCGAGCTATCAAGGCAAACCGGTGCTGGTGGTCAAGGAACAAGAGAACTGGCTGGCCATTGTCGGCATCCCGCTGACCGTCCAGCCTGGCAATCACCAGATCACGGCGGGAGGGCGTAACCTGCCGTTCATCGTCGGCTTCAAGAAGTACCCGGAACAGCGCATCACCCTGAAGAACAAAAGCCAGGTCAACCCCGACCAGGCGCAGCTCAAGCGCATCGAAGGCGAACTGGCGGTGCAGCTCAAGGCCTACCGCACCTTCAGCCCCAACCTGCCAAGCAACCTGCTGCTGGACAAACCGGTCAACGGCCCGCTGTCGAGCAAGTTCGGCGTGCGCCGCTTCTTCAATGGCGAAGAGCGCAACCCCCACGCCGGGCTGGATTTCGCCGTCCCCGCCGGCACGCCCATCAAGACCCCGGCCGGCGGCAAGGTGATCCTGGTCGGCAACTACTTCTTCAATGGCAACACCGTGTTCGTCGACCACGGCCAGGGCTTTATCAGCATGTTCTGCCACATGTCGAAAATCGACGTGAAGCCCGGCCAGCAATTGGCGCGTGGCGCGGTGGTGGGCAAGGTCGGCGCCACCGGCCGCGCCACTGGGCCCCATATGCACTGGAACGTCAGCCTCAACGACGCGCGGGTCGACCCGGCGATTTTCATTGGTGCGTTCCAGCCCTGAGTTCATCGCCGCCATCCCTGTGGGAGCGGGCTCGCCCGCGATGGCATCAGCCCAGCCGCCCCAATTGCGCAAGCCGATAGCCTCGCGCAAACAAAGCTAATAATCCCTCACTTATAAGCCATAAAATCTCGCCAATTAGAGAATTAGCAGAACTTATCTCAATTTTTCCCGGCCGCTTGCCATCGTCCCCCCGGCGCGGTTAGGGTTGAACGCATGAAAACCTCTCACACCCTCATTCAGCGTCGCCAACACCGCAGCCTGTGCCTCGTCAGCGCACGACTGCCAGGGTGAATCGCGGTGCCTCGCCCCTTGCCTCATCTCTCGTAAACGCATTACCGGCAGGCCGCCTCTTTTCGGCCGAACAATAAGGATTACCCCTATGACCATGCTCAAAGACCCGTCCTCGAAATACCGCGCCTTCCCGACCATCGACATCCCGGACCGCACCTGGCCGTCGAAAACCATCACTAGCGCGCCGATCTGGTGCAGCTCCGATTTGCGCGACGGCAACCAGTCGCTGATCGAGCCGATGGATGCAGTGAAAAAACTGCGTTTCTGGAAAACCCTGGTCGCCGTCGGCGTGAAAGAAATCGAAGCCTCCTTCCCGGCCGCTTCGCAAACCGACTTCGACTTCGTACGCACCCTCATCGAAGACGGCCACATCCCGGACGACACCACCATCCAGGTGCTCACCCAGGGCCGTGAAGACCTTATCGAGCGCACCTTCGAATCCCTGCGCGGGGCGAAAAAAGCCATCGTCCACCTGTACAACGCCACCAGCCCATCCTTCCGCAAAATCGTCTTCAACCAGGACAAGGAAGGCGTCAAGGCCATCGCCGTGAACGCCGCCAAGCTGTTCGTCAAGTACGCAGCCATGCAACCTGAAACCCAGTGGACCTTCGAGTACTCGCCAGAAACCTTCAGCGCCACGGAGCTGGAGTTCTCCAAGGAAGTCTGCGACGCGGTGATCGAGGTGTGGAACCCAACGCCCGAGCACAAGATGATCCTCAACCTGCCGGCCACGGTTGAGTGCGCCACGCCGAACATCTACGCCGACCAGATCGAATGGTTCGGCCGCCATATCAACCGCCGTGACAGCGTGCTCATCAGCCTGCACACCCATAACGACCGTGGCACAGGCGTTGCCGCCACCGAACTGGGCCTGATGGCCGGCGCCGACCGTGTCGAAGGCTGCCTGTTCGGCAACGGCGAGCGCACCGGCAACGTCGACCTGGTGACCGTCGCGCTGAACCTCTACACCCAGGGCGTGGACCCTGAGCTGGACTTCTCCGACATCGACGGCATCCGCAAGGTCGTGGAAGAGTGCAACCAGATCCCGGTGCACCCGCGCCACCCCTACGTGGGCGACCTGGTCCACACCGCGTTCTCCGGCTCGCACCAAGACGCCATCCGCAAAGGCTTCAGCCAGCAACAACCCGACACCCTGTGGGAAGTGCCGTACCTGCCGATCGACCCCGCCGACATCGGCCGCAGCTACGAGGCGGTGATCCGCGTCAACAGCCAGTCGGGCAAGGGCGGCATCGCTTACTTGCTGGAACAGGAATACGGCATCAACCTGCCACGCCGCATGCAGATCGAGTTCAGCCAAGTCGTGCAGCGTGAAACCGATCGCCTGGGCCTGGAGATGACCGCCCAGCAGATCCACAGCCTGCTCCACAGCGAGTACCTGCAAGCCAACACCCCGTATGCACTGGTCAGCCATCGCTTGCAGGAAGAGAACGGTCATAGCGCGGTCGAGGTGGAAGTCTCCAGCAAAGGCCAGGGCGAAACCAACCTGCACTGGCGCGGCAAGGGTAACGGTGCCCTGGAAGCCTTGGTGGCCGGTTTGCCGATCCCGGTGGAGATCATGGACTACAACGAACACGCCATCGGCGCCGGCACCAACGCCAAGGCCGCGGCGTACATCGAACTGCGGGTCAATGGTGAGCGTGCGGTCCACGGCGTGGGTATCGACGAAAACATCACCACCGCCAGCTTCAAGGCCCTGTTCAGCGCGCTGAACCGCTCCCTCAGCCAGCCGCAGGCGAAAGCGGCGTAAGGCCCTGCGCAATACAAAAGGCCCCTGGATGAGCGTCCAGGGGCCTTTTTATTGGGTGGGATTTCGTACTGCCTTATCGCGGGCAGGCCCCCACAAAGGGAGTGGCAAACAATACAAATCCTTGTGGGAGCGGGCTCGCCCGCGATAGCAATCTTGCAGGTAACGCTGCCCCCTCAGGCAAACTGAAAACCGTCCGCATCCAGGTTCGCCGGGAACCTCGTGCGATAAGCCGCCAGCTCTGCCGCATCCAGGCACACCAGGAACACCCCGTCCGCCTCTCCCGCACTCAACAGGCTTTCGCCCTGGAAATCCAGAACCTGGCTATCCCCGGTGTAGGCAAAGCCCTTGCCGTCGGTGCCGACCCGATTGACCGCCGCGACGTAGCACAGGTTTTCAATGGCCCGCGCGGGCAGCAAGCGGTTCCAGTGCTGGCGCCGCGCGCCTGGCCAGTTGGCGGTGTAGAGCAGCAGGTCGGTGTCGTGGGGGTCGCGGCTCCACACGGGGAAACGCAGGTCGTAGCAAATCAGCGGCCGAATGCGCCACCCTTTGAGCTCGAACCGCACCTGCCGCTCGCCTGGGCTGAAGTGCTTATGTTCACCGGCCATGCGGAACAGGTGACGCTTGTCGTAGTGCAGCACTTCGCCATCCGGGCGCGCCCACAGCAAGCGGTTGCGATGGCTGCCATCGGCCAGTTGCACAATCAGGCTGCCGGTCACCACCGCGTCGTACTTTTTCGCCTGGCCCCGCAGCCATTGGCTGGTGGGGCCGTTCTCGGGCTCGGCCAGGGTTTCGGACTCCATGGAAAACCCCGTGGTGAACATCTCCGGCAGGATTATCAAGTCCGCGCCACGCGCCTGTTCCAGCAGCAACTCGAAGTGATCGTGGTTGGCCTGACGGTCGTGCCAGGCCAGCGTGGTCTGCACCAGGGCGATGTTCAGGTTCGGAAAAGCAGTCAAATCCCACATAGTTTTTGCGCTGCCTGACGCAGCGTCTCCTCCCGTTTAGCGAAGCACAAGCGCACCAGGCGCTGCTCTTGTGGTGGGTTCTGGTAGAACACCGACACCGGGATGGTCGCCACACCATGCTCACGGGTGAGCCACAGCGCCATCTCGACATCGTTGAGGTCGGGGCGGATCTGCGAGTAATCCACCAACTGGAAGTAGGTGCCGGTGACCCGGGTAAAGCTCAAGCGCGAAGGCGCGAGCAGATCGCAGAACAAATCGCGCTTGGCCTGATAGAACCCCGGCAGCTCATCGATGTGCTCCGGGTGCTCGGCCATGAAATCGGCCAGGGCGTACTGCAATGGCGTCACACCGCAGAAACTCACGTACTGGTGCACTTTGCGCAGCTCGGCGCTCAGGGCCGGAGGCGCCACCACGTAACCGGTTTTCCAACCGGTTACGTGGTAGGTCTTGCCGAACGAACTGACCACAAAGGCGCGCTGATACAGCTCTTCGTGGGCCAGCACACTGGCGTGGGCCACGCCGTCGAACACCAGGTGCTCGTAAACTTCGTCGCTAATCAGGTAAATGTCGCGGTCACGGATCAGTTGCGCCAACTGGTCCAGCTCGGCCCGGGAGATCAACGCGCCGCTGGGGTTATGCGGGGAGTTGAGAATAATCATCCGCGTGCGCGGGCTCAGCGCCTGGGCGAGCTTGTTGAAATCGATGGTGAAGGTCTGGCTGTCCAGTTGCACATGCACGCAACGCCCGCCGGCCAGTTCTACCGATGGCTCGTAGCTGTCGTAGGCAGGGTCGAAAACGATAACTTCATCGCCGCTGTGGATAACCGCCTGGATGGCGCAGAAGATGCCCTGGGTGGCGCCGGGGGTGATGGTGACTTCCATGTCCGCATTGACCCGCACGCCGTAGCTGCGCTGGATCTTCGCAGCCACTTGCTGGCGCAGTGCCGGCAGGCCGGTCATGGGCGAGTACTGGTTGTGGCCGTTGGCAACATGCCAACTGAGCGCATCCCGTAGGGCCTGCGGGCCGTCGAAATCGGGAAAGCCCTGGGACAGGTTCAGTGCGCCGGTTTCCATCGCGAGCTGCGACATGCGGGTGAAGATAGTGGTGCCGACATTCGGCAGCTTACTGGCGATCATGGGTGATTCCCTGCTCAACACCCGGCTCTACGGCGGCGCGGGAGCCCCGGAGGATAGCCCATCCAACGCCCATAAAAAAAGGGCGCATAAAGCGCCCTTCTTCAACCGGCCCGATGAATCAGCGCTTGTCGCGGCGCTTCTTGTCGGCCTTCTTGTGGTGGGTCATCAAACGACGCTTCTTGTTGACCTGGCGGTCGGTGAGCGTGTTTTTGTTGCCTTCGTACGGGTTCTCACCGCCCTTGAACTCAATACGGATCGGCGTACCGACCAGTTTCAGTACCCGGCGATAGGTGTTCTCCAGGTAGCGCACATAGGACTTGGGCACCTTCTCGATCTGGTTACCGTGGATCACGATAATCGGCGGGTTGGCACCGCCCAAGTGGGCGTACCGCAGCTTGATCCGACGGTTGTTGACCATCGGCGGCGCATGCTCGCCCACGGCGTCTTCGAGAATCTGGGTCAGGCGATTCGTCGGCCAGCGGGTGACCGCCGACTTGAACGAGTTCTGCACCGAAGCGTAGAGGTTGCCCACGCCCGTACCGTGCAGGGCCGAGATGAAGTGAATGTCGGCAAAATCAACGAAAAACAGGCGACGTTGCAACTCGACCTTGACGAAATCACGCTCGCCGGGGGTCATGCCGTCCCACTTGTTGATCGCGATCACCAGCGCCCGACCCGCTTCCAGGGCAAAGCCCAGCAGGTTGAGGTCGTGGTCAACCACACCTTCGCGGGCATCCATGACGAAGATCACCACGTTGGCGTCTTTGATCGCTTGCAGGGTCTTGACCACGGAGAACTTTTCAACTTCCTCGTGGATCTTGCCGCGTTTGCGCACACCAGCGGTGTCGATCAGCGTGTACTTCTCTTCGTTACGCTCAAAGGGAATATAGATACTGTCGCGGGTGGTGCCGGGCTGGTCGTAGACGATAACCCGGTCTTCACCGAGCATGCGGTTGACCAGGGTCGACTTGCCGACGTTCGGGCGGCCGATGATGGCAATCTTGATCCCGTCTTTTTCGCTCGGACCGGGAATGCGCTTGGCTTCCTGGCCTTCTTCGACGATTTCCTCTTCGCCGTCTTCAGGCGCTTCGTCATCGTCTTTGGGGAAGTCGCTCAGGGCGATTTCCAGCATCTGCGTGATGCCGCGGCCGTGGGCACCGGCGATCGGGATCGCGTGGCCCATGCCCAACGGGGCGAACTCGGCGCGGGCCATTTCAGGGTCGATGTTATCGACCTTGTTGGCGACCACGTAGGAACGCTTATTTCGCTTGCGCAGGTGCTCGGCGATCATCTGGTCGGCAGCGGTGAAACCGGCGCGGGCATCGACCAGAAAGAGGACGACATCGGCTTCTTCGATGGCCAGCAGCGACTGCTCGGCCATCTTTTCGTCCATGCCATGCTCGTCACCGGAAATACCGCCGGTATCGATCAAAATGTAGGAGCGCCCTTGCCACTTTGCCTCACCGTATTGGCGATCACGGGTCAGACCGGACAAGTCGCCGACAATGGCGTCGCGAGTCCTGGTCAGGCGGTTGAACAGGGTGGACTTGCCGACGTTCGGGCGGCCCACCAGGGCGATTACGGGAACCATGCGGCTCTCCACTTCGTTATTTGCGAAAATACAAAAGCCGCTGCGAGGCAGCGGCTGGTGCTCGGGGCAGCGCCCGAAGGCGCTGCAAACCCCGTGAGAACGGGGCCGCTTGGGGTCAGACCCCAAGCATAGTCATTACTTGATGGTCAGGGCTTCCAGTTTGCCACTGTTGCCATACACATAAATCATGTCGCCTACCACCAGCGGACGGGCACGCAGGCCATCGCTGTCGATACGCTCACGGCCGACGAAGCGGCCATCCACCTGGCTCAACAGGTGCAGGTAACCTTCCAGGTCACCGACGGCCACGTAGCTGGAAAACACTTCCGGTGCCGACAACTGGCGGCGTGCCAGGGAATCGTTGGTCCACAACGCGGTGGTAGAACGCTCGTCCACGCCTTCGACGGTGCCCGAAGCCAGGCTCACGTAGACGCTGCCAAAGCCCTGGGCCACACCGGCGTAGCTGGAAGCATCCCGCTGCCAGAGCGGACGACCGCTTTCCAGGTCCAGCGCCGCAACACGGCCCTGGTAGCTGGCGATATACAGGGTGCCGCCAGACAACAGCAGACCACCATCAATATCGACCACGCGATCCAGTTCCGAACGACCTTGTGGAATGGCTACCCGTTGCTCCCAGACCGGCACGCCGTTATGGGTATCCAGGGCCACCACTTTACCGGTGGAGAGGCCGGCGACAGCTAGGCGATTGGTGACGATTGGCGCACTGGTGCCGCGCAGGGTCAGTACCGCCGGGGTGCTGTCATAGAGCCAGCGCTGGTTGCCAGTGGCAGCATCCAGGCCGATCAGGCGATCGTCCTGGGTCTGCACCACCACCACGTCACCGTTGGTGGCGGGCGGCGCAAGCACTTCACTGGTCACGCGTGCGCGCCATTTCTCTTCGCCGTTGCTGGAATCCAGGGCAACCACTTCACCCTTGAGCGTGCCGATCATGACCAGGCCATAACCCACGCCGACGGCGCCGGAGACGGGCAGATCGAGATCCTGCTTCCACTTGACGTCGCCAGTCATACGATCGAGCGACATCACCACACCTGTCACATCGGCGGCGTAGAGGGTGTCACCGTCGATCGCGGGCACCAGCATGTTGTAGGTTTCGCCCTGGCCGTCACCGACCGAACGGCTCCATTGCTTTTGCAGGACCACTTCTTCTTTGAAGTCGACCAGCTCTGCCGGAGGCAATTCTTTTTTGCTGTTGCTGCTGCAACCCGCGGCCAGAATGGCCAGGGCCAGCAATGCTGCATGTTTCCAACGAATCACGTCACGCATCCCCTTTGGCCAAGTCGTCCAGCTTGATTTGTAGGCCACCGACCGCTGCTTCATCAGACAGCGCAGCCTTGGCTTTTTCGTACGCGGCATGGGCTTCGTCGGCGCGACCCAACTGGACCAGCAGGTCACCTTTGAGTTCTTCGCGAGTGGCCAGGAACGCCTTGTCCGCATCTCCTTCCAGCAACTTGAGGGCCTCATCAGCCTTGTTCTGTGCCGCCAACACCTGGGCCAGACGCTGACGCGCCACTTCGCCCAGAGTCGGGTTGACCGGTTTGTCGGCAATTGCCTTGAGCTGGGCCGCAGCGTCGTCCAGCTTGCCGGTATCGACCGCGACCTTGGCCACGAACAGGCTGCCGTACTGGGCATAAGCGGTGCCGCCGAACTCTTTGTTCAACTTGCCCGCCAGGTCCGCGACACGGGCCGGGTCAGGCTTGCCGTCGGGCGTCAGCGTGGTTTCCAGCAGTTGCTGATAGAGAATCGAGGCGCCTTGCGACTGATTGCTCTGGTACTTCTGCCAGGCCTGCCAGCCGAACACGATAACCAGCGCCAACAGGCCGCCAGTGACCAAGGGTTTGCCGTTCCGCTGCCACCAGTCTTTGAATTCCGCTAGCTGTTCATCTTCGCTACTCGACACCCCAATACTCCTTATTCGCTAAATCGGCTGTTTGACAGCTTCAACCCTGCACGACGCAGGTGGCCAGGTGCGCAGCAAGTGCATCCCAGGCGACGCTTTGTTGTTCACCCTGGCCACGCAGGGGTTTGAAACCTACCACTTGCTGCGCCAGCTCATCGTCACCCAGGATCAGTGCGTACAACGCACCGCTCTTGTCGGCTTTCTTGAACTGGCTCTTGAAGCTGCCGGCACCGGCATTGACCTGCAGGCGCAGGTGGGGCAACTGGTCACGCACTCGCTCGCTCAAGGCCAGAGCAGCCAGTTCGGCGGCCTCGCCGAAGGCGCAGAGGTAAACATCAACCTGGCGCGACAACTCTTCTGGAACTTGCTCCAGTGCCTCAAGCATCAGTACCAGACGCTCGATGCCCATGGCGAAACCGACGCCGGAAGTAGGTTTGCCGCCCATCTGCTCGACGAGGCCATCGTAGCGGCCACCGGCGCACACGGTGCCTTGGGCGCCGAGCTTATCGGTCACCCATTCAAAAACGGTCTTGCTGTAGTAATCGAGCCCGCGCACCAGTTTGGGATTAATCACGTAGGGAATGCCCGCCGCATCCAGGCGCGCCTTGAGCCCTTCAAAGTGGATGCGCGATTCATCGTCCAGGTAATCGGCCATTTTCGGCGCATCGACCAGAACCGCTTGGGTATCGGCGTTCTTGGTATCCAGCACCCGCAACGGGTTGGTCTTCAGGCGACGCTGGCTGTCTTCGTCAAGCTGGTCCAGGTGCTGCGAGAGATACGCCACCAGCGCTTCGCGATAGCGCCCGCGGGACTCGCTGGTGCCCAAGCTGTTGAGTTCAAGCTTGACCGCATCGCGGATACCCAGCTCGCCCCACAGGCGCCAGGTCAGCACGATCAGCTCAGCATCGATGTCCGGGCCGTCGAGGTTGAACACTTCGACGCCTATCTGGTGAAACTGGCGATAGCGGCCTTTCTGCGGGCGTTCGTGGCGGAACATCGGGCCGATGTACCAGAGCTTCTGCACCTGGCCACCGCCGGTAATGCCGTGTTCCAGCACTGCGCGCACGCAGGCAGCAGTGCCTTCGGGGCGCAGGGTTAGGGAGTCGCCGTTGCGGTCATCGAAGGTGTACATCTCTTTTTCGACGATGTCGGTCACTTCACCGATGGAGCGTTTGAACAGCTCGGTGAACTCGACGATCGGCATGCGGATCTGCTTATAACCGTAGTTATCCAGCAGGCGCGCGACCGTACCTTCAAAGTACCGCCACAACGGCGTCTGTTCGGGCAGGATGTCGTTCATGCCACGAATGGCTTGCAGAGACTTGCTCACAAAAATTCCTTAGTTCGTTCGGTCAGCCGCGCGCAATGACCGCAGCGTCAGCCTCGACCTTTTCGGCCGCTTTCTGGCGGATCAATCTTTCGAGTTGATCCACCAGATTGTCATTCGTCAGCTTCTGCGACGGCTTGCCGTCGATGTAAATCAGGTTCGGCGTACCGCCAGTCAGGCCCACGTGGGCTTCCTTGGCTTCACCGGGGCCGTTGACCACGCAGCCAATCACCGCGACGTCCAGTGGTACCAGCAGGTCTTCGAGGCGGACTTCCAGTTCGTTCATGGTTTTCACCACGTCGAAGTTCTGCCGCGAGCAACTCGGGCAGGCAATGAAGTTGATGCCACGGGAGCGTAAATGCAGGGATTTGAGAATGTCGTAGCCGACTTTCACTTCCTCGACCGGATCAGCCGCCAACGAGATGCGGATAGTATCGCCAATCCCTTCGGCCAGCAGCATACCGAGGCCCACGGCAGATTTCACTGTGCCTGAACGCAAACCGCCGGCCTCGGTAATCCCCAGGTGCAACGGTTGGACGATTTCCTTGGCCAAGAGGCGGTAGGCTTCAACGGCCATGAACACGTCGGAGGCCTTCACACTGACCTTGAAGTCCTGGAAATTCAGGCGTTCCAGGTGTTCGACATGGCGCAGCGCCGACTCGACCAAAGCAGCCGGGGTCGGCTCGCCGTATTTCTTCTGCAGGTCTTTTTCCAGGGAACCGGCGTTGACGCCGATCCGGATCGGAATTCCGCGGTCGCGAGCCGCATCGACCACGGCACGCACTCGGTCTTCGCGACCGATATTGCCCGGGTTGATTCGCAGGCAATCCACGCCCAACTCGGCGACACGCAAGGCGATCTTGTAGTCGAAGTGAATATCGGCAACCAAGGGCACCTTGACCAGTTGCTTGATCCGCCCGAAGGCCTCGGCTGCGTCCATGTCCGGCACGGACACTCGCACGATATCCACACCTGCCGCTTCCAGACGATTGATCTGGGCCACGGTGGCGGCCACATCGTTGGTGTCGCTGTTGGTCATACTCTGAACCGCGATAGGCGCATCGCCGCCCACGGGAACCGAGCCGACCCAGATTTTGCGGGATTCGCGACGTTTGATTGGAGATTCGCCGTGCATGACTTATTGACCCAACTTCAGGCGAGCAGTCTCGCCACTCGTGAACGGCGCGAGATCGACCGCTCGCCCGTTGTAGCTGACTTGTGCGCCTCGGGCATAACCCAGGCGCACGGAAAACGGTGGCTTGCCGCTGACATCGACAGTCTCGCCCTTGCGCTTAAGGGCACTGACCAGAACCTTGCCGCTGCCATCGGTCACTTGTGCCCAGCAGTCGGCGGTGAAGTGCAGTTGCACCTGGCCATCACCCGCCGCAGGGGCTTGAGCCACAGTCGGAGCCAGAGCCGCGGGCGCCGGGGCGCTGACAACGGGAGCTGCAGGGGTAGCCGGCGCGTTCACTACTGGCGCTGGCGGGGTGACCGCAGTGGCCGCAGCCACCACAGGTGCTGTGGGCGCGCTGGCTTCGGCCGCAGCTTCGCCAGTGGTTGATGCATCAGGCAGGGCCAGGGCGGTTTCGCCCTCGCTCTGGCCTTCTACGACAGCCTGGTCTTCCGGCTCGTCGAGGGGATGAATCTGCGTGGTGCCATCGGCGCCCTCGACTTCAACGTGTTCTTGGTTGAGGCCGATCAGGTCCTTGGTGCGCAGCGACGTCTGGTCTTGCCACCAGATAAAGCCACCACCGACCACCGCAATCAACAACAGTAGGCTGACAATGCGCAAAATAGTGTGGGAAACCCGCACAGGCTCCTCAATCCGGCCCAGGCTGTGCACGCTGCTGCCTTGGGAATCGGTGCCGGTGTACTGATCGAACGCCTGCACCAACACTGCCTGGTCCATCTCCAGCAACTTGGCATAGGCGCGGATATAACCGCGGGCGAAGGTATGCCCCGGCAATTTGTCGAAGGCGCCGTTTTCCAGGTTGGTCAATGAACTGATCGTGAGGTTGAGCTTCAACGCCACTTCGGCCAACGACCAGCCATTGCTTTCGCGAGCCTGGCGCAAAGTCTCACCGGGATTGACACGAGTCGCTGCTACAACTTCGGGATGCGCCGCTTTCATCATTGCTCCGACAGGTATTGCTGATATTCCGGCGTACCGGGATAGAGTCGTTCTAGTTGCTGGCCAATACGCATGGCCTTGTCGCGGTCCTCAAACACATCGGCCAATTTCAGACCGAGCAATAGACTACGTGCATTTTGCGCGCTGAGCAGGCTAAAACGATCGTAATAGTCCCGCGCGGGGACATATTGCCTATCTTCGAAAGACAACTCAGCCATTTCCAGCAAGGCGCGCGGCTGTTGCCGGTTCAGGCGCAAGGCTTTTTCCAGTTGCTGACGGGCCACATCACGCTGGCCCATCACCGACGCCGTCACCCCCAGGTTCTCGAAAACCCGCGAACGCTCGGAGTAGAGAGTATCGGCAGCGGCCCGCTCAAAGTACTGGTAAGCGTCCGGGTAACGCTTTTGTTCAAACAGAAAACTGCCGTAGTTGTTCAGGATACGCGGTTCGTCGGGGCGGGCAGCCAATGCCTTGCGAAAATAGCCTTCTGCCAGCTCGGGCTCCATTTCCGCCTGGAACACCAGCGCAAGGGCCGCGTTGGCGTCGGCATCGTTGGCGTTCAGCTCCAACGCCTTGGTCAGCGGTGCCTTCGCTTGCTCGCTCAGGCCCTGCTGCAAATAGCCCAGGCCAAGCTGGACATAGGCAGCACGCGCCTCATCGCGGCCCTTGCTCGTTGCCATTGGGTGGGTTTCACCGAACAGCACACAACCGGCCAACAGGCTGGCAAACAGCAAAAGCAGCGCGAGGCGCACAGGCATGGAGATCCTCTCTCAGGGGCGGTTCACAGCGTTTTGCGCCGTATCGCCGTCTGCACTCAGTTCGCGCACGGCAATGTAACGTTCGCTGCGGCGGGTGCGGTCCAGCACCTGCCCGACCAACTGGCCACAGGCTGCGTCGATGTCCTCACCACGGGTGGTGCGCACGGTGACGTTGAAGCCGGCGTGATGCAGTTGATCCTGGAAGCGACGAATGGCGTTATTGCTGGGCCGCTCGTAACCGGAATGGGGAAACGGATTGAAGGGAATCAGGTTGATCTTGCAAGGCACATCCTTGAGCAACTCGATCATCTCCACCGCATGTTCAACCTTGTCGTTGATGTCTTTGAGCAAGGTGTATTCGATGGTCAGCACGCGCTTTTCGCCCAGGGACGACATGTAGCGCTGGCACGACTCGAGCAGCATCTTAAGCGGATACTTTTTGTTGATCGGCACCAATTGGTTACGCAATGCGTCGTTCGGTGCGTGCAGGGACAACGCCAGGGAGACGTCGATGTGCTTGGACAGCTCATCGATCATCGGCACCACACCGGAGGTAGACAGGGTCACGCGGCGCTTGGAAATGCCGTAGCCCAGGTCATCCATCATCAAGTGCATGGCCGCGACGACGTTGTCAAAGTTCAGCAGGGGCTCGCCCATGCCCATCATCACCACGTTGGTGATGGCGCGATCGACGGTGGCGGGAATGCTGCCGAACGATTTGTTGGCAATCCACACCTGGCCGATAACTTCGGCGGCGGTGAGGTTGCTGTTGAAACCTTGCTTGCCGGTGGAGCAGAAACTGCAATCCAGGGCACAGCCTGCCTGGGACGAAACGCACAAGGTGCCGCGCTTGCCCTGGGGGATGTAGACGGTCTCGACGCAGCTGCCGGACGCCACGCGCACCACCCACTTGCGGGTGCCGTCGCTGGAGATATCCTCGCTGACCACTTCCGGACCGCGAACTTCGGCAATGGCCTTGAGCTTGTCGCGCAGGGCTTTGCTGACGTTCGTCATAGCGTCGAAATCATCGACGCCAAGGTGGTGAATCCATTTCATTACCTGACTGGCACGGAAACGCTTCTCCCCGATTGAGTCGAAGAATTTTTCCATTTCCGGCTGGGTCAGGCCCAGCAGGTTGGTTTTTGCAGTCGTTGTCGTCATGGATTCACCTTCACTCTTAAGCCAGTGCTTAGCGAGTGGTTACTTCAGTAGCTGCGAAAAAGTACGAGATTTCGCGAGCAGCAGCGGCTTCGGAGTCCGAACCGTGCACAGCGTTGGCGTCGATGGAGTCAGCGAAATCAGCACGGATGGTGCCGGCAGCTGCTTCTTTAGGGTTGGTAGCGCCCATCAGCTCACGGTTCAGAGCGATAGCGTTTTCGCCTTCCAGAACCTGAACAACAACAGGGCCGGAGATCATGAAGGCAACCAGGTCGCCGAAGAAACCGCGAGCGCTGTGCTCAGCATAGAAGCCTTCGGCTTCGGCTTTGGACAGTTGCTTGAGTTTCGAAGCGACAACGCGCAGGCCGGCTTTTTCGAAACGAGTGGTGATCTCGCCGATAACGTTTTTTGCAACAGCGTCAGGCTTGATGATGGAGAAAGTACGTTGAACAGCCATGGTGTAACTCCAGAAACGGTAATTTACGAAAAATTAAACCCGCGAATTATACGCGGGTTCTTGGGTATTGCCTAACTGCGTAAGGGAGGCGTCAGTCCTGCTCTTCTTTCCAGGCAGTCTGGATAGCTTCCAGAACCTTTTCGCCACCGCGATCGCGCTCATCATCAAAGCCTGGCAAGGCCATGACCATGTCACGCAAAGCAACAAAATTCAGAGAATAGGGATCCATATCCGGGTTGCCGTCTGCCAACAGGATAGCGATCTCTTGCACATCAACCCATTTAAGACTCATGACACTTCCTTGAATCAGTGCGGCGCTTCGGCCGCATGGTTGAGCGAATACTTCGGAATTTCGACGGTAAGGTCTTCTGTCCCCACCTTGGCCTGACAGCTCAGGCGCGACGTCGGTTCCAGGCCCCAGGCCCTATCAAGATAGTCCTCTTCCAGCTCATCGGCCTCTTCAAGGCTATTGAAACCTTCGCGGATAATGCAGTGACACGTGGTACAGGCGTTAACGCCACCACAAGCACTCTCGATCTCAATGTGGTTGTCGTGGGCAACTTCGAGAATGGACTTGCCGGTCTCAGCCTCCACGACCATACCGTCCGGGCAATGCTCGGCGTGTGGCAGAAAAATGACCTGCGGCATCAGTTATTCCTCAATTTCATTCAGGTTGCGTCCCGCCAGGACGGCTTTCACCGTCTGGTTCATACGACGGGCGGCAAAGGCATCGGTTACTTGTGAAAGGCGCTTGGTCTGTTGTTCGATGGCATAACCATCGGTGCCTTTCATCAATTCGGCCAGTTCCTGCATCTGCAGGTCGATGACCAAGCGTTCTTCAGCATCCAGCAGGCGCTCACCGTCTGCCTCAAGCGCGCCCTGCACAGCCTCGAGAAGGCGCTGGGCATCGACTTGCTGCTCACGCAGCACCCGGGCGTTCTTGTCGTCACTGGCGTACCGGAAAGAATCCTTGAGCATGCGGGCGATTTCGCCATCCGTCAGGCCGTAGGACGGCTTGACCTGGATGCTCGCCTCGACACCCGAGCCCAGTTCACGGGCGGCCACGCTGAGCAGGCCGTCGGCGTCGACCTGGAAGGTCACGCGGATCTTCGCCGCACCCGCCACCATGGCCGGAATGCCGCGCAACTCAAAGCGCGCCAGGGAGCGGCAGTCGCTAATCAGCTCGCGCTCGCCTTGTAGCACATGAATCATCATGGCCGACTGGCCATCCTTGTAGGTGGTGAAATCCTGGGCGCGGGCGACAGGGATAGTGGTGTTGCGCGGGATCACCTTCTCCATCAACCCGCCCATGGTTTCCAGGCCCAAGGACAGCGGAATCACGTCAAGCAGCAGCAATTCGCCACCGTCGCGCTTGTTGCCTGCCAGGGTATCGGCCTGGATCGCGGCGCCAATGGCCACGACCTGATCCGGGTCGATCTCGGTCAACGGCTGGCGACCGAAGGCTTCGGCCACTGCATCGCGCACACGGGGCACGCGGGTCGAGCCGCCGACCATGACCACGGCGGCCACGTCTTCAAGCTCGACGCCGGAATCACGCACGGCGCGACGGCAGGCCTTGAGGCTGCGTGCGACCATGGGTTCGATCAGCGCATCGAAGGCATCACGGGTCAACTGAGCCGACCACGTACCGTAGACCACTTCAACCGAAGCAGCCTGGGTCAAGGCTTCCTTGGCGGCACACGCGGTTTGCAGCAGGTTACGCTGCGCACCCGGGTCCAGGTCGGCGGACAAGCCAGCGCCCTCGATGATCCAACCGGCCAAGGCATGGTCGAAGTCATCACCGCCCAGGGCACTGTCGCCACCGGTGGCCAAAACTTCGAAGACACCGCCGGTCAGACGCAGAATCGAGATATCGAAGGTGCCGCCACCCAGGTCGTAAATGGCGACCAAGCCTTCGGCGTGCTGGTCCAGACCATAGGCCACGGCAGCGGCTGTCGGTTCGTTGAGCAGGCGCAGCACATTCAGGCCGGCAAGTTTCGCCGCGTCCTTGGTGGCCTGGCGTTGAGCGTCGTCGAAGTAGGCTGGGACGGTAATCACCGCACCCACCAAGTCCCCGCCCAAGGTGTTTTCAGCGCGCTGGCGTAAAACCTTGAGGATCTCGGCCGACACCTGCACCGGGCTTTTCGGCCCCTGCACGGTATCGATGAACGGCATATGGGATTCGCCGCCGACAAAGCGGTAAGGCAGTTGATCGCCCAGTTGCTTGACGTCGCCAAGGCCGCGCCCCATCAGGCGCTTGACCGACAGCACGGTGTTGAGCGGATCGGCGGCGGCAGCCAGCCGGGCAGACTCACCCACCTCGACGCGATCGGCGTGATAACGCACCGCGGACGGCAGGATGACCTGGCCATCGGCGTCGGCCAGGGGCTCGCTCAGGCCGCTGCGCACCGCAGCGACCAGGGAGTTGGTGGTGCCCAAGTCGATCCCCACAGCCAGGCGACGCTGGTGCGGTTGAGGACTTTGGCCGGGTTCGGCGATCTGCAGTAGGGCCATGGTAATCAGGTCTTATCTGTCTATCAGGCGTGCAACTTGGGCAGCACTGGGTTAATCGTCGAGGCGCTCTTCTAGTTGGCGCACTTCGTAGGTGAGCTTGTCGAGGAACTGCATGCGCCGCATCAGGCGTTCGGCCTGCTCGCGTTGCGCCGCATCATCCCAACAGGCAGCGAAGCTTTCGTTCAGTTCGTCCTGCGCCACCTTGAGGCGACGCTTGAACGTAGCGACTCCGGCCAGGTCGGCGCTGCCCTGCAGATCTTCAAGTTCTTCGCGCCATTGCATCTGTTGCAGAAGAAACTCTGGATCGTGCACCGTGACCTCCAGCGGCAACTCCCCACCGCCCATGGCGAGCAGGTAGCGCGCACGCTTGGGAGGGCTCTTGAGCGTCTGGTAGGCCTCATTGAGGCTGGCGGACTGTTCCAGCGCCAGCCGCTGCTCACGCTCGGTGGCGTCGGCAAAGCGGTCGGGGTGGACGCCGCGCGCCAATTCACGGTAGCGCGTGGCCAACTGGTCGAGGTCCAGGCGAAAACTCGGCTGCAACTCGAATAAAGCGAAATGACAAGGAGTACCCACAAAATGCCTCAGATATTGAAGCTTTCGCCGCAGCCACATTCACCGCGAACATTGGGATTGTTGAACTTGAAGCCTTCGTTCAACCCTTCCTTGACGAAATCCAGCTCAGTACCGTCGAGGTACGTCAGGCTCTTGGGATCGATAATCACTTTCTCGCCATGACTCTCGAACACCTGATCGTCGCTGTTCACTTCGTCGACAAACTCCAGCACGTAGGCAAGGCCGGAACAGCCTGTGGTGCGGACACCCAGGCGAATCCCATCACCCTTGCCGCGCCCGTTGAGGGAGCGTCGCACGTGTTGAGCAGCCGCTTCTGTCATGCTGATAGCCATCGGAACTCCTTACGACTCAAGCTGTGGGGGATCTCAGATCAAGCCTTTCTTCTGCTTGTAATCGCGAACGGCGGCCTTGATGGCGTCCTCGGCGAGTACGGAGCAGTGAATCTTGACCGGCGGCAGGGCCAGTTCTTCAGCCAACTGAGTGTTCTTGATGGTCTCTGCTTCATCCAGAGTCTTGCCTTTCATCCACTCGGTCGCCAGGGAGCTGGAGGCGATGGCCGAACCGCAACCGTAGGTCTTGAACTTGGCGTCTTCGATGATGCCTTGCTCGTTGACCTTGATTTGCAGGCGCATCACGTCGCCGCAGGCGGGCGCGCCGACCATGCCGGTACCGACATCAGGGTCTTCGGCGTCCATCTTGCCGACGTTGCGCGGGTTCTCGTAGTGGTCGATGACCTTTTCGCTGTAAGCCATGATTCTTAATCCTCACTCATCAGGGCCGCTCTTGAGGCCCGGTAAAAACGCCAGCGTTGATCGCCACGTTGTTACAGAACCTGTATGTGGCGGCTTCTTTATTTAGTGTGCCGCCCACTCGATCTTGGAGATATCGACACCGTCTTTGTACATGTCCCACAGCGGCGACAGGGCGCGCAGCTTGGTAACGGCCTCGCAGACTTTCTGCGCGGCGTAGTCGATTTCTTCTTCGGTGGTGAAACGGCCGAAGGTGAAGCGGATCGAGCTGTGTGCCAACTCGTCGTTGCGGCCCAGGGCGCGCAGCACGTAGGAAGGCTCCAGGGACGCCGAGGTACAGGCCGAACCGGAGGAAACCGCGAGGTCCTTGAGCGCCATGATGAGCGACTCGCCTTCCACGTAGTTGAAGCTCAGGTTCAGGTTGTGCGGAACGCGCGCGGTCAAGCTGCCGTTGACGTACAGCTCTTCCAGGCCTTCGACCTGTTTGAAGAAACGGTCGCTCAGCGCCTTGATGCGTACGTTTTCGGCGGCCATGTCTTCCTTGGCCACGCGAAACGCTTCACCCATGCCCACGATCTGGTGCGTCGCCAGGGTGCCCGAACGCATGCCGCGCTCGTGACCGCCGCCGTGCATGGTCGCCTCGAGGCGAACACGCGGTTTGCGGCTCACGTAGAGCGCCCCAATGCCTTTGGGGCCGTAGGTTTTGTGGGCAGAGAACGACATCAGGTCGACTTTGAGCTTGGCCAGGTCGATTTCAACCTTGCCGGTGGACTGTGCCGCATCGACGTGCAGCAGCACACCTTGGGAACGGGTCAGTTCGCCAATAGCCGCGATGTCGTTGATGGTACCGATTTCGTTGTTGACGTGAATCACCGAAACCAGAATGGTGTCGTCGCGCAGCTCTGCGGCGATCATTTGCGGGGTCACGATGCCGTCTTCGCGAGGCTCGATGTAGGTGACTTCGAAGCCTTCACGCTCCAGTTGGCGCATGGTGTCCAAGACGGCCTTGTGCTCAATCTTGGTGGTAATCAGGTGCTTGCCCTTGGTGGCATAGAAGTGCGCGACGCCCTTGATTGCCAGGTTGTCGGACTCGGTGGCACCCGAGGTCCAGACGATTTCACGCGGGTCGGCGTTGACCAGGTCGGCGACCTGGCGACGAGCATTTTCCACGGCCTCTTCGGCTTTCCAGCCGAACACGTGGGAGCGGGACGCCGGGTTACCGAAGTTTCCGTCGACCAGCAGGCACTCACTCATCTTTTGCGCAACACGCGGATCGACCGGGGTGGTTGCGGAGTAATCAAGGTAAATCGGCAATTTCATGGACTTTCTCCTAAATCAGGCTGGCTGGCGTGCCGCTAGCTCTTTGGCTGTCATTCGACGGCGGACGCTTCAATCTTGTCCAGACGCGGCACCTTGCTGTTGCAGCGGCGCTGGTCCTGACGCTGGGCCACCTCTTGCACCTCACGGCGAGTCACAAGATCGGCCAAGCTGATACCACTCAGAAATTCATGGATCTGCAAACTCAAGTCGCACCACAAATGGTGGGTCAGGCAGGTATCGCCGGCATGGCAATCGCCCAGCCCCTGGCATTTGGTGGCATCGACCGATTCGTTGACTGCGTCGATTACCTGGGCTACTTGGATGCCCTGCATATCACGTGATAGCTGGTAGCCACCACCCGGGCCGCGCACACTGGACACCAGGTTGCTACGGCGCAACTTGGCGAAAAGCTGTTCGAGGTAGGACAGGGAAATGCCTTGGCGCTCGGAGATATCGGCCAGGGACACCGGGCCATGCTGCGCGTGTAACGCCAAGTCGAGCATGGCGGTCACGGCGTATCGGCCTTTTGTAGTCAGTCGCATGGACAAGTACCACGGAGTTTCGGAATGAGGGCGAGTATGCAATTCCCGAGTATTTAAGTCAACTATAAGACCTAGTACTTTAGTCAGGATTACCCGCAAAAAGAGCGCGCGAATGATAGCAGGGTCTGCCGGGTAATGGCACACGCCCGACAAGCAGGCACGTCAACTGCCGGTGCCGCGACCGGAAGTCGCGGCACCAACACCTCAGCCGGCCTGATCTTCCCGCCCCTTGACCTCGGCGAAGTCCTCGTCGCGCAGCACCGGTAGGTCCTTGGCGCAGTAGCTGCTGCCCAGTTCGGTCAGGGCGCCACACATACCCTCCAGGCGCCCATCTACCGCTTGCAGGTGATCGAGCAGTTGCCCAATCGCCCGCGCCACCGGGTCCGGCATGTCCTCACTGACCCCATAAGCATCGAAGCCGAGCTTCTCGGCCATGGCCTTACGCTTGGCGTCCTGCTCGGCATCGGACTTGATAATGATGCGCCCAGGGATCCCAACCACCGTCGCCCCGGCCGGTACAGCCTTGGTCACCACGGCGTTGGAGCCAACTTTCGCCCCAGCCCCCACGGTGAACGGCCCGAGCACCTTGGCGCCCGCACCCACGACCACGCCGTCTTCCAGGGTCGGGTGGCGCTTACCCTTGTTCCAACTAGTACCGCCAAGGGTCACACCCTGGTAGAGAGTCACGTCGTCGCCGATTTCAGCCGTCTCGCCAATCACAATGCCCATGCCGTGATCGATAAAGAACCGACGCCCGACCTTGGCCCCCGGATGGATCTCAATTCCGGTCAGCCAGCGACCGAAGTTGGACACCAGCCGCGCCAACCACTTCCAGCCCGAACGCCAGAGCAGGCCGGCCAGGCGATGGATCCAGATTGCGTGCATGCCGGGGTAGCAGGTCAGCACCTCAAAAGCGTTACGCGCCGCCGGGTCGCGATGAAAAACACTCTGGATATCTTCACGCAAACGCTCGAACATCTTTAATCCTTCCGCTTTAGAAGCTCGCCACGGGCCGCTTTCTGGGTTTCCGTGAGGATGCCACGCAATATGTTCATTTCCGCTCGGCTGACCGAGCTGCGCCCGTACAAGCGGCGCAGGCGCGCCATCAAGTGCCGCGGCTTTTCAGGGTCGAGGAACTCAATGGCTACCAGGGTCTGCTCCAGATGCTCGTAAAAGCGCTCCAGCTCATCCATGGTCGCCAATTCACCGCTTTTGGTGGACGCCACTTCATCCTTCTCGACCTTGCTCGGCTGGCCTTGTGCCGCCAGCCAAGCCATGCGCACTTCATAGCTCAACACCTGCACCGCCGCCCCCAGGTTCAGCGAACTGAACTCAGGGTCGGAGGGGATATGCACGTGGTAATGACATCGCTGCAGCTCCTCGTTGGTCAGGCCGGAATCTTCGCGACCGAACACCAGAGCGATTTCAGCACCCTCGCCCGCCTCTTCCACGACCTTGGCACCGCACTCGCGCGGGTCGAGCAACGGCCAGGGGATACGGCGGTCACGCGCACTGGTGCCCAGCACCAGGTTGCAGCCCACCAAAGCATCTTCCAGGGTGGCGACCACTTGCGCATTGGCCAGGATGTCGTTGGCGCCGGACGCTCGGGCGTCGGCCTCGTGGTGCGGAAACAAACGCGGCTCCACCAGCACCAGGCGCGTCAGCCCCATATTTTTCATGGCGCGCGCCACCCCGCCGATGTTCCCGGGATGACTGGTATTGACCAAGACCACACGAATGTTCTGCAGCAAGGGAGGCGCTCTCGGACAAGGGGAAAGGGGGCAAATATTACAGAACAGACTAAGGTTATGCCACGAAAGCGAACGTCGGCCTTCATCTACCCGAACTTTCTGCTAGAATGCTCGGCTTTCTTTAACAACCTTAGGTGACACATCCATGCAGCCCATGCTGAATATCGCGCTGCGCGCCGCCCGCAGCGCCAGTGAATTGAT
>RCMZ01000361.1_pt1 | contig 25893 bp, 26 predicted proteins | sample 2041141 | NCBI WGS metagenome assembly RCMZ01 (sample SAMN09708263, study PRJNA481090) | Wastewater metagenome, whole genome shotgun sequencing project. | biome: sewage; isolation source: Davis station wastewater (DW) | place: Antarctica: Davis Station | collected 2010-03-01
ATACGGGTCAGCGCCGAGCAGCTGGAGCAGTGGAAACGGGCACAGCTTAAATTAGTCGGGAAAGTGTCTTGACTGATGGATCCACTTTACAGGATATCGAGCAGGTTTCGAGGGACGGTGCGGGCTTCGATCGCCGCCTGCAGCGCGATAGCTGAGGCAGGCACTTCGCGGGCCGTGCTACGCCGCACTGTTGGCTCGCCATTGCTGCCGATGGTGAAGTCGCCGATGTTGGCGGGGAAGCCCTTGTCAACCTCGGTGGCGGTGTCCGTCAACAGTTTCTTGAGGCCGTCGACGAAATCCTTCGCGTTGTCGGCGATACCGACGCGATCGCAGTATGCGGGCAGCAACGCCTGGCACTCGTCCCAGGGCAACAGTTGCTTGCGGTAATCGGCGAAAGAGCTGGAACCGTCGATGCACACGTCCCCGGACCGCAGGTCGCTACTCAGATGGCTGAAGACGCAGACTTCAAGATGGCGGCGGTTCGTGGGATTACCCAAGCCGTGCGACCGCCGCACCAGCTTGCGCCACCGTTCGGAGGCAAAGCTCAAGGACACTTCGGTCGCAATCCATTCGGTCTTCTTGTGCTCGTTTTCCAGCACGACATCGAGGGCGTCGAGCAGGCTGCGGTCCGCCGTCGCCGCCTGAAAGCGCAAGACCTTGGCCATCCTGAACATGCCGGCCCGCCAGCTGCTGTAAGGCTTCCACAGTAGCGACAAATGATTTCCACCACTCCAAATCCGAATTGCTTCGCAGTCCGCGCCGAGTTTTTCCAGGTCGCCGTTGGGCGCCAGCAGCTCGCGCACGCGTATACCGGTCGCCGCATCGTCAAGCCCCTCGGCCAGAATCTCCAGCACATGTTCAAGCGTGGCCACCAGCTCCTCGCTCATCTGACGCTGACGTGCCTGGATCGATTGCAATTCCTCGCGCGCGCTTTTGTGCATGGTGCCCACCCGCCGGATGAACATCTCGGCGATATCATCGCGCGCGCTCACGCGCATCTGCCGGATCAGCGCCAGGATGAATGTGTGGCGCTTGGCGGGCGTGAAGTCCTTCATGTCGCCGGCGTCGAGCGCCGAGGCCATGTCGGCGATATGCTTGAGCTTGGTCGTCGGCACACCATCGAGCAGTACGTCGCTGTCGGGCAGCAATTCGAGCCAGTCGAGCTGGTCCAGCACGGCGTCGAGGTGCTTGCGCGATGTCTTCTTGGCGGACCGCTTGATCTTGTTGTACAGCGTCCTGCGCAAAGGCAGCTCCGCATTGAGCAGTGAATCAAGCCATTTTCGCTGCTCTTCGGTGAGCCGTTTGGCAATACTCGCGTGCAGTTCAAGTTCGGCCGCCGCATAGGCCTGCTCGGCGATTTCGTCGATCGTGCGGTACACGGGCAACTCGTATCCAAGCCGCACCAGTTCGTCGATCGTAATGTTGATGATATCGGTGCGTGTGTCGACCACAGCGGCGGAGGTCTTTGCGATACCGATGGCCAAGGGCCGGGTATGGGCATCGGTATACGATTTCACACCGAGCAGCGCGCGGATCGCCTTGTGATGGCGGTACAGTGCGGTGGGGCTGGGATAGTCGATGGCCTGTGCCGGCGGCATGGCCAGGGTGGCGGACACATGCTCCACGACATCCGGCGGTATCTCCTCCAGGGCGGGAAAATACCGCAGGAACTGGAAGCACTTGAGCAGTACCAACAGCGATAGACGCCTATCGGGACTTCGGGAGTTACCTTGCGCCCATTCAATCTCGTCAGGGCGCGGAGAGAACGATGTCTGGAGATCCTTCAGCGTCAAGGTACGCGGAAATTGCGGATATGCGGTTCTTTCGATGCTCGCCATAGGATCTCACTCCATGAAGGTGCGTTCGCGGGATGTGTCGCATAGCAGCAGCTGCTGCGCTGCGTAAAGGAGATGTATCTCAGCCAATATGAAGTCTTGAGCTGCATCGGAAAGAGCGCGCGGCGAGGATGCCGCAAATGCAGTGGTGGCCGGTGCCGTGGTTGCCAGCGCTGTCGTCGGTGCAGTCCTGGATTGCAAAGATCCAGGCATGGATAGACTGTTTCAAGCGCGTTCGTCATCGCAATATATCGGCAACGGCCTTGTGAGAAAGTTGTTAAAAATAATGCATCGTTTACTGGTTTTTTGTCAAGCCAAAATCGCGGGATTGAACTAAGATCGGTGGTAAAAAAATGCCAATGGGAATCATGATGGGCTATGACCCAAATGACATTTGATTTACTGAAGAATTCCAGTCTTGTAATTCCCTACTCTAGCCCGAACCTAGCACCTTAGCCTGTCGGCGTGTGCGTTCTCCAAGGATTTGATGGCGGCGGTGATCCGTCATTTTCTTCCACTGGCGGCACTCTTCACGAGTGCGCCAGCACCCGATGCACGCGCCAGTTTTTCCGTCGAATTTGCACAGCTCGATGCAGGGAGACTTTACGCTCATACGTCAAGCCGCTAATGGAGAATGCACTTCAACAGTGATGTGCGAAAGCCCCTTCTGGTGCTGCAGTCGGCAATGATAGAACGCTGGCCCACGCTGCTCACTGGTGGCCACGGAAACCACCGCGCCAAAATGGCCTGGACCTAGGCGCCACACGTGAAGATCCAGCAGTTTGTCGCCAGCACCTTCGATCACACCGCGCACCTTGTTGGCCATGGAATCGTCGGAGCTGACGTCGACCAAGATCCTCCCGGTGTCGCGCAGCAGTCCGTACGACCAGTTTGCGATGACCAAGGCGCCCACGATGCCTGCGAGCGGATCCATCCACAGCCAGCCAAACGACTTGGCCAGCAGCAGGCCGATGATCACCAGGACCGAGACTGCGGCATCGGCGATAACGTGGACATAGGCAGCGCGCATGTTGTAGTCGTGGGCGTCGCCGCCGTGATCATCGTGACCATGTGCATGCTCCTCGAAGTGCACTTCGTGCTCGCCGCCCGGCAGCTCCAGGATCACATCGAATCCGTGGGGTTCGGGGATGTCTGATACCGACTCCCAGAACCCCGCTTTTTGGACGAACTGGAATTGCTGGCGCGCACCATCTGAGCGTACCGTCGTGGCGAGCACCTGATGCGACAGCGGTTCGGCGCCGGCATTGGCAAGTACCCGAAACACTGGAGGCACGCCGTCCTCGAAGATCGACAGCGTGTAGACGCCCTCGGCCGTGTGGACATGCCGAATTTCGTCATCATGCTCATCATGAGCTTGCTCACCATGCTCATGCTCATGCTCATGCCCGTGGGTATGACCGTGGTGGTCGCCGCCACTAAGCAGCCAGGCGCTGACGACGTTGACCCCCAAACCCAGTACCGCAATCGGAATGGCTTCATCGAACCGGATCGACACCGGCGCCATCAGGCGAACGACGGCCTCGTAGCCAATCAGCAGCGCGATCATGGCGAGAATGATCGCACTGGAGAATCCGGCCAGGTCGCCTAGTTTTCCGGTACCGAAGACAAAGCGTCTGTCGTTGGCGTGCTTGCGTGCATAGGTATAGGCCAATGCAGCAATCAGCATCGCGCCGGCATGGGTGGACATGTGCAGGCCATCGGCCACCAAGGCCAGCGATCCGAATAGGCTGCCGCCGGCTATCTCGGCAATCATCATCAGGGCGCAAATGAATATGACCGCCCAGGTCTTGCGTTCGTTGCTTTCGTGGCCCGCGCCCAGAAACACGTGATCATGGCCGGCGGAAAAAGGGGCTTCGTATAGTTCGTTCATATAGGGTCTCATTTGAAATAGCTGCGGACGATTTCGATCAACTGTTCCTTGCCGTCGTCCTTGTCGTCGCCTGCATGGTCGACATCGACAAGGTGGGTGCGGATGTGATCTTCGAGTACCACACCGAGCAGGCCGTTCATCGCCCCCCGGCAGCTGGTGATTTGCTGCAGCAGAGCGAGGCAATCACTCTCGTCGACCAGCGCCCGTTCAATGGCATCGACCTGTCCTCGAATGCGGCGCACACGGTTGAGCAGCTTTTGCTTGTCTCGTATGGTATGGCTCATGATGAATAAATATAGTATGGGGGGGTATATTATATGCTGTGGAGACAAACTGCTGGCCAATGTGCTATGCACGCCGCGCATTTGGCGGCGATGTCATCAATTCGATCAGCTTGTCGAGGCGAAGTTTAATTCGTTCTGGTAGCCATCAGAACTAAAAACTGTCCCTGGGCGGCGGCCCAGGCGACGTTTCCAACGTTGGAAGTTGGCCGCTGTCCGAGTTCCCCCTGGCTGTTAGTGCGCGTGACGGTGGTGGATATCAGGGTAGTGCTTATGCGCGTGCCGGATCGGTTCATGCAGATGCGGATGCACATGCGGCTCGCTACCATCCCAATCGAAGTCGTGGTCGTGTTGGTGATGGGCGTCGTGGCTATGCGCGTGCGTATGGTCCAAGACCTCATGCTCATGTTCGTGCTCGTGCGACTCGGTCAGGTGCAGCCAGATGCCGGCGCCCATCAGCGCGGCGGAGCCACAAAATATCAGGCCCGGCTGCTCTCGCAGCATCAGTAGCGAAACGACCGCGCCAACGAACGGCGCGGCCGAAAAATAGGCGCCGGTGCGCGCCGTGCCCAGATGGCGCAGCGCCAGCACGAACATCACCAAGCTCAGGCCATACCCACACAGACCGACGATGCCGGCCGCCGCCGCGATCGAGACCGTCGGCAGGCTATAACCCAGTGCGAAGGCGATCGCTAGATTGACTGAACCGGCCACCAGGCCTTTTACACAGGCGATCTGCACCGCGTCGCTGGCCGAGACCTTGCGCGTCAGATTATTGTCGATGCCCCAGCAGAGGCACGCTCCGATGATGGCCAACGCACCCCATGGCACGCCGATGGTCGGAACCTGCTCCCACGATAGCAAGACTCCGGCAACGACAATCAGCAGCATGCCGATGAAAATGCGACGATCAAAATTCTCCTTAAACACGAACCAAGCCAGCATTGACGTCAGCACGCCTTCCATGTTCAGCAGGAGGGAGGCGGAGGAAGCTGGCGTCATAGTCAGGCCGAACATCAGCAGCACCGGGCCCGCCACGCCGCCCGCCGCGATGGCACCACCCAACCATGGCAAATCCTCGCGGGTCAACCGCGCTGTATCACCTTGCTCGCTACGCTGCACCAGTGCGCGAAGCAGGTAGAAGACCAGCAGGCCAAGACCGCTCCCCATGTACAGCATGCCGGCGAGCGTCACGGGAGCCACCTGACCCACGAGTGATTTAGCGAACGGCGTACTGGCGCCGAACAAGGCGGCGGCAAGCAGCGCATAGACGACGCCCTTGTGCAAGCCGGGGTGCTGGTTCGATTCTGTATTCATTGTGATCCTGATCTTACTCCTGAAATTGAAAGGGCCGATGCCCGCGAGCCAGGCATCGGCATAGGCATCGGAAACGACTACACCGGCGCTACCTGACGGATCTGCTGAGTTGCGACCTTGGCCCGGCGGCGCAGCACCATGCCGGTGATGGCTGGCAATACGAACAGCGTCAGGATGGTCGAGGTGATCAGGCCGCCAATGACGACCGTTGCAAGCGGCTTTTGCACCTCGGCACCGGTACCGGTGGCGATCGCCATCGGCACGAAGCCTAATGACGCCACCAACGCCGTCATCAGCACCGGACGCAAGCGTTCCATCGCGCCGTCGATCACCGCTGTCGCCGCATCGATACCCTCCGCCAGACGCTTATTGATGGCCGAAATGAGCACCAAGCCGTTCAACACCGCCACGCCGGACACAGCGATGAAACCGACTGCGGCCGAGATCGAGAACGGTATGCCGCGCAGCACCAGCGCGAACACGCCGCCGGCCAGCGCGAGCGGCACTGCTGTCAGCACGGTAGCGGTCAGCATCGCGTTGCCGATCGCTATATACAGCGCGGCAGAGATCAGCACAAAGCAGATCGGCACGATGATAGACAGGCGCTCTGTGGCCGCGCGCAGGTTTTGGAACTGTCCACCCCATTCGATCCACGATCCCGGCGGCAGCTTGACTTCCTTGGCGAGCCTGGCTTGAGCATCGTCGACATAGCCGCCAAGGTCGCGGCCGACAACGTTCGCTTCCACATAGATGCGGCGTTTGCCGTTGTCGCGGCTCACTTCGTTCAAGCCCTGGGTGAAGCGGAACTGCGCCAACTGGCGTAGCGGTACCGAAGCGCGCACCTGCTCGCCGGTGGCTGGAAGCATCACTGGCAATGCGCCCAGCTCGTCGAGGTTGTTGCGCATCTCGCGCGGCAGGCGCACCACAATGTCAAAACGGCGGTCGCCATCGAAGATCTGCCCGGCGGGACGTCCGGCCAGCGCGGTCGAGACCGTATCGGCCACTTCCTTGACGCTCAGCCCGTAGCGGGCGATTGCCGCCCGATCGAAAGCGATATCGAAGGTCGGGAAACCTTCCGTTTGCGCCACCCGCACGTCGGCCGCACCCGGCGTCTTTCGCAGCACCGCCGCTATGCTCCTGGCGCTGGCGGCCAGCTGGTCCAGGTCGTCGCCAAAGATCTTGACCGCGACGTCGCTGCGCACGCCGCCGATCAACTCGTTGAAGCGCATTTCGATGGGCTGGGTGACATCGTAGTTGTTGCCGACCAGCGAGGCGGTCTTGGCGCGGATGCGTTCGATTACCTGTTCCTTGGTAGTCACGCCCGCAGGCCACTCGTCCTTGGGTTTGAGGATGATGTAGTTGTCCGATGCGTTCGGTGGCATCGGGTCAGCAGCCAAGCTAGCCGTACCCGCCTTGGAGTAGACCGTCTTGACTTCCGGCAGCGTCATGACCGCGCGTTCCAGCGGCAGGTCGATCGCCACGGACTGGTCGATTGACGTTGACGGGATGCGCACCGACGACAGGTTGAGGTTTTGCTCGTCCAGGGTCGGCATGAATTCCCGTCCGACGAAGGTGAACGCTACCGCAGCCATCACCAGCACGCCTATGCCTGCGCCGACGAACGGCAGCGGACGAGCGACAGCACGCCGCAGCCAGGGCTCGTAACGACTTTTCGTGGCGGCAATCACCCGCACTTCCTTCTCCGAGAATCGCCCCTTCATCAGTACCGCGATCAACGCCGGCACAAACGTCAGCGACAGCACGAACGCCGAGCCCAGTGCTAACATCAGCGTGATGACCATCGGCGAGAACATCTTGCCTTCGACACCCTGGAACGTCAGGCAAGGCAGGAACACCAGGAGGATGACCAACTGGCCGTAAATGGTCGGGCGCAGCATCTCACGTGACGAAGCCACCACTTCTTCCAGCCTTTCCTTGAGCTCCAGGGTCCGGCCTTCGTGATGCTGTCTCTCGGCCAGTCTGCGCAGCGTGTTTTCGACCATGATGACGGCGCCGTCGATGATTAAACCGAAGTCAAGCGCGCCCAGGCTCATCAGATTTGTTGGTGATGTCGGGGGTCACATCGATGGGCAGCAGGTTCAGTTGCCAGGCGCCCGCCAGTGCGACAACGAGCGTCAAGAAGATGATCATCCAGCGCGCGCGAACCGAACCGGTCAGTATGGTATCTATCATCATTCTTCCTTGGCGCTTTTGATCATGTCGGCCTTGACCAGGAAGGCATTGCGTGTGGCTACCTGTTCGCCGGCGTTGATGCCGGATACGATTTGCGCCGCCCCTCCGCTGCGTATCCCGACTAGCACTGGCTGAGCACGGAAACCGTCCTTGGTTCGCACAAACAGCACGTCGCGGCCATCGATGTTTTGTACCGCATCCTCCGGCACCACGATGCCGATGGCACCATCCTTGACATGGAGGCGTACCTGAACGCCTTCGCCAACCACCAGACGGCTGGCCGGCGAGACCGGGGTCAGCAGCACGGTGGCCGCCCGCGTGCTACCGCTGACGGTCGGGGTCACCGACCGCACTATGGCGGCCACTGGTGTGCCACCCGGCGCCAAGATCGTGGCGATATCGCCTGCGGCAATGCGGCCGATGTCGGACGCTGATACGGCCGCCTCCACCTGCGCCTGGCCGGCGCCTGCCACCCGGAACAGCTCCGTCTGTGGCTGGACAAAGCCACCGAGCGTCCCCGTCTGCGCGGTGATTTTTCCGTTGATGGGGCTCACCACCGCCACGGATCTACCGTCACCAGATACTTGAGCGGCACGCGCCACCGAGGAGGCGCGCTGCGCTTCACTTTCCGCGACCGCCAGCGCCGATTGCGCTGCCTCCATCTCCTGACGAGGCGTCACCCCCAGCTGAAACAGGCTGAGCTCTCGCGCATAGGCCTTGCGCGCGAGCTCAGCTTTGGCATGAGTCACGCTTCTGTCGGCGGCCATCGTGGTCGCCTCCATGCTGTCTACCTGGGCGAGAGCCTCGCCGGCCCGTACGGTATCACCAAGCTGGCGCTTGAGACGGGAAATATTGCCGGAAGCGCGCGCCACGACCACCGCTTCGCTGTTGGGCGGAGCGGTGACCGTGCCGGCGGCCAGAATTTCGGCCTTCATGCCGCCGTTGGTGACCGATTCCACCGCGATCTTAGCAATCGCCAAGTACTGCGCCGGGATCTTGATCTCCGGGACGCCGCTATCTACCTGCGCGGGTGCCGGCGTTGCAGGTGCCGCTGCTGGCACCTTCCTGGCGTCAAGCCAGTGCGCGGCGCCAAATCCCAATGCCGCGGCGACAGCGACCATTGCTGCGGCCAACGGCCAATTCATGGTGCGGCGTTCATGTTCCATCATGGTGCTTCTCCAAATGCGATACGGCCTTCGGCCATTGAGAGTGTGGCGATCGCGCGGACACGGGCCAGACGGGCCTCGATGGTGAGCGCTTTCGCTTCAGACTGTGCGCGGCGGATCGCCAGCAGTTCAACCAGCGAGGTCTTTCCGGCGTCGTAGCCGACACGGCCAAGCCGGTAGGCATCGGATGCAGCGAGCTCTCCCTGCTCAGCGGCTTGCAGGCGTTTTCCGGACGCCAGCACTTGTGCCTGTGCGGACCGATGCTGGGCTACAGCTTCCAGTCGGGCCGCCTCTACCCGCATGGCCGCACCGTTGGCGCGCTCCCTGGCGGCGGTGATGCCGCTTTGATTGCGGTCGAACAACGGAATGCTGGCGGACAAGCCGACGGTGGCCGCGGTCTCGCTGCTCCAGCCGAATTTGCGCACCCCGATGCTTACGCCAATATCCGGGATCCAGCGCTTTTCCTCCACCCGTACCTGCGCAGCAACCGCATCGCGTTCAGCCGTGGCGCTCGCCAGTGCCGGTGCGTCGGCTGCCGTCCAGCCGTCGGACGGACGAACGGCGGCCGCGACGGACAAAAATGGATGATCGATGTGCGTGAACGATTCGGTTGCGCCAACCATTGCCGACAGGCGCTCCAGCGCCTCGGTGGCATCGGCCGAGGCCGATTGCACCGCTGCCTGAGCGGCCGCTACGCTGGCGCGGGCTTGCGCCGTGCGCAACTCCGCTTCCCGTCCGGCGTTCACCAGCGCCTGCGCGGCGCGCAGATCGTCCTGTGCCCTGACCAGTTCGGCGTCGGCGACTTCCTTGCGTTGTTGCATAGCCTCGGCGGTGGCGTAGACGACCGCCAGTTCGTTGGCGAAGGTCATACGCGCTAGTCGCTCGCGGGCGCCGGCGGCAGCCGATTTGCGCTGTTCGGCATCGATGCGGGCGGACCGCTTGCCGCCGATCTCGAACACCTGTGTGATGGCGTAGGTATCCTGGCGCTGGCTGACGCCCCCGGACTTGGGCGCACCAAGGTTCTCGGCAGTGACGCTTAGCGTCGGATTAATCCAGGCGCTAGCTTGGCGCGCGTCCGCAGTAGCGGCCCGAAGGTTGGCCGCTTGTTCGAGCAACTGGGGCGCGTTAGCCTGGGCTTGAACCAGGAGTACTGAGAAAGACGGTGTCTCGGCGGCGTGACTCGGCAAATAGCTTGCGCCAAGGAACAGGCAAAGTAGCGCACCACGGAGTGCGCCTGATCGTGATGCGAAATTGGATTGCTGTGTCGGGCGGACGCGAACATCCACCAGAACGCCACACGACCAAGCGCGCGGACGTATAGAAATTTTATGCATGAAATGCCTCTACTGGATTGAACTGGATGCAGTACGGCGGGCCGTGACGTGACCATCAGGCGGTCACGCATGACGAACGAACCCGAAGTTTAGGCGGGGGGGCGAGGAGGCCGAAGCAGAGGAATGGTTGTTCGATCAGAGAACGTATCAATCGCGAAGCGCGGCGGTGTGCTTGGGGTATCCGCAAGAGGCAGCTTATTGCATGCCGGAATCAAAATATGCAGAGTGCAGCCGTGCTCGTAGTCGGCCAGATGCTGCGCCGATTTCTGCGAATTGTCTTCATGGGAACTGGAATTGACCCCGTCGTCATTTTCATCGTCATCGTCATCGTGGTGATGCAGGACTTGGGCGTCATGCTCCGCCATATGCTTGGCGACGAATTCCAAACCGTGCGCGCTGCCGCTGCTCATTACGTGGACGAGATTACGCTCCGCAGCAGCAATCGCTTGCCACGGAAGTAACATCACCAAGAGAATGAGGAGCGCCTTCTTCATATCGGGAGAGTGCTGGCGGGGCTTATAGTTGCGTTTGGATCGGTTATTATATCCCCCTAGGAGGATATAATGTCAACTCATACTTCGCATCCGGCGATTATCAAACGGCTGAAAAGAGCCAACGGGCATCTAGCCAGCATCGTCACCATGCTGGAAGAGCAGCGCGCGTGCCTGGACATCGTGCAGCAGCTGCAGGCTGTAGAAAGTGCCATCAATTCCGCCAAGAAGGCGCTGATTCACGACCATATCGGCGAATGCCTGATGCATACGATCGGCCCAGACAACACCACCCGCCAGCAGGTCCTCGAAGAATTCCAAGCCATCACCAAATATCTTTAGCTACCTAATTTAGGGGCAGAGAGGGCCAACTCGAGGGGCGGCCGGGATTCGTATAAAAATACCGAAATCCTGCTGTAAGTTATTGATTTATTGACGAGGTCTTGCCGGCACACTTGTAGTTTGTTTCCAAGAGCTCGGCATCTTGTTGTGCCTCCCGCAACAGCTGGCAGCCGGCCTGTCCGGCCCGATCTCGGTCTCAATCAGACCCGCGACAACGTCGCCACGGCGGCCCCGAGGATTGCAGTTATCGCTTGAACGCCAACAACAGAACCCCTCCGGCGACCATCGCAATGCCGGACCACTCGCGAAGTGACGGGCGCTCGCCCAGAAAGGTGAAAGCAAACACCGCCACGAGAACAAGACTGAGTTTATCGACTGGCGCAACCTTAGATGCATCGCCGATCTTGAGCGCACGGAAGTAGCATACCCACGATACCCCTGTTGCCAAGCCGGACAACCCAAGGAAAAGCCATGTCTTGAGTGATAGTTCGAAAGGGTTGGCCCATTTTCCCGTGTAGGCGACGAACGCCGACAGGACGACCATGATGATTGCCGTTCGGATCAAGGTGGCCAGATCGGAATCAACCCCCTGGATGCCCACCTTGGCAAAAATGGCCGTCAGGGCCGCAAAGATAGCGGATAGTAAAGCCCAATAGAACCAACCAACTGAAGTAACCATTTCACCCCTCCTCACGTTTCTCACTCTGTTACCTCATGGGAACGATAACGGTAACATTTAAGCCGATTTGCTGAGATTCGTCTGCGAAGGCGAGGCGAATTTCAGCACCGATGCGATTGGTAATCGTTTGGACAATGGACAGCCCCAGGCCCGAGCCAATTTGCTCGCTACCCATTGTGCGGTAGAAGGGGTCAAAAACCCGGTGCCTTTCGGCCAATGGAATGCCTGGCCCGTTGTCTTGGATGCGCAACTCGGCCTTCCCATCCGCTACGCCCACGGAAAGATCGATCCGCCCCCCCTCTGGCGTATAGCGGATGGCGTTATCGACGAGGTTCTTAACCACGGCTATCATGTCCATCTCACTGGCCCACACTTCGACGTCTTGGGCGCCTTCGAAGCCGATGTCGATGTGCTTCACTTCGGCCAGCGGCATGAGGTCTTCCACTACGCGCCGGTAGATGCCCTGAACGGATACCGGCGATTTCGGCAGTTCGGTCGCCGACTGTGCCTTGGCCAAAGTCAAGAGTTGATCCAGCAGGCTTCGGCCGCGCTCAATCCCTTGGCGCAAGACCATCAGCCGCTCGCGTGCCAAGCTGGACATTTCCGCATTTGCCAGCCGCTCTGCTTGCAGCGATATGGCGGTCAACGGCGAGCGCAGCTCGTGCGCGGCATCAGCCACAAAGCGGCGTTGAGAATCCATAGACTGTCCGACACGTTCGAGCAGCCGATTGATCGCCATGGCGAATGGGCGCACCTCGACCGGAAGGTGGCGGCCTTCGATGGGGTGCAATTCCTGCTCAGCCCGCTGGTCGATTTCCTTGGAAAGCGCCGCAATGGGCTGGAACATTTTGCGCACTAGGTCGGCGACGATCAACAGCAGAACCGGAACGAGTATCAGGAAAGGCATCACGGTGCGCAGCGCCCCATCGCGGGCGATTTCATTGCGGAAGCCGGACTCCTGAGCCACGGCAATGCGTCCACCTGCATCCAGGGTCTTAACAAGCACGCGGAATGTCTCGCCGCTGATCTCCAGCGTATGTAGTCCATCCGCTAAGGTTGTTGGGAGCGAAAGCGGCCCTCCGGCATCCACGTCGACCTGAGAGGGGTTGGTCTCGTCCAAGCGCTGGACAATCACGCGCGATTCTTCATCGACATCCTTGAGATGGGTATTGGTGGTCAGTGGGGCCGGTGAGAGGCGCTGTCGATCCATGAGCTGCGCCACCTGGCGCAGTACGTCATCCTGTAGTTCATGGGCCTCATCGAAAGCAGACAGAAATGAGAAAACACCTGCGACAATGGCCACCACGAGGATAGCCAACGACAGCGTGAAGGACAGCTTGAGCTGAATCGATTCGTTCAATCGTTTTTTGAGACCATCCATCCGAGCCCCCTGATGTTCTTGATGACTGCGCTGCCGAGCTTGCGCCGCAGCGCGTGGATCAGATATTCGACGGCATTGCTTTCGACCTCATCTCCCCAGCCGTAAATGCGATCCTCCAGCTCGCTGCGCGAGAGGATCGCCCCGGGCCGAACCAACAGGGCTTGCAGCAGCGAGAACTCGCGGTTCGACATTTGCACTTCGACGTCACCATCGACGCAGGCCACTTTGGTGGCCGGGTCGAGCGTCACCACACCGTTGCTGAGTACGGGCGTTGCGGTGCCGCCCTTGCGCCGCAGCACAGCGCGCATACGGGCTAGCAGCTCTGCCATTTGAAAGGGCTTGGATACGTAGTCGTCTGCCCCGCCATCCAGGCCGCGCAGGCGATCATCCAGGCCATCGCGCGCCGTGATGATGAGCAGTGGAATCGGGTTGTCCTTGGCACGGATGCTGGTGAGCACCTCTAGCCCATCCTTGCCAGGCAGACCCAGGTCGAGGAGCACCAGGTCGTAGTGTTGACAGCTCAGCGTTGCGAGGGCGGTTGACCCGTCCTTCACCCAATCGGCGGCATAAGACCCATCTTTCAGTGCGCCTTGAATCGCGTCACCGATCATGGGATCGTCTTCGACTAGCAATACCCGCATTCCTCCTCCTTTCAATCGCTATTCAATGCGCCGTCCTGGCTGCCCGCTGCCTAAATAGCAGGATCGCGGTCAGCATGAAGGCCAGCAGTGCGGCCGAGGCCGAATAGCGATTCAGCGCCAGACCGCCTGCGCTCAGTGGCTTGTCCAGAAAGTCCCCGACCACGGCGCCAAGCGGGCGGGTCAGGATGAACGCCGCCCAGAACAACAGCGTGCGGGACACTATCGTCCAGTAATAGGCCGCCACGACTAGCGTGAGCAACCCGATGAACACAACGGCCGCGCCGGTGTAACCCAGCCCCGCTGTGTCTGCCGTCCAGTCACCCAGCGCCGTGCCCAGTGTCTGGGAGAACATAATTGTCAACCAGTAGAAGGCTTCCGCCTTGGGCGAGCTGACGGTACTCACTGATACCGAGCCGAGGGTCCGGTGCCAGACGAGAAACGAGCCGAGCAACAATGCAAGCAGCAAGCTCGAACCGCCAGCGTAACCGATTCCGAGCGAACGGTCAGCAAAATCGGCCAGCGTCGTACCAACCGTGGTGGTGGCGATGATGGTGGTCCAGTACAAAAACGGGTGGAAGCCCTTGGCCTTAACCTGCGCGACAACGGCAGCTAAGAAGATCACCCCGAAGATGCCCGTGCCTATCAGGTAGCCCAGGTTCATGGACATCGAGACGGCATCGCCGCCGGTTTCGCCGAGTGTCGTGGCGGCAATCTTAATGAGCCAGAAGCCCAGCGTGACTTCGGGCACCTTGGCCAGAGTGTGTTCGGTCGATATTTTCATGGGGACGCTCACAGGTCAGCCTTTGCCTTCGAGCGTATCAAAGGTTTTTAGTAGGACACCCATCGCCGCCTTGCAGTCGGCTTGGCTTGGCGTATCGGCGCGTAGAGCAGCCAATGCTTTGTCGATGGATTTGTCAAGCACATGCCAGTCGTCTGCCGCGCGTGGTTTGAGTCCGGCCTCGGCCGAGTCCCAAGAGACTTCCAAATCCTTAATACGGGCCTTGGCAGCAGCCAGGTCGCCCTTGTCAACGATGACGGCGATATCGGTGGCGATGCTGCGGAAGGTTGACAGATCGCCGAGTTTGGAGGCTGCTCTTCCCGGCGTTAGCGCAGCACTCTGGGCCGGTGTGGCCGACGTTGCGCTTGCTCCGCCTTGCTCGGCTGGTTTGGAACAACCGGCCGCCAGGGCCAATAGGACGGCCGCCGAAACGGTGGCGACAGGGCGAACGATTGAGGATTTCATAAACATGTTTTTCTCCTTGTGTTGAGGGACGAGGTTATTCGGCGAGCTGGGCAGAGCGGCGTCCATTCATGCCGATCTGCGCGACGGCCACCAGTATGACGATCACCGTGAGGAACAACGCGCTTGTCCACATGGCACCCATGCCAAGGCCACCATAAGTCTTAGCCTGTGTCAGCAAGTCGCCGAGTGCGGCCCCGAAGGGGCGGGTCAAGATGTAGGCAATCCAGAAGGTCAGAACGGCGTTACCTCCCATGCGCCAGGCCGCGTAGGTGATGCCGATCAGTGCACCGAATGCCACCGCACCCCAGGTAAAGCCCAGGCCCAATGCCTCGGTCGCCAGATCGCCCGCAGCAGTGCCCAGCGCAAACGTGCAAAGGATGGCGGCCCAATAGAACAGCTCCCGGTTTCGCGTCACGATATCGTGGATGGACAAGGTGCGTTCCACCCGATGCCAGACAAAAAAGATCGCGGCGAGCACAACGGCGAACGCCGAGGTGCTGATGTACAGGCTGACGCCAAGGCCATCGGTCAGCAGATCGGTGATCTGGGTGCCGACCACGCTGACCAGCACCACCGTCAGCCAGTAAGTCCAAGGGGTATAGCGGCGGGTACGCAATTGCATGAACAAAGCGGCTGCCAACAGAGTCGCCATGACGGTTCGAGTCACGCCTTGGCCCAAACCTGCGTTGACCGCCAGGAAATCGGCTCCTGTCTCGCCCACCGTGGTGGACATGATCTTGATGATCCAGAATGACAGCGCGACTTCTGGGACTTTATTGAGCCAGCTTGTGGTGCTGCTCGTGGGCAATTTGTTCATAGTGTTCTCCTGCCGAAGTGAAATGGTTTGCCAGCAGTTTGAATAGGCTGACTTAGCCCGGCCATAGGCTCACTCGCGAACCCATCCGAGCGCGATCAACCCGCTGAAAAACCGGCGATGAATGCCGGTTGCGAGTTGGTAACTCGGCTCCAGATACCAGCGTGCTTCACGCAACGTCAGCCAGGCACAGAGCGCAGCGACGGCGATGGCTCCGACCATGTCGAATGGGAAGTGCACTCCAAGGTAGATGCGCGCCCAGGCGATGGGGACGCCCAATAATGCCAAAGCCACGCCTGCGATTCGTTGGCCTCGTTGTAACGAAAGGCTGAAGGCAAGCGCCCACCACAGCGTCAGGTGATCGCTCGGGAAAGAAGAGTCGGCAACATGAGGGATGAGGGGGTGACTCAGGCCGATCATAAACGGCCGGGGATGCAACCAAGCTAGGCCGATGATCTGATTGATGAGCAAGCCCAGCAATCCCGATGCGGTAGCAATGAGCATCGTCTTCCGGGTGGCGTCGCTGCCGCGAAGCCATCCGATGCCGATCAGGAGTGGAACCGCCCAGATGAGTTGCTCGGCAAAGAAGATGGCCAGCGTCAGCGCAAAAGCACTGGGGTGCTCCGGTGCGTTGAGCCATAAAAACAATGTTTGGTTGAGTGATTCCATGAGGTCTCCGGGCCGGATCGCCTCCAAGGGAATCGATCCAGCCAAACTGCGGGGGTGTCAGTCCCGCTTGTCGTGGTCGTCATCGTGATCCGCCTTGTCCTCGGCAGACGAGATGACCGTGCCCTTGTCGGCATCGACCCGGACATCGAAGACCTTGGCCCCACTGACAACCTCCACGTCATAGACCCAACCCTGCTTCGAGTTCTCGTACTCGGCACGTGACGCCTTGCCATTGGCGTGCTGCTCGGCGACTGTGACCGCCTGTGTGAGGGGAATCTTGGCCTTGCTGATTGCCAGGGCGTCGTTTTCCATGCCGCCATTGGCGGCGTAGGCGACCGCCCCGGTTGCAGCGATGGCGACGGCCAGAAGGGAAAGTTTTGTGTAGCGGGACATGATGCTTCTCCAGAGGAGTGCAGGGATTTGCACAGTGGAGAAGGTACGCAGGCAGACTTAGCTGGTACTGAGCCGGGGCCTTCAGCCTTGGGATGCCGGGCAACGGCTTAGCGTGCTGTATTTTCCGCTTTCTGGACCGCCCCCAAGTCGTTGAGCATTCCCTGATGACAAGCCTCGTTGCTGGGCGAGATGGCCAGTTGGGATTTTAAGGCGACGAAGTTCTACCTTTCCGGCGGCGGGCGCCGGTTCTTGGACAGAATGGCCAGCAGGACCAATCCATAGTACGCAAGACGAATGAAATAGCACTGGGGGATACAAGCCCGGCCGAAACGACGTTGCTGCGCCTCTATGCTCGTCAGCCATCAATGTCAGCGGTCATGCCAAATTCGATTGGCGTCTTGACGTAAAACACATTGATCTGCTCCTGCCGCAATAGCAGCAATAACGACTTAGCATCAAGATCGCTCAACGCCATCGTCACCTCGATCGGTTGATCGGCCAGTTCGATAAAGTGAGAAGAATGGAGCTTACGATCGCGTCCAAAACCTTCGTCGCACGCCAGCAGCGTGGCGCCGCCTACGCCTAGTTTTTTCGCCTCTTGCAGCAGCCACTCTCCGATAGGCATGTCAGCGTGTTTGCGGTTTTGCTCCGTAAAAAATGTCAGTTGATAGCCGTTCATGATGTTCCCCTGTTACTCAGGCAGTTCTAAAAAATGCTACTGAGGCCAGCCCCAATAGCGTCATCAGCAGGGAGCCTGCCACATGCGCGGCGATCGCTGCGCCGGCCCAGGCAAATCGTCCTTGCTGTACCAAAGTGATAGTTTCCGCAGAAAAGGTGGAAAAAGTTGTCAGCCCGCCGAGGAAACCTGTGATGACAAACAACCGCCATTCCGGGGCGATGCCGGCATGCTGTCCAAAATATGCGACGGCCACGCCAATTAAATATCCCCCCAGCATGTTGGCCAGCCACGTTCCAGGCGGGATCGCCGGAAACATCGCATTGAGCGTGATTCCCAGGCACCAGCGCAGGATTGCGCCTAGCGAGGCGCCAGCGCAAATTGCGGCGAGCGAGCTAATCATGTTTTCCTCCCACACTCATATCACTACCTCGCAGCGAAACATGACAGCGCGGACATGCTGCAATTCGCCTGCATGATCGTGCAGGAACTTGCGCAACCGGTCTTCCTGATCGATGAGTTCGATACACATCGGATGGTGTGCCGCGGTGTGTTCCACATGGCGATGGCTGAGCTTATTACCGGGCAGGTAACCCGCCTGAACGGTGTGAAGCATCGCTTGGTGGATGCCGGATCTGCGTGCTGCGGCAAGCAGATGGTGACTGAGCACCGGCGCCGACAAGTGATGCCAAAAGCGCGTCGGCTTAGCCCGCGCCGAATGCGAAAGGTACAGGCGCAACGCTGTCATTTCTTTCATGGCGAATCAACCTTTCAATCATAATGCTGCTCGACTTACGCGCCTCCGTACCGAGACGGCCGCACGTCGGCGGCTCACCGGCCAGAGGCATGCGTAATTGTGACCGTGTTAGTGATCCAGTCCGAGGGTTCGCCCCTTGAATCCGGCGACGTCGAAGTATCGTGTGGCGCCTGCTTCCTGATACTGGAGAATCGTGCGCAAACCGTTTTTCGAAGGTTTGGAGACCAATTTGGTCTTGCGCACCTTCGGCATAGCACCACCTGGCATCGTCTCGTGCAGTACCCGACCAACCAGCTTGCCGTTGTCCGGAATATTGAGTTGCAATAACGCGGCTATGGTTTTGCCGACGTCGGCGTTGCTGACCGGCGCGGTGTCGACGAACCCTTGCTTGAAATCCGGGCCAATGGCGGCCGTAAAGTTGAACGTGTCGCCTCGGCTGAAACTACCGTGCATGCCCTGGCCTTGTTGCAGCGTGCTGTCGGCCACCTCGACGGAACAGGTATAGGGCAAGTCACAACCCGATGAATACGACTTGAAGTTCACGACCATGGCTGGGCGCGGCGTTGCGGCGGCCCCCTCAAGATTGATGTCGGCAAGCGATAATGTGCCGGGAAACTTTCCGAGGCGGGAATCGACAAATATGCCGCTGACATAGTCCTGGGACAGCAGGAAGTCGACCACCTTTTGTGCCAGGGCGCGCGTGGCCTTCTTGCTCGTCTCCCCAGGAATGTAGATCAAGTCCGAGCCACCATTCCCCGCGACAACGACAGATGGCGTTTCAGGCGCGGCTCCGATCAGTCCATTGGAAAACTTGGAGTGCATGCCGTCGGCGAGCTCCACATTTTTCTGGTCTGGATCCCACAGTTTCATGCCAAGGCCGTGTGCGATATCTTTGGCCAGAAAGCCGGGCGGCAAAAATCCATCCGGAACGTCCGAATAGCGCATCTTCGCGGCGTGGCTCGTGGTGCTTTGCTTGGAAATCGTCGAAAAGCCATGGTCGGCCGTCACGATGATATCGGTGGTCGAGTCGAGACCCAATGCAACGAGCGCCTCACGAATCTGTCGCAGATTGTCGTCTGCATTTTTTATGCCGGCAAGCGCCGTCGGGCCATTGATGCCGGGGGTGACTTGATTGAGGCTGTCCCCCTGGTTGTGCTGGCTGCCATCCGGATCCCTGGACCAGAAAACGACGAAGAACGGTTTCTCGTCCTCCTTGAATTTCTTGAGTACGACCTTGGTGAACAGATCGGCAAACCATTGCTGCTGCACCACGTTTGGCGTCAACGTTCCCGCTGTTGTTGCATTGCCGGTGTTTCCGTTCAATCCCCGCGACGGGACAGCGAGTCCGAGTCCCTGTGCGGCAAGCGCATCCTTCACCCAGTTCGCGAGCGGTATGCCGGTGGCGCTTCCAGTCGAATCGTCGGCGATGACGCTGTATTGACCACTTCGGTCGGTATGGTCGAATATCAGGGTCGGCCCCAGTTTGCCAACCGCTGCTGTATTGAAGCCCGCGCGTCGAGCCGCCTTCAGCAGCGTTTCCTGATTTAGATAGTCGCCTGCAAAGTGTTCATCAACCTCGCCTAGAACGGCGTCATTCTCCAGGAACGGTGTCACAGAGCCAGCCGCTGCGGCTACCGGATGGGCCGTATAAATCGTGTTGCTGAAGTCACCGGTGTCGCCAAGCTGGTGGCCGGTGGCCAGTGCCGACGCATTCGCCGTGGTGAAGGTCGGGAATACCGAATGGCTGTTGTCGAATGCAACGCCGGCATCACGCAAACTGGTCATCGTGGGCGCGTATTCAGGCTTGACCATTTGTGATCTCAGACCATCCGGCACGAATAGAATGACGTTGTGGGGCTTATCTGCAGCATGTGCACATCCAAGCGCCGCAACTATGATCAACAGCGAAGTGCACAATCGAATTCGGAATTTCATGCAGTACCTTTCAGGTGAAATAAAACTAACAGAGGATTTTATGCGGGGCGCCTAGTTTCTTCGCTCGTGCTTTAGCCAGAACCGGAGCCTGTAGATCAACACGACAAGCAATCCGGTCCGGGTCAGGATGGTCAGCGCAAGCAGACCAAAGACGATTTGTCGATCTTTGATACCTGTCGACCTCAACCAAAACCACGTCAGAAAAACCAGGCAGTTGAGGACCGTTATGAGCAGCAAGCTGCGATTGATCCTCGCTCTTTGCTGTAGCCATTCGGCCGGCTGCAAACCGGCGATTTGCTGGCGCCGACTCGACGTGAGTGAAGGCGCGGGGCGACGACCGGATGAAGGTTCGACGGCCTCGACGCCCTGTTTTCCCAAACGCCTATGGGGCAACGCATAATTTCGTTTTGTCATTGTCGATGACCTCAGTGAGTAGAATCGTCATGACCGTGTTTTTTTCTGAGCTGGCGAAGGTAACCGGGCAACTCTCCGAGCTTCATCCCTTCAGGGATATGTCGGTGATGTTTTGCGTGACCGACGCGCTGCGCGCGATAGATGCCTGTATGGCCGGAGAAAAGATAGCTCACGACGCATGCAATGGCCGCGTAAGGACCGATTTCCGAACCGAACAATTCGATCGCCATGATAGTTGATGCGATCGGGACGTTGGCGGCGCCCGAGAACACCGCGACAAATCCAATCGCGGCGAGCATCGCAAATGGTAAGTGCAGTAGCGGCGCCAGTGCATTGCCAAGTGTAGCGCCGATATAAAACAGTGGTGTGACCTCGCCGCCTTTGAAGCCAGCGCCGAGGGAGGTGATAGTAAATACGGCCTTTCCGAGGAAATCCCACCACGGCAGCTGGTGGACGAACGACTCCATGATGACAGGTATCCCCAGTCCGATGTACCGATGGGTTCCAATCACCCAGACGGCAGTAGCGACGACGGCACCACCGATCAAGGGACGCAAAGGCGGGTAAGTCACGTGCCGCTTCATGAAATCTGAGAGCCCGTGCGTGGCGTTCGCGAACAACATGCCGGCGACGCCAAAGACGATCCCCGCGATGAATGTGAGTGCAAGCGAGCCCGCAGTCAGTTCTGGGATTGATCCAGCCGCGTAGTGGGTATGATGAATTCCTAAGAGCTGCCCGACCTGGTCGGCGACGATTGCCGCGAGCATGCAGGGCAATAACGCGTCGTATCGCATGCGCCCGATCGCTAGCACCTCCAGACCAAAGAGTGCGCCGGCCAGTGGCGTGCCAAACACCGAAGCGAAGCCGGCGCTCATGCCGGCCATGATCAAAAGACGCCGTTCAGGCTGTCCCATGCGGAACAGATGCGTCAGCTGGTCCGCTAGCGCGCCTCCCATTTGTACGGCCGTGCCTTCACGCCCGACCGACGCGCCGAATAGATGCGAGACGATGGTGCCGCCCAGGACGAGTGGGGCCATGCGCAATGGAATCACTTTCTTTGGATCGTGAATCTCGTCGATGATGAGGTTGTTGCCGGCCTCAACGGTTTTACCCAAGCGCAGATAAATCCATCCAACCGCAAACCCGGCCAGGGGCAAGAGCCAGATAATTGCCGGGTGGGCTACACGCCAATCGGTCGCGATATCGAGTAGGTAGAGAAAGGCGGCAGAAGCGCTACCTGCGAGGGTAGCGATGACTATGGCCAGAAGAAACCATTTGCCGATGTAGGGTAGCAGATCGATCTGCTCGGGATGTTTGGCGTTTTTCATGTGACCCTGGTTGTTGTTCTAAAAAACCTGGTCAACCACGAAAGCTGCGCGAACGCCTACAGCTCCCTATGACCAGGGGACACTGTAGGCATCATCAGCTGCCGACACATTGTCGGAGGCGGTTAGCGGAGGAATGCCATCTCCGTATTTCGGCCTCAATAATAACAACTTTTATTGATCTGTACAAAATTCCGTTTTTGCCGGTCGTTAGATGGTGATTCTTTTGGCGTGACTGTACTTGGGAATTTTAGGTGTGATCTGGCTCAAAATATATGGCGGTCCTGCCGTTACGAATCAGTAATCGACCGCTCGATACGACGGCGGTTGAATGGATCGTCGGTGTCGATATAGCGCATGGCCGACTGTGCATTTTTCCAGCCAACGTGCTCCATTAAGGTCTTTAGATCCCACCCATTGGCGGTCGCCCAGCAGGCAAAGCCGCGCCGGAGGGAGTGGGCGCTATACAGCTCAGCAGCTTCGACGCCGGCTTCTTGAAGTATGCCTCGCAAGAGCGGCACCAGGCTGTCGATATGAAGCGGACCGTCGCCGAGATGCCCCCAGCGGTCGATCGGGCGGAATACCGGTCCGCTGTCGAGGCGCGCCGCTGCGATCCAATCCAGGTAGGCAGTAACAGGACACAGACGGGAGAGCATGGGTGCTTTAAAATTGCCGCCTTTGAGCTGCCGATCACCCTTGGTGTGCGGAAGGTAGCAGGTCATGCCTTCGCCCGGCGTAATGGCAATATGCTCGATCCGCAAGCGGGTCAGCTCATCGCCGCGAAAACCGCGCCAGAAACCCAACAGGAACAGCGCGCGGTCGCGCAGGCGACGCAAGGCCACGGATGTCTCTCTCGCCTCTGTTGCCCTCTGAGCGGCGTCCATCAGCCAACTGTCTACCTGATCAAGCTGATCGGGGTTGTAAGCCGGAACCGCCGAAATTTCCGTCACCCCACCTCCAACCCGGCCAGGAGCGCGTCCAAGTCGATCATCTTGCCGCCGCTGTTGAATGTGTAGTGCCCATTCAGCAGGATGTGCCGCCAGGCCGCTGGCGAGATCCGGGTGATCAGCGCCACGGCCTTGGCGTTGCCGCTGGCCTCGTACTTCGTCAGCAGGTGCGACAGGATGGCCGAGTTGTAGTAGATGATCGTGTTCGCGATCAGCCTGGCGCACTGATTGCTGATCTCAATTTCGATGTCAGTCCGCCCGGTCAACTCCTTCTTTCCGCCGACCTGGGCGATCGTCGAGCGTAGCTGGTGGTAAGACTCGATGCGGTTCTGCGAGCGATGGACGTTACGTTCCAGTTGTGGATCGCGCAGGTAGCGCAACGTGTAGATGCTGCGCACAAGCTTGTCGAACTCGAAGATCGCGCGCCGTGTCGGGTTCGTCGTGGTGTAGGTGCACAGCTTGCCGTGGTTCATGGCCTGCGCGATGATGACCGCCATCAGACTGTCGGCATCGGCTACCTTCTTCGCATAGCGCGGCTGCAACGGCGTCAGCGCCGACAAGAACTGGCACTGTCCGTTGACGAAGCGGAACACGTCGGCGACATCGCAATGCGGCAGTTGCTCGTAGAAGCCCTGCTCGCGGACCTTCTGGTTCTCACCCTTGGGCTTGCGCCAGATCAGTTTTTTCGTGTCCTTATCGTAGTCCAAGTGCATCAGTTTGCCCTGTTTCAGTTCGCTGTTGAAGGCCAGCCATTGCGCGCGCAGCTCGGCCGTCAGCGCGTCGAGCTGGGCATCGACCTGCTGTCTTAGGAAGGGGATGTCCATTTGCGCGAGCGCGTCGGCCTTCTCGTTCATCGAAACCAGCTCGTCGGAGAAGTGGCGGTGTTGCAGACTGTCGTCGAGATAGATTTCGCCCGACTGGAATCGCTTCCTGATCTGCCGATATAGCCAGAACTCATAGTGGTCGGCGTGCAGTCCGGTCGGCTTGCCGTCGGCATCGAAGGTCAACAGGTATGGCCGCAATCGTTTCGGCAATGTGGCAGCCGGACATTCGGCCAGCGGCCGTTGTGACAGACGCTGCTGCTTGGCGAACACGCTCTTGGCCCAGGCCAGCGCTGCGAGCCAAGGACTGTCGGGAACGGTGCTGGCAAAGTCGAGCGAGACGTACAGCGGTCGCAGATGTCGGCGGATGCGCTCAGTCAGGCCGTCCACCGCCTGCCAGTGCAGGGCCAGTTTGCTCACCGGCTTCACGCTCAAGCGCTGACCGGTGATTTGTAGCGTGTCTTTCGGCATGATTTTGTACGCGCGCTGGCGCACGGTGCCGAAGGGCGTGGCGTCGGCCACCGTGTCATCGACATAGATCAACAGCAGGCGACCGACCTTCGGCGTGTCCTGGCGACGACTCACCTGTTCCGCTGCGAACGCCTTTTGCGCGCCCGCGCTGCTCTCTTCCTCCAACTGCTTCATGTGATAGGCCATCGCATCGACCAGGTTGTCGGAGAACTGCCGGTAGCGTTGCCAGGCGTAGCACAATAAATAGAGGTGGGTCTGATCCGCCTTGAGGTTGCGCAGGTCGTGGACGGTATAGAAGCTCGCCAGGCTCGCGTAGTAGAGCAGATTCTGCTGCGAAACGCCCAGCTTGGGCAGCAACGCCTTGGCGATCCGGTGCAGCGGCTCCAGCAAGGCGCGTTTCTCGCGCTCGCGGATCATCTGACGCCAGCCGAAGCTCTTGGCGTCCTGCTTAAGCGCCGCCAGTTGAGACAGGGTGTCATCACGCACCAGAAGTTGGGCCAAGGCGGCTTTGGCCGCGTCATCCAGCACTTCCGCCAGCAAGCCGCCCAAGCGCCGACGTTCGGTGGACAGTGTTTCGCTGATCAGCTCTTGCAAGGTGGTGTAGCCGGGCCGGATGATCTTGTGCTTGTTGAGCCAGACGATCAGCTCGGTGGCCACGAATCCCGGCGTCACGTCGCGTCGCACGGTCTGCGTGGCCTGCTGCCCAAGCTGCGGCAAGTAGTCGGCCGCCCACAGTTGGTAGCCGAACAGTGCGGCAACTCGCTCGCGCTGGGTGTAATGCTCATGCTTCGTGATCGGCTTGCGCTCGAACGCTTCGCCATGGAAATAGCGGCTCAGCACGAAGGCGCAATCGTCCTCGACCTCGCTCCAGTCAAAGCGGAAGAAGGCATGTTTAGCCTTGAAGTAGCCGATCTGCAAGAGGCAGTAGACTTGGGCATGGAGGCCGGGACGGCTGCTGGCGAGCGCCAGTTCGGTTTCCGTCAACGCCAAGTATTCCAGCCGCTGTGCATCGTCGAAGTCCGGCAGGCCATACAGGGCTTCCTGCTCGGCATCCGACAAGACGGTCAAGCGCTCGCTCTTGGCTTTCATGGTGATGAAGCTCCACGCGATTCCGTCCAGCCGATCCGGGCCAGGGTTTCGATCAAGGTGGTGCGCTTGACGCCGAAGTTGCGGCACACCGCGGCTTTCGACATACCCCCGTTGAGTGCGGCAATGATGGCGTCTCGTTTCTCGCCAACGATGGCTGCGGGTCGGCCGCCGATCCGCCCGCGCCGCTTGGCAGCAGCCAGACCAGCAATGACCCGCTCCTGGATCAAGGCCCGTTCGTACTGCGCGAGCGCGCCGAACACGTGGAACAGCAGCTCGCCCGATGCCGTAGTGGTATCCATGCCTTCGGTCAGCGACCGGAAGGAGACATGTTTGTCCTTCAGCGTGTTCACGATGGCGAGCAGGTGCGACAGCGAGCGGCCGAGCCGATCCAGTTTCCAGACCACGAGCACATCGCCGGGCCGGACGAATTCGAGCGCTTGGGTCAAACCTGAACGATCATCCTTGGCGCCGGAGGCGCGATCCTCATACAAGTGGCGCGCATCGACGCCGGCAGCGAGCAACGCGTCGCGCTGCAAATCCGTGTTCTGCCGGTCGGAGTCCGACGACACGCGCATGTAGCCAACCAGCATAAGCGGATAACCATTAAAATTAAGTTTCCGTATAGTAGCCCATAGCGACAAGGTTTTCCGTATGTTTTTGGGGCCATGAGCGGACGTTTTTGGATGGGTGTTGAAAGGCTGTGTCGTTTTCAGAAGACGGCTGCACTGAACGTCAGAAGCCGACGGCACTATAGCAGCGGAGGGGTTGGATCCATCAGGCAACGACGG
>RCMZ01000363.1_pt1 | contig 25841 bp, 21 predicted proteins | sample 2041141 | NCBI WGS metagenome assembly RCMZ01 (sample SAMN09708263, study PRJNA481090) | Wastewater metagenome, whole genome shotgun sequencing project. | biome: sewage; isolation source: Davis station wastewater (DW) | place: Antarctica: Davis Station | collected 2010-03-01
GCGGAGACTGTGAGATTCGAACTCACGGACGGTTGCCCGTCGGCAGTTTTCAAGACTGCTGGTTTAAACCACTCACCCAAGTCTCCGGGAGGGAAGGGGCAAATTCTAGCCGACTGCGGGGGCTGATTTTTGCAGCATGCCCCGCGTTTCGATGAACTTCACGACCTCGGCCACGCCTTCCAGTGTTTTGAGGTTGGTCATGGCGAAGGGCTTGAGAACTCCTTGGGCGTTGGTGCGCATGCGCACGGTGTCGAAGCGCATTACATCGAGGTTGGCGCCCACGTGGGGCGCGAGGTCGGTTTTGTTGATGATGAACAAATCGCTTTTGGTGATGCCGGGGCCACCTTTGCGGGGGATTTTTTCGCCTGCGGCCACGTCGATGACGTAGATGGTGAGGTCGCTCAGTTCGGGGCTGAAGGTGGCGGCCAGGTTGTCGCCGCCGCTTTCCACAAACACGATGTCGGCGTTGGGGAACTCGCCCAGCATGCGGTCGATGGCTTCGAGGTTGATGGAACAGTCTTCGCGGATGGCGGTGTGGGGGCAGCCGCCGGTTTCCACGCCCAGGATGCGTTCGGCGGGCAGGGCGCCGCTCACGGTCAGCAGGCGCTGGTCTTCCTTGGTGTAGATGTCGTTGGTGATGGCGATGAGGTCGTAGTCATCGCGCATGGTCTTGCACAGCATTTCCAGCAGCGTGGTTTTGCCGGATCCCACGGGGCCGCCGATGCCGACGCGCAGCGGGGGCAGGTTTTTGGTGCGGTGGGGGATGTGGTGCAGTGTGTTGGTCATGGCGTGTTTACTATTAAATCAATAGCTGCTTGCGCAGGAGTGACTAGCGCTAGGAGCGAAAAAGTCTTGAATATTGCACTTCATGCTGGGCACTCAGGATGGCCAGCATGGGTGAGAAGGCCTGGCGTTCGCTGTCCATCAGGCCGATGGCGTGGTCCGCAGCGATGGGGATGGCGTCTGCCAGGCGGGCCAGGATGCGCTGGCCTGCACTCTGGCCCAGCTGCATGGATTTGAGGGCAGCTTGCACCATGTTTTCGGCCCAGCCAAAGCCATAGGCCAGCAGCACATCGCGCACGGGGGCCTGGGTGGTGGAGGCGGCCAGAGCAAATGCCACGGGGTAGGTGGGAGGCAGGGCGGCCAAGTGGCGAATGGCGGGCAAAACCTGTTCATCGCCCAGGTTCTGGTTGCGCAACCAGTCGGCCATCGAACGGCCCATCTGCTCAGTCTGCAAGCGCAGTTCGCTGGTCTCGCGGGTGTGCAGCACCCAGTCGTTGAGTTCGCGCACATGTCCCCAGTCGGTGCGCCGCCAGGCGCCCACGGCCTTGGCGATGAGGGCCATGTCCCCGCGTGCCTGGGTGATGTGGAGCTGGTCCAGCAGCCAGTCGGCCACTGCGGCTTCGCTGGCGAGGCCGGCGTTCTCAATGGCGCTTTCCAGTCCTTCGGAATACGAAAACCCGCCCACGGGCAACGCGGGCGAGGCGAGCCACATCAGCTGCAAAAAGCTGGCGGCGGGCAGGGGGGCAGGGCGGTCGTGTCGCACGTTGCGATCTCTTCAGTCCGTTCGCCCCGAGCGCGTCGAAGGGTTGGTAGCGCGCCGTGCCCCGGCTTCGACAGGCTCAGCCCGAACGGTGGGGGTGGAGGTCACGGTCACTGGCACGGTTGCTGGAAAGGTCACTGGCAGTGGTCAATGATCGTGGTTGCAGTCGGGGCCGTGCACATGGCCTTGGGCGACCACCGGAATGGCTACCGTGCGGCCGCGTGCGGGGGGAGCAGCAGGGACAGCTGGCTCCGCTGGCCCGTGCGAGTGAGTGTGTGCGTGGTCGTGTTCGTGTTCGTGGGCATGGTCATGCTCTACAGAACTGGCGTGGTCGTGCGCAACGCCGTGGGAGTGGTTGTGACCATGATCATGGTCGTGTTCACTGCCATGGTCGTGTCCATGTCCGTGCCCGCCGTGGTGGTGCCCGCCACCATGCCCTGCGGCATAGGCGCCGCCTTCAGGTTCAAACGGCAGGTCTTGCGCTTTGACTATCAGGTGCATGGCGCGCAGCATGTCGGCCAGCACGTGGTCGGGCTCGATCTTGAGGTGGTCGGGCTGCAACTCGATGGGCACGTGGCGGTTGCCCAGGTGGTAGGCGGCGCGCGTCAGGTCAAACGCCGTGCCGTGGCTGGTGCAGTGGGTGATCACCAGCACGGGCTGTGGGGCCGCCAGCACACGCACCAGCGAACCGTCTTCGGCTACCAGCACATCGCCGCCGCGTACCAGCGTGCCACGTGGCAGGAAGATGCCCAGCTCGCGCCCGGTGGAGTCTGTGGTGGCAAAGCGGCTTTTCTGGCGCACGTCCCAGTCGATTGCAACGGTGGTCGCGCGCTTGAGCAGCACAGGGGCCAGGCCTTGGCCTTGGGGGATGAGTTTGGAAACCTGGAGCATGGTGAGGTAAAGGGTTTGGGGGCGCTGCTGGGGCCGTTGCGCGGGCTGCAATACATGCCGTTCATCCTGCAGCTTGTCGTGCCGTGCCGAGCGGTGGCTTGGGCGCTGGCTTTGGCCACGACGGCTCGGGGCGTTCGGGCGAAGCCTGCATTGTGGCGCTGCCGGAGCCGGTTTGGGCGGTGCCTGTGCTACAGCGCCCGTGTCATGAAGCGGCTGTGCGGGTCGGGGCCATAGCTGCCAAAGGGCGCACAGTCGGTAAAGCCATAGCGCAGATAGAGCTGGCAGGCGGGTTCAAAAAATGGCTGACTGCCCGTCTCCAGGCTGATGCGCTGGTAGCCCAGGTCCACGGCCTGGCCCAGGATGTGTTCCAGCACGGCGCGGCCCAGGCCCTGTCCACGCACGGTGGCAGCGGTGCGCATCGACTTCAGCTCGGCGTGTTCGTCATTGAGGTGCTTGAGGGCGCCGGTGCCCACCAGGCGACCTGGGGCGGGCGCTGTGTCGTCCGGCAGCCAGGCGGTCCAGAAGCGGATGTCGGGCTGGCGCAGCTGGGTCATGTCCAGCGCGTGCACGCTTTCGGGCGGCGAGGTGGCGCGCATGTCCTGCAGGTGTTCTTCCATGAACTGCTCGATGCGCGGGTCGTGCAGGGTGTCCAAACGGATGTGCAGCGTGGGGGCGTGGGTCGTCATGCAGCCGCCTTAAAACAAAAAGTAGCGTTGCGCCAGGGGCAGCACCGTGGCGGGCTCGCACGTGAGCAATTGCCCGTCGGCGCGCACGGTGTAGGTTTGCGCGTCAATTTCCATCTTGGGCGTGTAGCTGTTGTGCACCATGTGCTGCTTGCGCACGCCGCGAATGTTGCGCACCGCGCTCAAGGTCTTGCGCAGGCCAAAGCGCTCGCCAATGCCTGCGTTCAGCCCCGCTTGCGACACAAAGGTGAGCGATGTCTTGGCAATGGCCCCGCCAAACGCGCCGAACATGGGGCGGTAGTGCACCGGCTGGGGTGTGGGGATGGAGGCATTGGGGTCGCCCATGGCCGCCATGGCGATCAGGCCGCCCTTGAGGATGAGCGCGGGCTTGACGCCGAAGAACGCGGGCTTCCAGATCACGATGTCGGCCCATTTGCCCACCTCCAGCGAACCCACTTCATGTGCGATGCCGTGGGCGATGGCGGGGTTGATCGTGTACTTGGCCACGTAGCGCTTGATGCGGAAGTTGTCGTTGCGCTGCAGGATTTCGGCCAGCTCATCGCGGCCTGCAGTGGGAGCCAGCCAGCCGCGCTGCACCTTCATCTTGTGCGCGGTCTGCCACGTGCGCAGGATGACTTCGCCCACGCGGCCCATGGCCTGGCTGTCGCTGCTCATCATGCTGATGGCGCCCAGGTCGTGCAGGATGTCTTCGGCGGCAATGGTCTCTTTGCGGATGCGGCTTTCGGCAAAGGCCAGGTCTTCGGCAATGCTGGCATCGAGGTGGTGGCACACCATGAGCATGTCCACATGCTCGTCGAGCGTGTTGTGCGTGTAGGGCATGGTGGGGTTGGTGGAGCTGGGCAGGAAGTTGTCCTCGCCCACCACGCGCAGGATGTCGGGCGCGTGTCCGCCGCCTGCGCCTTCGGTGTGGAAGGCGCATATGCCGCGCCCGCCCACGGCGGCAATGGTGTTCTCTACAAAGCCTGATTCGTTGAGCGTGTCGCTGTGGATGGCGACCTGTGTGTCTGTTTCTTCGGCCACGTCCAGGCAGTTGCTGATGGCCGCGGGCGTCGTGCCCCAATCTTCGTGCAGCTTCAGGCCAATGGCGCCCGCGTTGATCTGCTCGTGCAGCGCATCGGGCAGGCTGGCGTTGCCCTTGCCGAGGAAGCCCAGGTTCATGGGGAAGGCATCGGCCGCCTGCAGCATGCGCTCCAGGTTGAAGGGGCCTGACGTGCAGGTGGTAGCCAGCGTGCCCGTGGCGGGCCCGGTGCCGCCGCCCAGCATGGTGGTCACGCCGCTGGCCAGGGCCTCTTCGATCTGCTGCGGGCAGATGAAGTGGATGTGGCTGTCGATGCCGCCTGCGGTGACGATGTTGCCCTCGCAGCTGATGACCTCGGTGCCAGGGCCGATGATGATGTCCACGCCCGGTTGCGTGTCGGGGTTGCCCGCCTTGCCGATGGCGGCGATGCGGCCTGCCTTGAGGCCGATGTCGGCCTTGAAGATGCCGGTGTGGTCCACCACCAGGGCGTTGGTCAGCACCGTGTCTACCGCCCCTTGCGCATTGCTGCGCTGCGACTGCGCCATGCCGTCACGGATGGTTTTGCCGCCGCCAAACTTCACCTCTTCGCCGTAGCTGCCTGCGCGCAGCGTGTAGTCGGCCTCAACTTCGAGGAGGAGTTCGGTGTCGGCCAGGCGCACGCGGTCGCCCACGGTGGGGCCGAACATTTCGGCGTAGGCGCGTCGTCCAATGGTTGCCATGGGGTGCTCCGCAAGAACTGGGTACTATGTATTTGATAGCTGCTAGCGCTTATGCAATAAGCACTAGAGGCCGATTTGACTGAAATAGGCTTGAGCAGCCTGTTCGCCCTGGGCCTGTCGAAGGGCTGCTGGCCCCGCGCCCTCGCTTCGATAGGCTCGGCCCGAGCGGAAGGGGACGGTGGCAGGCGGCTGGCATGGGCAGGTTGTGGCTACAGCGCGCCCTGCGTCAGGCCCTGAAAGCCGAACACCTTGCGCTCGCCCGCGTAGTCCACCAGCTCTACAGTGCGTTCCTGGCCGGGCTCAAAACGCACGGCAGTGCCGGATGCGATGTTCAGCCGCATGCCACGCGCGGCGGCACGGTCAAAGCCCAGTGCGTTGTTGGTCTCGGCAAAGTGGTAGTGCGAGCCCACCTGAATGGGGCGGTCGCCCGTGTTGCGCACCACCACGGTCAGCGTGCGGCGGCCGGTGTTGAGCGGGTGGTCGCCCGCGTCGATGAAAAGTTCGCCAGGGATCATTGCGTGCTCCTGTATTGCTGGCGCGCTCAGGCCATCTGCACCAGCAGTGCACCGCCAAAGGCGGCCACACTTGCGCCCGCAGCGCGTGCCAGCCAGGTGGAGCGGTTGCGCAGTGCCCAGCCCGCCGCCAAGCCCGCACCATGCAAAAGCACCGTGGCGGCCAGCATGCCCGCCAGGGTTTGCCAGGCGCTGTGGTCGCCTGCCAGTTCGTAGCCGTGGGCCACGCCGTGGAACACTGCAAACACCCCGACCGCCAGTGCAGCCACCAGCCCAGGCACGCGCAGGCGCGACACCACGAGCAGGCCGGTGACCAGCAGCGATGCGGCAATCATCGGCTCCACCGCGGGCAGCGCCACACCTTGCAGGCCCAGCACGGCCCCCACCAGCAGCATGGCCGCAAAACCCACAGGACCCCACAGCAGTTCGGGCCCAGCGCGGCGCGCGGCCAGGGCGCTCCACAGGCCCACGGCCACCATGGCAGCCAGGTGGTCCAGGCCAAACAGGGGGTGGGCAAAGCCGCTCAGAAAACTGTTGTGGATGTGGGATTCAGCGCCTGTATGGGCGCTAGCGCTGGTACTGATTGCGCTGGCAGCTATGAAAAGAAGAGCGGCTGTGTGGCGGTGTGTGAGTGCGATGCGCATGGGGGCTCCACAGAGAGAAAGACGAAGAGGGGGTCAGACGATCGGCTGATGGACGGTGACGAGCTTGGTGCCGTCGGGGAAGGTGGCCTCCACCTGGATGTCCGGAATCATCTCGGGGATGCCTTCCATCACATCAGCGCGGGTCAGCACGCTGCGGCCTTCGCTCATCAGCTGCGCCACGGTCTTGCCGTCGCGGGCGCCTTCCATCACGGCCGCGCTGATCAGGGCCATGGCCTCGGGGTAGTTGAGCTTGAGGCCCCGGGCCTTGCGGCGCTCGGCCAGCAGTGCGGCGGTGAAGATCAGCAGCTTGTCTTTCTCACGAGGGGTCAGTTCCATGTCGTTCTGCTCAATGTAAGGAGGGGTGGGCTCGTGTGGCGGGTTGTCCAGGCCGGACACACGGGGCAATCGTCATCGATGGCCGTGTGGTCCGAAGGGCACCGGATTCATCATAGGCAGCAAGCCCCGTGCCCGCCATACGCCAGAGGGCGCAGGGGTGGTGCCCACCCGGGGCGGCCATGGCATGGAAACTGCACTTGCAGGGCTTGTCGCAACCCCTGTCCATGCCCCCCTCCATCGCCTCTCTTGCCCCGCCCGACGTGGCCTCGGCGCCCGCATTGGGGCCGGATGCCGACGCGCAAGCGCCGCAACAGGTGGTGAAGGTGCGGCGCGACTACAACAGCTGGGTCGCCACCGAGACGATGGAAGACTACGCGTTGCGCTACACGCCACAGCGCTTTCGCAAGTGGTCGGAGTGGCGGGTGGCCAACACGGCGTTCGGTGCGGCGTCGTTTTTGATCCTGGAGGCGGTGGGCGCCACGCTGCTGGTGCAGTACGGCTTCATCAATGCCTTCTGGGCCATCGTGGCCACGGGGCTCATCATCTTTTTGGCGGGCCTGCCCATCAGCGTGTACGCGGCGCGTTATGGCGTGGACATGGACCTGCTCACGCGCGGCGCGGGTTTTGGCTACATCGGCTCCACGCTCACCTCGCTCATCTACGCCAGCTTTACGTTCATCTTCTTCGCGCTGGAGGCGGCGGTGATGGCCTATGCGCTGGAGCTGGCGCTCGATATTCCGCCCCGCTGGGGCTATTTGATCTGTGCGCTGGTGGTGATTCCGCTCGTCACGCACGGCGTGTCGGCCATCAGCCGCCTGCAGGTGTGGACGCAGCCGCTGTGGCTGGTGATGTTGGTGGTGCCGTTTGTCTACGTCTTGGTGCGCGATCCTGGTGCGTTCTCTGGTGTTGTGCACTACGGAGGTGAATTTGCACGCGGTGCGACCTTTCAATTGCCCTTGTTTGGTGCAGCATTGACGGTGGGCATTGCGCTGATTACCCAGATGGGGGAGCAGGCCGACTATTTGCGCTTCATGCCCGCCAGCACGCCTGCCACGCGCGGGCGTTGGTGGCTGGGCGTGCTGGTGGGGGGGCCCGGCTGGGTGGTGCTGGGTGTGCTCAAGATGCTGGGCGGTGCGCTGCTGGCTTACCTGGCGCTCACCCACATGGTGCCGGCGGAGCGCGCGGTGGACCCGAACCAGATGTACCTGGCCGCGTACGAATATGTGTTTCCCCACTACGGTTGGGCCGTGGCGGCCACGGCGTTGTTTGTGGTGATCTCGCAGCTCAAGATCAATGTGACCAACGCCTACGCAGGCTCACTCGCGTGGTCCAACTTCTTTTCGCGCCTCACGCACAGCCACCCGGGGCGCGTGGTGTGGGTGGTGTTCAACACGCTGATCGCCTTCATGCTGATGGAGATGAACGTGTTCCGCGCCATGGGCGAGGTGCTGGGGCTGTACTCCAACATCGCCATCGCCTGGATCATGTCGGTGGTGGCTGACCTCGTCATCAACAAGCCGCTGGGGCTGTCGCCCAAGGGCATCGAGTTCAAGCGCGCGCACCTGTACGACATTAATCCGGTGGGCGTGGGTTCGATGGCACTGGCGTCCATCCTGTCCATCAGTGCGCACCTGGGGCTGTTTGGCCCGCTGCCGCAGGCGTTCTCGGCGGTGATTGCGATGGCGGTGGCCTTTGTCACCGCACCGTTCATTGCCTGGGCCACCGGGGGGCGCTACTACATTGCGCGCCAATCGGAACCTGTTGCTCTGGCTGACGTGGTGGCGGTGCCCATGCACGGGCCGGGTCGTCTGGGCCAAGACCTGGGCAGCACCGCGCGCTATACGGTGCAGCGCTGCGTGATCTGCGAGCGCGAGTACGAAGCCCCGGACATGGCCCAGTGCCCTGCTTACCGGGGGGCTATCTGCTCGTTGTGCTGCACGCTCGATGCGCGCTGCGGCGACCTGTGCAAGCCCCACGCCAGTATGGCGGTGCAATGGTCCGCCGCGCTGCGCTGGGTGCTGCCGCGCGCCATCTGGCGCTACCTGGACACCGGTCTGGGCCATTTTCTGCTGCTGATGCTGGTGATAGCGCCGCTGTTGGCCTCGGTGATGGGGCTGCTGTACCACCAGGAACTCAACACCATTGCGCAGGCAGCGACGGACACCGAGCTGATGGCCGCACCCGAGGTCGCGTTGCGATCGGGCCTGCTCAAGGCGTATCTGGCGCTGCTGGTCATCTCGGGCATCGTGGCCTGGTGGCTGGTGCTGGCGCACAAAAGCCGCCAGGTGGCACAAGAGGAATCGAACCGCCAGACGGGCCTGTTGGTGCGCGAGATTGAACTGCACCGCCAGACCGACGAGGCCCTGCAGACCGCGCGCAGCGTGGCCGAGCAGGCGCGCCAGGTGGCCGAAGCGGCCCAGCGCGCCGCCGACCAGGCCAACCAGGCCAAGAGCCGCTACATCAGCGCCATCAGCCACGAGATCCGCACCCCGCTCAACTCCATCCTGGGCTATGCGCAGCTCATGGGCGAAGACGCGGGCGTGCCGCCGCACCGCAAGCAGGCCGTGCATGTGATCCGGCGCGGTGGCGAGCATTTGCTGTCGCTCATCGAAGGCACGCTCGACATCGCGCGCATCGAATCCGGCAAGCTCACGCTCGACGTCACGCCCATGCGCTTTGCCGACGGCCTGCACGAGATGGCCAGCCTGTTTGAACTGCAGGCTGCGGCCAAGGGCCTGGCGTTTCAATTCGACGTGTTGGGCGTGATTCCAGAGGTGGTGCGTGCCGACGAAAAGCGGCTGCGCCAGATCCTCATCAACCTGCTGGGTAACGCCGTCAAGTTCACGGCGCAGGGCACTGTCACGCTGCGGGTGCGCTATGCGCGGGAGATGGCGCGCATTGAGGTGCAGGACACCGGGCCGGGCCTCACGGCCGACGAGATCGACCGCATCTTCGAGCCCTTCACGCGCGGCGGCTCCGGCGGCAGTGGGTCCATGTCAGCGCCTGGCGCGGGGCTGGGGCTGACCATTGCCAAGATGCTCACCGCGCTGATGGGTGGAGAGCTGACAGTGACCAGTACACCCGGCGTGGGCTCGGTGTTCCACGTCAAGCTCTTCTTGCCCGAGGTGCATGCCGATGCGCTGGGCAAAGCGGCGCCACCGCCTGCTGCATTGGCCGCACTTTCGCAGCGCGCCCGCAAAGGCTACGCAGGCGAGCGCCGCCGCATCCTGGTGGTGGACAACGAAGAGCCCGACCGTGAACTGCTGGTGCAGCTGCTCGAACCCCTGGGGTTTGCGCTGCGCCAGGCCGCCAGCGGTCACGACGCATTGGACCTGCTGGCCACCGGCTACCGGCCCCACGCCATTTTCATGGACCTGGCCATGCCCGGCATTGATGGCTGGGAGACGCTGCGGCGCGTGCGGCAGATGCAGTTGCCCGACGTTCAGTGCGCCATCGTTTCGGCCAACGCGTTTGACAAGGCGCTCGATAACGACGTGGACATCCGTCCTGAAGACTTCATCGTCAAACCCGTGCGCCACAGCGAGCTGCTGGGCTGGCTGGAGCGTCGGCTGGGACTGCAATGGGTGTACGAAGAAGCCTCCGCCGCGCACTCGCCTGGTGTGCCAGAAACGGCAGTTGCCCCCGCTACACCCACCCCACCCGCGCGTTTGACCTTCCCCGACGCCGCCACACTCGCGGCACTCGCCCAGGCGGTGGCGCTGGGCTACTACCGTGGCATTCTCAACACCCTGGACGACATCGAACGCAACCAGCCCGCGCACAGCGCGTTCGTACACACCATGCGGCAACTGGCCAAACAGTTTCAGTTCGACGCCATGGGCCAGGTCCTGGAGCAGGCGCCATCGTGATGACCACCGCAACCCCCCCTTTCTTTCCTGCACCTGCGCCGCACGGCGCGGCGCTAGACCGCAGCGACAGCGACGTGGTCCTCATCGTGGACGACGTGCCCGACAACCTGGCCGTGTTGCACGACGCCCTGGATGAATCCGGCTACACCGTGCTGGTGGCAACCCACGGCGAGGCTGCGTTGCAGCGCGCAGCGCAGGCGCTGCCTGACATCGTGTTGCTCGACGCCATGATGCCGGGCATGGATGGCTTTGAGGTCGCAAGGCGTCTGAAGGCATCGCCCGCCACCGCGCACATCCCCATCATCTTCATGACGGGCCTGACCGAGACCGAGCATTTGGTCGCCGCGCTGGAGGCCGGGGGCATCGACTACGTGACCAAACCCATCAAGCCGCGCGAGGTGATGGCCCGCATGGGCGTGCACCTGGGCGCCGCGCGCAAGGCCCGGCAAGATGCCAGCCAGGCCCGCGAGGCGCGCAACGCGCTCGATGCCTTTGGCTACGCCAGCATCACCGTGCGCGCGGTGGACGGGCGCATCGTGTGGCAGACCCCGCTGGCGCGCGAGCTATTGCAAAGCTACTTCGGCGAGGTGGGGCCCGACGGCGCGCCCACCGCATTCGGCCAATGGGCGCCCGAGCCTGTGCAGGCCTGGCTGCGACGCCACGTGCTGGCAGAGAACGCGGCGGAGTTGTTGGCCGCATCGCTGGCTGAACCGCCGCGCCTGGCGGTAGAACAGGGCGCGCGCCGCCTCACCTTTCGGCTGCACCAGCAGGCGGGCGACAGCGAAGGCGGAGGCGACTGGCTCATCGTGATGCGCGAGGTGTCGGATGCCAAGATCATCGAATCCATGAGCCTGTCGTTCAAACTCACGGCCCGCGAGGCCGAGGTGCTGTATTGGGTGGTCAAGGGCAAGATCAACCGCGACATCGGCGACATCCTGGGCGCCAGCCCCGCCACGGTCAAAAAACACCTGGAGCGGGTGTTTGCCAAGCTGGGGGTGGAAACGCGCACGGCGGCGGCGGCGATGGCGATGAACCGCATTCGGCAGTTGCATCCGCAGTTTGAAGGGTAGAGGGCGGGGCATTGTTCGGCTGCGGGCTGGCGACATGCCTAAGCCGCAGGTGACGCCGACTTTGCTACGCTCACGGCCATGTCCGCATCCCCCTCTGCCGCCCCGCGCGGTGCCTTTTGGCGCGGCCTCTACCAGCGCCCGGCGCTGCTTCTGATCGCCACCACCCTCATCTGGGGCAGCAATGCCGTCGCGGCGCGCCTGGCCGTGGGGAACGTGTCGCCCATGATGCTGACCACGGCACGCTGGACCATTGCCTGCATCGCGCTGTGGTTTGTCGCGCGCCAGCAGGTGGCGCAGCACCTGCCCGCGTTGCGCGGGCGTTGGACCTATCTGGCTCTGATGGGCGTGAGCGGCTTTACCGCTTTCAACGCGTTGTTCTATGCGGCGGCACACCACACCACGGCGGTTAACCTGGCGCTCATTCAGGGCGTCATTCCGGTGCTGGTGCTGTTGGGCGGCGTGCTTTTTTTGCGCCTGCGGGTCACCGCGCTGCAGATGCTGGGGGTGGTCATCACGCTGGCGGGCGTGGCCGTTGTGGCATCGCGTGGCACCTGGGCCGTGATGGCGGCGCTCGACTTCAATCTGGGCGACGTGTGGATCCTGCTGGCCTCGCTGCTGTATGCAGGCTACACGCTGGGGCTGCGGGCGCGGCCACCAGTGCCTCCGCTGGTCTTCTTCTCGGCCGTGGCGGGCGTGGCGGCGCTGGCCTCCTTGCCGCTGCTGGTGGCCGAAGTGGTGACGGGGCGATTTTTCTGGCCTACGCCGCTGGGCTGGCTCATCCTGGCCTATGTGGGGCTGCTGCCGTCCTTCGTCTCGCAGATCTTCTTTATCCGTGCGGTGGAACTGATCGGCCCGGCGCGTGCCAGCGTGTTCCTCAACCTCAACCCCGTTTTCGGCCCCGCATTGGCGGTGTGTGTGCTTGACGAACCCGTGGGGGCTTATCACGCGCTGGCGCTGGCCATGGTGCTGGGCGGCATCTGGATCGCGGAGCGCCTGGGCGCGCGGCGCTGACCCTGAAATCCTGCATTTCTGTGCACCTGCCAGCGCTGCCGCGTTGGAGATGAGCCCTGTCCTGCAACTGCCGTTTGAAGGATGAAGGGGGGGCTCCACGGAGTTTGAATGTCCCGGCTGCAGGTCATACGACCACAGACCGCCAGCAGCGATGGAGTTCGTTCCTAACTCCTGATTCTTTACGTTTGCGGCGGTTGACCCCTCTAATGCTGCGGTGCAATAATCGCCCATCTTTATTTCCGGAGCCCCAGCGTGGAATGTGCCAGTTGTCGCAGTGAACTCCAGCAAGCCGTGACGGTTGCTGCCTGCCAGGCCTCCTGACGCCCGCTCCCGGGTCATGGGTCGCTTTGTGCAGACCCAGTCCCGTTCCTTTCAGCCATCTGCCGCCCCCTTGACGCGATCCTTTGCGTCTGTAGCGGTGCGATGGGTCTGATGGTTCCCCCTCCCTTGCTGTTTCTCCTGCGTGTGTGCCGCGTGCACCTGCAGACAAGGCCCTTGGTGGTGCCCTGTCTGCTGGTGCCAGCGCCCCTTAGCGAGCACCCGCGTCTGTGTGTTCCGTGAACCCTGCCAAGGACCACGGCCATGTTTTATTTTGTTGATTTGCAGGCCCTTTTGAAGCTCGCGTTGCACGCCGCGCGCGCACGGGTGTGTTTGCCCTCGCAGGGAGCGCCGTTGTCCTCGGCATTTTTGGCGGACGCGCCGCGGGCGACCCCTGCCGGTGGCAGCCGTCGCAGTGCTGACCATGGCAGTGATCCGATCCAGGCCCTGGCCGATCTGGACCTCAGCACCGTCTGGCCCACCCGTCGCATCCGCTCTTGTCTGCACGTGCAGCCGGCGCCTGGCACCGCCCGTTGGCGTTGAGCCCTGAGCACTCGCCCGCCCCCATTCCCCATCTTTGCAGCAGGAGGCCTTATGGATCCCGACCCGCGCAGGCGCTCTGAAGCGCCGCTCCATGTGACTGTGTGTTCGTTGATTGTTTTTTTGTTGTCGATTTCTTCAGATCCGGCCGAGGCCCGTATCCAGAAGTGCCGGCTCGCGTAAACGCGTGAGCGGCACCTTCTGGCCGGCGCAGGCCAGAAGGGGTAACTCACCATGTTTCGTTGCATCGTTTTTTCAGCGCGCGCCGCATTGCCCGCCGTGCTGTGCATGGCCGCGTTGACTGCCGCCGTCCCTGGCCCTCTCACTGTCTTTGCGACACGCTAGGGAGCACGCCATGAACTTCTTTCACCATTTTTTTGATCGTTTCCTGCGCAGCCGACATGTCACGCGCCATTTTGGACGGCGGCTCATGCTCGACACCCTCACCCGGGGGCGTGCTGCAAGCCCCGGCGCGATGCCCGACCCGCTGACCCGCGATTTGTTGCGCGCCGCGACCGACGACGTGCCCACGCTGCTCAACCGGCTGGGCTCGGACAAGGGCGGGCTTACCGACACCCAGGCCGCCGCCGCCCTCGCGCTGCATGGCCCCAACGAGGTGGAGCATGAAAAGCCGCTGCCTGGCTGGCTGCACCTGTGGCACTGTTACAGAAACCCCTTCAACGTGTTGCTCACGGTGCTGGCGTTGATTTCTTACCTGACCGATGACCACGAGGCCACGGTCGTGATCCTGGCGATGGTGGTGTTGTCCACCTTGCTGCGGTTTGTACAAGAGGGCCGGTCCAACCGCGCCGCCGAGCGTTTGAAGTCCCTGGTCAGCAACACGGCCACCGTGCTGCGGCGCCCATCGGGGGATGGCAAGGGCGATACGCCCGCACCCGTGGCGATGCCCACGGTGCCGCCAGCCACGCCCGGGGGCCATTCGATCTCGCTCAAGTCTGCTGGCGCCGCTGGTGCCGCCGCTGGCCAGCGCGAGCTGCCCATCCACCAGCTGGTGCCTGGCGACCACATCGTGTTATCGGCGGGGGACATGATCCCCTCGGACTGCCGTGTGCTCACGGCCAAGGACCTGTTCGTGAGCCAGTCGGCCATGACGGGAGAGTCGCTCCCGGTGGAAAAGTTTGCGGAAAGCATCGCACCCGGCGCCAGCGTGCTGGAGGCGCGCAACCTGCTGTTCATGGGCACCAACGTGGTGTCGGGCTCGGCCACGGCGCTGGTGGTGGCCACGGGCAATCACACCTATTTCGGCACGCTGGCCACCCGCGTCACCGCCACCGACCGTGCGCCCACCGCGTTCCAGGCGGGTGTCAACAGCGTGAGCTGGCTGCTCATTCGGTTTGCACTGGTGATGGTGCCCATCGTGCTGCTGGTCAATGGCTTTACCAAAGGCGACTGGCTTGAGGCTTTTCTGTTTGCGCTGTCGGTGGCCGTGGGCTTGACGCCCGAGATGCTGCCCATGATCGTGACCAGCACCCTCGCCAAGGGGGCGGTGCTGCTTTCGCGCAAGAAGGTGGTGGTCAAGCGGCTCGACGCGATCCAGAACTTTGGCGCCATGGACGTGCTGTGCACCGACAAGACCGGCACCCTCACACAAGACAAGATCTTTCTGGAGCGGCACACCGACGTCTTCGGCCACGAGTCCGACGAAGTGCTTACCTTTGCCTACCTCAACAGCCATTACCAGAGTGGCCTCAAGAACCTGCTGGACCACGCCGTGCTGGAGCATGTCGAGCTGATGGCGGATCTACGGCTGGCACAGGACTACCGCAAGGTCGATGAGATCCCGTTTGACTTCGTGCGCCGGCGCATGTCGGTCATCGTCAGCGAGCGTGAGGACCACCACGAGTTGATCTGCAAGGGCGCTGTGGAGGAGATGCTCGATATTTGCACCATGGTGCGTGTGGCGGAGGACACAGGCGCGCAAGACCTTCCGCTTGATGAGGGCCTGCGTGCGCGGGTGCTTGAGGTGACGAGGGGCCTGAACAACGAAGGCCTGCGCGTGGTGGCCGTGGCCATGAAGGAAACGCCATCCGATCAACGGGTATACGGCGTGGCCGACGAGGCCGGGCTGACGCTGATCGGCTACGTGGCGTTTCTGGACCCACCGAAAGAATCCACCGCGCCCGCGCTCAAGGCGCTGGCTGCGCACGGGGTTACGGTGAAGGTGCTGACGGGCGACAACGAACTGGTCACTCTCAAGGTCTGCCGCGAGGTGGGCCTTGCGGTGCAGGGCGTGCTGCTGGGCGCGGACGTGGATGCGATGGACGACGCAGCGCTGGCGCAAGCGGTGGAGTCGCACAACGTGTTTGCCAAGCTCTCGCCGCTGAACAAAGAGCGCTTGGTGCGTGCGCTGCGCGCAGGCGGCCATGTGGTGGGCTTCATGGGCGACGGCATCAACGATGCCCCCGCACTGCGCGCGGCCGACATTGGCATCAGCGTGGACAGCGCGGTCGACATCGCCAAGGAGGCGGCCGACATCATCCTGCTCGAAAAGAGCCTGATGGTGCTGGAGGAGGGCGTGATGGAGGGCCGCAAGACCTTCAGCAACATGCTGAAATACATCCGCATGACGGCCAGCTCCAACTTTGGCAACGTGTTTTCGGTGCTGGTCGCCAGCGCCTTCTTGCCGTTCCTGCCCATGCTGCCGCTGCATCTGCTGGTGCAAAATCTGCTGTACGACGTGTCGCAGATCGCCATTCCGTTTGATAACGTGGACGAAGAACTCATCCGCAGTCCGCTCAAATGGAACCCCGCTGACATCGGGCGCTTCATGGTGTTTTTTGGGCCGATCAGCTCGGTGTTCGACATCACCACGTTTGTGGTCATGTGGTACGTCTTCGGCGCCGACAACGTGGGGGCGCAGACCCTGTTCCAGTCGGGCTGGTTCGTGGTGGGCCTGCTCACGCAAACGCTGATCGTGCACATGATCCGCACGCCCAAACTGCCTTTTGTGGAGAGCATCGCGTCAGTGCCACTGCTGACGGCCACCGTGCTCATCATGGCCGTGGGCATCTTCATCCCGATGGGGCCGTTGGCGGGGCATTTCAAACTACAGGCGCTGCCTTGGTCTTACTTCCCCTGGGTGCTGGGCATTCTGGTGGGTTATGTAGTGCTGACCACCATCATGAAGCGCTTCTACATTCGCCGCTATGGCTGGCAATAGAGGGGCAGGGGCGACGAGGCCGGCTCTGACGCTGACGCCTCGGGCGCAATGGGGAGGGGTTTGTTTTTGAGCCTTTTTGGCTGCCAGTGCGTATGGGATAAGCGCTGGTAGCTATTGATTTTGATGTTCTGGCCGGGGGTTACATCCCTAGCGATTTCAGCAGCGCATCGGTATCGTCCTCACCCGCTGGGGCGGGTGCCGGGGTTGGCGCGGCGGTGGGGGCGCCCTGAGACTCCGCCATGAGCGCATCGGCATCGGGCACTTCCTGGGCCTCGAAGTCGTAGAGCTTGATGAACTCGGTGCGGTCGATGGCCAGCTCCAGGTAGAAGATGTTGTTGTTGCTGGTGTAGAAGGTCACGCGCCGTGCTTCGGGCTTGTCCAGGTTGGCATCCACACTCAGCATCACCTGCTTGTTCAGCACCAGCATCTTGGGCTGGTTTTGTGTGATGTGGGTTTGCAGCTCGCGGCGCACCTTGCCGGTGAAGTCGCCCACCACCTGGTTCATCAGCTCGCCCATCACGTTGCTGACCTCGTCGGACGTGTAGGAGTTGACCAGGTCGTCCTTGGACATGCCCATGTTCAGCAGGTAGTTGGAATACAGCTCCATCGCGGCAGCGGCCGAGAAGTTGATGATGACCAAACCCGAGAAGCCGCCATCGAACAGCACGAAGCAGCCGATATCGGGCTTCAGGCAGGTCTTGCTGATGCGCTGCACCATGCCGGAGTAATGGATCTGGCTGTGCGTGGCCACGTTGAGCACCCGCGTGACGGAGTTGCACAGGCTGATCAGCAGGTCTTCGGTGCCGTAAACGGTGTTGTTTTCTGGGAGGCTCATGGTGTGGTCTGGGAAGTGTTTTGTCAGGGGATTCGCGCTGTGCAGAGCATAGGCGAAGGCGCACCGCTCTGCCAGAGTGGTTTTCGGTGGTTTTGGGAGCCCCATCGACCGTCCAGTGTCGACTTTGCCTGCGGCCAGGTTCCCCGTCTCGGCGCGCCGGGCCTGGAGTCCTGGCGTCGCGCGGGAAGCTTCCAGTTGACAACCCATCGGGCAGGCGTATCGTTCCAGCCATACCAAAAAGATCAGAGGGAGCATGCAATGGGCGTCAAGAGCTACGGGTTGACTGACTTTCAGGCGATTGCCACCGGCGCGGCCGTGCTGGCCAGTGGGGGAGGCGGCAGCTACAGTGATGCTTGCGCCGTGCTTCAGCAGTGGGCCGACCAAGGCTGGAGCGGCACCGTTTCTGTGCAGGACTACGACGGCGCCACCAATGCCTGTGTGCTGGCCATCATGGGCTCGCCAGACGCGGCCAGCAGCCTCACGCTGGCCGCCATCCAGAACTCCGTTGCCAACACCGTGCACGTGCTGCAAACCAGCACCGGTGCTGCGGTGGGCGCGTTCATCCCTGTCGAAATTGGCCCCATCAACTCGCTGGTGCCGCTGATTGGTGCCGCCATGTGGCCCGGCGCCGTGTGGGTGGTGGATGGGGACGGCGCCGGGCGTGCGGTGCCCGAGTTGCCGCAGACCACGTTCACGGGCACGGCGTCTTTGGCGCCTTGCCCTGCCGCGCTGGCCAGTGACGCATCGGTGCCTGCCCATGTCGAATCCGCAGTGCTTGGTGCCTCCACCGCCGCGCGGGTGGAAACGCTGGCGGGCGGGGTGGTGGCCGGGTTTGGCGGCTATTCCGGCATTGCCATGTGGCCGTCCAATGCCAGCAACGGTTTTGCGTTGTCGGGCAGCTACATCAAGGGCACGCTGGGGCAGGCGCATGCGCTGGGGTTGCAGCTGCTGCAGGCGGTCAAGCCGCTGCCCACCCGCGAGGTCGCCAGCGCGATCACCACCATCACGGGCCGCGCTGCGCGTGCCGTGGTGACCAACTTCTTCATCACGGCGGTCACGCAGTCCACCTCCAGCGCGTCGCTGGACTCCGGCATCATCCGCCTGGACAACACCCCCAACCCGAGCCAGAGCACGCAGACGCACTTTCTCTACAACCTGAACGAGAACCTCATCATGTACTCGTCCTCCAGCCCGGCGCCGGACATCATTGCGCCGGATTCCATCTGCTACTACTCCGAGAGCACAGGCCGTGGGTTTTCCAACGCCACCGACGATCTGGCGCTGTACTTTGATGCCGCCACGGGCAAAAGCACGGGCCGGGCGGTGAGCGTGATCGAGGTCAAGACCGCACCACAGCTTTACAACACCCCCGGTGTGGTTGCGTCCTTTGCAGCTCTGCTGCGCAACATGGGGTATGCGGGCGCCATGCCGTCGGTCTGATGGAACCGCTGGAACAATGGGAAGCGTTGGACCCGATGTTTGTTGCCATGGTTGACGACGCAGACCTGAACAAAGAACGGCTGGAGCTGGTGCTGGAGGCCGCCGGCCTGGACCTGTGGGAAAACGACCTGGTCACCGGCCAGGTGACCCACAAGGCGATGAAGACGTTTCTGGAGCTGGGTTTTTCCGAGGAAGAAATCGTCTCGGGCGTGCAGGACATTTTTGAGCTGTTCCATCCCGCCGACCTCGATAGGGTGCGGCAGGCCGTGGCCGACCATGTGGCGGGTGTCACCCCGCAATACCGGGCCGAGTTTCGGCTGCGCTCCAAAGCCGGTGAATGGGTGTGGTTTGCCAACTATGGCCGGATCATGGACCGCAGCGGCGCCACGCCCGGCAAACGCCTCATCGGTGTCACCTTCAATATCCATGACCGCAAGCAAAAGGAAGACGAGATCGCGCAGATCAACCGCCGCTTGCGGGAGAAAAACAAGCTACTGCAAGAACTCAACACCACGCTGGAGCTGTTGGCGGCCAATGACTCGCTGACGGGGCTGTCCAATCGGCGCACGCTGATGGAGCTGGGCGCCAACGAATGCAAGCGTACCGAGCGTTTTGACCACCCTTTGTCGCTGCTCGTGGTGGACATCGACCTGTTCAAAACAGTGAACGACGCCTGGGGGCATATCGCTGGCGACCGGGTGATCTGTGCCGTGGCCCAGGCCTGTGCGGCGCGCAAGCGCAGCGGGGTGGACATCGTGGCGCGCTTTGGCGGCGAGGAGTTCGTCATCGTGTTGCCGGAAACCGATGGCGTGGGTGCACTGCGCGTGGCCGAGTCGCTGCGCCAAGAAGTGGCCAGCCTGGCCGTTCCCATCGACCAGGCTGGCGCTTGCATCTCCGTCACCGTCAGCATTGGTGTGGCCACGTTGCACAAGGGCGCGGGGCTCGGTTTTGAAGATCTGGTGAACCGTGCCGATAAGGCCCTGTACCGCGTGAAAGAATCGGGGCGCAACGCCGTCTACTGCGCGGATATGCCACAAAGTGGGTTCGCTGCAGTGCACGTGCTCAGTGGCCCGCCAGATAGCGCGGGCGGCCTCCTTCTCTCCTGACCGCGCGCCGCGTTGCGGGCTTGTGGGCGCGGGATTCCCCTGGACGATTTGCGCAACCCCGGCGCCTGGATGGAGGGCTGCTTGCGCGGCGCTATGGCAGGCAGCAGGCATCCCATGGGTTTATTTTTTGCCTATTTCTGACTCCAGTGCTTATGGAATAAGCACTATTCGCTATAAAAAATAGAGCGATTGAGATGGGTGGTTTGGCCGCCATCACCCCGTCACCCCGTCACCCCACTAGTTCCCGCGCTCCCCGCCTCCCGGCCATTTCCCTCTCGCCCCTCAGGCCCCTCACGCGTGCGCCTGGGCGCCTGTGGGCGCATCGGGCTGTATTGCACGCACCATGTACGCCACCCGGCGTATTTCCCAAGTCGGCCCGGCTCTCCAGAATCCATTCCATCGCTTGATCCAACGCGGCCCCGCCAAGGGCCTCCCGAGCGAAGCGGTTTGATGGATTGAAACCCCCCACTGGAGAAGTACACATGCAACGTCGTTATTCCCTCAAGGCCCTCGCGGCCGTCGCTGCGCTCGCTGGCCTGTCTGCACTGCCAGCCCACGCGCAGGACACCATCAAGGTCGGCATCCTGCACAGCCTGTCGGGCACCATGGCCATCTCTGAGACCGTGTTGAAAGATACCGTGCTGATGGCGATTGACGAGATCAATGCCAAGGGCGGCGTGCTGGGCAAGAAGCTCGAACCCGTGGTGGTGGACCCGGCCTCCAACTGGCCCCTGTTTGCCGAAAAGACCAAGCAGCTGCTGGGCCAGGACAAGGTCGCCGTGATCTTCGGCTGCTGGACTTCGGTGTCGCGCAAGTCGGTGCTGCCGGTCGTGGAAGAAATGAACGGCCTGCTGTTCTACCCCGTGCAGTACGAAGGTGAAGAACTGTCCAAGAACGTGTTCTACACCGGCGCCGCGCCCAACCAGCAGGCCATCCCTGCGGTGGACTACCTGATGAGCAAGGACGGCGGCGCAGCCAAGCGCTGGGTGCTGCTGGGCACCGATTACGTGTACCCCCGCACCACCAACAAGATCCTGCGCGCCTACCTCAAGAGCAAGGGCGTGAAGGACAGCGACATCGACGAGAAGTACACCCCGTTTGGTCACTCTGACTACCAGACCATCGTGGCCGACATCAAGAAGTTCAGCCAGGGTGGCAAGACGGCCGTGGTGTCCACCATCAATGGTGACTCCAACGTGCCGTTCTACAAGGAACTGGGCAACGCGGGCCTGAAGGCCAAGGACGTGCCGGTTGTCGCATTCAGCGTGGGTGAAGAAGAACTACGCGGCGTGGACACCAAGCCGCTGGTGGGCCACCTGGCCGCATGGAACTACTTCATGAGCATCAAGAACCCGGCCAACACCGAGTTCATCAAGAAGTGGAGCGACTACGCCAAGGCCAAGGGCATTGCCGGCCACAAGGACAAGCCGCTCACCAACGACCCGATGGAAGCCACCTACATCGGCATCAACATGTGGAAGCAAGCCGTCGAAAAGGCCAAGAGCACCGATACCGACAAGGTGATCGCAGCCATGGCTGGCCAGACCTTCAAGGCACCGAGCGGCATCGTCAGCAAGATGGATGAAAAGAACCACCACCTGCACAAGAGCGTGTTCATCGGCGAAATCAAGGCCGACGGCCAGTTCAACGTGGTGTGGAAGACGCCCGGCCCGGTGAAGGCCAAGCCATGGAGCCCCTACATCGAAGGCAACGACAAGAAGAAGGATGAGCCTGAGAAGAAGTGATCTCCCCCTGAGCGGCTGCGCCGCTTCCCCCTCTCTCACGCTGCGCGTGGGAGGGGGACGCCCCCAGCGCACGCAAGCGAAGCGCCGCATGCGCCGCTAGGCGGCCCTTGCGCGGGGACGCTGGCATGGGCCCTGCCCTCTGCATGGGCCTTTGCATATTGACCGACTGGCCCCTCCATGAATTTCTCTTTCGTATCTCGCCTCATTGTCTGCCTCTTGCTCTACGCAACTGCGCAGGCACAAGCCCTCACCGCCGAGCAGGCCCTGGCCATGGCCGCTGGCGACACCGACGACCGCGTGGCTGCCGTGCAGCAGGCCGTGGTGGAGCCCAGCGATCGCACCGCCGCCTTCTTGCAGGCGCTGGCCGATGATGCGGTGAAGCTTGCCGCAGGCAAGGCCCTGATCGTGCGCGATGACAAGGGCATCGACCCGGTGACCGGCGCCGAGGTCCCCGTGCCTGCGGACGCCGAGGACATCATCAACAACAACCGCATGCGTGGCGAGATCGACACCGCCCTGGCGGGCCTGGCGCTGTTTGGCAAGGACGAGACCCAGCGCATGGCCGCCGCCAAGGCGCTCACCAAGGAGCCCGATGCGGGCCGCCTGCCGCTGCTGGACAAGGCACTGGCGCAGGAAACCAACGCCAAGATCAAGACCCAGCTGCAGTTGGCCCGCGCCGCCACGCTGCTGGGCAGCGAAAACGCCGCACAGCGCATGGCTGCGGCCCAGGCGCTGTCGCTCAGCGCCACGCCGGATACACGCCTGCTGCTCAATGAGCGCGCTACGGTCGAAGAAGACCCCAAGGTCAAAGCCGCTTTGCAGACCGCCCTCAAGACGCTGGACGAAAAACTCGCCTGGGGCGAGCGCCTGGGGGCTGCGTTTTCGGGCATCAGCCTGGGCTCCATCCTGCTGCTGGTCGCATTGGGGCTTGCCATCACCTATGGCCTCATGGGTGTGATCAACATGGCCCATGGCGAGCTGATGATGATCGGCGCCTACGCCACTTATGTGGTGCAGGGCATCTTCCAGAAGTACTTTCCGGGCGCGTTTGACTGGTACCTGGTCGCTGCGCTGCCGCTGGCCTTTGGTGCCTCGGCTGCCGTGGGGGCGGTGCTGGAGCGCGGCGTGCTGCGCTTTCTGTACGGCCGCCCGCTGGAGACATTGCTCGCCACCTGGGGCATCAGCCTGGTGCTGATGCAGCTGGTGCGAACGATCTTTGGCGCGCAGAACGTGGGCGTGGAAAACCCCGCGTGGATGAGCGGCGGCGTGCAGGTGCTCTCCAACCTCACGCTGCCCTACAACCGCCTGGTCATCATCGGCTTTGCGATTGCGGTGCTGCTGGGCATGGGCTACCTGATTGCCCGCACACGCCTGGGCTTGTTTGTGCGTGGCGTGACGCAAAACCGCCCCATTGCTTCGTGTATGGGTGTGAACACAGCGCGCATTGACACCATGGCCTTTGCACTGGGTTCGGGCATTGCGGGCCTGGCGGGCTGCGCGCTGAGCCAGGTGGGCAATGTGGGGCCGGACCTGGGCCAGAGCTACATCGTCGACGCCTTCATGGTGGTGGTGCTGGGTGGCGTGGGCCAGTTGGCTGGCACGGTGTATGCGGCGCTGGGCCTGGGCATCTTGAACAAGTTCCTCGAAGGCTGGGCGGGCGCGGTGCTGGCCAAGATTGCGGTGCTGGTGTTCATCATCATCTTCATCCAGAAGCGGCCCCAGGGCATCTTTGCGGTCAAAGGCCGCACAGCAGATTGAGTAGCCACGCGACAACATCATGACGACTCCATCTCCTACCCCCATCCAACTGCCCGCACCGGCACCGCTGCTCACGCGCGGTGGCTGGTCGGCCTTCATCGTCGCGCTCATCGTGGTGTGCGCCGTGGCCCCGGTGCTCAACCTGTGGGTGCCTGCAGGCAGCGCATTGCACTTGTCGGACTACGCCGTGGCGCTGCTGGGCAAGATCATGTGCTACGCCATCTGCGCGCTGGCCATGGACCTGATCTGGGGCTACACCGGCATCCTCAGCCTGGGCCACGGCCTGTTCTTTGCGCTGGGCGGCTACGTGATGGGCATGTACCTCATGCGCCAGATCGGGCGCGACGGCAACTACAAAAGCGACCTGCCCGACTTCATGGTGTTCCTCGACTGGAAGGAGCTGCCCTGGCACTGGGCGCTGTCCGACAGCTTCATCGCCACGCTGATCCTCATCGTGGCCGTGCCAGGCGTCATCGCGTTTGTGTTTGGCTACTTCGCCTTCCGCTCGCGCATCAAGGGCGTGTACTTTTCCATCATCACGCAGGCCATGACGTATGCGGCCATGCTGCTGTTCTTCCGCAACGAAACCGGCTTTGGCGGCAACAACGGCTTCACCGACTTCAAGCGCATTCTGGGCACGCCCATTGCCACTCCGACTATGCGCATGACGCTGTTCGTGCTGACGGGGTTGTCGCTGCTGGGCTTCTTCCTTATGGCGCGCTGGTTGGTGCGCAGCAAGTTTGGCCGTGTGCTGCAGGCGGTGCGTGATGCGGAGACGCGGGTGATGTTCTCGGGCTACTCGCCGCTGCCCTACAAGCTCACCATCTGGACCATCAGCGCCATGATGTGCGGCGTGGCGGGCGCTTTGTATGTGCCGCAGGTCGGCATCATCAACCCCGGCGAAATGAGCGCGGCCAACTCCATCGAGATCGCCGTGTGGGCCGCGGTGGGTGGCCGCGCCACGCTGATCGGGCCCATCGTGGGCGCCTTCATTGTCAACGGCGCCAAGAGCTGGCTCACGGTGACGGCGCCAGAGTTCTGGTTGTACTTTTTGGGTGGCTTGTTCATTGCCGTGACGCTGTTCTTGCCCAACGGTGTGGTGGGCCTGGTGAAGAAGCTCAAGGCCAGGACAAAGACAACAACAGCAACAACAACAACGACAGCGAAGGGAGATGCGCCATGACGCCCGACCTGATGGAAGAAGGCGCGCGGCGTTTTCAGGACAAGCTGGCACCCGTTGCCACGGGCCAGACCGAATCGGGCGGCCGTGCAGCAGGCTTCTCGCGCGTGGCCACACCCGGCGAGGTGGACGTGGCGCACGGCCGCATCCTGTACCTGGAAGACGTGAACGTGAGCTTTGATGGCTTCAAGGCCATTAACAACCTGAGCCTGGACATAGCGCCCGGCGAACTGCGCTGCATCATCGGCCCCAACGGTGCGGGCAAGACAACGATGATGGACATCATCACCGGCAAGACGCGTCCCGACAGTGGCACGGTGTACTTTGGTTCGACCATCGACTTACTGCGCCACAACGAGCCAGAGATTGCCAGCCTGGGCATCGGGCGCAAGTTTCAGAAACCCACGGTGTTCGAGCAGCTCAGCGTTTTTGAGAACCTGGAGCTGGCGCTCAAGACCCACAAGGGTGTGAAGTCGAGCATGTTCTTTCGTCTTGACTCCGTGCAGTCAGACCGGCTGGCGGAGATCCTGCACACCATTCACCTGGCCGACAGTGTGACGCGCATGGCGGGCAACCTGAGCCATGGGCAAAAGCAGTGGCTGGAGATTGGCATGCTGTTGATGCAAGCCCCCAAGCTGCTGCTGCTGGACGAGCCGGTGGCGGGGATGACGGATGAGGAGACGGCGCGCACTGCCGAGCTGTTCTTGACCTTGAAGGGCAAGCATTCGCTGATGGTGGTGGAGCACGACATGGGGTTCATCCGCACCATTTCGGAGATCGTCACGGTGTTGTGCGATGGGGCCGTGCTGGCGCAGGGGACGCTCGATCAGGTGCAGGCGGATGAGCGGGTGATTGAGGTTTATTTGGGGCGGTGATGGTGGTTGCCCGCTCTTTGGTTCCTTATCTTTTGAATGCCTTAAGTCCGTTCGGGCTGAGCTTGTCGAAGCCTGGGTGTTTCTGTCCCGAGTCCGTTCGGGCTGAGCTTGTCGAAGCCTTGGCTTGCTGGTTTGAAAGACATGCTTGTGTTCAGGGCGGAGGCCGGGAGTCGCCCGGCGTGCGAGTAACTTTCTTTCGCGTCGCCGAAAGAAAGTCACCAAAGAAAGGGCGCCCCCCAGTCTGCGACCCCTTCGCTGCGCTACAGGGCGACCTGCGTCGGGACAGTTGCGGGGTGCGCCGCAGAACTCACTGCGCGCCTTTGGCGCTCCGTTCGGACAACTGCGGCGAGCTAGTCAACGAGGCGGATGTGTCCTTCGGCACATCCGCTCACCCCGCAACCGCCCCGACGCAGGCGCAGCCAGCAGGGGGTGGACAGCCGAACAGCCGGACAGCCACACGGGCCGTCGCTACGCTCGGCCTCGCGGCGCGCGGCGCCTGCGCGTTCGGGGCCGAGCGCAGCGCAGCGAAGCAATGGCCCGAATGGA
>RCMZ01000364.1_pt1 | contig 25762 bp, 23 predicted proteins | sample 2041141 | NCBI WGS metagenome assembly RCMZ01 (sample SAMN09708263, study PRJNA481090) | Wastewater metagenome, whole genome shotgun sequencing project. | biome: sewage; isolation source: Davis station wastewater (DW) | place: Antarctica: Davis Station | collected 2010-03-01
GAGAAAAAAGCGGCCATTCTGACCACTCCGACTACGGAATACGAACGCCACATCAAAGGCCTGGGGGACTAACCATGCTGATCGCTTCTTACAAGGTCACACGGCCAGGCATGCAGGGCATTGCGAACCGCGTCATTAGGCTGCGCTTGCGCAGTATCTACAGCCACTGCGAAGTGGTGTTCGAACCTGAGGACCAGGTCGACCAATGGATGCCAGACCGCAGCGCGGCCCGTGGCGCCGATGGCTCGCTGTGGTGCGCCTCGAGCGTGGCGGCCGAGCGCCTGCCAGCGCACACGCCGCGTCGGCCTGGCCGCATGGGTGGGGTGCGGTTCAAGCGCATTGTGCTGAACCCTGACCACTGGGATGTGCAGCGCGTCGCCTCGAGCCCGGCACAGGCCGCGCAATGGTTCAAGGCGCACGAGGGGGCGCTGTATGACTGGCAGCTGATCCTGGGATTTATGTCGTGGGTCATCCCGCAAAAGTCATCCCGCTGGACATGCAGCGAGGCCTCGGCCGCCGCATTGGGGGTGCCAGAAGGTGACGCCTGGCGGTTTGACCCGGCCAATCTGACCGTTGCGGTTAGCGCCTGGATGTAGGAGAGCAAAAAAGACAGGGCGAATGCAAGGGATGCGGTAACACCCCAAGCAAACGTCTCCGCCGTGAGTGACCACGGCATCGACCAAAGACCCTGCCACCTGTACAGGCCGGGCGATCATAGGTGATGCCGATATGCAAGAAGTGAGATGCGGCCAGTGCCAGAAACTGCTGGCCCGCGCTGTTGGAGTTGTAGAGATCAAGTGCCCGCGCTGCGGCACCCTGAACCACTGGAGGGCCGGAGTTGCTGATCTCAGCGGCGTGAGCCCCCAAATGCCAGAACGCCACCGAGCGTCATCAACCACCAAGGATAGAGATGACGCAAGCAAAAAGCCCTTTGGCATGGCTGGGAGGCAAGAGCCGCCTGGCCGACCGGATCATCGAGAAGATGCCGGTTCACCAGACCTACTGCGAGGTGTTCGCAGGCGCGGCCTGGGTGCTCTTTAAAAAACCGGAAAGCAAGGTCGAGATCATCAACGACATCAACTCGGAGCTGACCAATCTGTACCGGTGTGTGAAGTTCCACTTGGCAGAGCTGGTCACCCAGTTCCGCTGGATGTTGGTGTCGCGTGATGAATTCGACCGTTTCCTGAAAACGCCCGCCGATACCCTCACGGACATCCAGCGGGCGGCCCGTTTCTTCTACCTGGCCAAGTCCAGCTTCGGCGCCCGTATCGTGAAGCCGACCTACGGCATCTCAGCGACCGGCGCGCCGCGCCTGAACCTGCTGCGGATCGAGGAAGACCTGAGCGAAGCCCATCTGCGCTTGGCGCGGGTGTTTATCGAGAACAAGCCATATGACCAGGTCATCCAGCGCTTTGACAAGCCCGGCACGCTTTTCTACATCGACCCGCCGTATTGGGACTGCGAGAAGGACTATGGCGAGGGGTTGTTCAGCAAGGAGGACTTTGGGCGCCTGGCGCGCCTTCTGGGGGCCGTAAAGGGCAAGTTCATCCTGAGCTTGAATGACACGCCTGGGGTGCGGGAGACCTTTGCGAATTTTCGGATCGAGGCGGTGAAGACCCGGTACAGCATCAGCGGGAGCGCTAAGGGAAAGCAGGAAGCGGCGGAGGTGCTCATTAAAAACTTCGTCTAGCATGCAGCGTATGGCGTACCAAAAGATTACACAGCCACATCGCTGGTTGAACTGCATGGCAGACGTTTATTCAGCAAAAAATGGGGATGTCGTTGAGGCTTTCCTTCAACGTATTGTCCATCCGACCTTCGAGGGGCTACAAGCGCGAATTGACAGCCTTTTAAAAGAGGTGGGGACCGACGTTTCGGCGATCTTTCTCATGAGTGATTTGGCGGTCTTAAAAATCGAAACTGGCCAAGCGTTCTGTCTTTCGATTCAGTCAATATGGGAGCGTCAGCTGCGTAGATATGTTGAGGGCTGCGCTGAAGTGTTGGACGTTGGAGATCAAGCCAAACACATAAAAATGGCTCGGGCCCCGCAATGGGAGCAGATAGAGGAGGCTTTCTTCCGCGTACGCGGCATACGCCTCAGCAACATGCCTTGCTGTGCTGAACTGTCGATGTTGCACTTACTGGGCAACGCTTGTAGACATGGCGCGGGAAAATCTATGGATAGTCTCTGGGAAAAGCATCCCGAGCTCTGGCCCATGGATAGCGGGGATGGAATTCGGCCCGGGATCGGCCCGGTTATTTCTGCAGAACTGTTGCAAAATTTTTGTGAGTCGATCCGCGACTTCTGGGATGAAGTTGAGTACATCTACAACGAGAGTATCTCGGCTAAGAGCGCCTCGCTTGAACGAAAGCTACAGATCGAGAGAGAGGCGCGTGCTGGAGCACAGCAGCACGGCTTCGCTGGGCCCCCTTGAATGGATTTACACGAAGAATCGTCCTTCGTTTGGACCAAGATTGGCAGATAGGCTCACCGACACTAGTGCCAAAGCGCGCGTAAATTAGCGCCAAAGACAGCGCAAATCAGTGCCAAAGGCAACGGCGCGCCAGTTTTGATGCGAACCTGCCGCACTGGTAGATCGATCAACGAACGGACCAAACCGGCCTCAGAAAAAGAACAAAAAGAAACACAGAAATAGCTTGACCAGTAATTGCGAATCGTTATCATTAACAAAACGCACTGCAACGCAACAGGAAATCTCTTCATGCAAGCCACACTGACCGCCGCCTCGCTTCTGCGTAATGTCCCGTCTGCTCCGTCCGTGGCGTCCGAGCAGCCCGCCTCCCGCGCAGACCGTGCAGACCGCGACGCCACTCCAACGGCCAACGCAGTCGCTGGCGCCGTCGACAGCAGCGCACTGCTTCAGGGCCAGAAAGCCGTCGCCATCAGCCACAACGGCTCGGTGTACCGGCTGCAAGCCACCAAGCTGGGCAAGCTCATCCTGACCAAGTAATTGCGCTTGGCACCAAGTTTCATCGTGGGGCGACTCCCGGGCTTGCAACAAGCTCGAAAGGGTCGTTTTTGCCAGCCAACGGGTTCGCCCGCGTAGCCAGGCTTTTTTTCTGATCCAGCATCTTCGCCCCAGGATTCACTGACCCAATAAAAAACCGGCCATGGGCCGGTTTTTTATTGGGTGTGCAGATTTGAAGGCAATGACGCCTCTAGCGCTTGATCAGCAAGCGCAAGCAGCTATAAATTGCGTAGCAATTTGCACCACACCGCACATATTTCACAGCCCGAGCGCTGCAATCCCTGCGCGGGCGATCTGGGCATCTTCGTTGGACTTGACACCACTCACGCCCACCGCACCCAGACACTGGCCGTCCTTCAGGATCGGCACACCGCCTTCGAGCAACCCATCGACCGCTGGCACGCTCAGGAAGGCCGTGCGGCCACCGTTGATGATGTCTTCATACACCTTGCTCTCGCGGCGACCCAAGGCGGCCGTGCGTGCCTTGGCAGGGGCAATGTGGGACGACACCGCCGCCGCACCATCCAGGCGCTGCAGCCACAGCAGGTGGCCGCCGTCATCGACGATCGCAATGGTCACAGCCCATTGGTTCTTCAAGGCTTCCGCTTCGGCCGCTGCGGCAACAGCCTTGACGTCGGCCAGTTCGAGTTCGTGTTTGGTTTTCATGGGTGATCTGCCAGTGTGGGGACGGCATCACACCGTCCAGGATGAAAAGCGGAAAGCATAACGACTCCGGCCCGCCCTATAAGTGCTGCGTGGGGCGAAAGAATAGTGACCCCGGCAGCGCAATGCAGCGCCATCACCCCACGGGTCTTTATTTGACATTTATGATAAATATGACAAAATCAAACAAATGACGCAACCACTATCCCGTCTTTGAGTCCGATTCCCGCATGACAGATTCGTCCACCAACGCCGCAGCGCATTACGAGCAGGAACGCCTCTACCTGCTTGCGCAGATCAAACTACTGGACACCGAACCGACGGAAGCCTTCGACCAGATCACCCGCCTGGCCAGCCAGATCTTCAAGGTTCCGGTGTCGTTGGTGACGCTGGTCGACGAGCATCGCCAATGGTTCAAGTCCCGCTTGGGCCTGGATATCACCAGCACGGATCGCCAGTCGTCCTTCTGCGCCCACGCCCTTCCGCACCGCGAGGTGATGGTGGTCGAGAACTCGCTGAAAGATCCGCGTTTTGCCAACAACCCTTTGGTGCTGGGCGATCCTCACATTTGTTTTTACGCAGGCGCGCCGCTGATCTTGGATTCTGGCCACGCACTGGGCACGCTGTGTGTCATTGACCACCGGCCCCGCTCGTTCAGCCCGCTGGAACGCGAACAGCTGGCAACGCTGGCATCGCTGGTGGTCAGCCAGATCGAGTTGCACCACCGCGCGGGCCGCATCAACGATTTCACCCGTCTGCCCAACCGCGCACAGTTGGCCGCGAACCTGGAGATACAGCGCCAGCGCACCCCCGGAGAAAAACGCGGCATGTTGTTGATCGATGTCATGCCGCACCATCGCATGCAAGCGGCGATAAGAGCGCTGGGCATCTCTCCGATGGAGAACATCTTGCGCCTCGTGGCGCTGCGGCTTCAAAACCTGCTGGGCACCGAATGGCCGATCTACCACGTGTCGGATACGCGCTTTTGCATCAAGATGCAGGGCGATTCGCGTGAAGAACGCGAGCAATTCGCGCGCCGAATCGTTAGTCACCTGGAGCCTGCGGTTGAATACGAAAGCATGTCGGTGACGCTGGATTTGCAGGTCGGCATGGTGGAGTTCGATCTCGAAAAACACAGCGCCAACGATGCGCTGCGCAAAGCGACCGCATCGCTACAGGAAGCCTCGGCACGCGGACAGCGGTTTCTCTGGCACGACGAGACCTGCGACGCGTCACACCAACGCGCGTTCCAGCTGCTGCAGGATGCTGCGCCGGGTCTGGCGCGTGGAGAGTTTCGCCTGGTTTTTCAGCCCAAATTAACCCTATCTCAACCGTCGTATGCAGGGGTAGAGGCGCTTGCACGCTGGCACCACCCCGTGCTCGGAGAGGTGTCGCCCGGCGAGTTCATTCCACTTATCGAGAACTCGCCGCTCATCCACGCCTTTACCCGCTGGGTGTTGAAAACCGCGCTCGCCCAACTGGGCACCTGGCAGGCTGATGGCTTGGACCTGGAGGTGGCTGTCAACGTGTCGTCCCGCAATCTGGATGAGGCCGGCTTCGTGGATGCCGTGCGTCAGATTTGCGCGGACCAGGGTATTCCACTGCAGAAGCTGCACGTGGAATGCACGGAAACATCGGTCATGACCAACGAAGCCACCCGAGAGGCCCTGATGGCACTGCAGGCGATGGGGGTCCATATCTCGCTGGATGATTTCGGAATGGGCTACTCCAACCTGGCCTGCCTGCGCGAGTTGCCCGTGGAAACGCTCAAGCTCGATCAGTCGCTGATCAAACCCATAGAGACCAACCCGCGCGCGCTGGAACTGGTGAAGTCATTGATCCTCATGGGCCACTCTCTGGGCTACAGCGTGCTGGCGGAGGGCGTGGAAACCCGTGGAGTCTTCGACCTGTTGGTACAAGCACAGTGCGACGCCATACAGGGCTATCACCTCTCCATGCCACTGGAAGCGGCTGACATTCCCCCGTTCATGGCCTGTGCTGCGGCGCGCGTGGCCCCCATGGCGATCTGATCACCCCTGCCCATACTGACGCTGTGGCAACCCCTCACTAGCGAGGCCAAAGCACGTTGCGGCAACGCAAGCCCGTCACCGGGTGCGGGTATTGCGTTCTGCTGGAACGTCACCACCTAGAATTTGTTCTGTCTGCATCCTGCAGGCCAACAAGGAGAGACACAAGATGAATGACAACGTCACTACCCTGGGCCACGCTGCGGGCTATGGAATCTCGCAGCAAGAACGCCACCGGGTGCTTCGCAATACCTATTGGCTGCTGGCCCTCAGCCTCATCCCCACGGTGCTCGGCGCCTGGATTGGTGTGGCAACGGGCATCACGCAGTCGCTGCGCGGGGGCCTGGGCTTGATCGTATTCCTGGGCGGCGCCTTCGGTTTCATGTACGCCATCGAAAAGACCAAACGCACGGCCGCCGGTGTGCCTGTGTTGCTGGCGTTCACGTTTTTCATGGGGCTGATGCTGTCCCGCATGATCGGCATGGTGCTGGGTTTCTCAAACGGCGCAGAGCTCATCATGACGGCCTTTGCAGGCACGGCGGGCGTGTTCCTGGTGATGGCCAGCGTGGCCAGCGTGATCAAGCGCGATCTGTCGGGCATGGGCAAGTGGCTGATGGTGGGCGCGCTGGTGCTCATGGTCGGTGCTGTGGTCAATGTGTTCGTGGGCTCCAGCGCGGGCATGATGGCCATCTCGATGGCGGCGATCGGTATCTTCAGCGCCTACATGCTGTATGACATCAAGCAGATCCTGGACGGCGGCGAGACCAACTACATCAGCGCCACGCTGGCCCTGTATCTGGACATCTTCAACGTGTTTCAGAGCTTGTTGGCGTTGCTCGGCATCATGGGCGGCGAGCGCGACTGATACACCGGCACCTCCCCGGGTTCAGCACAAAAGGCTCCTTTCGGAGCCTTTTTTATTGCCCCTTGCGGGCGATCAACCCTCAATAGCGCGGCACGTATGCCGATAATGCCTGTACATGTCTTCGCAACACCCACGATCCACACTGCGCTTGCTGGCCCTTTCGGGCCTCGTGTTGCTGGCGGGCTGCGACAAGATTCCGGGGCTGGGCCCAGACCCGCGCGTGGCGCAACGTGACGCCGAAGCCAAAGCCATTGGCGGTGCGTGCCGGCACGCACTGCGGGGCCTGGAAGACTGCTACACCCTCAACCCCAAGGCCACCAAGGCGGCGGTGTTTGCAGGCTGGAAAGACATGGACGTCTACATGCGTGAAAACAAGATCGAAGGCACGCCATCGGTGCTGGGCAAAGTGGAAAAACCCAAACGCGCAGAGCCCGCGCCCGATGCCGAAGCCGAGCCCAGCGACACCGCCGCCAACCGCGAACGCAGCTGACGTTGAGGCCAGTCTGAGGCCTCTGCGCCCCCAACAACCACGCCTGCCAGCAAAGGCGCGCACAGGCAAAGGCCCGCGCGCCTCGCTGCGTCACTCTCGCTCAAACACCGCCATGCTCTCGACGTGCGCCGTGTGGGGAAACATGTTCACCATGCCTGCCGCCGTGCATCGGTAGCCCGCCAGATGCACCAGCAACCCAGCGTCACGCGCCAGGGTGGCGGGGTTGCAGCTGACGTAAACGATGCGTTTGGGCGGCGTCCACCCATCGGCTCCCGCAGGCAAGGGCCCAGCGCCCTCCGCGCCGATGCGGGCCTGCTCGATGTCTGCCAACGCCTTGGCCAGCGCAAACGCACCTTCACGCGGCGGGTCGACCAGCCACTTGTCGGCGGCTCCATCAGCCACCAGCATTTCGGGCGTCATTTCGAACAAATTGCGCGCTACAAAATCAGTAGCTGCCAGCGCTTTATGGCCCTTCGCTACCGCCTGATTCAATGCGTAATTTTCACGCGAGCGGGCCACCAGCGTCTCACTGCCCTCAATGCCCAGCACCTCGCGCGCCTGCGTCGCCAGTGGCAGCGTGAAGTTACCCAGGCCGCAGAACCAGTCGATCACTCGCTCGTGTGGCTGCACGTCCAGCAGCCGCAGCGCGCGCGACACCAGAACGCGGTTGATGTGCGGGTTCACCTGCGTGAAATCGGTGGGCTTGAATGGCATGGTGATGCCAAAGTCGGGCAGCGCATACGACAGTGGCTCGCCACCTTCGTCCAGCAGCTTCACCGTATCGGGGCCCTTGGGCTGCAGCCACCACTGCACATTGTGTTCGGCAGCAAAGGCGCGCAGCCGGGCGATATCGTCCGCACTCAACGGCTCCAGGTGGCGCAGCACCATCGCCGTCACGCTGTCGCCGCAGGCCAGTTCGATCTGTGGGCACGTGTCGCGGGCATCCATGCCCGCAATCAGCGCCCGCAGGGGCATCAGCATGGCATCCACATGCGGGGGGAGCACGGGGCATTGCTGCATGTCGGCCACATAGCGGCTCTTGCGCTCATGAAAGCCGATCAGCACCTGGCCCTTCTTGATCACATGGCGCACCGACAGGCGTGCGCGGTAGCGGTAGCCCCAGGACGGGCCCTCAATGGGGCGCAGCATCGTCTGGGCCTTGACCTTGCCCAGATGCCAGAGGTTGTCCTCCAGCACGCGCTGCTTGACAGCCACCTGGGCGCCCACGTGCAGATGCTGCATCTTGCAGCCGCCACATGCGCCGGCATGCAGCCCAAAATGCGGGCACCCCGGACGCACGCGCTGCGACGACTCGCGGTGAATCGCCAGCAGGCTGGCCTGTTCCCAATTGTTCTTTTTGCGGTGGGTGTTGGCGGTGACCAGTTCGAAGGGCAGCGCGCCTTCGATGAAGATGACCTTGCCGTCGGGTTTGCGCGCGACGCCCTGGGCGTCAAGATTCATCGACTGGACTTGCAGCCAACCGTCAGGGAAATCAGATGCGTCCTGTGCGCTGGGTTCAAACGAGGGGGATAGTTCTTTCGGTTCGCTCATCCCCCGATTGTCTCAGGCCCGGGGCCCCGGCCCCCACAACCCCTGGTCGATCAGAATCAGCCCCGATCCGCACGTGCGGGGCGCATGCGCATGCCGCCCGGTGCGGATACCGACGTTAAAGGCAATTTGTTCATGCTGAACTGGCAGCCTTGGTCGTCTGGCGTGAACACCATGGTGGCGCCAGGTGCTACGAGCGGTAGCGTTTCATGGATCTGGCGCGACATGTCGACCGGCGGCTGGTAATCCCGGTACACCACGGTTTTATCCGGGCCGTACACGACGTAACACGAGGCTGCTGCGGATTGGCTGAACAAGGCGGCCACCAAGGCTGCGGCTGCGTAAGGAAAGGCGGTCATGGTTCTTCTCCTCGATCTGACGTTTCTGCAGGGCATTATGCGGGCTTTGGCCTGTGCAGCCAACGTAGCACAGGCCGCCGCGCCGATGCGGGGGCCCGTGGTGCACCAACTGCAGGCCAGCGCAAGGGGTGTCAACGCAGCACCAGATGGTTGCTGTGCTTGACCTCTTCCATCACCGCATAGGTGCGCGTCTCACGCACCCCGGGCAGTTGCCACAGTACGTTGCCCGCAAACACACGGTAGGCGTTCATGTCGGCCGAGCGCGTCTTGAGCAGGTAGTCAAACCCACCCGCCACCATGTGGCATTCCATGATCTCGGGGTGCACCTGCACGGCGGCCTTGAACTGATCGAACACATTCGGGGTGGTGCGGTCCAGCAGCACCTCCACAAACACCAGCATGCCCGCGCCCAACTTCAGGGGGTTGAGGCGCGCCTCGTAGCCCAGGATGAAGCCATCGCGCGTGAGCCGCTGCACCCGCGCCAGCACGGCCGTGGGCGACAGGGCCACGGCCTCGGCCAGCTTGAGGTTGGCAATACGGCCGTCCTCCTGCAGTATTGACAAGATCTTCCGGTCAATGCGGTCCAGATCAGGTTCTGCTGGCATCTAAATTAGTGATTTATTCGGTGAAATTACCAATTTTCGACCATTTATTCATCATCAACCCAAGGATCATCGCAAATAACGCGCCCAACCAACACTTTCCTCTGTGTTGGGCCCCGCCCAACCCCTAAAAGACACCGCCATGACGCAGCCCTCCGCCCTGTTTGCAGACTTCGCGCCCCGCACGCCGCTCTCCAACCCGCTGCGCGCCGCCATCACCGCCGCCTACCGCCGCCCCGAACCAGAGGCCCTGGCCCCGCTGCTGACACAAGCCCGCCTGCCCGCCGATCAAGCCGCAGCGGCCGAACAACTGGCCCTGCGCATTGCCAAGGCGCTGCGCGAGCGCAAGGCCAGCGCTGGGCGTGCGGGCATCGTGCAGGGGCTGCTGCAAGAGTTTTCGCTGTCGTCGCAAGAAGGTGTGGCACTGATGTGCCTGGCCGAGGCGTTGCTGCGCATTCCCGACAAGGCCACACGCGATGCGCTGATCCGCGACAAGATCAGCCACGGCCAGTGGGATGCGCACCTGGGCAAGAGCCCATCCCTCTTCGTCAACGCTGCCACCTGGGGCCTGCTCATCACCGGCAAGCTGGTGGCCACGCACAGCGAAGGCAGCCTGGGCAACTCACTCAGCCGCCTGATCGGTAAAGGCGGCGAGCCCCTCATCCGCAAGGGCGTGGACATGGCCATGCGCATGATGGGCGAGCAGTTTGTGACCGGCGAAACCATTGACGAAGCCCTGCGCAACGCCCGCACCATGGAGGCCGAGGGCTTTCGCTATTCGTACGACATGCTGGGCGAGGCCGCACTGACCAGCGAAGACGCCCAGCGCTACAACGCTTCGTACGAGCAGACCATCCGCGCGATTGGCAAGGCCTCTGCCGGGCGCGGGATCTATGAAGGGCCGGGCATCTCCATCAAGCTCTCGGCCCTGCACCCGCGCTACAGCCGCGCACAGTTTGGCCGCGTGATGGACGAGCTGTACCCGCTGGTGCTGCGCCTCACGGCACTGGCCAAGCAATACGACATTGGCCTGAACATCGACGCCGAAGAAACCGACCGCCTGGAGCTGTCGCTGGACCTGCTAGAGCGCCTGTGCCATGAGCCTACCCTGGCGGGCTGGAACGGCATTGGCTTCGTCATCCAGGCCTACCAAAAGCGCTGCCCCTTCGTCATCGACTACGTGGTGGACTTGGCCCGCCGCACCCAGCGACGCCTGATGGTGCGCCTGGTCAAGGGTGCGTACTGGGACAGCGAAATCAAGCGCGCGCAGGTCGACGGCCTGGAGGACTACCCCATCTACACCCGCAAGGTACACACCGACATTTCGTACATCGCCTGCGCACGCAAGCTGCTGGCCGCGCCCGAGGCCGTGTACCCCCAGTTCGCCACCCACAACGCCGAGACGCTGGCCACCATCTATCAACTGGCGGGCAGCAACTACTACGCCGGTCAATACGAATTCCAGTGCCTGCACGGCATGGGCGAGCCGCTGTACGAGCAGGTGGTGGGCGCCATCGCTGCGGGCAAACTCGGCCGCCCCTGCCGCATCTACGCCCCTGTGGGCACCCACGAAACCCTGCTGGCCTACCTGGTGCGCCGCCTGCTGGAGAACGGCGCCAACACCTCGTTCGTGAACCGCATTGCCGACGAAACCATTGCGCTGGATGAGCTGGTGAAGAGCCCCGTGTTGGTGGTGGACCAGCAAGCCGCTGTGGAAGGCACTGCGGGCTTGCCCCACCCGCGCATCCCCCTGTCAGCAGCGCTGTACGGCGCCCACCGCAGCAATTCACGCGGGCTGGATTTGTCCAACGAAAACACGCTGGCCGAGCTGGCTACCACGCTGCAAACCACGGCAAGCCACGCCTGGGCGGCAGCGCCCCTGCTAGCCGCTGATGTGCGCACAGGCACCACCCAGCCCGTGCGCAACCCCGCCAACCACAACGACGTGGTGGGCCAGGTGCAAGAAGCCACCACCGCAGACGTGGACCAGGCCCTGGCCCACGCCCAGGCCGCCGCAGCCCCCTGGGCCGCCACGCCGCCCGCAGAGCGCGCCACCGCGCTGCTGCGCACCGCCGACCTGTTAGAAGCCCGCATGCAGCCCCTGCTGGGCCTGCTGATGCGCGAAGCGGGCAAGAGCGCCAGCAACGCCGTGGCCGAGGTGCGCGAGGCCGTGGACTTCCTGCGCTACTACGCCGCCCAGGTGCAAAGCACCTTCGACAACACCACCCACATCCCTCTGGGCCCCGTGGCCTGCATCAGCCCCTGGAACTTCCCGCTCGCCATCTTCATGGGGCAAGTCGCCGCCGCACTGGCCGCAGGCAACCCGGTGCTGGCCAAGCCCGCCGAGCAAACTCCACTGATCGCCGCCGAGGCCGTGCGCCTGCTGTGGCAGGCCGGCGTGCCCCGCGCCGCAGTGCAACTGCTGCCCGGCCAGGGCGAAACGGTGGGCGCCCGCCTGATTGGCGATGCGCGCGTCATGGGCGTGATGTTCACCGGCTCCACCGAGGTGGCGCGCATCCTGCAGCGCACGGTAGCAGGGCGGCTCGATGCCGCAGGGCGCCCCATTCCGCTGATCGCAGAAACCGGCGGCCAGAACGCGATGATCGTGGATTCGTCCGCCCTGGTGGAACAGGTCGTGGGCGATGCGGTGTCGTCCGCCTTTGACAGCGCAGGCCAGCGCTGCTCCGCCCTGCGCGTGTTGTGTGTGCAAGAAGAAGCGGCTGACCGCGTGGTGGAAATGCTGCAAGGCGCCATGGGCGAACTGCGCGTGGGCAACCCCGGCGCACTGCAGGTGGATGTGGGCCCGGTGATTGACGCCGACGCGCAGGCAGGCATCACCCAGCACATCGAGACCTTCAAAGCCAAGGGCCACCGCGTGTTCCAGCACCCGAACCATGTTTCGGCAGTCGCAGCACCGGGCACCTTTGTGCCCCCCACGCTGATCGAGCTGAACCACATCGGCGAGCTGCAGCGCGAAGTCTTCGGCCCCGTGCTGCACCTGGTGCGCTATGCGCGCAACGGTCTCGACCAGTTGCTTGACCAGATCAACGCCACCGGCTACGGCCTGACGCAAGGCGTGCACACCCGCATCGACGAAACCATTGCGCGTGTGGTGAACCGGGCCCATGCGGGCAACGTGTACGTGAACCGCAACATGGTGGGCGCCGTGGTGGGCGTGCAGCCGTTTGGCGGCGAAGGCCTGTCGGGCACGGGCCCGAAGGCAGGCGGGCCGCTGTACCTGCTGCGCCTGCTGTCGCAGCGCCCAGCCGATGCGCTGGCTCGCACCTTTGCCGACGCCGACCGCGCCACACCGCCCGAGGATGCAGCACGCGAACGCCTGCTGGCGCCTCTGTCCACACTGCAGCAATGGGCCCAGCTCCAGGGCAATGCAGCCCTGGCGAGCACCTGCCAGAAATTTGCCGAGCAAACCCAAAGCGGCACTGCCCGCACCCTGCCCGGCCCCACAGGCGAGCGCAACGTCTACACCCTGGCCCCCCGTGCCCGCGTGTTGTGCCTGGCGCAAAGTGTGGATGATCTTCTGGTGCAGACTGCAGCCGTTCTCGCCAGCGGTGGCACAGCCCTGTGGCCTAGCGCCCAGGCCCACCTGCTCACGCAATTGCCCACGCAGGTGCAAGCCCAGGTCGTGCTGCAAGACAACACACTATCTGACGGCACGCCGGAACTGGACGCCGTGCTGCACCACGGTGACACTCCATCGCTGCAGGCCGTGTGCGCCGCACTCGCCCGCCGCGCAGGGCCTATCGTGGGCGTAACCGCACTGGAGCCCGGCGCCGTGGACATCCCGCTGGAGCGCCTGCTCATCGAGCGGGCACTCAGCGTGAATACGGCGGCAGCCGGAGGCAATGCCAGCCTGATGACGATTGGATGAGCGCCCGGCAGCCGGTTGTCATTCAACAGAGAGAAAAATGAATCAAATTGGCCGCTAGCGCTTATTGATCAAGCGCTAGCAGCTATTCATTCAATAGCATTTCAAGACAGTGACGCCAGCGGCAGATTGAGCAAGAGGTTCTGCGGCTTGATGCGCACCAAGCCCTGGGCGTTGGTTGCCAACCCCAGGTACACCGGCTTGCCCGCCACATCGGCGCGCATCTCGGCGGGGTTGGCAAAGGTCAGCGTGAACAGGCTGACCAGGCGCTGCATGCGCTCGGCATCCACCGGGCGGTCTTCATACAGATCGTTCAGGATGGCAGTGGACTCCACATCCAGCCCCACATGCCAACGCCACGCACTTTCGGTAACCTGGTGTACGGGCTCAATCGACACCTGCACGCCCAGCAAGTGGCCGACCCAACGCTCCAAAACCCGCGCCAGCGCTTTCAGGCCCGAACGGGCGCGCGTCATCTTGAAGGTCAGGCCGTGGCTCAGGTCCTGCGTCAGCTCATGGGTCAGGTCGAGCAGAAAGTGGTGGCGATCACTCTCCTGCCAATATTGCGCCGCATTGTCGGCCGAAAGCACCTTGACCTGCGCCTTGGGCTGCAGTGCGCCGCTTTGCAGCAGCAAGCGCCCCACCTCGCCCAGGCCCGCAGTCTCATTGAGCATGTCGAGCGTCGCCCGGTCGCCTGCCAGCATTTGCCCGTCTTGCAAGGTAATGCGCTGGGGGCGAAACAGCATCTCGGCAGCGCGGGCTTCGAAGGCGTCATCACAGGCATCCAGCAGGTTGCGCAGCAGGGCTTGCACCACCGCGTCGATGAACACGGCCGGAACATTCACCGATCCACTGCGCATGAGCTGCAGGTAATACGCCTCTAGCGTGCCCGCTGCCAGCAAGCCATCGCGAAACCGCAGAAAAACGGCGTAGTTCTCGCGCGCATCTTCGTCCTCCACAGCAGCCAAATCGGCCATGGAAACGGGCTTGAGCGGTGTGGCCTGCAAGCCCTCATGCAAGCCCACTTCAGCCACGCAAGACTCGGGCACCAACGCCAGCTCCGGCCGCGCTAGCAGGCTGCGCACATAGGCACCCGTGGGCACCAGCCAGCCGCGGGCATTACGCTGCAACAGCGAGTACCCAGTACGAGTCCAAAAATCGTGAGGGTATTGCGTCACGTGGGCCTGCCCCTTTTATTCCAATAACGCAGCTGCTGCACGGCCCGAGGCTGCTTTAATGGAAGACACTGAAAATGCACTACCGCAGATTGACGGCCGCCAGCGCACCCACATCGCTCAAGATAGTGAGCACTCCGCGCGCTGAAATGGCCAAGTTTCCACCCAGCGGATAGCTCCAGACAACTTGCTGCGTACCCAAATCGATCGCCAGTGTCTTGGACCGTGAACTGACGAAAGCCAGATTGCGCGTGACGATTACGGAGGCGTAATTGTCTGTCCCCAGATTCTGCGAGGCCCAGAGCAAATTTCCTGTCTTGGGATCCCGCGCCTCGAGCACCGTCCCATTGGCACCAAACGCATACACCGTACCATTCCCAAAGGCAGGTATGCCCGACGACGCCACGCTCATCACCCAAGCGCGTTTACGAGTGGCCAAATCAAAAGCCATGAGGCTACCCGACACCACGATGCCAAGTTGATCATCAGTCAACACCACGGGGGCCGCCGTAAAGTAGGTGCTGAAGTTGTATGGTTCGCCGACCGAAAAGGCAAGTCTGCCGTCGACGGCATTGAACGCCAGCAGCCGGTTATCCGGCGTACTGTAGGTGTACGCAAAGCGCCCATCCGTCGCAGGCGTCCAACCCTCCTGGATAGTTGAAGCTATGCTCCAGCTGAAGTTAGCCGCTTGGTCGGTGTACTTGCTCACGCCTCCGTGATATCCATCAATGGAATACACGTCGGTGCCATTCACCGTAGGCGCGGAGTACCGACTCCACTGCGAACTCATTTTCAGCTTTTGGACCAACGCGCCGCTAGCTTGGTCGTAAACCCACAGAAACGTGTCTTGGTGGCCCGTCGACGTTACGTACACGCGCCCATTACCGACGGCCGGCGAGTTGACTCGAGACAGCGCACCCATGTCAACTTTCCACACGATTTGGCCATTGTCCTCTGACACAGCCACCAGTTCCCAAAGGTTGCCCGAGGTCATGCGCGTGTAGAACACGCGGCCGCTATCGATCGCCGTGGACATGAAGGGATGGCTGTAATTATGTGGCGACGCGACCTGCCAACGACGTGAGAACGCCGCAACATCAAAGCTGCCCGCAACAAAGCCTGTATGTGCCGCATTGCCTTGGTAGGTGGACCAAGCTCCCAAGCCATCAATGCTCTGCAGCGGCGACAAATTGATCGGCGACTTCACCGTCAAGGTGAGAGGCACAATCCATGGCGAACCGGCAACAGGCAACTGGCACGTGGTCACTGCATCTTGGCATATACGCAATTGCAGGTTGCTGCTATGGGTCCCGACTGCGAGCGCGTTGTCAATAGCGGTCGAGATGTTGAATATGTAGCGACCACCCGGCACCGTGGTGGTCTGGCTAAGCGGCGTCACGATGAGTGTGGCCGGGTCAAACAGGCCAATGTTGGCCATGCGGGCGTTCAACTCGCTGTTCAACTGCGCTTCGATGCTGAAGCTCGCAGCTTCCCCAGGGTAGGCCGTCACACTAATGTTAGGAACGGACAGCGTCAGACGCGCCGCCGCCTCGGCTTTGGGTTTGACCTGCACCGCAAGGGGCAGGCGCCAAGGCGAGCCGGGAAATGGCCTGGCGCAAGCGAGTGGATCATCTTCGCAAACCCGCACTTCCAGCGCAGTGCTATGGCTGCCAGCGCCCAGGCTCGGGCTGGTGCGCAGGGTGGCCCGATAGCTCAATTGCGACATCGAGGTGAGATCGACCTGTGTGGTGATCACTCCTTTCGAATCCAGAATTGCCACATTGAAGGGTGCACTGAAGGTGCGGCTTGAAGTCGCAATCACAGAAACTGGAGCACTCTCTCCTTCATACTGACTGACGCTGAGCGCCACGGGGTTAAAACTGAGCCACACCCCCTCGGGATTGCTGGGCACCACATCTGCCCCACTCCCACCACCATTCCCTCCCCCTCCCCCGCCACCACAACCTGCCAGCGCAAGCGCAAGCATGCACGCCGCCAAGCGGCCCCAACGAATCGTCATGCCCCACCCTCTCTTCATATAAAACCTTATTTTTTCGAACGAACACGTGCCATCTGGGATGGTCTAAAAGATCTTCTCCCACTCAGTACACTATTCCCACTCAATCGTCGCTGGTGGCTTGCTGCTCACGTCATAAGTCACCCGGTTGATCCCCCGCACCTCGTTGATGATCCGGCCCGATACCTTCTTGAGCAGCGCATAGGGCAGCTCCGCCCAGTCGGCGGTCATGAAGTCACTGGTCTGCACAGCGCGCAAAGCCACGACGTAGTCGTAGGTGCGGCCGTCACCCATCACGCCTACGCTCTTCACCGGCAGGAAGACGGTGAAGGCCTGGCTGGTGAGGTCGTACCAAGTCTTGCCAGTGGTTTCGTCCACGTGGTTGCGCAGTTCTTCGATGAAGATCGCGTCGGCGCGGCGCAGCAGGTCGGCGTATTCCTTTTTCACCTCGCCCAGGATGCGCACGCCCAGGCCGGGGCCGGGGAAGGGGTGGCGGTAGACCATTTCGGGCGGCAGGCCCAGGGCCACGCCCAGTTCGCGCACTTCGTCCTTGAACAGGTCGCGCAGGGGTTCGAGCAACTTCAGGCCCAACTGCTCTGGCAGGCCACCCACGTTGTGGTGGCTTTTGATGGTGACGGCCTTCTTGCTCTTGGCACCACCCGATTCGATGACATCGGGGTAGATGGTGCCCTGAGCCAGCCACTTGGCTCCCTTTGCGCCGTCACCCTTGAGCTTGGCTGCCTCGGCCTTGAACACGTCGACGAACAGGCCGCCGATGATCTTGCGCTTGGCTTCGGGCTCACTGACACCTGCCAGTTTGCCCAGAAACAGGTCGCTGGCGTCGACGCGGATGACTTTGGCCTGCAACTTGCCGACGAACATGTCCATGACCATGTCGCCCTCGTTCAAGCGCAGCAGGCCGTGGTCGACGAACACGCAGGTGAGCTGGTCGCCGATGGCGCGATGGATGAGCGCTGCGGCCACGGACGAATCCACACCGCCAGACAGGCCGAGAATCACTTCTTCGTCGCCTACCTGTTGGCGTATCTGCTCCACGGCTTCGGCAATGTGGTCGCGCATCACCCAGTCGGGTTTGGTGGCGCAGATGCCAAGCACAAAGCGATCAAGCAACGCCTTGCCCTGCACCGTGTGAGTGACCTCGGGGTGAAACTGCACTGCGTAGAAGCGGCGGTCTTCGTCGGCCATGCCGGCGATGGGGCAGCTGTCGGTGCTGGCCATGAGCTTGAAGCCCGGGGGCAGCTCGGTGACCTTGTCACCGTGGCTCATCCAGACGTTGAGCATGCCGTGGCCTTCAGGCGTGGTGAAATCGGCGATGTCCTTGAGCAACGCGGTGTGGCCGCGTGCGCGCACTGCCGCAAAACCGAACTCCCGCTTGTGCCCCGTCTCGACCTTGCCGCCCAGTTGCTGTGCCATGGTCTGCATGCCGTAGCAGATGCCCAACACGGGCAAACCCAGATCAAACACAGCTTGGGGGGCACGGTCAGTGGTGTCTTCGGTCACGCTGGCGTGGCTGCCCGACAGGATGATGCCCTTGAGCGCACCGTCTTTGGCGTAGTCGCGCACCCATTCGTCGGTCACGTCGCAGGGGTGCACTTCGCAATAGACATTGGCCTCGCGCACGCGGCGGGCGATGAGCTGGGTGACTTGCGAGCCGAAATCGAGAATGAGGATTTTCTGGTGTTGCATGGTGGGCGACAGGAAAAAGACAAAGGCCCGAACACCTGGGAATCGGGTTCGGGCCTGTGGTTGCTGAAAAATCAGTCCGCGCGGTAGTTGGGCGCTTCTTTGGTGATTTGCACGTCGTGGACATGGCTTTCGCGGATACCAGCAGTGGTTATCTCGACGAATTCAGCCTTGTTGTTCATGTCTTCAATGGTGGCGCAGCCGCAGTAGCCCATGGCTGCGCGCACGCCCCCAGCCATCTGAAAGACGATCGATACCATCGACCCCTTGTAGGGAACGCGACCTTCAATCCCCTCAGGCACCAGCTTGTCAGCATTCGGGTTGCCTGTGGAAGACTCCTGAAAGTACCGGTCTGCACTGCCTTGTTGCATAGCGCCGATACTGCCCATGCCCCGATAGCTCTTGTAGCTACGGCCCTGGAACAGAATCACTTCGCCCGGGGCTTCTTCGGTCCCTGCAAACATACCGCCCATCATGATGGTGCTGGCACCGGCAGCCAACGCTTTAGCGATGTCACCGCTATAGCGCACGCCGCCGTCGGCGATCAACGGTACACCTGTACCGCGAAGCGCCGTAGCCACGCTGTCAATGGCCATGATCTGAGGAACGCCCACGCCCGCAACGATACGCGTAGTGCAGATGGAGCCGGGGCCAATGCCGACCTTGACTGCGTCAGCGCCGGCTTCAACCAGCGCCAAAGCCGCAGCGCCCGTGGCAATGTTGCCGCCAATCACATCCACCTGCGGGTAGTTTTGCTTGACCCAGCGCACCCGTTCGATCACGCCCTTGCTGTGGCCGTGGGCAGTGTCCACCACGATGGCGTCGACACCAGCCCTGACCAGTGCCTCGACACGCTCTTCAGTGCCCTCGCCCACACCGACAGCAGCACCCACACGCAAGCGGCCCGATGGGTCTCGTGCGGCGTTGGGAAAGCTGGTCTGCTTGGTGATGTCCTTGACAGTGATCAGCCCCTTGAGTTCAAAGTCATCATTGATGACCAGCAACCGCTCCAGCTTGTATTTGTTCAGCAACGCCTTGGCCTCGCTGGCCGTAGCGCCCTCTTTTACCGTGATCAGTTTTTCACGGGGCGTCATGATCTGGTGCACCTTGACGTCGTAGCGGGTTTCAAAGCGCAGATCGCGGCTGGTGACGATGCCCACCACCTTGCCACCATCGCACACAGGAAACCCAGAAATACCAAGTTGCTCCGACAGCCCCAACACTTGCAGCACGGTGTGCTCGGGAGTGATGACGACCGGATCGCGCACTACACCAGACTCATACCGCTTGACCTTGGCTACATGGGCAGCCTGCTCCTGGGGAGTGAGGTTTTTGTGCACTATGCCGATACCGCCCTCTTGGGCGATGGCGATAGCCAAGCGTGCTTCAGTCACTGTATCCATGGCGGCGGACACAAGCGGCAAATTCAGCTGGATATTGCGGGAGAGTTTCGTCGCGAGGGACGTGTCCTTGGGCAGGACCTGGGAGTACGCTGGCACCAGCAACACATCGTCGAAGGTGAGCGCTTTTCCAAGAAGGCGCATGAGAAAGCTCCAAAAAACGGATTGTACCCGTGCCGCGCGCACTCAGCAGGGGACACAAACATTCATGCAGGCCTTCAGCCTAAAAAACGAGTCCCTTCGCCTGCGAGGCCCGCTAAGACAACATACCTCTCGAAACGAATTCCAGCAGGGCGTTGCCCAAAGGCCACCCCTGCGCTCACGCACTGGCGGGTGACAAGCCGGGCGGATAAACTTGATCACATGAAAATGCACAAGTTTCTTCTGCTGGCAGTCGCCTGCACCTGGGCCATGGGCGCAGCCGCCCAATGGCAGTGGATCGACAAGGACGGACGCAAGGTCTTCAGCGACCGCCCACCGCCACAGGAAATTCCCGAGAAAAATGTTCTCAAACAGCCTGGCGGCAGTCGTCCCTCCAGCGCTGTGCGCGTGACATTGCCGACCGATCCGGACGCTGCTTCGAGTTCCGCAGCACCTGCGCCATCATCTTCCGCCGCGCCCAAACTGGCCGCCAGCGCGCCCAGCGCAGGCAAGGACAAAGAGCTGGAAGAAAAGAAAGCGCAGGCAGAGGCCGCAGAAGCCGCAAAAAAGAAGGCTGAAGACGAAAAAACAGCGAAGGCCAAGGCCGAAAACTGCACCCGCGCAAAAGCTGCAAAGGCCGCTTTTGATGCAGGCAAACCGATCACCCAAGCAAATGCACAGGGGGAACGCATTTATCTGGATGGCCCCGCACGCGCCGCAGAGGCGAAACGGATCGACGGAATCGTCGCATCAGACTGCACGCGTTGACACCCTGTGGAGGGTTGTCCGACGCTGGCTGAACGAGCGAGCGAACAACCCACTTGCTCCTAATATCCCGACTTGCTTCCAGCCCTGCGGTTCGCAAACAGCCCCGTGGTTCTGGCGCCCTGGCGGGCAAAACGCTCTCGGCTAGCCACTTTAGGGTCTACGGTCAGTGGCCGGTAGATCTCGAGGCGATCGAGATGCACAAGCAGCGCACTCCGGTCGACAACACGCCCCCACACACCGACAAGCACTGAAGCGGGCTCGGGCTGCGGTTCACTCTGCCCCGGCCTCTTTGACAGCTGCGCATTGCCGCCAATAACACCGAGGGAAGCCAATACGTCCAGGGCGTCCCCCACCGTGGAGCCCGCAGGAAGCGCCAAAACCTGCTCATGAAACTCTCGCGGAGCCATACAAGCGACCACAGTAACCTGCAAAGGTGTCACGCCTTTGGCCGCATCAGCCATAGACCGCCTCTGCCCGCTTCACAAAAGCATCAACCATGCTCGCCGCGATGCGGTCAAACACGGGCCCCACCAGCGCGGCCAGCGCAGCACTGTCAAACCCGTAGTGAAGCAGCAACTCGACCTTGCACGCCCTCTGCGTGCCATCACCGACCGGATGAAAATGCCAGTCGCCATCGAGCCGCGAAAACGGGCCCTTGACCAAATGCATCTGCACCCGCCGCCCTGCCTCATGCGTGTTGCGCGTCACAAAAGTTTGGCGTATTCCACCGAGAGCGATGCCCACCTCGGCAGTCATGCCATCCACGGTGCGCTCAAGCACAGCCGAGCGATTGCACCAAGGCAAAAATTCGGGGTAGTGCTCCACGCCAGTGACCAGCGCAAACATTTCTTCGGGGCTATACCAGATGAGGACGGACTTTTGGACGGTTTTCATGCACACAGGGATTCTGAACATCGCAACGCGGTCAACGACGTTGGATGATCAGAGGAAATTAGAATCTCGATAGCCAGACCCCGACAATTGTAGGGAGGCCTTTCAACTCCCGGTTTGCGCCGCATCTAATTCCCCATGGCCAAAAAACCCGATCCTACGTCCCGCATTGCCGACAACAAGAAAGCGGCCTACAACTATTTCTTCGAGGAACGCTACGAAGCGGGCATGGTGCTGCACGGCTGGGAAGTCAAGGCACTGCGCGAAGGCAAGGTGCAGCTCACAGATGGCTACGTACTGATTCGCGAGGGTGAACTGTTCCTGCTCGGCTGCCAGATCAATGCGCTTAAGACCGCATCCACCCATGTCAGCCCCGAGGCGGCCCGCACCAAAAAGCTCCTGCTCAAGAAAGCCGACATCGAGCACCTGATTGGCAAGGTGGAACAAAAAGGCTTTACCCTGGTGCCGCTGAACCTGCACTGGAAAAACGGCTTCGTTAAATGCGAAATCGCCTTGGCAAAAGGCAAGGCCGAACATGACAAACGCGACACCATCAAGGACCGCGAAGGCAAACGCGAGGTAGAGCGCGCCATGAAAAGCCGGAGCCGCTGACACCAAGGGCTTCTGCAGCCGCCCATCCCCTGCTCGGCGGGTGACGAAAGGTTTGAAGCACTTGCGCATCGAGCCCTCTTGCCCTCATCTCGTTTGATCCACAGCTTGGCACGCGCGCCATCCGATTGGCAAATCAATAGGCTAGTGGCCCACGGCATTTGAAGATCGGCGTGGGCACATCGAAGCGCTTGCAGTCGTCGGTGACGTCGCGGGCCGAGATAGGCGCCAGGGACCAGCACGATGAACGCCCTGAGAGCGTTGTGCATCAACAGTGCCTAGCTGAGAAATACAGATGCAACTGCACGCCCAAGCCCTTGGGCGCACGCTCTGGGGGTTACAGACCCACTTAATTTGGCGCTGCAGGGAATAAACGCCAGGGCCTTTGTGTTCATACACATGCAAGGCATGCATTTGCGCCCGCCTGCACCCACCTTGGAGAAACCCATGAAGAAATTTGTATCGATGGCTGTAGCACTCGCCGCCGTGGTCGGCATGGCTGGCTGCGCTTCCATGTCCGAAGCGCCCGTGAAGGCCGTGGATGGTGTGCTCGTTGGCACCAGCGGCATGACGCTCTACACCTTTGACCGCGACGCAACAGGCAGCGGCAAGTCCGTGTGCAATGGCCCCTGCGCCACCAACTGGCCACCGCTCATGGCCAGCAAGGCCCCCGGCAGCGACTACAGCCTCGTGACCCGCGACGATGGCAAGACCCAACTGGCGTACAAGGGCAAGCCACTGTATTTCTGGGCCAAGGACATGAAACCCGGCGACAAGACCGGTGACGGCGTGAACCAGGTCTGGCATACGGCACGCCCCTAAAACACGCGCACGGCAACGGCTCACCCGCTCATCGCATGAACCGCAACCAGGTCATCGAGCAATTGCCTGGCTTGCGCAGGTATGCACGGGTGCTGACGGGTGACGCCTGGGCCGCCGACGACCTGGTGCAGGACACGCTGGAGCGTGCTTGTAGCAAATGGCTGCTGTGGCGCACAGGCACAGATTTGCGAGCCTGGTTGTTCACCCTGATGCACAACCTGTACCTCAACCAACTCCGCAGCGCTCCAGTGCTCCCCGCTGTGGACATCGACGACATCAAAGACCACTTGCCAGGCGTACCAAGCCGCACGGACGACACGCTGGATCTGCAGCGTTGCCTGCAGCGTCTGCCCGCAGAGCAACGGGCCGTGTTGCTGCTGGTGGCCATGGAAGACATGAGCTACGAGGACACGGCACGCATCCTCTCGATTCCTTTAGGCACCGTCATGTCACGCCTGTCGCGGGCGCGAATGCGTCTGCGGGGGATGATGGAAAACGCACCGCCACCGATGGCCCCCACCCCGGAAACCGCACACACGCAGACGCCCGCCCCAAATCCCGTGCAGCAGCCAGCACGTGCCGCCGCTTTACGCCGACTCAAATGACCGACCGTACCGCCCCCACCGAGCCCGCGAGCTCGCCGCATTTCGTGCATGCCGACGAGGAAGCCACATGGCACGCACTGGCAGACGGCCGCCTGAATCGTGCCGACGCCGCCACCTTGCGCGCCCAGCTTCAGGACAATGCCGCTGCGCTCACGTCCATCGAAGAGTGGCAGCGACAGCGCCAGCAACTGCAGGGGCTGCACACCGATCTGCTCCATGCCCCAGTGCCCGACCTGCTCCTGGCCAGCGCCCTGCGCGCAACCCATCGCAAGGATCAGCACGTGCAATGGTGGCGCTGGGGGGGCATGGCGGCCTCGATGTGCATGGCGTTTGTGCTTGGATGGGCAACAGGCCACGGCCAAGGGTCGAGCACCATGCCGAGGCTGGCGTCCGGCACACCGCCGACCGGTGGCCCCGGCATCTTGGTGGTCGCCCCTGCACAGCGTTTTGCCGAGCAGGCCGCGGTTGCCCATGCCGTGTATCAGCCGGAAGTGCGCCACCCCGTCGAGGTAGGTGCGGCGCAGCACGACCACCTGGTCCAATGGCTGTCCAAACGGCTCGACAGAACCCTGAAAGTGCCGGTGCTCAGTACATTGGGCTACGAATTGGTGGGCGGCCGCCTGCTGCCGGGTGACACGGGAGCGCGGGCGCAGTTCATGTACCAAAACGCGGAGGGCCAGCGCATCACGCTGTACATGGGCGCATTGGCCCACGCTTCAGCCGTCGCCGCGCCCCCCAACCCCGCAGCCGCCGCGGGTTTGGTAACGCCAGGCCCCCTCTTGCAGACCACCTCACCGGAGACGGCCACCGTGTTTCAATTCACCAGCGATGGCCCTGTGCCCGGCTTCTATTGGGTGGATGCGGGCTTTGGCTATGCGCTCAGCGGGCAGCTCTCACGCGCACAACTGCTGGCGCTGGCGACAGCGGTCTACCCTCAATTGCAGCGTTGATATTCAAGCGAGCTGCGCCAGTGGATGCGCATGTGCTGGCCAGGGGCTGGTAAAAAATGCAAGCACCATCTCGGGCGTCACATCCTCAATGCGGGCGGGGCTCCACTTCGGCGCGTGGTCCTTGTCCACAGCCAGCGCGCGAATGCCCTCCACCGTTTCGCTCTGGCCGGGGCGCAGGAAGAAGCAGTGGCGCACCATGTCACGCTCCATGCGCAAATCGTCGGCCAGGCCCATGCCGCGCGCGCGGCGGATCTGCTCCAGCACCACGTGCAGCATGAGGGGTGAGCGCTTGCGCAACGTGGCCGCCGTGGCGCGTGCCCAGTCGGTGTCCGCGGCTTCCAGCCCGGCGATGATGTCACCCACCGTGGGAAGTGCAAAATATTGGTCAATTTCGGCTCTAGCGCTTGATTGCAAAGCGCTAGCAGCTACAAATTTAGAAGCAACATAGTCTTTGATGGCCGCGCCGCTTGCAAAGCGCTCAGTGCCCAATGCATCCCACACAGCCGCTTGCTGGTCTGCAGGAAGGCAGCCATCGGCCAACTGGTTGTCAATGGCATCGCCCGCGCCAATGGTGTCGCCGGTCAGCGCCAACCACTCGCCCACGCGGCCCGGGCAGCGGCTCAAAAAATAACCTCCACCGACATCCGGGAACAAGCCGATGGCGGTCTCGGGCATCGCCATCTTGGTGCGCTCCGTCACCACACGCAGCGCAGCGCCCTGGCTGATGCCCATGCCACCGCCCATCACGATGCCGTCCATGAACGCGAGGTAGGGCTTGCCGTAGTTGTGGATCAGGTGGTTGAGCGCATATTCCTCGGTGAAAAAGTCCTCCAGCAGCGGGTTGCCCTGGCTACCGGCCTGGTGCAAGAAGCGAATGTCGCCGCCTGCACAGAAAGCGCCGAACGGCCCCTCCTTGTTGCTGCCGCGGATTGCCACGGCCAGCACGCGCACATCGCTCTGCCACGCCAGCAAAACGCCCATCAGGTCCCGCACCATGCCCAGCGACAGCGCATTCAACGCACGCGGGCGATTCAGCGTGATGAAACCCACTTGGCCACGCACTTCACTCAAAACTTCCGACACCACCGTCTCCGTCATTGTTGTTCCTTCCAACCCAAAAGTTCATTGAATACCAACGCACCGATCACCAGCACGCCCCCCGTCAGCACCGCTGGCCCCGGCTTTTCGCCTGCGCCCAGCCATGCCAGCACGACGCCCCCGGCGGGCGCGCGCCTGAGCCGCTTTCGTAT
>RCMZ01000365.1_pt1 | contig 25754 bp, 17 predicted proteins | sample 2041141 | NCBI WGS metagenome assembly RCMZ01 (sample SAMN09708263, study PRJNA481090) | Wastewater metagenome, whole genome shotgun sequencing project. | biome: sewage; isolation source: Davis station wastewater (DW) | place: Antarctica: Davis Station | collected 2010-03-01
CGCAACACCGATTCAGGCTATGAAGAAATGGCAGGAGAAAAAGCCGGAATTATTCGTTAAACGCGTATATAACCAGGCCGGTCTTGACAGCTAGACTATGTGTGGTCGCTGGCCTGCTTCCGACATCTAAAGATTCTTGAACTGAGCCAGGTCCTCCCGACGAGCAAAGAAAACAAGGTCATGCACCCCGCCGAACATACGATACAGAAGCTAAGCGAGAAACTGTTATGGTTCAGGCACTCAAACAGAACACGGCGTGAGTGGGTAGAGGAATCGCTCGCACGTGTCGAAGAGGGTTGCTATCAAGACAATTGGTCCTATCTGATCGAAGCAATGGAGGGACCGTCCAAATGCTAGGCGATCTGCAAGAATTTAACTTTGGAATCGAAAGCGATTTAGTAACGCCTAATTCGCCCAACTATCGACCACCGTCTTGGCCTCCCCCGCGCGACTGGCCAGTCGTCATCGATAAGAATGCTCAGGTCATTTCCCGGTGGGGTGATGCGAGGTGGGACCTCACACCTTGGTCCGGGGACGCTAAACACATCAACTTCGGCGACGGTGAAGTCCGCGATCGAAGAGAGTCAAGCCCTCTCGATACCGAGAACGCCGATCTAATGAGAATGATCGCGACATGGCTTATTTGGGGCCCTCAAGCAGCAGGGGCGGTGAATACCATCTTCTCTAACTTCTACATACTCAAATCTATTTTTGCTCTCGCTAGCCGGAATGGCATTAGCGCGGCTAGTTTGATGCGCTTCCCTAATGTGTTTGAGCAGGTTCCGAAGGTTATAGCGTCTGGAAATTACGAAGCAGTTATTACACTACTCCATCGCCTTTATGACGCCCGCAAAGCGCTCGGTTTCAGTATCGTTGACTCGGACGGGCTAAAGCGGTTGGCTGCAGCTGCGCCGGATCACGAGCATGTTCAAACACCATATATCCCTCCACGGATTTGGCTGTACCAAGTCGCACGGCTGCGCGAGTGCTTGACGGATTTCCTCGCACACCAAGAACAGATCGAGTCATGTTTCCAGTTTTGTCTCGACGTCTATAGTAAGAAGTTTGGGTCGCTAGAAAACGCCTTGGGTCCTACGAAGAAGCGTCGGGATAAGAGAAGTCCCTTCGATCCCACTTTCAGAAACATGAAAGACTACCCAGGCAGTTTCTCCGAAGTCGCGGAGCGCTTCGGGGTTGCTGAAATACTTACGAAATGGGTCGGCGCTTATGCTAGCAGTCCCAAGGTGAATACGCTTTCAACCTACTTTTCGGTCGTCACCTTCGCTGGATTGGCCTATGTTTGCAATTTCACACTGCAGCGCAGGGAGGAGGTTGCTTCAATTAAAACGAGTTGCTTGCTCTGGGAGGAGGACGAGAGGCTAGGGCGCATTCCGATTATCTGTGGCGAAACCACCAAAACGGGCCTCGATTCGGATGCACGCTGGGTGGCTAGCCCCAGCGTTGAGGTTGCGATTCAAGCGCTATCAACCATTGCGCGTCTGAGGATGACTTGCGACCGTGCGAATCCGGTAATTCAAGCCACTGAGGAAGACCAGCGCGACCCTTACCTGTTGAGCACGGGGTCCGAACCATGGGGTGCAAGTGGGCGTCCATACAACATCCGGCGTCGGCTCCTGGGCTTCAAAGAACTGGCAAGTGGCGTCTGCAGGAAGCTATTCGACCCAGTACAAATGAAGATCACGGCCGAAGACCTAGCGGTGGCTCGGCGACTTACGCCCAACCTTCCGGAGGCCTTATTTGCCGTCGAAAAGGTGTGGCCTTTAGCATGGCACCAGTACCGCCGTACTGGCGCAGTAAACATGTTTGCCAGCGGAGGCATATCGGACTCTACGATGCAGCAGCAGATGAAGCACTCTTCGCGCTTAATGCCTCTCTACTATGGCCGAAACCACAGCCGCTTGCACTTAAATAAAGAAGTGCAAGCGGCCGTGGTTATGGCGATGTATCAGGCGCAAGCTGAGATGCTCAAAGCCGTCGCCACTGACGACAGATTCGTTTCACCTCATACGCCAGAACGCAGAGAGACCCTTGCTGCAAGTGTGCTTAGCGTCAAGGATACTAAGGATCTAATAAAGTTGGCCAAGGGAGGAGTGGTCGCCTTCCGTGAACACCGACTGGGCGGCTGTATGAAGGCAGGGGCATGCGAATACGGCGGCATTGAGTCGGTCGCACGCTGCGCAGGCGGCGACGGTGACAAGCCATGTATGGACGTCTTGTACGATCCGAGAAAAGAGCCACAGGTGCGCGCCGATATGCAGCGTGTGGAAGCGGAAATCAAAATGCTCCCCCCCGGGCACCCACGGTCTAGCGCGCTATTGAAAGAACACCAAGCAATGGAGAACTATCTGAATGCCATCTCAAACCGTTAACGCTCCTAGTGCAGAAGATCGCTTTCGTCAAGCCTTCGAACGCCTGAAGGCTGACGAACCCAAGCTATTGAAACTGGGAACACCTGTCACCCAGAACAACGTAGCACGAGAGGCTGGTTGTGACCCATCAGCGCTCAAGAAAACAAGGTTCCCTGTGCTCATTCGTCAGATTCAGGCTTACATAGAGCTCCATCAAGACGATCACCATTCCACTGGCAAAAACCCCAAGAAGCGAACTGCCAACCGAACAATGCAGAAGCGGCTCGAAGATGCGATTCGACAGCGCGATCAGGCGCAGTCAATCCTGGCAAGTGCAAACACACGCATCATCGAATTGAGTGAGGAAGTCCAGTCATTGCAGCGACAACTGGACGAGATTCGCCCTACGCCGAGATGGATCAACCCATGATGTTAAGTTGCACTAAATTTCCCCCACGGTTCCCACGAATTTGCAACGCAATCTGACCTGCCCTAGTAGCACAATTTCACCTGTTTTATCGGCAGGAGATCGGATCGATCAACGTGGCTCAACTCAATATCATTCGACGCTGGCACCTTCGCGACCAGATTCCAATACAAGAAGCCTCCAGGCGACTGGATATGACCGTTGTGGGCAAACAATAAAGTCTGGCACAGAGCAATAAAAATCGACACAAAGGGCCTTGGCTACTTGCCATTTGCTAAAGCCCATGTTTGCCTTGATCTGACCAAATGGGCTTATTTAATGCCGCGACGCTGTCGTTTCAATGATTCCACGGTGAATGGAAATCAGGGCTGAGCAAGCTTCGAGCCGGTTTTCTAGTGCCGTCTACCTGGAACGGCAACGGATATAGCTCCGAAGTTAGCGGCCATTTCTCAGATCTAAGGCGTCAAGAGCCTCAAGCGTTTGAACTACCTGCTCGACTAGGTCGCCATCGAAGTCATCTCTGTCTGCTTCTTCATGAGTGCCCTTATTCAGGTAGCTCCAAACGAGGTTGTCGGCGGGGATGCCAAGGATGCGGCCATACGCGTCAATGAGCAACGGCTTATTCGCGTGTACGAAGGTTGCCGTAGTGTGGAGACGATTGCGCACAGCTTCGCATAGCCCACGCAGTTGTGGCTCAGCGCCAACGCCAGCAAGTTGCAAATTCAACAGACCGATGCCATGGCTGGCGAGCCATTTCCAAGTCTTCTCCGCAAGCATCTCGAGAGCTTGCCGCGATGATGCCAGGGCCTCCCGATCGTCCAGTTCGTTTTTCGACGCGCGCGCCTTCGCAATGTAGTTCCTGCTCAGGACGTTGTTCACCCTTGGTTGATAATTGCCATCAGGGCTGCGGAACAAGTAGACCTTGCATTCTTCGCGCCGGTTAGCCAGCAGGTGCTGCTGGATATCTTTGATGAACTCGTTGCTATGACATGTGACGACGAGCTGCGTTTGAGCGAAATGATCGCTCTCAAAGATCGTCTCCCGGATTCCGCCGCGATGATCGTGGTCGATCGCATTGATCACGTCATCGAATACAATCAATGGACTTTGGATGCTTTGGCTTTTCGCAAGCAGGATGGCGAGGCCCAGGCACCGAATGTGGCCTTCGCTTAGGATGCGCAAGGCGTCCACGCGAACTGCTGGATTGCCGCGAAAGGAGATTTCGATCTTTCCGTCGCCCGTCACTGGCAAGTGGAGAGCCGAGAGCTTGTCGCGATCCTGGTCATTCCGATTGAACTCGTTGTAGAGATTCATAGCCGCGTCATTGAGGCCGGCCATCAGTGTTCCAGGAAGCTGGTTGCGGTAGCTTTTGAGCTGCGCGAGGAAGCTATCGTATGCCGCCTTGATCGGTGTATCGCGCGCGATGTGGAGCGCCTCCTGAGCGACCTCCTCGATAAGCTCCGCGTTGTCGATATCGAAGGCTGCGATGCGGGCTCGCGCCGCCGCTAGGCCTTCGATATGCAGTGTCCGCTTTGCGTCCTGAGCTTGGACCAGCAAGACGAGGGCATCAAGGTCGTCGCGTTCTGTAATGTTGCGTTGACGTTCCTGGCTGGCGAGTAGCGAGGCGGCGTCTTGGGCGACGACGAAGTCGACGGTCGCCAAAATCTGATCGAGCGTTGATGCCTCACCAGTGTCCGCGATCTCTTGGCCGGCTGGTGTCGGGTAGACTCCATCCCACCAATTTCCCACAGGCGCCGTCGGTAGATCTGCTAGATATTGGCCGACGTGCGATTCTTGACCCTCCCTGGCGAAGACGAAAGCCGCAAGTGTGGCAAGGCGTTGGCGAAGCTCTTGCGACGCAGTGGCCAGTTCGGCTTGGATTGTTTTGCGTTGCTCTTGGAGCTCGCCAAGCTCTTTCAACTGCTCAAGGCCAGCCACCGCCTTTTCGTAAGGATTGGTTGCGACATGGCCGTCTCCTGCGAGAGGCGTGTCGCAGGCTGGACAATGGTCTCCCTCGGTAGGTTGAAGAGCGATAACAGCGGTGTAGAGATCCCTGAACGAAACTTGATTGCTTCGCTCTTCGAGTTTCGCAACGACGCCTACGTGGTCCTCTTTGATCTTGCGAGCCGCTTCAAAACTGGTCAGCAGACCTGCGCGCGTCAATCCAATGGTGGCTGGAGGCACCGCGTTGAGGATGCCTTGGAGCTCCTGCAGGCGTCCAGGCGCATCGACAGAACCAAGAATCGCTTTCAGGCCGTCATAGGTCATGCCCTCCGAGTGGGTGAGCGCAAGAGCGGCTTCCTGGTTGGCCAAGTCGATTATGGCTTGGGCTTCGCCATCCACCGTTGTTCGATCCGCGGCTAAGGCGTTGCGCTTGCCCGTCAAGGCGAGCTCCTTGGTGGCAGCAAGCACGAGCTGCGCGTCGATCACCTCATTAAAGTGGCCGACGAATTCGTTGAAGTTTTCCATCCCAAACAGGGTGGCGATCAGCTCCGTGCGCTGGGCGGGTGGCCTGGCTGCGATGCGGGAGAATGCGTCAATGCGATTTTTCTCGATGAAGCAGAAACGGAAGGTGTCAATATTCGCGGCGACAGGCATTTCTCGGTTCTGATGACTCGTCGCCAGCAGAACAGGCGCGGCGAAGCGAGCGGCATGGATGTTCGCGAGATAAACGCGCGGCTCGATGCGTTTGGTGTCGGCCTCTTCGACTGAGCCAAGAAGGGCGTATTCAAGGCCTTCGCAGAAGCTGGTCTTGCCGCTTCCATTGGGGCCGTAGAAAAGGATGATACGCTTTTGAAGATCGAAAGGCTCCGGCGTGCGAAAGCCTCGAAACGGTCCTAAGGTGAGATGCCGCAGGCGTTGCCATGGCCAGGCGCCCTCGACTGCGATCGGCTGGATATCCGGTAGCCCCTCCTGCGCCTCGGCCCAAGCTCGGTGAACTTGCTCGACCAAGTAAATGGACCGCTGGCTGCGGTTGCGGGTCGTCCGAGCGACCCCGTCGAAGTTAGCCAAGATGAGATTGGCTAGGCGGCGGACATCCGCGTGGGCCAAATTTTCTGGCTGATGCAGCCAGACCACGAACCGCTCAAAATCCCGCTGTGAAGATGCCATGTCGCCTCTGAATGTTATCGTTCTAATTTGCCGCGTGTGTCCCGCATCATCGTGGCTCTATTGGTGGTACCGAGAGCTTTTCGGCTTGCAACGTCGCACGGCTGGTGCTGAGGAATGGGCCGCTGCGCAATTGATTGAGTACCGCCTGAAGCCGCGCCAGTAGGTCATCATAGGTAATGACGTCGATGATACCCTTGGAATCGCGACGGAGTACTTCAAAGTCACGCCGTTGTACCTCGGATAACGTGTTACAACGCCCCATAATTACAATGCCTAGTGGGTTGGTTATCTGGATTTTGAATCCCACAGGCAGTTTATTACTGAACTGTTCGGTCAAGTGGTTCTCGCCTTTCAGCCCCCAACGGTTTAAATGCCTCAGGTAATGAGTGACCTGACCTACTGCGCCAACCAAGTCGCGCATCGGCAGGTGATGGTCGCGGTAGCGCGCTGGTAGCATGATGGGCTTGCCCATCGGCTTCTTAATCTCGATGACGTCTACGTTGCCAGATGCATCTACCAAGAGTATGTCAATGCGGCGCCACGTGGAAGCGTCAGCGTCCCATAGCCTGACCTCGGTGAAGGCCTTGATGTACCTGGGATTCAACAGCTGGATAATTTCCACAATTTCTAACTGCCACTGTGCTTCCGACGTCCCAGCCTCATTGTCCAGCATAGCCCGCAGCCGGTCCAGAGCGAAGGCGTACTTTGCGACGTCAAACCGACGAAAAGCATCTTCCAAGTTAGGCACGGACGACACAGTGCGCTTGTCGACGTACGCATTTAACAACGCTTCAGCATCAACGGTCGGCTCGGTGTACTGGCGAACCACAGTGCTGACTCGTGCCTGGACGTAGCGGCGCAGTTCGTGCGGTGTGGGGAATTGGTTCACCAGTCTTTCATATTCCGCCATTGGGATAGCATCTGGATCTGGGCCGCCAATCACGATGCGCTCAAGGCCGAGGCTCTCGATGACGCCGAGGATGGACACCTTGCGCTCTGCACTAAACCATTTCCAGTCAGGTCGCGTATCTCGATGCAGCAGGACCGGCGTATCAAAATTTAGAATCTCCGGCTTGAACCGGAAGTACTCGCCTTCTGCCGTCGCAATGGCAAACACCAATCGATCGTCTTTTACCCATACGAAGTCATCGTCATCGCGTGCGTCGTTGGCGGCTCCTTCTACAGCATCGTCAAGGAGATCTCGCGAGGTGAGGTGAAACGTGCCCTTCACCAGCAACTCTTCGCCGCGAGCAAACCTTTCGTGAACCCAACTAGTGTCGTCGTGTGGACGGTAAACCAGGCAGAACTCGTCATGGAATATTTCAAATTCAACAGTAGGCTTGGTCATGGATGATCTAAGAAAGGTAGTTTTATCGCAGCCAGCAACCCACAGTAAGCAACTGCGATTAAATTTTTGACTTATCAGAATTTTCTGGGAAATGCCAACTGGCCGGTCGTGTGCTCAAATGAAATTACTGCTTTTAGTCGAGCTCTGCATTTGGAGGCAGCATAGCAGATTGGTAATTTGAAAGAATTGCTGATGACCATGACCGGCATCGATTGGCCTGAAGCAGAAGTTGACCATGGACGATTGCGCGGTATAAGTGAACGGTAGTGAGACACTGACATCCGCACCAGGTCTAGTCCTTAAGTAAGCGTCAACAGAATGCCGTCTTGCACAGCTTGCCATTAAGTGTGAATATTCCTGATCCCGAGAAAATCGTATAGCGGCCGTTCTGAGAGGTTGATTTTTTTGTTCTCGGATTTCCTTCACTTTTTTAGATAGCTTGGGCCAGGAGCGGACATGACAGTTAAAGGTTGATCGAATTGGGAAGCTCAAAGCAATCTTGTGGTGACAACAAAGCCAGATATGAACTGCTGGACCAAATCAAGGTAGCGTGCTCACGCACATCGCAATAATGAAGTAAAATTGTCTCACGGAAATATTTTTATTTTTTTATGCAACTCTTCCAAGACATTCAGAAGATTCACCATACCGACAGCGCGGTGTTTCGTATCCCAACCAAGAACGGTGACGCCTTCATGCGGGTTTCGCGCTCGAACTATCGCAATGAGATACGAGCAGTGGTCGTCGTCGACGCGCAAAAATTCTTGGCGTTGTGGCGCCGGCCCGGAAGTTCGCATGACGACATTGCGCATTTATCCCCCGATACCTGGCCAAGTGACTACAAATTTAAAGATGCAGTGGAAGGATTCAGTCACGGCGAAGTAAATCCTGTGCCACTGGCTCTTGTGCATTGCTATGAAGAAGATGAACCATTCAAGGTTTTCAAACTTGGCCTGTTCAATACTTGGAAGCATGTTCGAACCGACATACGCAAACGGATAACGGTTTCTTTCACGAATGGGATCACTCGTACGATCTGGCTGTTGGTTGAGGGTGCGGAGTCGTTCCCGGTAGAGTGCGACCTTAAAAGCGCCGACTTGCTGCAAGCTCTGGCAGGAATACCAGGTGAACGTTATCAGACAGTTGAAAGTCTCATTCAACAATCAAAGCATAGGGGTGTCGAGATCCTAGGAAGAGGGGCAATCTGATCTGGACAATCAACACCCGTATGGAGACGGTTACTATCTGCAACTACGTTGACCACAACATAGGCAGGAGGGGCCGGTATCTGCGGAGAAGTGGGACAGCAATGTCCGCTTCTGGGCGGAAGCGAACATCAGAAATAGTCAGGCAAGTTCTCGCTGCCGGATTCCGGAAAAATTGGCATCGACGAGGATCTTCTTGCAATCTTTCCTACATTGCAATTTTTCTTATTTAATGACATGACAGCACCACAGCCGCCTTCAATGATTGAACAGGTCCACCAGTACGCGCAGATGATACGTGAGGCACTGCCTAGTGAATCGTGGGCGAACCATGTCTACACCTTGGCAGTGGGAACCCTGAAATCGACTTTTGGCAACGACTGGGTGGAGCACCACGTGCTAGCCAGCGACGAGCGATCCCCCTTCTTCCACAATCTCGAAGCCGCCGCTGGTGACGAGTCTTTGCATCGGGCGCGCGTCATCGATCTCGCAGAGACCATCCTCAACCTTCAAAAGGTTCCGGGCTTGATCGATGTCCTGGGCGAGATGAAGCTCGGTCACATCGAAGACCGATTCGCTGAGCTGGAGGTGGGCAAGATACTGGCCTTGGCGGGTACAAAGTTCAATTTCGTGAAACCTGGTGGTCCCCGCGGCAGCAGCTATGACCTCAGGATCGCGACGTCTGCGGGAGAGGTGTGCGCGGACGTCAAATGCAGGGTCGAGAGCAACCTCACCATAAGTGGAAGCGCGATTCTGAACACTCTCAAAGGGGCACGTACACAACTGCCAGGTGATCAGATGGGGGCGTTCTTCCTCAAGCTTCCGCAGACCTGGGCGCCCAACGGCGACATCAAACCGCTGATTCCGATGCTGGAGCAAGCTGCGCGCGACTTCTTGCGCGGAACTAAGCGCGTCGTAGCGGTCGTGATGTACTTCAACGTTGTCTTGCCCGTGGACGGTGGTCTGGGCATCTACAACTTGTATCGTCAGGAGCTCAGCGCGCGGCACAAGTTCGGGAATGGCAAAGTCCCTGTCCTGCCCTTAGACCACGAGCCGTTCATGGCGCCGCGCCCGGACTGGATCCGCTTGGCCGATGTTTGCAAATGAGCGCTTGGGTCGAGCATGCAGTTTTTTGACCGCCATGCCCCGCCGCCGTCCACTGGCGACGCAGAGATATGAAGAATGTGCCTCCCCCGAGCCGGTCGCGGTCGTCCGCTATAGGGCGGATGCTGCCAACGACGACAACCGGTAAGGGGCGGACAATCGCATTTACGTGACAATGTGTGACTTTTCTTGCTGGGTAATTCGTTATGCTCATGGGCCGCTAGCGGCCAGAAGCAGACGTTCATGGGGAAGCAAACAGCGCGTACGGAATCTATCCACCTCTCCTGATGTCGGAAATTGTCGAGCCCGTATCACGCTCTGGCCGTATGCACAGTTGACCCTTATTAGCTCAGACCAAATCCGTTACAAACCGTCAGAAAAAAACTCACATGAAACGCCACCGCATTCTTTCCTTCGACTTCGACACACGGGTATACGGATTGGAGCCGCAGCAGGAGCAGTGGGACGACGCGACAAAAGCTCAGCACGAGAGGAACCGGCAGACGACCATCAACGGCCTAACAAGGCAGTACGGTGAACAAAATATTGAGCAAAAGGTGGAAAATTTTGCCGCCCTTAAGGCTAAGCCTCTTTCTGTAGCGGCCTTCCATAACAGGTTTCTTGAGCAGATAAGAAACGCCTATGTCGTCGGCAGCTACTATCCTGCACTAACCGGCGCATGCGCGTTGGGGGAGCGATTACTGAACCACATGATTTTGCTGCTTCGGGACTATCATAAAGGAACACCTGAGTACAAAAAAGTGTACCGCAAAGACTCTTTCGACTATTGGCCGTTGGCCATAGATACGTTAGAGGCTTGGGGGGAATTGCTGCCTGAAGTGGTTAAGAAATTTCGATCCTTAAACGAAAAACGAAATCGAGCGATACATTTTAATCCAGAGACCGATACAAATGACAAAGAGCTCGCACTTGATGCGATACATACCATCCAAGAAATTGTCGGAAACCAGTTCTCCGCGTTTGGATCTCAGCCTTGGTTTTTTTGTGTGCCTGGCGAAATTTACATTAAAAAAGAGTGGGAAGACAAGCCGCTAATTAAACACATTTTTCTTCCTAATGGAGTGAACGTAGGTCCCCTGCACAAGGTTGACACCATCTACCCTCAAATCGTTATCAGCGATCCAGGTCCATATGAGGAGCGCGAAATAGCAGACGAAGAGTTCATTGCACTTAGAGAAGGAAGTCGCGCGCTTGGCTAGAAAATTCCCTCACCGTCGAAAGCAAGAGTTCGGCCAGCAGAGTTCGTTCGCGCAAAGTGCGTACCGTTTCTAACGTAGTGATGTTCGTGAATGCGCACCCATCGGTGAACCGAATCTTGACGTCCACTTCGAGACAGAACCTACCAACGATGCCAAACGGCCAATAGCTGACGTCGATGAACAAATCGTTGGGCAATTGGTGATGAATCTAATTTTATATAAATTGAGTGTCGACAAATATGACGTCAGATCTAAAAACTACATTTTCGACAGAAACCTAGTTAGCTAAGGAAAACGGTGAACGTTACTCGACAGAAAAAACTAAAATCGTTAATTCGCCGTCTTGAGACCTCTGCGACTCCCAGCGCTTCTCCAAGAGATGCAGAGAACGTCATGAAAGAGATTCTTGATGATCTATTAAGTGAGGAAGGGTATATAATTGAGTTCGCAAATAATAATGGTCTGGATAGTGGCATCGATTTTATTGCTAGAAAGGGAGCGTCGAGTACCTCTAAAGCAGATGAAATTTCTATCGAATACAAACATTATCGCCAAAGCGCCGTAGGTGTGGATTCAGTCCGTCGATTTCTTGGCGTAGCTATGAGTGCTGGATTTTCACGTACTATGCTAGTGACTAATTCGCGGTTTACGTATGCGGCAAGGGAATCTCTTCGGCGGACCACACCGGTTGGCATTGAGTTAATCGACTTAGACTCACTTCGATCTTGGGTAAGCAGACTTGAACAAATACCGACCATCGATGTTTCGCAGATCAATATAATTAGGCGGGAGTTAAGTCAAAAACTTGTCGGCCTTATTGCAAAGAATCCTCGCTATTTGGATGAAATTGAGTGGAGGGAGATGGAACGGCTCCTTACAGAGGTCTTCGAAGGGCTAGGATTCGAGGCTCGACTTACTCCCGGCAGTAAAGACGGTGGCAAAGACATCATTCTAACTTGCGAAATCGCATCCAAAATGCATACGTACTATGTAGAAGTTAAGCATTGGCGTTCAGGGCAGCGCGTTGGTAATGGAGCGATAAGCGATTTTCTAAATATAATAGTGAATGAGAAAATATCAGGCGGCTTGTATTTGTCAACATATGGTTTTTGCTCCAACGCTATTGAAAGTTTGACTGAATTCCAGCGCCAAACTCTTCGTTTCGGGACTGAAAGAAAAATCGTCGCTCTCTGCAAATCTTATGTCAAAGCCACTTCTGGCATCTGGTCTCCGGAAATGGATCTGCCGGATTTACTTTATGATGGGGCGCTCTAACTTGGCGATATCTCCAAAATAATGCGAGACTGCACAGCTCGGTGAATCGGCAAGGCATCGACAAGGTCCGCAATGGGGCGGCCCCTGCCGCCGGCCGCTACCGGTCATTAGCAGATGTTGGCGGCTTGCACGGGAAAATAGTTCTTAGGGCCGGTGGAGTGCACCGGATATTGTTTTACATGCTTCAAATAAGGTAAATAATGCAGAGCTTGACTATAGATGGACTGGCGAGACAACTTAATGGAGCAATGGCTCATCTCAAACATTTCATCAGCATTCAAAAAAAGGTTGGCTTTACTGATGCTGCAAAAACAATCGAGCTTCTATCGAAAGAATTATTTTTTGCCGCTGGAATTGCAGAATTTACCGACGCGAATTTAGTTAAAGGCAACCATCCTGCCATTGATTTGTACGTGCGTGGCCAAGGCAAAAATAAAGGAATTGCAGCTCAGGTAACATCGACCGCGAATGTGACAAAGCTTAGAGATACAATCAAGAAATTCGAACATAAAGACGAGAATACGCAAAAAAGTCTTTTGGATGATTATGATCATCTTTATATTCTTGGCTTAATCACAGCAAAAAAAGATTGGGTTGACTGTCCTACTTACTGCACCGTACTTGATTCAGATGATTTGCTAAAAATCATTGTCGACCACAATGATATCGACGCAATTTACGAGGCCATTCATGCGATAAGAAAACACCCCGAGCGATCAATTTTGCTCCTTCCCAACGATAACATTGACTGCCTGAAAGTTGTGTTGGATAGAATAAACCGTAGCGCTGTGAAACATTACATGAACTGCGAAGGATCGGTGAAGGGCATGCTAGATGGCCTTGATGAAATATTGGAAATTATTACTATCGGGTCCGTAAAAGGAAAGTTTGTCGCGAAGTCACTTTCCGAATATGATGATAAGAATATTAGAAAATACCTTAATGCCATTATGGAGTGTGTGCAAGAAATAAAGGCCATCATTAATGGCGCATCGAACATTAGACACGTCCGCAGTATTGATCAGGCAATTTGCAATCTTAACCAGAAGGAGGATCGGAAAATTGACACCCTTAAAGAGAAAATTGTGGATATTTATAATGAGGTTTCGGCTAAGTATCTTCTTGGTGAGAAAATAAAAATGTTGGGCCACCTTAAGCACTGATAAAGACACCATATTTCAAGTGCATTTGAGTTGTAACCACTTAACAGTGTAAGACCGAAGCCGTACGCGGCAACGTCCGCAATGGGGCGGGAGCTGTCAACGACAGCAACAGGCCAGAAGCGGACACTCGTACTACTTATTCGGAGGTTTGGTCGTAACATCGCGATGCAGCGTGAGCTTGGCTCGCGACTGTGATCCCAACAACAAAAAACTTTTGAACCTGGACTCTGATGCATATCGCAAAACTGACGCTCGTCAACTACCGAAATTTCGCAAGCGCAGCCCTGACGTTCACGAAGGGTGTGAACACCATCATCGGAGAAAACGGGTCGGGAAAGACGAATCTGTTTCGGGCCATCCGCCTGCTGCTCGACGACTCGATGTCACGATCAGCATCTCGCTTAGAAGAGTCCGACTTTCACCGCGGCCTCGACAACTGGCGTGGTCACTGGATCATCATTAGCCTTGAGTTCGACGAAATCGGTCCGGACGAGGCCGTCCAGGCGCTCTTCTTACATGGAACAGGGGTGATAGCAGGAGCAGCGCCAATAGGCCGGGCCACCTACAACCTGATTTTTCGACCGAAAAAAGACATCCGCCTCAAGCTAGCCCAACTTGCACACGGAGACATAGCTGGATTGACTGCAGTCAGGGAGTCCATTGAAATTTCTGACTACGAAACGGTCATCACCGGCAGAAGCACGGCCGACTTTGGCAACCTCGCGACGTACACCGAGATCGTGGGCGACTTCGAGAACTGCATAATCAGCGACGAGACTGATGATCCACGTATTGGCGCTCGCGTGTCTCCCCTTCTTTCGGTCGCAAGCGAGGTATCGTTTACCTACATCCAAGCGTTACGGGACGTCGTGGCCGAATTCCACAGCAACCGAACAAACCCACTGCTCACGCTGCTAAAAAGCAAGAGCGGCGCGATCTCCGCGACTGACATGGATCCGATCGTCGCCAGAGTCCGCGAGCTCAACGAATCGATCGTGGCACTGAACGATGTGCAGGTCGTCCGATCTGACATTCGAAGCACAATCAAGGCGGCTGCGGGCGAGACCTATTCGCCAAGCTCCCTGTCGATTCGCTCTGACCTGCCAGAAGAGGCTGACAAGCTTTTCCAGTCGCTGAAGCTCTTCGTGGGCGAGTCGGACGAGAACTATGAGGGTGCTATTCACGAGCTGAGTCTTGGCGGGGCCAACCTGATCTTCCTGACGCTGAAATTGCTCGAATTTCAGTATCAACGAGCGCATCAGTCGATCGCCAACTTCCTAGTTATCGAGGAGCCCGAGGCGCACATCCACACCCACATCCAGAAGACGTTGTTCGATCGAATTGCCTATGCCGACACGCAGATCATCTACTCTACGCACTCGACCCAGATTTCCGAAGTCAGCAAGGTCTCCAGCGTCAATGTGCTGGGGCGATGTGGTGCAGCGTGCGAAGCCTATCAACCTACAACGGGTCTCGATCCAACCGCGATCGACACGGTGCAGCGGTACCTAGACGCGGTTCGAACCAACCTCTTGTTCGCCAAGAGTGTGATCCTGGTTGAGGGTGACGCGGAAGAAATCCTGATTCCGCTGATGTTCAAGCAGGTGACGGGGCTCAGCCTTGACGAGGTCGGCGTCAGCCTAATCAACATTCGTAGTACAGGTTTCCAGAATGTGGCAGTACTCTTTCACCAATCTCGAATCCGCAAGCGCTGTGCGATCCTCACTGATCGTGACGCAACCATTATCGACACAACCCCTTTACCGCGCGACTCTGATGCAGATGTTCGCTACAAAAGAAAGTGCTATGGATCGGACGTGAAGGGGCTTGCACGCAAGCTTGCTCTCGATCTCTTTGTCCAAGGCAACCCTTGGCTGTCCCCCCATTACGCCGATCACACGTTCGAAGTTGATTTCATCGCAGCTGGAAACGCATCGAAAGTTAGAGCATTGGTGCCAACCATCTATGTCGACCCAGCAACGCTCGTGGCGGCCGACGCCGAGCTGGCATCTGGGGACAAGGCCCAGTTCGGGCGGCGCGTTCTCACGATGGCGGCTAACCAGGGTAAAGGTTGGTTTGCCATCCTGCTGGGCAGGTGCTTGGATTCTGACACTGTCATACCGCTATATATTCGAGACGCAATTTTCTTTGCCAAGCCGACCCTGTCAAAGGAGTTGTTCTCAAACATCTATCGCTACAGAGTTAGCAAGGCTGTGCAAAGTGGTGTCCTAGCCGCAGCAGGAGCCGAAGCCTTGCATGAGTGGATTGCGCAGTACCATTCCGGCGCCCTACCTCTTGCCGACCTCAAAGCTATGCTGCTTGAGATGCTGCCGAACGATCAGATCCATCGATTGCTGGCGAATGTGGATTGAGGGGGCGTCTATGTTCGCTTGGTCCCGACATGAGCTGAACCCGGAACAAGAGGCTGCGGTGCTTTTCGCTGGCAGTCAGTTCCTCATTGCCTGTCCGGGCAGCGGCAAGACACGAACGCTGACGTACAAGATCGCCTATGAACTGTCGCGACTGCCCTCCGACCGCCAGTTTGTCATTGCAATCACCTACACCAATCGTGCTGCCGACGAGATCCGCGAGCGCATCGAGAATTTGGGAGTCAACACTGAGAAACTGTGGATCGGCACCATTCATGCTTTTTGCCTTGAATGGATTTTGAAGCCCTACGGTCTCTATCATCCCGATCTGGCTCACGGATTCCGAATCATCGATTTGCACGAGCGCGAAAAGATGCTGGAGCAGCTGTGCTATCCATACCGAGCTCAGCGCGTCACCATTTGGGATTGCGACTACTACTTCACGCCTCGCGACCGTGTATTGGGGTGTCGCGACACGCACAAGCATGCGGTCATAGAAAATGTCCTGGACGAGTTCTTTGCGACGCTAAAGTGCAGGCGGCAGATTGATTTCGAGCTGATCCTTTTCTACGCGCATAGACTCGTGACAGCCCATCCTGCGATCAGTGGAAATCTTTCCAAAATTTTCTCATTTGTCTTGGTTGACGAGTATCAAGACACCAAAGAGATTCAATATGAGATTCTGGGAAGGATACTGTTGGCTGGCGGTGGTACCACCAAGTTGCTGATGGTGGGAGATCCCAACCAGGCGATTTTTGGCTCGCTGGGTGGCTTCCCTATCGACCTCGCCGGCCTGCGCGCTTTAACGGGTTTAGAGATCGAACCGAGGGCGTTGTCGCGAAACTATCGATCTTCCCAGCGTCTCATTGATTACTTCGGGAACTTTAATCTGTATGGGACGGTGATCGAGGCTTCGGGGCGAAACCGAGACTTTGCCAGCCTGATCACCTACGACGCGACCATCCATAAGGACGATCTCGCCGACGAAATCGCGCGTTTGATTCAGTACAACATCGAGGTGCTGGGTGTGCCGCCCAATGAGATCTGCGTCGTCGCTCCCCAGTGGCCTTATCTGACAGCCATGACGCGCGCGCTTGTGGTGCGGTTGCCGGAGTATCGGTTTGACGGCCCAGGCATCGTGCCATTCGCCCGAGACCCGGAGAACTTTTGGTACAAAGTGGCGCGGCTTGCCTTGACCGAGCCTTCCCCTGGCGGCTATCTGCGTCGCTTGCGATGGGCAGGCGAGGTGATCCAGGATCTAAGCAGCGCAGGCGTCGACGTTTCCGCCTTCAACCGCAAGCACCTTCTCGCGGAATGCAACGCAGTTGTGATCGATGAGACGGACGGCCTCCTTTATCTGCGCACGTTCTTCGATTCCCTGTTCGTTCGCCTTCAAGTGCCCTACCTTGAGTTCGTGAGCCTGAGGGAACACCACGAGGCGTTCTTCGCCAGTTCCGAGGCGCGATTGCAACGACTGCAAACTGATGGAGTCGCCGCTGCCAGCGACGTCTCCTTCTTCAAAAAAGCGTTCCAGGCGCGCTCCGGGATATTGGTATCCACCATTCACGGCGTCAAAGGCGCCGAGTTCGATGTCGTCATCGCTCACACCTTGCTCGAAGGGATGGTACCGCACTTCAACGACGCCGGCGGAGACGACAGTGCAAAGAAGCTCCTGTACGTCATCGGATCTCGGGCGCGAAGGCACCTCCACATGTTTTCTGAGACGGGGCGCGCAAGAGGGCAGCGAGGCGACACGTGGGGTGCGACTCGATTGTTGACGGCCTGCGTCTTCCCTTACGACTTTCCGTAGAGCCACTGTCAGGTGCCCGACGCACCGTGCCGATGCCCGGCCTGACGTTCGGCTTCTTGTGATTGGCGCAGACTATCTGAAGCAAGCGCCGTTGCCGGTGGCGCCTTGCGTACTGGATCGACTCGGGTACCCAGCACCCGACTGATCTGGTGCGGCATGAGTGTCCTGATTTTCCGACCAGCAGATACTAGATAGAAGAGATTGGCAAGGACGTCGCCAAACAAGTGCGGCAGGATCGGCAACAGAAGAAGCAGCGCAGCAGCAGCGCACCAGCGCACAGCCTGATTCGGAAGCGGCGCTGCTGCGGTACGCTCGGGTGGCCAGGCTAACTAGTTCGTTAAAGGTCAGCAGCGCTAAGAATATCTGCTGCTTTGCAGTTCAGTGCCTCCGCAATGCGAGCAAGATTGAGTACTGATAGATTGTTCTCACCCCGCTCAATCTTGCCCATATTACTACGTTCTACTCCAGCTATAGCGGCTAGCCCCTCCTGAGATATACCCAAAGCTTTTCGCTTGGCACGCACAGCAGCCCCCACTCGAACGAGCTTTTTATCTATATCAACTTTGGACGAGAGCCTTGGCATCCGAGCATGGTCGCGCTATGATGCTTTCAAAACCACGTGATTTAATACCCATTTCGCAATTTACCATTCGGTGTGGTACATCGACACACGACATAAATTGGCATAGTTCCAACGTTGCTGGCATGGCAGAACACTATGCCGCCACGAGGTTTAAGCAGTGTTCACCAATGCCGTTCCGAATAAATTTGACGCGTTTGCGCGGACGTGCATCGGCAAGCAAAACCCTGCTCGGCTCGACTTTTAATGAGCCATTCGATAACTAATTGAAACTGATAAATGAGAATTATCAACGCGGCATTGATTGCCCTGTTCGCTATCGGACTCTGCTCATGCCAGAACCACCCCTGACAGTCTCGCGTTTATTCCCGCGTTTAACTCACACAGCCTGTGTATGCCGTAATGCGCGGTATTGGCCGCGCAAGCTGTTTCAAATCCGAATTATTGAAGACGATGCTTAGAACTTACGAAGGCAATGAAGCCACCCCCTTGTCGCTTGTTTTGGGAAGCGACGTAAGGATGTGGCATTCAGTTAGCTTTGAATTCCCAACTCCCTATTTTCTCATCTGCCACGCGCTAAAAAACGGTAGTACCTGGAAAAAAGACACATGCTTGCTATGGGGGCAGTCTAACGTCCTAGATTTTTGTAACTTGGTGAATGCAGATCCTGACCGCAAGATTATTCAGTTCTCGATCCTGTTGCCGTCTGAAAATGCACAGAACTGGCACATGGAGGAACTTGAGGAAATATGGAGTCATCCGAAGGCAGGGAAGTTCCGGCCACTAGTTTTTGTCGGTCTTGAAGGCAAAATACTTGGTGGCGTACCACAGCGTGAAAAATTCGTATCGTTGGATAAGCCGGAACTTCTATATTTTCGTCAACTCTAGCCCTGTTCGCAGCTAAGGCCGGCAAAGAGGTACTTGTGAACGACGTTCTATATGAGGGCGCACTTAATGAAGTAATGAACAAGTTAACATGAGGTGATCGCGAGTGCGTGCTGCTGAAAAGTGTTGTTCAAGTGCTCTCACGCAAACACGGCGCCATGGACATAAACCGTAAAAACTCGCGATTATTTTGATAGTCTCCATGGACACATGGTTTAAAGCCAAATATGCTGAATTTAAAGGGCTTACGCGATGTCCATACCACGCTTACTCGCGGTTGAATCGAGTGGGGACCGTACCAGCTGCAGCATCCGGGCCGGGCCACGCGCACGCATGAAAGTTTTACGCTGGACGAGTACCGCGCCCGCTACGCGCAATACAAGAGCGACCCGGACTTGCAGGGCGCTCACCTGGCCGCGCCGTGGATCGTCACCTGGGACGACCATGAAGTGGCCAACGATTATGCCAACGACCGCGACGAACTGCTGACACCCTCGTTCCTTGCGCGCCGCGCGGCCGCCTACCAGGCGTTTTATGAGCACATGCCGCTGCGCCTGCTGCCGCTGGGACGACGGGGCTTTGTCGACATGCGCATCTACCAGCGCTACGACTGGGGCCGCCTGGCGCGCTTCCACGTGCTGGACGACCGGCAATACCGCGCCCACCACGCGTGTGCCAAACCGGGCCGCGGCGGCTCGAACTCCGTCACCACGCGCCACTGTCCCGACCTGCTGCAGCCGCAGCGCACGATGCTGGGCGAAGAACAGCAGCGCTGGCTGCAGGACGGTCTCGACAAGTCCCCCGCGCGCTGGAATATCCTGGCCCAGCAAACCCTGATGGCGCAATCGAGCCAGGTGCCCATCCTGCGGCCAGGTGACGAGCGCATCTGGACCGACGGCTGGGATGGCTATCCGCTGGCGCGCCAGCGCCTGCTCGACGCCGTGCAAAGCAGCCAGGCCAGCAATCCCCTGGTGCTGTCGGGCGACGTGCACACGTTTTATGCGACCGAACTGAGCCACAATGCCATGCGCCCCGCCAGCAAGGACAATCCCGTGCTGGCCACGGAATTTTGCGGCACGTCCATCACCTCGAGTTCACGCCCGCAGGCGCGCACGGCCGAGTACGTGGCGATGAACCCGCACATCCGCTACGGCCGCAGCGACAAGCGCGGCTACATGCTGCTGGAGATCACGCCAGAGAAAACGACGACCCTGTTCCAGGGCCTGGAGAATGTGCGCGACAGCGCATCCCCCATCGCGACACTGGCCAGCTTTACCGTGCAGGACGGCAAGGCTGGCGTGCAGCCAGGCTAGCAAATGCTTTTCAAGGCATCGCGGTAGCGCCGGCTGACGGGCACTTCGCCGCCCGTGGACAGCACGGCGCGCGCATCGCCCGATTCCAGCGGCACGATGCTCCGCACAAAATCCAGGTTGACGATATAGCTGCGGTGCACGCGCACGTAGCGCTTGCCGTCCAGGCGGCGCTCGATGGCGGCCATGGTCGAGCGCAGCGGGTAGTCGTGGCCGCGCACGTGCAGATTCACATAATTGCCCCAGGCCTGTATCCATTCGATGTCGGCGGCCGGCAGCAGGAAATCCTTGCCCAGCTTGCGTACCAGGAAACGCTCGGGCTGCTCCACCGGTTCCACGGCCGGCCCTTCGTCCGGTTCACCCAGCAAAGTCGCCTCGCCTTGCCAGCGCATCAGCAGCAACTGGTAAAAGCCCACGACCAGCAGGACGAGGAAGTAAGCGCGCACATCTTTCACATATTCATACGGCAGTTCGCGCCACCAGGCGCCGAAATCGTAGTGGCCGCCCTGGCTCCAGTACGCCAGCTTGCGCAAGGCCACCATGGCCGCCACGTGCACCAGGCTGTACACGACCGAGGCGGCCAGGTGCCAGCGCAGGTTTTGCCGCTGGAACACCAGGTGCAGGGGCCGGACCTGGCCCGCCAGGATCACCACGGGCACCAGCGCCAGCAAGACCAGGTTGCTGCTCCACTCCCACACCGCCACTTCCCAGAACGGCGTGGCGAGCCCGGCGCGCCGCAGGTCCAGCCACACCAGCCAGCTGTTCACGCCGGCCTGCAGCAGATACAGCACGATCCAGAATCCCGGCTCGGCCACGCGGCGCCAGCGTTGATAACGTTGCAACAGGTCGGTGGAAGAAACGCGCATGGATTCAAAGGGTGAATTAGTTGCATGATTGTAACGTCCCACGCCCGTCCCAGGCGATCCATTCGTCCCAGCCAGCCGTCCGCTGGTCCCATTTCGCTGGCAGCCAGGCCCGCCGCTGCCTATGCTGGGCCTTCCTTCACCCTACCCTCACCCATCATGAGCCTAGCTTCCCGCCGTCACGATATCGACGCCTTGCGCTTTCTCGTCTTCAGCCTGCTGATTGTCTATCACACCGCCCTGGTGTACATGGATGGCTGGAATTTTCACATGCACAGCAGCTACGCCACCGATGCCTTGAACATGCCGCTGGTCTTCCTCAACCGCTGGCGCATGGAAATCGTCTTCCTCGTTTCCGGCGTCTCGTGCGCCATGATGACGCAGCACACACGCGGCGCCTTCCTGTGGCGCCGCCTCAAGCGCCTGCTGCTGCCGCTGCTGTTCGGCATGGCCGTCATCATTCCCATCAGCCCTACTGCGAAGGCGTCAGCAAGGGCCTGGTCGAGCCTGGCTATGGGCAGTTTCTGCTGCATTACTTTGGCGGTTATGCCTGGCCGGCGGGCGCCTTCGATGGCTGGCAATATGGTTTTACCTGGAACCATCTGTGGTACCTCGTGTACTTGCTGCTATACACCATCGTCCTGGTGGCAGTGCAACCGCTGCTGGGGGCCCTGCGTCCCCTGTTCCTGCGCCTGCGCGGATGGCGTTTGCTGGTCTTGCCGGCCCTGCCCGCCCTGGCGGCCATGGTCTTCCTGAAGCTGCGCTATCCGGAAACCCATGCGGTGGTGCGCGACTGGTATGCACACGCCATGTATTTCACGATGTTCGTGTATGGCTGGTGGCTGGGCAATGACAAGGGGCTGTGGGCGGAACTGGCGCGCCTGCGCTGGCATGCGCTGTGGCTGGGCCTGGGCGCGTTTGCCGTATACATGGTGTTCGATCAGATCTATTCGGAGAATTTGCTGACCTGGGCGTCGACCGGCTCCTGGCCCATGCGCAACCTGTACATGTGGCTGGCCATTTGCGCCATCCTGGGCTGGGCGCACACCTTGCTGAATCAACCTTTTACCTGGCTGCCATGGGCGCGCCAGGCGGTCTTTCCCTGGTACATCTTGCACCAGAGTGCGATCATTGTGCTGGCCTACTGGCTGGTGCCGCTGCGACTGGGCCCGGTGCTCGAACCCTTGCTGATCCTGACCGGCACGGTGGCCATCTGCTGGCTGGGCACCTCGCTGGTGGTCAGCAAGGTCCACTGGCTGCGTCCCTGCTTCGGCTTGCCCGCCCAGCCGAGGAAAGTCTTGGCGGGGGGCACGGCCTTGCCGGCGAATTAAGCGACTTTCTTTTCGTCGCGCAATTGACGGCGCAAGATCTTGCCGACGTTGGTTTTCGGCAATTCATCGCGGAACTCGATGTATTTCGGTTTCTTGTAGGCCGTCAATTCATGCTTGCAATGCTCGCGGATCTGTTCCACCGTCAAGTTCGGATCCTTGCGCACGACAAACACCTTCACGGCTTCGCCGGAGTTGGCGTCCGGCACGCCGATGCACGCGCATTCCAGCACGCCAGGGCACGAAGCGACCACGTCTTCCACCTCGTTCGGATAGACATTGAAGCCGGAAACGATGATCATGTCTTTCTTGCGGTCGACGATCTTCACATAGCCGCGCTCGTCCATGATGCCCACGTCGCCCGTCTTGAAGAAGCCGTCGGCCGTCATCGACTTGGCCGTCTCGTCCGGACGCTGCCAGTAGCCGGCCATGACTTGCGGGCCACGTACGGCGATTTCGCCCGGTTCGCCCAGCGGCACTTCGACGCCATCGTCATTCAGGATCGCCACCTCGGTCGACGGGAAAGGCAAGCCGATGGTACCCGTGAATTCCGTGATATCGACGCGGTTGCCCGTCACCACGGGCGACGTTTCCGACATGCCATAGCCTTCGATCAGCGGGCAACCCGTGAGTTTCAGCCAGCGTTCGGCGACACTGCGCTGCAAGGCCATGCCGCCGCCATTGCACACCTTGTAGCTGGAGAAATCGAGCTTGGCGAAGTCCGCATTGTTCAGCAGCGCGTTGTACAAGGTATTGACGGCCGGGAAGACAACGATCTTGTGCTTGGCCAGCTCCTTGACGAAGCCGGGAATGTCGCGCGGGTTCGGGATCAGCACGCTCATGCCGCCCAGGCGCATGCCCATCAGGGCGCTGACCGTCAGCGAATAGATGTGATACAGGGGCAGCGCGCACATGAAGCCCATCGAGGTGGCGCGCATTTCAGGCGTCATCACGGGCGACATCCACGCCTCGTTTTGCAGCACGTTGGCGATCACGTTACGGTGCAACAACATGGCGCCTTTCGACACGCCCGTCGTGCCGCCCGTGTATTGCAGGAAGACGATGTCGTCATGCCCCTGCTGCACGGGTGTCAGGGTCAGGCGCGCGCCTTCGGCCAGCACCTTGTTGAAACTGATGGCGCTTGGCAAGGAAAACGCGGGCACCATTTTCTTGATCTTGCGCACGACGAAGTTGACGATAGCCCCCTTCAAACCGCCCAGCATGTCGCCCATGCTGGCAACGATCACATGCTTGACCTGCGTGTGCGGCAACACCTGCTCGACCGTCGTGGCGAAGTTTTCCAGCACGATGATCGCTTCGCTGCCCGAATCGATCAGCTGATGCTGCAGTTCGCGCGGCGTGTACAAGGGATTGACGTTGACCACCGTGTAGCCGGCACGCAAGATCGCCGCCATGGCCACCGGATATTGCAGCACGTTCGGCAGCATGATCGCCACGCGCGCGCCCGTCTTCAAGCCACGGCTTTGCAGCCAGGCGCCCATCTGCCGCGACAGCTGGTCGAGCTCGCGGTAGGTGAGGAATTTATCCATGCACACGAAAGCGTTGCGGTCCGCATACTTCTGGAACGACTCTTCCAGCAAATGCGTGACAGAACGGTATTGCGTGCAGTCAATCTCTGCGGGAACGCTGTCCGGGTACGACTTCAACCAAATCTTGTCCATCTATGCCTCATCTTTATCTGTATGAAAGGGTGCGCAGCCTGGTGCGCGCACCCTGCACTGTTTATGCTGCTATCTTCGTTTCGTCACGCAGGGCGCGACGCAAAATCTTGCCGACATTGGTCTTCGGCAGTTCATCACGGAACTCGATATATTTCGGCCGCTTGTAGCCCGTGAATTGTTCCTTGCAATACGCCATCAATGTTTCCGTTGTCAGGTTCGGATCCTTGCGCACGATAAACACTTTCACGGCTTCACCCGAATGTTCGTCCGGCACCCCCACGCAGGCGCACTCGAGCACGCCCGGATGGGCCGCGATGACGGCCTCGACCTCGTTCGGATACACATTGAAGCCGGAGACGAGAATCATGTCTTTCTTGCGATCGACGATCTTCACGTAGCCGCGTTCATCCATGATGCCCACGTCGCCCGACTTGAAATAACCGTCCGGTGTCATGACCTTGGCCGTTTCATCGGGACGGTTCCAGTAGCCGCTCATCACTTGCGGGCCGCGGATGGCGATCTCGCCCGTTTGTCCCAGCGGCACCTCCTTGCCGTCGTCATCGAGGATGGCGATATCGGTCGATGGCACGGGCAAGCCGATGGTGCCGGAAAACGCCGTGCTGTCGGCGCGGTTGCAGGTGGCGACGGGCGACGTTTCCGACAGGCCATAGCCTTCGATGATGGACACGCCCGTCACTTGCAGCCACTTGTCGTTGACGGCTTGCTGCACCGCCATGCCGCCGCCATTGGCGATCTTCAGGCCCGAGAAATCCAGCTTGGCGAAATCGGGGTGATTGACCAGCGCGTTATACAGGGTATTTACCGCTGGCAACAGATTGAATTTGTATTTGCCCAGCTCCTTGATCAGGCCCGGGATATCGCGCGGATTCGGAATCAGGACATTCAAGGCGCCCACGCGCGTGCCCCACAGCGCGCACGCCGTCAGGGCAAAGATATGGTACAGCGGCAAGGCGCACACGACGATCAGCTGTTCCTTGCTGTTCTGGTCCAGCGCCGCGCCCGACCACGCTTCGCCCTGCAGCACGTTGGCGATCACGTTGCGGTGGCTCAGGGTGGCGCCCTTCGACACGCCCGTGGTGCCGCCCGTGTATTGCAGGAAAGCGGGATCGGTGATGCTCAGCTCGACGGGCGTGAGCTTCATGCGGCCGCCCAGCGACAAGGCTTGCTTGAAGCGCATGGCATTCGGCAAGGAATACGCGGGCACCATCTTCTTGACGTTGCGCACGACAAAATTGACGATCATGCCTTTCAAGCCGCCCAGCATTTCGCCCATGCTGGCAACGATGATGTGCTTGACGGCCGTCTTGCTCAGCACTTGCTCCAGGGTATGGGCGAAGTTTTCCAGCACGATGATGGCTTCGCTGCCCGAGTCGTTGAGCTGGTGTTCCAGTTCGCGCGGCGTATATAAAGGGTTGACGTTGACCACCGTGTAGCCGGCACGCAGCACGGCGGCGATGGCGACCGGATACTGCAGCACATTGGGCATCATCAGGGCGACGCGCGCGCCCTTCTTCAAGCCACGGCTTTGCAGCCAGGCGCCCAGCTGGCGCGAATAGGTATCGAGTTCGGCGTAGGTGAGAAATTTGTCCATGCAGACATACGCATTGCGGTCCGCATATTTTTGAAACGCTTCTTCCAGCAAATGCACCAGCGAACGATATTGATCAGGATCGATGTCGGCGGG
>RCMZ01000412.1_pt1 | contig 25733 bp, 22 predicted proteins | sample 2041141 | NCBI WGS metagenome assembly RCMZ01 (sample SAMN09708263, study PRJNA481090) | Wastewater metagenome, whole genome shotgun sequencing project. | biome: sewage; isolation source: Davis station wastewater (DW) | place: Antarctica: Davis Station | collected 2010-03-01
AAGACTCCACCTGACGTCAGAGACGGTCGTGCGGCACCGTTCGAGACGTTGACCGTCACCAGACATCGGACTCTGCTGCTCGGCTCAACGCCCGAGTCGCAGAGCCTTCCATGACCGACAAATCTGATCCATCTGGCCTCCCCTCGGCTCCACCAGGCGGCACAAACATTTGATCAGGCTGCAGGCGTCTTACAGCATCAGGCGTTGCGTCAGGCGTTTGATGCGGTTGGGGCGCCCGCTGGCGCTGCGTCTCTGTACGTCTTATTCATGACTTGTCCTGTCAGTGTTCAGTTGAACGCCCGACGGGACACGAAAAACAGAACAGAGATACGCCAACCTCATAGTCAGGGGCCCGTCGCTGCATTGCGCCGTGCTGGGGTTGGAAGGGGAAGCATGAGGCATGATGAGCGAACAGGCGCTGGAACGACTGATCTACAACAGTCAGGCGACGCAGGACTTTCCAAGCCTGGGTTCGATTTCAGCAATACTGTCGGTTTCCGATCAGAATAACCGTCGCGATAATGTCACCGGCGCGCTGGTGCTGGCGGACGGCGGCTTTTTACAGGTGCTTGAGGGCAGCCATACAGACGTCGAGCGCACGCTTGAACGGCTGCTGAATGATCCTCGGCACACGGATCTGAAAATTCTCAATCGCCAGCCGATCGATCATCGGGATTTCAAGGACTGGGGCATGATCGGCGCGGCCAGCAGGCCCACCCGCCAGATCGTGATGAACGAGCTGATCGCCTTCGCCGAAGCGGACCCGGCCTATGTCATCGACCGGGTGCGGACGCTGGTGGCGGACCAGGGCGGGTTTTAACCGCTCGGCGCCAACCGCCGGACAGCCTTTTTCGCCCCTGCCGCCCCTCCGCTAACCTGGGCTTAAGCGCCGCAGTGTCAGACGGCGCGCATGGATCGTCGTGCAATTCTGGGTCTGGCTGCTCTGGCGGCGGCGGCTGCTCCGGCCAGGGCCTCGTCTGGCGGGGGCGAGGCGTCGTCGGACGCCACCTATGTGCGGCTGCCGGTGATCACGGCGACCCTGATGCTGGCCAATGGTCGGCGCGGCGTCTTGTCCATCGAGACCGGCGTGGACGTGCCGGATGCGACGCTGAGGGCGCGGGCGCAGGCGTCGGGGCCGCGATTGCGGGCGGCCTATAATGAGGCGGCCCAGCGGTTCGCCAACGGGATGCGGCCCGGAATGCCGCCCGATGTCGATCAACTTTCCGCGGCCCTGCAGGCGGCGACCAATGCGGCGCTGGGCCGGGCGGGCGCACGGCTGCTGCTGGGCACAGTGATGGCGCTGTAACGCCGCCCACGCTGAGGCCCTACAGGAACGAATAGGGGTCCACGTCCACCGTCAGGCGGACCGAACCCGGAACCTTCACCCGCGACAACCAGGCGCGCAGGAAGGCCTGGATGTTCACGTCACGGTCGGCGCGGACCAGCAGCCGTTTGCGCCTGCGCCCCCGCACCAGGGCCAGAGGCGCGTCGGCGGGCCCGTAAACCTCCAGCCGCTCGGCGTTGGGAATGGCCTGGGCCAGGTCATTGGCCAGTTTCTCGACCGCGACCGCATTCTCACTGGACAGGATCAGCGCCGCCAGACGGCCATAGGGCGGCAGAGACGCGGCCTCGCGTTCGGCCATCTCGGCCTCGACGAAGGCGTCGCGGTCCCCGGCGGCCAGAGCCATCAGCACCGGATGTTCGGGCGTCCAGGTCTGGAGCAGGGCCCGCCCCGGCTTATCCGCACGGCCCGCCCGGCCCGTGGCCTGGGCCAGCAGCTGATAGGTGCGCTCGGCCGCCCGCAGGTCGCCGCCGCGCAGACCCAGATCCGCATCCACCACCCCGACCAGCGTCAGGCCGGGGAAGTTGTGCCCCTTGGCCGCCGCCTGGGTGGCGACCAGAATATCGATCTCTCCGTCCGTCATCTGCTGGATCAAGGCGCGGGCGGACTTGCCGTCCGGCACGGTGTCGGAGCTGAAGACGGCGGTGCGGGCCTCGGGGAACAGCTGGCGCACCTCTTCCTCGACCCGCTCGACGCCGGGACCGACCGAGACCAGCGAATCCTCGGCTCCGCATGACGGGCACAGTTTGGGGCGCGGCATGGAGAAGCCGGTCAGATGACAGACCAGCCGCCCGGTGTAGCGATGCTCGACCAGCCAGCTGTCGGTGTCGGGCGCCGTCAGACGATGCCCGCAGGCCCGGCACAGGACCACCGGCGCATAGCCGCGCCGGTTCAGGAACAGCAGCACCTGCTCCTTGCGGATCAGGGTCTCGCCGATGGCCTCGCGCAGGGTCTGGGACAGCCAGGTCTGGGGGTCGGGCGGGCTTTGGCGCAGGTCCAGCAGGGCGATGTCCGGCATGACCGCCACCCCGTGCCGCGCGCCCAGCTTCAGCCAGGCGTAGCGCCCCTGCTGCGCGTTCCACAGGGTCTCCAGCGAAGGGGTCGCAGAGGCCAGAACCACCGCCGCCCCCTCGATCCGCGCCCGCGCCACGGCCAGGTCGCGGCCATGATAGACAAGGCCCTCTTCCTGTTTGAACGAGGTGTCGTGCTCCTCGTCCACGATCAGCAGGCGCAGGTTGACGAAGGGCAGAAACAGGGCCGAGCGGGCGCCGACCACGATGTTGCAACGGCCAGCCGCCACCGCCTCCCACACCTGACGACGACGGGGCGGGGCGACGCCGGAATGCCATTCGGCGGGAGCGGCGCCGAAGCGGGCGGCGATCCGCTCGATCAGGGCCTGGGTCAGGGCGATTTCGGGCAGAAGGATCAGAATCTGCTCCGCCGGATCGGCGCGCAGCACCCGCGCGATGGCCTCCAGATAGGCCTCGGTCTTGCCGGACCCGGTCACCCCGTCCAGCAGGAAGGGCTTGAACCCACCGTCGGCGACGCCCTGGGCCAGCGCCTCGGCCGCCGCGGCCTGATCCGGGTTCAGGGTCGCGGGGGCATGGTCGGGATCGGGGGCGTCAAAGGCGGCCTCGGCCGTGATCTCGATGACCTCCAGCACGCCTTCGTCGACCAGCCCCTTGATGACGCCGGACGAGACGTTGGCGGCCCGCGCCAGTTCGGCGCCCGGCATGGCGCGCTCGCCGAGCGCCTCCAGAACGCCGGTTCTGGCGGGGGTGACGCGGGCGGGTTGGCGTTGACCCACCCGGCGCACCCGACGTTCAGGCCGGGGACGCGGCGCCCGCAGTCCTTTAAGGGCCGTCGCCGCCATTTCGCCGGGCGGCGACAGGGTCCAGCGCGCGGCCCACTCCACGAAATCAACCACGCGCGGCGGCAGGGACGGGTCGTCGATCCGGGAATCGACCGCCTTCAGCCGCCGGTTCGATCCGGTCGTCTCGAACACCTCTGCGACGACGCCGCGCACCAGACGCGGGCCAAGCGGCACGGCGACCTGATCGCCGCGCGACAGGTTCAGGCCCTCAGCAACCTCGTAATCGAAGGCCTCCGGCACCGGCAGGGGAATGAGGACCGAGGCGACTTTCACCGAACTACGCCCTCGGCTATGAAGCCTGACATGAAACTCTTTCTCGACACCGCCGACATCGCCTCCATCAAGGAACTGTTGCCCACGGGCATGGTCGATGGGGTCACCACCAATCCGTCGCTGATCGCCAAGTCGGGTCGGAACATCGCCGAGGTCATTGCTGAGATTTGCGCGCTCGTCGAGGGGCCGATCTCTGCTGAGGCCGTCGCGACCGATTTCGAGACCATGGTCAAGGAAGGCGACAAGCTGGCCGCCATCGCCCCGAACGTGGTCGTAAAGCTGCCGCTGACCTGGGACGGCCTGCGCGCCTGCCGCGTATTCGCCGACAAGGGCATCAAGACCAACGTCACCCTGTGCTTCTCGGCGGCCCAGGCCATGCTGGCGGCCAAGGCGGGCGCCACCTTCGTGTCGCCTTTCGTCGGTCGTCTGGAAGACAATGGCGCGGACGGCATCGCCCTGCTGGAAGAAATCCGCGTCCTGTACGACGTGCATGGTTTCGACACGGAAATCCTGGCCGCGTCGCTGCGCAATGTCGCCCATGTGACCGCCGCCGCCGTCGCCGGCTCGGACGCCGCCACCTTCGGCGCGGACACTTTCAAGGCCCTGGTAAAGCACCCGTTAACCGACAAGGGGCTTGATGCCTTCCTCGCGGACTGGGGCAAGACCGGTCAGTCCATTTTGTAACATCGCGTTCTCGGAGAGGTCTCTTGAGCGATTCATTGGGCCTGTTCGAAACGTCGGAAGCGGACGCAACCCCGCATCTGGGCGACAATCTGCATTGGCCCGAGGTGCGCGGCTGGCTGCAGACTCATTCGCAGACCCTGCTGGACGACCGCTCCCTGCTGGAAGAGATCGGCCTGCGTCCGCATGGTCGTAATGTCGTGGACTTCGGCGCCGCCGCCCTGACGCGGCTGGAGGCCGTGGTCGAGCGTGAGACCGGCGCCCGGCGCGAGGTCGAGACCATCGCCCGCGCCAATTTCGCCGCCCAGACCCAGACCCATGTGGCGACCCTGGACCTGATGGAGGCGCGCAACCACTCCGATCTGGCCCGGCGGCTGGACGGGGCGGCGCAAGGGCGTTTCGGCCTGGCGGGCGCCGCCATCGCCATGGAAAAGCCCGGCGGCGTGCCCTTCGGATGGCGCGCGCTGGAGGATGGCGACGTCGACAACCTGCTGGGCGAACACGGCCTGATCTGGCTTGGCCCGATGATCGAGGGGCTGAACTTCTTCGGCGCCGCCGAGGATCAGGTGAAGTCCATCGCCCTGGTCCGCATGGCCCCGCACCTGACGCCGGGCGAACCGCCGCGCCCCTGCCTCTGCGCCTTCGGTTCGCCCGAGGAAGACGGCTTCACCCCCAATATGGGCTGCGAACTGGCGGCCTTCCTGGCGCGGGTGACGGAACGAATGGCTGAGCGATGGCCGGTGCTGGTCTGACCGCCTCCGACGCCCTTCTGACGTGGCTGGAGCATCTGGCGCATGAGCGGCGGCTGTCGCCCCGGACGCTGGAAGCCTACGGCCATATCGGACGGCTCTATATCGCCTTTCTGGAACGGCATCGCGGCGAGACCCTGTCGCTGAAGGACCTGGGAACCATCACCGCCGCCGAGGTCCGCGCCCATATGGCCGAGCGGCGGTCGGGCGATCATCCGCTGGGCGCACGGTCGCTGAGCCAGAGCCTGTCGGCCATACGCGGCTTTCACGCCTTTCTGGACCGGCGGATGGACACGCCCGCCCCCCAGCTGGCGCTGGTGCGGGGGCCGCGCGTCAAGCCGTCCCTGCCCCGCCCGGTGACCGAGGATCAGGCGCGCGGTCTGCTGGCCGAACCGGACGCCGATCCCGACGCCGAACCGTGGGAGGCCGCGCGTGATCGGGCCGTTCTGACCCTGCTCTACGGCTGCGGCCTGCGGATCTCGGAGGCGCTGAGCCTGAGCCGCGCCGACGCCCCGCTGGGCGAGACAGTCCGCATCATCGGCAAGGGATCGAAGACCCGGATCGTACCGGTCCTGCCCGCGGTGCGTGAGGCGACGGACGCCTATCTTGCGCTGCAGCCTTTTGCGCTTGAGCCGACCGACGCCCTGTTCCGCGCCCGACGCGGCGGGCCGCTCAGCCCCCGCCATGTCCAGGCCAGCGTCCAGCGGCTGCGCGGGCGGCTGGGCCTGCCGGAGCGCACCACGCCGCACGCTCTGCGCCACAGTTTCGCGACCCATCTGCTGGGCGCCGGCGCCGACCTGCGTTCGATCCAGGAGCTTTTGGGCCACGCCAGTCTGTCGACGACCCAGAAATACACCGGCGTCGACGCCGAGCGCCTGTTGAACGCCTATGCGGCGGCCCACCCCCGCGCCTAAACTGGCGCCATGAGCCAGGACATTCTCGCCGTCGGCCTGCCCGACCTCGCCGACGATCTGCTGGCGCGTCGCGCGCCGTCGCTGGGCTGGACCCTGCATCGCCCCGGCCCGGACGGACTGCCTGCGCCGGACGCGGCAGAGCGCATCACCGCCGTCGCCGCCGCCGGATCGTCACCCGTCGACGCCCGGCTGATCGACGCCCTGCCGAACCTGAAGATCATCTCGGTCCATGCGGTCGGCTATGATCTGGTCGATCTGGCCCACGCCCGGTCGCGGGGGATTGTCGTCACCCATACGCCGGATGTGCTGAACGACGATGTGGCGGACATGGCCCTGCTGCTGACGCTGGCGACCCTGCGCCGCCTGCCCGCGATGGACGCCTATGTCCGCGCTGGCCGCTGGTCGTCCGAAGGCCCGCCCCCCCTGTCGCACAGCGCCAGCGGCCTGCGCTACGGCCTGTTGGGCCTGGGCCGGATCGGTCAGGCCATCGCCAGTCGTCTGGCCCCCTTCGCCGGAACAATCGCCTATCACACCCGCACCCCCGTCACGGATGCGCCGTGGCGGCATGAGCCGCGCCTGGTCGATCTGGCCGCCTCGGTCGATGTGCTGATCGTCATCGTACCGGGCGGTGCCGCAACGCGTGGTCTGGTTTCGGCCGAGGTGCTGGAGGCGCTTGGCCCCACCGGCGTCCTGATCAATGTCGCGCGCGGCGAGGTGGTGGATCAGGCGGCGCTGGTCGAGGCCCTGACCTGTGGTCATCTGGGCGGCGCCGGACTGGATGTCTTCGACGACGAACCGAATGTGCCGCAGGCCCTGATCGACAGCGACGCTTGCGTTCTGGCGCCCCACGTCGCCTCGGCCACGGTCGAGACCCGCACCGCCATGGCCGAACGGATGATGGCCAATCTGCAGGCCGTCTTCGCAGGCAAGCCCCCTGTTTCGCCGGTTCCCGATTGAAGCTTTGTCTCATAATCTCAACGGAATCCGCCTAGGGTAAGCGAAGCCGTGGGGAGAACTGGCGCGTGCATCCTCCATCCGACCGCCCGCCTTGCCCCCGCGCATCCCGACGTGATGCGCTGGGCCTGTTGGCCGTCGCGCCGCTTCTGGTCGCCGCACAGGATCAGACCGCGCCCTCGGAAGAGGTGCGGCTGCTGGAGAATATGCTGACCCGGATGGGGGTCGAGGTGCAGTTGGAGAACGACCAGCCCCGGCTGTTCTTCATCGACACGGGCGCCGAGGCCAGCGCCCTTTCCGTCGAACTGGCGCAGAGCCTGAACCTGTCGCCCGGCCCCTCGGTCACCGTGCATGGGGTTACTGCGGCGGAGACGACGCCCACGGTCCGCGTCGGCCATATCGAGATCGGGCGTCAGAGGTTCGAGGACCTGATCCTGCCCGTCTTTCCCCGCAGCCTTCTGGGCGCCGACGGCCTGCTGGGTCTGGACCTGTTGTCGCGGTTCCGCCTGACGCTGAACATGAGCGCTCGGCGCGTGACCCTGTCGCCGCCGGGGTCATCCGACCGGCTGGTCGTGCGTGATCCTCAGGCCAGCTACAGCCTGCGCCAACAGGATGTGGTGGTCACCGGGCGGCGCGGACAGTCGGGTCAGTTGATCCTGACGCGGGTCGAGGCGGACAGCGTTGACGTGTCCGCCTTCATCGACAGCGGCGCGCAATACTCCATCGGCAATCTGGCCCTGATGCGGGCCGCCGGGATCAGCCAGACCAACGACATGGCCCGCATGGTGCGGCTGGTCGGGATTGTCGGCGGCGGGGTGACGGCCCAGACGGGAACCGTGCGCGCGCTGAAGGTGGCGGGCCGGGCGCTGGGGGCCACGCCCCTGTTGTTCGCCGACCTGCACGCCTTTGGGATCATGGACCTGATCGAACGCCCGGCCCTGTTGCTGGGGGCCGACGTCCTGACCCGGTTCAGCCGCATCAGCCTGGACTATGGCCGCAGCCGGGTGACCTTCGGCGGGTTGCTGCGTCGCCCCCCGCCGAAAGTTTAACTCAGATCGCCTTGATCGCCCCGCCGTCCAGACGGATCAGCGAGCCGGTGACATAGGCGGCCAGGGGGCTGGCCAGGAAGGCGGCGGTGGCGCCGAACTCTTCCGTCATGCCGATGCGGCCGACGGGAATGGACTTCACCGATTCCGCGCGCGCTTCGGCAGGCGTGACGCCGGTGCGCTCGGCGGCGGACTTGTCCAGGCTCTGGATGCGCGGCGTGTCGATACGGCCCGGCAACAGGGTGTTGACCGTCACCCCGTCAGGTCCGACCTCATTGGCCAGGGTCTTGGCCCAGGCGGCGACCGAGGCCCGCAGCGTGTTGGATACGCCCAGCGCCGCCGACGGCTCCACTACCGTGATCGAGGCGACATTCAGGATACGCCCCCAGCCCGCGGCCCTCATGCGCGGCAAGACCCGGTCCGTCAGGCGGAACACCGACAGCACCATGGATTCGAAATGATCGCGCCAGACCGACGGGTCCAGGTTCGATACGCCCGACGGCGGCGGCCCGCCCGTATTGTTCAGCAGGATCTCGATATGGCCGCCCAACAGCTCCTCGGCCAGATCCGCCGCCTTCAGCAGGGCCTCATGATCAGACAGATCGGCGGTGACCACCACCGCCTTGCCGGGGCCTGCCGCGTTCAGTTCGTCCGCCACAGCCTGAAGCCTGGCCGCATCGCGTGACAGCAGGGCGACATGCGCGCCCTCCGCCGTCAGGGCCACCGCAACCGCCCGGCCCAGTCCCGACGATCCGCCGCAGATTAGGGCGCGTTTTCCGGTCAGTTTCAGGTCCATGTCGATCTCCTTGCTGGGCGTCCCATTCCATATCGGCGCTGAAGTGCGATCTGCAACGCGTCGTTAACCGACAAAGCGCACCCTTGGCCCTGTATGGCCTTCGCGACAGGCCGGGAGGGGCCGTCATGTCGACCAAGATGACTTCGAGCACACGCCGCTACAGCGATCATTTCGAGCCGCAGGACACCGATCCGCAGGAGCAGCGACGCCTGCGCGGCCAGCTGGAGCAGATCGACTACGCCGCCTATGTCGCCAACAAGGAAATCATCGGCCAGAGCCTGAACGGTCTGGACGCCGCCGCCATGCAGAAGCTGGCGGTGCTGACCGCGACGGCGCGGGCCAAATGGGCGGCGGAAGCCCTGCGGCTGGCCCATTCCGGTTCGCCGGTCACGCCGGATCAGGCCGCCCGCCTGACCTCGGCCCGCACCAGCTTCGAGGAACTGGTCGAGGTCTATGACGCTCTGCGGCGCATGGTTGAACGCGGATACGTCACTATCAAGGCCTGATCGACCCACATATAAGGATTTCCTTATATGATTATTGCTCCAGAAGGCCAGTCGGGCTAAGGAGGCGTGAAATCCCTCATTCGGCCCCCATTCGGCCAGGAGCCTGATCATGACCGACTACATCGTCCGCGACATTTCCCTGGCCGACTGGGGCAATAAGGAAATCGCCATCGCCGAAACCGAAATGCCGGGCCTGATGGCTCTGCGTGACGAGTTCGGCGCGACGCAGCCGCTGAAGGGCGCCCGCATCGCCGGTTCGCTGCACATGACCATCCAGACGGCGGTCCTGATCCAGACGCTGGAAGCCCTGGGCGCCGAAGTGCGCTGGGCCTCGTGCAACATCTTCTCGACCCAGGACCACGCCGCCGCCGCCATCGCGGCCTCGGGCACTCCGGTCTTCGCCACCAAGGGCGAGACGCTGGAGGAATACTGGGACTATGCGCACAAGATCTTCGAATGGGCTGACGGCGGCTATCCGAACCTGATCCTGGACGACGGCGGCGACGCCACCCTGTTGACGGTCCTCGGTCCCAAGGCCGAAAAGGACATCTCGGTCCTGGCCAACCCGCAGAACGAAGAAGAAGAAGCCCTCTTCGCCGTCATGAAGCGCTACATCGCCGAGAAGCCCGGCTTCTATTCGGCCATCCGCGACGCCATCGGCGGCGTGTCGGAAGAAACCACCACCGGCGTTCACCGCCTGTACCAAATGGCCGAAAAGGGCGAGCTGCCCTTCCCCGCCATCAACGTCAACGACAGCGTCACCAAGTCCAAGTTCGACAACCTGTACGGCTGCCGTGAATCCCTGGTCGACGCCATCCGTCGCGGCACCGACGTCATGCTGTCGGGCAAGGTCGCCGTGGTCTGCGGCTATGGCGACGTGGGCAAGGGCTCGGCCGCTTCGCTGCGCCAAGGCGGCGCCCGCGTGATCGTCACCGAGATCGACCCGATCTGCGCGCTTCAGGCCGCAATGGAAGGCTATGAGGTCCAGACCCTGGACGACGCCGCCGACCGCGCCGACATCTATGTCACGACGACCGGCAACAAGGACGTCATCACGGTCGATCACATGCGCCGGATGAAGAACAACGCCATCGTCTGCAACATCGGTCACTTCGACTCAGAAATTCAGGTCGCAGGCCTGAAGAACTTCAAGTGGGACGAGATCAAGCCGCAGGTCCACCATATCGAGTTCCCGGACGGCAAGAAGATCATCCTGCTGTCGGAAGGCCGTCTGGTGAACCTGGGCAACGCCACGGGCCACCCGTCCTTCGTGATGTCGGCGTCCTTCACCAACCAGACGCTGGCCCAGATCGAGCTGTGGACCAACGCCAAGGCCTACGACAACAAGGTCTACACCCTGCCCAAGCACCTGGACGAGAAGGTCGCCTTCCTGCACCTGGCCAAGCTGGGCGCCAAGCTGACCGTCCTGACCAAGGACCAGGCCGATTACATCAACGTGCCGCAAGAAGGTCCGTTCAAGGCGGATCACTACCGTTACTAAGCTCTCCCCGAGGCCGGTCCCCGCTTGCAGGGGGCCAAAATGACGAGGGCGTCTTACGACGTCCTCGTCGATGTTCTGGTGGTTGGGGCAGGCGCCGCCGGCATGATGTGCGCCATCGCAGCCGGGCGGCGCGGACGCCGGGTGCTGGTCGTCGATCATGCCGACCGCCCGGGCGAGAAAATCCGCATCTCCGGCGGCGGGCGCTGCAACTTCACCAATCTGGGCTGTGGTCCGGCGAATTTCCTGGGCGAAAATCCCCGGTTCGCCACCTCGGCCCTGCGCCGTTTCACCCAGCACGACTTCATCAAACGCATCGATAAGGCCGGGATCGCCTGGCACGAAAAAACGCTGGGCCAGTTGTTCTGCGACGACAGCGCCAAGCAGATCGTCCGTATGCTGACGGATGACATGGCGGCGGCGGGCGCCATCCTGAAAATGAAGACCGGCGTGGACCGTCTGGCCCGCAGCGGCGACGGTTTCACCGCCCATCTGTCCGACGGAACGCAGGTCGCGGCGGCGTCGGTGGTCGTGGCGACGGGCGGCAAGTCCATTCCCAAGATGGGCGCGACCGGCTGGGCCTATGAGGTCGCGCGCCAGTTCGACATCCGCGTCACCGACACCCGCCCCGCGCTTGTCCCCCTGACCTTCGAGGCGGGTCTGCTGGAGACGCTGACGCCGCTGGCGGGCGTGGCGGTGGACGCCGTGGTCGCCTCATCCCCGGAAACCAGGGCCGAGGCAAAGGCGCGCAAGACTAGCTTCACCGAGGCCATGCTGTTCACGCACCGAGGTCTCAGCGGCCCGGCCATTCTTCAGATCAGCTCCTACTGGCGCGAGGGCGAGGCCATTGTCGCCTCCATGGCGCCGGGGCGGAACATCTTCGATGAACTGAAGGCGGCCAAGGCGGCGAACGGCAGGCAGGCCGTCCATACGGCGCTGGGCCACATCATCCCCCGCCGTCTGGCCGAAAGCCTGTGCGAGCGTGAAGGTGCGGCGGGCAATCTGGCGGACCTGTCGGACAAGGTGCTGCGTCGGCTGGATCAGGCGGTGAACGCCTGGAGCGTCAAACCCGTGGGCTCAGAGGGCTATCGCACCGCAGAGGTGACCCTGGGCGGCGTCGACACGGCGGCCCTGGACCAGCAGACGATGCAGGCCAAGGTTGTACCGGGCCTCTATTTCATCGGCGAGGCGGTCGATGTGACCGGCTGGCTGGGCGGCTATAATTTCCAGTGGGCCTGGTCGTCCGGCTGGGCGGCGGGCCAGAACGCCTGATCTGAGGTCGCATAACGCACCCTGCGGCCCCGCGACGCATGGCGGGGGCGATGGGGCCTCCCTAGCTTGAAGAGGCGGGACGGGCCCCTCTGGCCTCGCTCCGGTTCGGCGCCCCTCTTCCTCCGCTGAATCGAGCGATGCGATGTCGGACCGCGCGGGTGCGTCGGTGCGTGGATCATTTCCCCCTCAGGATTCCATGCATCGGCCCCCGTTTCCTTTGGAAACCAGAATGGAGCCCGCATGCCCCTGTTGATGTGCCCGAACGACAACGCCGCCATGCAGACGCTGGAGCGCAATGGCGTCCAGTTCGACATGTGCCCCACCTGTCGCGGGGTCTGGCTGGATCGCGGCGAACTGGAGAAGCTGATGGCCGCCTCGGTCGATGAAGGCCGCGCCTCTGCGCCCCCGATCGCGCCCCAACCGCTCAGTTCCCCTCAAGCCCAACCCTGGAGCGCGCCGCCGCAGCTCCGTCGCGATGACAGACACCGCAGCGACGACGACTATCGCTACAAGAAAAAGAAACGCGACAGCATCTTCGACATCTTCGACTGAGCCGTCAGGCGTCGGATCAGGCCGCCAGTCCCGCCGTCCGCATCAGGGGCTTCAGCACCGCCATTTCCTCGGGCGCGCCGGCCAGGGCGGTGCGGACTTCTGGCGCGCGCAGCAGCTTCAGCGCCTCGGCGCGGGCGCGATCCGCCGCCGGTCCGATCGGCGCCGTCTCGCCGACCGCAAGCCGCAGCAGGACGCCCAGCCTGTGCAGAGGCGCCGCCTTGGCCCGGCTGATCTGGGCCGACAGGCTGGCGTCCGCCTCCACCACCCCGCCGACAACGCCGATGGCGGCCAGGATCTGGGTCTCTTCGGGTTCACCCAGATGGGCGCTGCGCACCGAACGCTGCAGCCGCGCCAGGCTCGCCAGCCTCTGCGCTGCGGTCGGTCCGCCCGGCGTCGATTGCCGCATCTCGGTCTCGAACCGCAGGGCGACGATACAGGCCAGAAGCCACCGCGCCGCCGCCCGCTTGCTGGCCCCGCCGGCGACATTCTCGCACAGACGCGCCAGTTGCTCGGCCTCGGCCAGGGCAGTGGGGCAATCCTTGACATAGGCGGCCACGAAATCAGCGGTGACCAGTCGTCTGGAGCGTTCGATGAAGGCGTTCTGAACCTCGTCCGAACTCAACAGCCGCCCCGCCGACGCGGTCAGACCCATGGCCAGAACGCGCAGAATATCGATCTCTCCGACCGGATCGGAGGGCCGCAGACGACGCTGGCCGGTCAGTTCACGCACCACCATCCGCGTCAGCGCGGCGGTCAGCAGCGACGACCCGCCCGCCGCCAGATGGTCGCCCAGCCGCCTTGCCGGCCCCTCGACCTGCGGGGTCAGCCGGGCCATGCGTCCATCCACCGCGACCAGGGCCTCGACCTCACGCGGGGCGATCATGCGCATGACAGCGGCCAGATTGGCCCCCAGGTCCAGCGATGGCTCCAGAATCTCGACCACATTGGCGCGCACCGCCAGCATCTCGGCGGCGATCTGTTCTATGGCGCCCATCACCAGGGCGCGTTCAAGCCCGTCAGCCGGGGCGGCGTCGGCAAGATCCATCAGGGCGTTTAGACGCGCCCGCGCGCCCTTCTTGCCGACCAGCGCCTGCGACACCACGCCCCCCATCGCAAAGACCCGCTCAGGTTCATCGACCAGTCGGCGCGCCACCTCGGCGACGCCTTCCTGGGCCAGAGCCGGAAACCGCCCGTCCCGCCGCGCCCTCAGCAGACGCGCCACCGTGGCGTCGGCCAGCCGCTGATAGTGGCGGATCATGGCGTGGACCTCCTGGCCCGAGGCCTGGGCCTCCGGCACGGCGATCTTCTGCACCGCGTGCTGCAGCTCCACGCCCGACGCCTCCAGCATCTCGGCCAGATCGGGTCGGTGCAGCAGTTCGAAGGCCGTCACCCCCTGCCGCTTCAGCCAGTCCTCCAGCACCCGCGCCACAAGCACGCGCGCATGGGGCGCATAGAGCTCGACCGGGGTGCTGCAGGCCGGACGCTGGTCGGCTTCGGACGGGGTCTTCACCTTCTGCTCCGGCAGACCAAGGTTCAGGATGACAACACTCTGAAACGCCGACGTATCCGGGTCCAGCGTCTCTTTGGTGACACGCACGGCGACGGCCTGTCTGGAGTCCATCTGCTCCTGCGCCGTCTCAACGGCGTGCCTGCGGTTCTCCGACGCGATCAGCAGGGTCCAGTCGGACAGGGCCGTCTTGCGCACAAAGACTTCATAATGGATCGGCCCGGCCATGCCCGGCATTTAGCTGCACAAGCCTTTAAGACCGGTTGCAGACCAGGATGAACGATGAAATTTCCGCGAGGCGATGCTGACAAGAACCGCCCTACGTTGAAATCTTGTCATGAAGGGCCAATTAAACAGCCCTATTGTGAACCAGATCGAACGGTTACGCTTGCCGTGCGTTCTCGCTCGCGGGAACGGTAAGTTCAGGAGAATCTCTTTGGCGAACATCACTCTGGTCGACGACGACGAGAACATCGTCGCCTCCGTCTCACTGGCGTTGGAAAGTCACGGCCACAAGATCACGGCCTATCACGACGGGGCTGCGGGCCTTGCGGCGCTGGAAAGCACGCCGCCGGACCTGGCCATCCTCGATGTGAAGATGCCGCGCATGGACGGCATGGAGGTGCTGCGTCGTCTGCGTCAGACCTCGCAGATCCCGGTCATCATGCTGACGTCCAAGGACGAGGAGATCGACGAGATCCTCGGCTTCAACCTCGGCGCCGACGACTATATCCACAAACCGTTCAGCCAGCGCCTGCTGATCGAACGGGTGAAGGCCCTGCTGCGCCGCACCGGCGCCGACGGCATCGAGGCGGAACCGACCGCCGACATCTCGGGCAAGGCCATCAAGCGCGGCAAGCTGTCGCTCGACCCCGCCCGCCACGAATCCATGTGGGACGGCAAGCCGGTCAAGCTGACGGTCACCGAGTTTCTGCTGCTCCAGGCCCTGGCCCAGCGTCCAGGCTTCGTGAAGAGCCGCGACAACCTGATGGACGCCGCCTACGACGATCAGGTTTACGTCGACGACCGCACCATCGACAGCCACGTCAAGCGGATGCGCAAGAAGTTCCGCGCCGTGGACAATGAGTTCGACGCGATCGAGACCCTGTATGGCGTCGGCTACCGCTACCGCGAGAGCTGACACCTCCGGGCACAGGCCCGAGGACGAAACGCCCGCCCGCCGAAGACGCTTCCGCTTCGGCGGCTCGCGGCTGGGCGGTTTCATCCTGTCGCTGAACCTGCTCAGCCTTCTGATCCTGTTCGGGGGCGCCCTGCTGCTCAACGAATGGCGTCAGGGGCTGATCGAGGCGCGCCAGGAATCCCTGACCGTCCAGGCCGAGCTTCTGGCCAACGTCCTGCGTGAGGAGGGGGTGACGCGCGGCGTTCCCACCCCCGAACTGGACCTGGAGCGCGCCTCCATCTGGCTGACCGACCGCTTCATCCCGGCAGGCCAGCGGGTGCGCCTGTACGACAGCAACGGCCTGCTGGTCGTCGATTCCTATCAGGTGACCGAGGCCGTCAGCGGCCAGCCCCTTGGCGCCCCCAGCCCTGCGGGAACCCCCGTCGCCGACGACAGCCGCAAGAAGGCCCGTGACGCGGAAGAAGCCGAAAAGGCCGAGGCCGCCATTCGGGGCGAGGTCAATGGCGCCCTCGACGGCCGTTCGGTCGTCACCGTTCGTCGCAATGAACAGGGCGAGCGCGTCGTCTCCGTCACCATCCCCGTGCGCCATGTGCGCCAGGTGCTGGGCGCCCTGACCGTCGAGGCGGGCAATGTCGATGAAATCCTCAGCGCCCAGCGCCGCGCCCTGATGCCCTTCGCCCTGGTGGCCCTGGGGGTGAACCTTCTGGCGTCGCTGATGCTGCACCTGTTCGTGGCCCGCCCGGTCATGCGTCTGTCGGCGGCGGCGGACCAGGTGAAGCTGCAACGCGCCCGCGCCATCTCCCTGCCCGATCTTGAAGACCGCAAGGACGAGATCGGCGATCTGGCCCGTTCACTGGAATCCATGACCGACACCCTGTCGACGCGGATGGACGCCATCGAGCGGTTCGCCGCCGACGTGTCGCACGAGATCAAGAACCCCCTGACCTCGATCCGTTCGGCGCTTGAGACCCTGCCTCTGGTCAAGACGGACGAGCACCGCGAGAAGCTGACCAACCTGCTGCAACAGGATGTGCGGCGTCTGGACCGGCTGATCACCGACATCTCCAACGCCTCGCGGCTGGACGCCGAGCTGTCGCGCGACCGCCCGCGCGCCATCGAACTGAACAAGCTGCTGGGCGACATCGTCAGCGTCTATGAGACCACGGCCAAGCCGGGCGACATTGCGGTGCATCTGACCCAGCCGCAGGACGCGCTGCGCGTGCTGGGCCGCGACGGGCCTCTGGGTCAGGTGTTCCGCAACCTGATCGACAACGCCCGCTCGTTCAGCCCCGCCGACGGCGTGGTGCGCGTGACGCTGGAAGACACCGACGGCGACCAGCCGATCCATATCCGCGTCGAGGACGACGGCCCCGGCATCCCGGCTGAAAACCTGGAGACGGTGTTCGAGCGCTTCTACACCTCGCGGCCCAAGGGGGCGGCCTTCGGCTCCAACTCGGGGCTTGGCCTGTCCATCGTGCGCCAGATCGCAGAGGCCCACGGCGGCCGCGCCTGGGCCGAAAACCGAACGGCCGAAGACGGCGCTGTTCTGGGCGCCCGGTTCGTGATCGCCCTGCCCGCCGTGAGCAAACGCGCATGACCCAGGCTCAGCCTCTCCACGCCACGACCGTCGCCCGTTTCGGCCCAAGCGGCTGGCGGGCGGTGCTGCTGCTGGGGCCGTCCGGCGCCGGTAAAAGCGATCTGGGTCTGCGCCTTATCGGGCGCGGCTGGAAACTGATCAGCGACGACTACACCCGCGTCTGGTCGTCCGAGGGCGCGGTTTACGCTGCGGCGCCTGTGCAGATCGCGGGAAAAATCGAGGCGCGCGGCGTCGGAATCGTGTCTCTTGAGACACGCCCGATCGCCAGAGTCGTCCTGGCGGTCGCCTGTCTGCCAGAGGCGGTCGAACGGCTTCCAGAGCCGCAGACACGGCGTTTCGAGGGGGTGGACCTGCCCCTGTTCGCCCTCGACCCGCGCCTTGCCTCGGCCCCGGACATGATCGATGCGGCGTTGCTTACGCTTTGACCCGACAGATAAGGCGTCTATGACAGATCACTTGCGGTCCTGAACGGGCGCGTTCGGGCTCCCACCCGGGCGACCATGCGCGGCGGGGACGGTTTGGGCGGGATGCGAGTGAAGTCCATATGATCGGTCTGGTCATCGTCACCCACGGGGGACTGGCGTCAGAATTTCTTTCGGCGATGGAGCATGTGGTCGGCCCGCAGCGCGGCGTCGCGGCCATCTGCATCGGCCCCGAAGACGACATGGAGCGTCGGCGTCGCGACATCGTGGATGCGGCTGCGGCCGTGGACGACGGCGACGGCGTCATTCTGCTGACCGACATGTTCGGCGGCACCCCCTCCAACCTGGCCATCTCGGTGATGGAGCAGACCAAGGCCGAGGTCATCGCCGGGCTGAACCTGCCCATGCTGATCAAGCTGGCCAGCGTCCGCAGCCGTGAGACGCTGGAGGCCTGTGTCGCCCACGCCCAGGACGCCGGGCGCAAATACATCTCGGTCGCGTCCTGGGTTCTTGCGGGCGAAAAATGAGCACAGCGGCGCGGTTCGACATCTGCAACACACGCGGACTGCACGCCCGCGCCTCGGCCAAGTTCGTCAAACTGGCCTCAAGCTTCGAAAGCGAGATCCAGGTCACGCGCGACGGGGTGACGGTGGACGCCCGCTCGATCATGGGGCTGCTGATGCTGGGCGCCGGCATCGGTTGCAGCATCGACGTCTCCGCTGAAGGCCCTGACGCCGATGAGGCGATCGAGGCCCTGCGCGATCTGGTCGCGCGCAAGTTCGACGAAGATCAGTAGGCGGCCAACCCGCACAACAGGCGCAGTCGGCCTGTTGATTTAAGACGGGTTTTTCTGCGCTCGACCCAATCAACCCCGCACAGGTCCAGGCCGTGCTAATCTGGCGCCTGGGTCTTTGACATCGCCGCGCACAATTGCACCTTGTTGCACATTGCACTGTTTTTGAGGGTGCAGTGCAATTCCGCCGACCGGCCTACAGCCCCAGCGCCGCGCGGATGTCACGCCAGTCGACGTATTTGAAATTCTGGCCGCCGCCGTCGTTCACATCGTCCTGAATGACCACAAGTCCGTCGGGGAAGGGGCCGACCTTGCCGCTGGCCGCCGCCAGACCATCAGTTCCGGTGATCCCGTCCACGGCGCCGTCGCCCGCGCCGTCCTTGACCACGAACCGGCCCTTGTATTCGGGCGCCGCGCCATCGATGCGCCAGACAGGAAAGGTCGAATCTCCTTGGCTGGAGGCGATCAGGTATCGGCCCGTCGCATCCGCGATCGTCGTCAGTCCCTCGGCGTCGGCGACCAGCACGCCCGGCGCAATCGGCTGGATCAGGGTGCGGGCCGCGCCCGTGGCGGGGTTCAGGCCATAGCGCCACAGGCCGACATTCTCTTCGTTGACATAGAGGGCGTCCGTCGCCTCGTCCGCCGCACAGCCTTCGGAGATCGAGCCGATCTCGGCGCGGCGTACTTCCCGCGCCACCGGCTGGCCCGCCGCATCAGCGGTCAGGACGAATTGCCGCAGCTCGCCCTCATGACCGACCAGGATGGCGTGAACCTCAGGCCCGCGTCGGGCGAAGCAGAAACCGTAGGGCTCCACCACATCCGTACGGATCGAGCCCCAGTAGCGGACGGCGTTATCGCCCGTTCCCGCCGGATCGAACAGATAGAGCGCCACCCCGATCCGGCCCGGCGTCCGGTCGCTGGCGCCCAGCACCAGTTGCGCCCGGCCGCCGACAGACACCCCCTCGACCACATCCACATTGTTCAGCAGGCCTTCGGGCAGGAACTGCAGAACCTTGCCGTCGAACCCATAGATATAAAGACCCGCCTTCTTGTCGGTGCCCGCCACAAATCCTTGGGTCTGCTGGCCTTTCACCGTGACGGTCGCAGCCGAGGCCCAGACGGCGGGATCATCGGCCGCGTCCTGTCCGGGCAATCCGACGGGGGGCGTCTCCAACATGGCGTGAACCACCGCCCCTTGGCCGACCACGCCCTTGCCCTCGCCCTGATAATCAACCTCATGGCCGGCGCAGGCGGACAGAAGGGCCAGCGCGCTGCTGGCCAGCACCAGGCGGCCGATGGTCGAGACGGTCATGGAGATCCCCCGGATTGATCCCGGCTCCTGTCGGCAAGCGCGGCCGGGGGTCAACGGCGGCTTGATGACGTTTTGGCTGCTGATCCGCGACAAGTGTTCTGTGTCGAGACGGATCGTCGTGGATTTGACCGAAAACCGATAATCCGCCGTCGCTCAATCGTCGCTCTCGCGTCGCCCCATCTCGTTAAGCGCGACGGCGACGGACCGGACGAAAACGTCCTGCCGCAGGGGACATGATATGAAACTGCACCTTCTGATGGGCGCCGCCCTGGCGCCTCTGGCCCTCGCGCCTATGGCCTTCGCCGCCCACGCCGCCGACGCGGCGCCCGCCGTGACCACAGCCGCCAGCGCCGCTGTCGCAGGCGAAGTCATCTACGGCCGCGTCACCAACGCGGCTGGCGCCCCGCTGCCAGGCGCAGAGGTTCTGGTGCGCGGCGGCGGCCAGCGGGTCGTCACCAACACCCAGGGCGAGTTCACCCTGGCCACGACGCCGGGCGAAGTGGTTCTGGATGTGCGCTACATCGGCCTGCCCTCGACCAGCCAGCCCGTCGTCACGACCCTGGGCCAACCGTCCAATGTCACCATCGTTCTGGGCGGCGCCGCTGCGACCAATCTGGCCGATGTGGTCGTCACCGGCGTGATCACCGACGGCGTGGCCCGTTCGCTGAACCAGCAGAAGAACGCCGACGGCACCGTCAACATCCTGTCCGCCGACGCCATCGGCCGTTACCCCGACCCGAACGTGGCGGAATCGCTGCAGCGCGTTCAGGGCATCGCCATCCAGCGCGATCAGGGCGAAGGCCGCTACATCAATGTGCGCGGCGCGCCCTCGACCTTCACCGCCGTCTCGGTTGACGGGGTCGCCGTTCCCGCCGTCTCGGCCTCGACCCGCGCGGTCGATCTGGACACCCTGCCGTCCGACATCGTCTCCACCGTTGAGGTCTCCAAGACCCTGCGCCCCAGCCAGGACGCGGACTCCATCGCCGGGGCCGTGGACATCAAGACCCGCTCGCCCTTCGACAAGCGCCGTCTGGCCCTCAGCGGCTATGCGGGCGGCAGCTATAATGACTACGGCGGCTCCGACACCCGCGCGGGCGCCACGGCGTCCAACGTATTTGGCCCGAACGAGACCTTCGGCGCCCTGGTGTCGCTGAGCTATTCCGAAACCAACCGCCGCCCCGACAACGTCGAGAACGCTTGGATCTTCGATGATCGGGCGACCATCGGCAGCGGTTCGTCCGCCAGGGCCAACCCCGCGTTCAACCACTATGTCCTCGAAGAATCCCTGTTCAAGGATTACGAGACCCAACGCACGCGCAAGGCCGTGACCGGCGCCCTGGAATGGCGTCCCAGCGACGCGCTCAAGGCCTGGGTGCGCGGTTCGTTCGCCGAGTTCAACGACGACGAATATCGCGACACCCTGCGCTTCACCTATTCCGATGGCACGGCCAGCGGCACGGTGACGGACCAGGCGGCGACCTACACCGGCGCTCGTATCTACAAGGCCCTGCGTCACCGCGAGCAGAACAACCAGATCACGACCCTGAACCTGGGCGGCGAATACACCTTCGGCAACGGCGCCGTCTGGGACGCGACCCTGGCCTGGGCCAAGAGCGAGCAGACCTATCCGCATCGCGACGAGGTGGTTTATCGCTCGGGGTCTCAGACCCTGAGCTACAATACCGCAGAACACTACGCCCCGACCTATTCCGCTTTCACGGAACCGACCGGCTATTATCTGAACGCGGCCAACTACAGCTTCCGCGAAAACACCTTCCGCACGAACACGACCGAGCAGGAGGACGTGTCGTTCAAGACGAACTACGAACTGCCGACCGTCATCGGCGGCCGCGATGTGACGCTGAAGTTCGGCGCCAAATACAGCACCCGCGACGTCAGCGCCGACGAAGAGCGCTTCCGTGATCGCACCACCACCGCCCCCGTAAACCCCGGCGCCCTGGCGCCGCTGCTGAGCGACCGCCAATCGAAGAACTACGACTACGATTTGGGCGTGAAGTTCGACCACGGGCTTGCGACCGGTTATCTGGATGGCATCCGAGGCGCGTCGACCGGGGCGTCGTCACGCCGCACGCCTCAATCGATCACAGCCGACTACACCGCCAACGAGGATATCCTGTCCGGCTATGGCCAGGCGCGCCTCGACATCGGCGCCACCAATGTGCTGGTCGGCCTGCGCGTCGAAAAGACCGACTTCGACGGGTCCGCGACCAGCGTAAGCGCCGCGAACGTGCAGACGCCCGTCTCGGTCAAGCGCGACCAGACGGACTTCTTCCCCAATCTGACGCTGCGGCACAGCTTCAGCGACCAACTGATCGGGCGGTTCGCCTTGACGCGGGCCATCTCGCGCCCGGACTACACCGATATCGTGCCGCGCGTCCTGGAGACGACGGACGCCGGCCGCACGACGGTCAGCCGGGGCAATCCCGATCTGAAGCCGACCTTGTCGAACAACATCGACCTGGGTCTGGAATACTATCTGCGTCCGCTTGGCGTGATCTCGGCCAACGCCTTCTACAAGGACCTGTCGAACTATCGCTTCACCCTGGTCACGGACGGCGTGCCCTATGTGACCCCGACCACCACGGTCGCCCAGGTGACGGAAGCCCGAAACGCGCGCGACGGCCATCTGGCGGGCATCGAGTTCAACTGGCAGCAGACGTTCGACTTCCTGCCGGGCTGGGCCTCGGGCTTCGGCGTCTTCGCCAACTACACCCTGACGGACGCGGAGATCAAAACCAGCCGCGCCTTCGCCGGCCGCGATACGTTCACCCTGCCGGGCCAGTCGGACGAAACCTATAACGCCGCCCTGTTCTACGAGCGTTACGGGTTCAGCGCCCGGGTCTCCTACACCCACCGCAGCGACTTCCTGGAGGCGATCAACGCCACGACGCCGGGCCTGGATTTGTGGGTCGAGGGGCGCGGCCAGCTGGACTTCACCGCCAGCTACGACTTCGGCAACGGGGTGGAGCTGTTCGGCGAGGCCAAGAACCTGACCGACAGCGCGGGCGTGCGCTACTACGGCGTCAAGGAGCGGACCTACGAGTACGAGAAGTTCGGCTATAACGTCTTCGTCGGCGTGCGCTTCAAGCTCTGACCCTCGAAGAGCCTGTGACGACCAGAGGGCCGGGCGGCGACGCCTGGCCCTTTTCGTTTATCGAAGCGCGCAAGCCGCAGGGCCTCCAAAGGTCGCAAACCCGTCCCCATATGGAGCGCGGCGGTTGACCCCGGCGGGTCTGGCGCCTAAGCCCCGCGCAGCATTGCAAGCGCTGAACGATCAGAGGATATCATGGCCGAAGCACCCGCTCCCTACGACGTCGTCATCATCGGCGGAGGTCCGGGCGGCTATAACGCCGCGATCCGCGCTGGCCAGCTGGGCCTGAAGGTCGCCTGCGTGGAGATGCGCGGCACTCTGGGCGGCACCTGCCTGAACGTCGGCTGCATGCCCTCCAAGGCCCTGCTGCACGCCTCGGAGCTGTGGAACGCCGCCAATACCGAATTCGCCAAGATCGGCATCGAAGTCTCGCCCAAGCTGAACCTGGGCCAGATGCACGCGGCCAAGGACGAAAGCGTTCTGGGCCTGACCAAGGGCATCGAGTTCCTGTTCAAGAAGAACAAGGTCGAGTGGATCAAGGGCAAGGGCAAGATCGCAGGAAAGGGCAAGGTCGAGGTGACCGCCGCCGACGGCGCGGTCCAGACGCTGGACGCCAGGAACATCGTCATCGCCACCGGCTCCGAGCCGACCCCGCTGCCGGGCGTCGCCTTCGAGGCGGGCAAGGTCATCGATTCCACCGGCGCCCTGTCGCTGCCGTCGGTCCCCAAGAAGCTGATCGTGGTCGGCGCGGGCATCATCGGTCTGGAGCTGGGTTCGGTCTGGCGCCGTCTGGGCGCCGAGGTCACCGTGGTCGAGTTCCTGGACCGCATCACCCCCGGCATGGACACCGAGGTCGCCACCACCTTCCAGCGCACCCTGACCAAACAGGGCATGAAGTTCAAACTGGGCGCCAAGGTCACAGCCGCCAAGTCGGTTAAGGACGGCGTTGAACTGACGGTCGAACCGTCGGCGGGCGGCGCCGCGGAAACGATCAAGGGCGACGTCGTCCTGGTCGCCATCGGCCGTCGTCCCTATACGGACGGCCTGGGTCTGGAGAGCGTGGGCGTCACGCCTGACAAGCGCGGCTTCATCGACCACGACCACTTCAAGGTCGCTGGCCAGGTCAACGAGGGCGCCGTCTGGGTCATCGGCGACGTGACCCACGGCCCGATGCTGGCGCACAAGGCGGAAGAAGACGCCGTCGCCGCCATCGACACCATTGCCGGCAAATACGGCCACGTCGACTACGCCCTGGTTCCCAGCGTCGTCTATACGGCCCCGGAAGTCTCGTGGGTCGGCCAGACCGAGGAACAGCTCAAGGCCGCTGGCGTCAACTACAAGAAGGGCAAGTTCCCCTTCATCGCCAACAGCCGCGCCAAGATCAATCACGAGACCGACGGCTTCGTGAAGGTGCTGGCCGACGCCGCGACGGACAAGGTTCTGGGCGTCCACATCATCGGCCCGCAGGCCGGCGAGATGATCCACGAAGCCGCCATCACCATGAGCTTCGGCGGCGCGTCGGAAGACATCGCCCGCACCTGCCACGCCCACCCGACCCGTTCGGAAGCCGTGCGTCAGGCGGCTGGATGTCGAAGGCTGGGCCATGCAGGCCTGATCGGGCAGGCCTGATCGGCCTCCATCGCTGAAAACAGAAACGGCGCGCTCCTTGCGGGGCGCGCCGTTTTTCTTTGTGCATCCCTCTCCCGGCGGGAGAGGGCTTGAGCGCACGGCGGCAAAGCCGTCGTCCTGGCGCGAAAGGGTGAGGGTCCGGCGTCAGAACTGATCCGCCGCAGAACCCTCATCCGACCCTTCGGGCCACCTTCTCCCAACGGGAGAAGGAAGTCGCCTCGACTACTCCGGGCGAACGCGCTTCTTGCGGAACGAGGGGTTCAGCGTCTGCTTGCGCAGGCGGATCGACTTCGGCGTCACTTCAACCAGCTCATCGTCGTCGATGTAGGCGATGGCCTGTTCCAGCGACATCTGGCGCGGCGGCGTCAGGCGGACCGACTCGTCCTTGCCCGAAGCGCGCACGTTGGTCAGCTGCTTGCCCTTGATCGGGTTGACGTCCAGGTCGTCCCAACGGCTGTTCTCGCCGATGATCATGCCCTGATAGGTCTTTTCGCCGGCGCCGACGAACATGACGCCACGATCTTCCAGGTTCCACAGGGCGAAGGCCGCTGTGTCGCCGTCCGAGTTCGAGATCAGCACGCCCTTCAGACGACCGGCGATCTCGCCCTTGTGGCCCTCATAGTGGCTGAACACGCGGTTCAGCACGCCCGAACCGCGCGTATCGGTCAGGAACTCGCCCTGATAACCGATCAGCGAACGCGACGGGCACTTCAGCTGGATGCGGGTCTTGCCTGCGCCCGACGGGCCCATGTCGGTCATTTCGGCCTTACGGGCCGACAGCTTCTCGATAACGATGCCCGAGAACTCGTCGTCCACGTCGATCATGACGTCTTCGATCGGCTCCAGACGCTCGCCGTTCTCGCCGGTCTTGAAGACCACGCGCGGACGCGAGATCGAGACCTCGAAGCCTTCGCGGCGCATGTTTTCGATCAGAACGCCCAGCTGCAGTTCGCCACGGCCTGCGACCTCATAGGCGTCGCCGCCTTCGGTCGTGGTCACGCGGATGGCGACGTTGGCTTCGGCTTCCTTCAGCAGGCGGTCGCGGATGACGCGCGACTGGACCTTGTCGCCTTCGCGACCGGCCAGCGGGCTGTCGTTCACCGAAACCGTCATCGAGATGGTCGGGGGATCGATCGGCTGGGCGGGCAGGGCGTCGGTGACTTCCATGGCGCACAGGGTGTCGGCGACGGTGGCCTTGGACATGCCGGCGATGGCGACGATGTCGCCTGCTTCCGAACCCTCGTCCAGAGCCTGACGCTTCAGGCCGCGGAAGGCCAGAACCTTGGTGATGCGGCCGCGTTCGATTTCCTTGCCGTCACGGTCCAGGGCGTGGATGGCCATGCCGGGAACAGCCTTGCCGGACTGGATGCGGCCGGTCAGCAGGCGGCCCAGGAACGGGTCGCTTTCGATCAGGACGTTCAGCATCTGGAACGGCTTGTCGCGGTTCTCCTGAACCTTGGGCGCCGGGACGTGTTCGACGATCAGGTCGAACAGCGGGTGCAGGTTGTCGCTGGGGACGTTCAGATCCAGCGTCGCCCAGCCGCTGCGGCCCGAGGCGTAGATGTGCGGGAAGTCCAGCTGCTCGTCCGTCGCGCCGATGGCGGCGAACAGGTCGAAGGTTTCGTTGTGGACGCGGTCCGGGTCGGCGTGGGCGCGGTCGACCTTGTTGATGCACAGGATCGGGCGCAGGCCCATCTTCAGCGCCTTGGTCAGCACGAACTTGGTCTGGGGCATGACGCCCTCTTCGGCGTCGACCAGGATGAC
>RCMZ01000368.1_pt1 | contig 25629 bp, 19 predicted proteins | sample 2041141 | NCBI WGS metagenome assembly RCMZ01 (sample SAMN09708263, study PRJNA481090) | Wastewater metagenome, whole genome shotgun sequencing project. | biome: sewage; isolation source: Davis station wastewater (DW) | place: Antarctica: Davis Station | collected 2010-03-01
CCACCAGTTTCCTGAAACCCGGTTGCGAAAGCAGCCGGGTTTCTTTGCATCTGGGCCTCAGCCCGGAACCTTGGCCGTTGGCCACGCGCTTGGAGGTCATGACCATGCCCACCAACAAACTGCTGACGCTGGATCCATCACAGTTCACGGGCTTCGGCGGCTTTCACCTGACCTTCAGCGGCCTGATCAGCGCCGCTGTCATTCTGCTGCTGACGTTTGCGGCAAGCTGGCTGGTGACGCGCGCCCTGCGCCGGGTGCGCGAGCGGGCCGAGCGCAGCCGTCAGGCCGTCTATCTGCTAGAGCGGCTGGCGGCCTATGGCATCATCGTCGTGGGCCTCATGTCGGCCCTGTCGGCGGCAGGGGTGAACCTGTCGTCCCTGGCCGTATTTGCGGGCGCGCTGGGCATCGGCGTGGGGCTGGGCCTGCAGGGGGTGGTCAAGGAGTTCGTGTCCGGCCTGTTCCTGATCTTCGACCGGATGGTGTCGGTCGGCGACTATATCGAGATCGAGGACATCGGCATTCGCGGCGCCATCATGGAGATCGGCCCGCGCGCCACCCGTGTGCGCACCAATGACAACGTCAATGTGCTGGTGCCCAACTCTCGCTTCATCGAGCAGCCGGTGACCAACTGGACGCTGAAGGGCGACACGCGCCGCATCCATGTGCCCTTCACCGTCGCCTATGGATCGGATCGGGGGCTGGTGCGCGATGCGGTGCTGAAGGCCGCGCAGGCCAGTCCCTTCACCCTGCCCGAGACCGAGGCGCGCAGGAGCCAGGTCTGGCTGGTGGCGTTCGGCGATCGGGGACTGGCGTTCGAACTGGTGGTCTGGCCGACGCGCGATGCGGTCAAACGCCCCGCCGCCATGCACGCCGCCTACACCTGGCTGATCGCCGATGCGCTGGATGCGGCAGGCGTCGAGGTGCCGGTGCCGCAGACGGACGTGCGCCTGCGCCGCGCCTTCGGGCTGGAAGGCGACGAGGCGCTGAAACGACTAGGCCACGGTGACGGCCCAACGACCCAGCCCGGCGGCCCCTCGCGCGGGGGCCACAGCGCAAACGACGCCGCCGCTGACGTCATGGCGGATGAGGAGGAGGAGGCGTCTGAACTGCTCGCCTCCCCCACGCGCCGTCAGGCGGACTGAGCCGCCTTCGCCTTCAGTCGATAGGCGTGCAGCAGCGGCTCGGTATAGCCGTTCGGCTGTTCCACGCCCTCGAACACCAGCGCCCGCGCCGCCTGATAGGCCAGGCTGGCGTCCGGGTTCGGGGCCATTGGCTGATACAGCGCATCGCCAGCGTTCTGGCCGTCCACCTTGGCCGCCATGCGGATGAAGGCGGCGTCCACCTGATCGGCCGTGCAGACCCCGTGCAGCAGCCAGTTGGCGATATGCTGCGAACTGATCCGCAGGGTCGCGCGGTCCTCCATCAGGCCGATGTCGTGGATGTCCGGCACCTTGGAGCAGCCGACGCCCTGATCAATCCAGCGCACCACATAGCCCAGTATGCCCTGGGCGTTGTTGTCCAGTTCGGCGGCGACCTCTTCGTCCGACCAGTTGGCGCCATTGGCCAGCGGCGGGGTCAGCAGGGCCTCCAGACCCGGCGTGGGCTGGGCTGCGACCGTCTTCTGGACCGCGAACACATCCACCGCATGATAGTGCAGCGCATGCAGGGTCGCAGCCGTCGGCGACGGCGTCCACGCGGTGTTGGCGCCGGTCTTGGGATGGCCGACCTTCTGCTCCAGCATGTCGGCCATGCGGTCAGGCGCGGCCCACATGCCCTTGCCGATCTGGGCCTTGCCCGACAGGCCGCATTTCAGGCCGATGGAGACGTTTCGGGCCTCATAGGCGGCGATCCAGGCGCTGGACTTGATGTCGGCCTTTCGCACCACCGGCCCGGCCTGCATTGAGGTATGGATCTCGTCGCCGGTGCGGTCCAGGAAGCCGGTGTTGATGAAGACGATCCGGTCCTTCACCGCATGGATGCAGGCGGCCAGATTGGCTGACGTCCGCCGCTCCTCGTCCATCACCCCGACCTTCAGGGTGTGACGCGGCACGGCCAGCAGGTCTTCGACCGCATCGAACAGACGGTCGGTGAAGGCGGCTTCTTCCGGCCCGTGCATCTTGGGTTTGACGATATAGACCGAGGCCTCGGCGCTGTTCTGGAACCGCCCCAGGCCCTTGATGTCGTACAGGGCGATCAGGCTGGTGATGATGGCGTCCATGACGCCTTCCGGCGCGTCCGAACCGTCCGCCAGACGAATGGCGGGCGTGGTCATCAGGTGGCCGACGTTGCGGATGAACAGCAGCGAACGTCCCTTCAGCGTCAGAGCCGAACCGTCCGGCGCCGTGAAGACGCGATCGGCCTCCAGCGCACGGGTCAGGGTCTCGCCGCCCTTCTTGAAGGTCGCCGACAGGTCGCCCTTCATCAGGCCCAGCCAGTTGCGATAGGCCTCGGCCTTGTCGGCGGCGTCGACGGCGGCGATGGAGTCTTCCAGATCGACGATGGTGGACAGGGCCGATTCCAGCACCACGTCCGCCTGACCCGACGGATCATTACGACCGACCGGATGACTGCGGTCGATGACCAGCTCGATATGCAGGCCGTTGTGCTTCAACAGGATCGAGGTCGGCGCCGACGCCTCGCCCGAATAGCCCGCGAACTGGTCCGCATCCTTCAGCGCGGGTGACAGGGCGCCGTCCACCACCGACCATCCGGCGACCTCTGTGTGCGAACCCGACACCAGCGGCGCCGCTTCGTCCAGAAACGCCTTGGCGCGCGCCACGACGCGGGCGCCGCGTTCGACATCATAGCCGCCGCCCTTGGGCAGATCGCCCAACGCATCCGTGCCGTACAGGGCGTCATACAGGCTGCCCCAGCGGGCGTTGGCTGCGTTCAGCAGGAAACGTGCGTTCAGCACCGGCACAACCAGCTGCGGTCCGGCCAGGGTGGCGATCTCGGGGTCCGCCGCCTTGGTCCCGATGGTGAAGGGCGCGGGCTCATCGACCAGATAGCCGATCTCGCGCAGGAAGGTCTCTGAGGCGGCCACGTCATAGGGCTGGCCCTTGCGGGCGCGGTTCCAGTCGTCAATCTGGCCCTGCAGCCTATCGCGTTTGGCCAGCAGGGCGCGGTTGTCCGGCGCGAACTTCTCGAACACCGCCGCCGCCCCGGTCCAGAACACCGCCGCATCAAGACCCAGCCCCGGAAGCACATCCTGTTCGATCAGGGCGATGACTTCGCCCGCAACCTTCAGTCCGGCGCGATCTTCATGGGTGGTCATGGCGGCCTCTCTCAGCGGCCCGGAGATCGGACCTGTAACAATGCGTGATCAGGTAAGCCAAGCCCGATCCGCTGTGCAAGGGTCACGTCGCGTCATCCGCATCGCTTTTGGTCGAATAGGCCGCCTGTGCGGCAAACGGGCTGCATCAAGGCTTGCGGGCGGGCGCGGGCGCGTCATGATCGGCGTATGGCCTTGATGCGTTCGATCACCCTGCACGGAATCCTGCTGGCCAGCATGGGGGTGACGGCCCTGGTCGCGGTGCTGGCGCCGATCCAGGCTCACTGGCTGACCCGCGTCGCCATCGGCTGGGATGTCGGCGCCGCCGCCTTCATCGCCGCCACCCTGTGGCGCATGTCCCGCGCCGAGGGGGTGGAGGCCATTCGCAGGCGCGCCGCGGCTCTGGACCAGACCGGCCAGTGGGTCCTGCCGCTCAGCCTGCTGGCGGCGGTCGCCAGCATCGTCATCGTCATTGGCGAGGCGACGCGCGGCGGCCCGTCGCCCCTGGTCAGCGGACTTCTGTCCCTGACCACCGTGGCCCTGTCCTGGACCTTCATCCACCTGATCTTCGCCCTGCATTACGCCCACGCCTTCTATCAGCAGCAGAAGACCGGAAAGGATCGCGGCGGCCTGATCTTCCCCGGCGAGACCGAGCCGGACTACTGGGACTTCCTGCATTTCTCGCTGGTCATCGGAGTGGCGTCCCAAACGGCGGACATCGCGATTTCGGATCGGGGCGTGCGCCGCCTGTCCAGCATCCACAGCCTGATGTCCTTCACCTTCAATACGGTGATCCTGGCCCTGACGATCAATCTGATGGTCGGGCTGCTGGGCAAATAGGCCGCGCCATCAAGGTAGGCAGGGTGTGAACGCCCGCCCCGGTCGGTGATGAATGCTTAACCGCGTCCGTGAACGGGACTGCAAGCGGCGGCGGCTAGTGTGGCGATGCGGACGACCTTTCGTCCGGCTGTTCGAGCGTATCGCACCATGCTGTTTCTTTTGAACGACGTCGTGTTCGATCTGGACGAGGCCTGCCCGGTCACGCCCGCCGACGCGCGCCGGTTCGAGAAGCTGGATTTCGACTATGTGCTGCAACTGGGCTGCGAACTGTTCGCCGAGGACCCGCTGCTGCACCGCCATGATCCGGCGCGCGCGCGACGCCTGGCCTGGCTGATCGCGGAACGCAGCCCGGATGTGAACGCGGCCCTGTTCGCCGCACCCGCCGTCGCCTGCGATCCCGACCTGGTCGAGCCGCGTTTCTGCGCCCTGCCCCCTGTCGTCATGCAGCAGTTGCAGGCCAAGGGGCGTCGCCTCAACGCGGTCGCCGCCGACCGCGCTGTCTGGAACCGTCTCGCCGCCTGACCCCGTCAGGATCAGAACGGCCGACAGCCCCTGGTCCGCGCTACATCACCACGTTGAAGACGACGTGGACCAGGGTGGCGATCACGAAGATGAAGCCGAACCCGACCACAAGGCCAAAGGCGGGATGCAAGGGTTTGCCTTCACGGCGCGGGCGGGCATAGCGGTCTTGAGGATGGATTACGGCCATCGTTCTTTCCTTTCCCTATGTCCAGATCGCCTGATCGGCGTCTGGGCGGGCGTCCGGCTCTGACGGCTGGATCGTCCCTGCGAAAAGAGAATGACTCCAAAAGCCCCTTATGGCGAGGGGTTATTTTGACGCGTGAAAATCGGATTTTCGCCAGGATTCGGCCTTATTTAAAAAGCGCCTCTTTACCTCCAGGCGCAACCTCTGCGATCAGACCGTTATTCTGAGGGATGAGGAATGACGATGAAGATTGCGCGCAACTGCGTCCTTGGCGTTGTGGCTGCCCTGACCCTGGCCGTCTCGCCGAAATCCGCCCATGCTGACTGGCTGCGCGCCGAAAGCGAACGCTTCGTTGTCTATAGCGAAGGCAGTGAACGGTCCCTGCGCGACTATGTCCAGAAGCTGGAGATGCTGGATCGGGTCATGCAGTACCGATCCGGTATTCCCATCAACACGACGCCACCCAGGAAGCTGCCGATCTACCTAGTCTCGGGTCGGCCCGGCCTTCTCAGGATCAACCCCGCCAGCGGCTCGAACACGATGGGAACCTATTTCCCGACGCAGGAAGACATCTTCGCCGCTGCCGTCCGCACAAACGATGGCCAGGGCATGTCAGGTCAGGACATCCTGATGCACGAATACGCCCACCATTTCATGTTGGGCAATTCACCGGGCGCTTATCCGGCATGGTTCATCGAAGGATTCGCCGAATATTACATGACGGCCGATATCGACATCACCAAGAGAGAGGTCCTTCTCGGCAATTACAACAGTAATCGCGCGTACTGGATTATGTCGGAAAATTGGATTCCGCTGGATATCCTTCTGACATCCCGGCCGGATGAAGTGCGCACAGAAAGCCAGCGCGCGACCTATTACCCGATTGCATGGCTGCTGACGCATTGGTTCTTCAGCGACCCCGCCCGTCTTCAGCAGTTTCAGGCCTATCTGGCTGATATAGGCCGAGGGGGCGATTCCGTCGAAGCCATGCAGCGCGCGACGGGCATGAGCATGGATCAACTCCGCACCGCCTTACGTCGCTATACGCGTGCAAACCTGCGCGGCAACCGCATCACAGGACAGTTTCCAACCGCTGAAGTCGTGGTCACCCGCCTTCCCAGATCCGCCAACGACCTGCTGCTCATCAATCAGCGCATGAAGATAGGCGTGCCGGAAAAGGACCGCGCCGCCCTGGGCCAGGAGGTCGCACGACTGGCCGCGCGTCATGACGATGATCCGCTTGCATTGCTGGCCGCCGGCCACGCCGGGCTGCACTTCGGAGACCGCCCCGCAGGCGAACGCGCACTTCAGCGCCTGATCGAGATCGAACCCGCCAATGTCGAAGCCCTCCAGCTTCTGGCTGAAGACCGATTGAAGCAGGCGCATGAGGCCGACACCGAGGAAGAGGAACTGACGCTCAAGCGTCAGGCGCGGGAATATATTGCTCGCGCCTATGCCGCCTCAAACAACGACTACCGCACCCTGATGCTGATGACGGAGTTGCGCCACGGCCAGCCCAATTACCCGAACGACAACGACATGCTGGCGATGGGGCTGACATTGGATCGCGCGCCGCAACTGGCCACGGTTCGCTTCAACTACGCCGCCGCGCTGACGCACAGGGGCGAAAATGACGAAGCCATCGCCGTTCTGCGCCCTCTGGCCAATAATCCTCACGGGGGCGGCGCTTCAAAGGCCGCCGAACGGATGATCGCAGCCCTGAAGGCGGGCGAGGCGCTGCCCGACCTGTCCGAAGACGAGGTCGAACCCCAGATCAGCGAAGGCGAGCCTGAGGCTCCTGCACCCGGCGACGCTCCGCCGTCACAGCCCGGCTGAGATCAGCCCAGCCGTCGGTGAAAGAAGCCCGTCACGTCATCCAGAACGGGCGCCTTCTTGCGGAACAGGGGCGAGAAGGTTGCGATCATGTCGGCGTGGTCCAGGCCGGGGTAGAGTTTCGCCTCTGATCGTCCGCCCACGGCGCGCATCCGTTCGTCCAGAATGACGGTGTCTTCGTCGTGGACCACGGTGTCGGCGGTTCCGTGGCCCAGCCAGATCGGCGGGGCGTCGGCGCGCACGAAGGTGACCGGCTGTGTCAGGGTGGGGTCGGGCGCGCGGCAAAAGGCGTTTTTTGAGGCGTCCACGTCAAACGGCAGGAAGTCATAGGGTCCGGCCAGCCCCCCCGCAGCCTTGATCAGGTCCGGCTGGCCCACGGCGGCCATATAACGCCGATCCAGTGTGATCATCATCGCCAGATGGGCGCCGGCGGAATGCCCCAGAACCCCCAGTCGGTCCGGGTCGCCGCCATATTGACCCACGACCTGCGCGGCATGCGCGACAGCCGCCGCCGCGTCTTCGATGAAGGCGGGGAATCGCACCTGGGGCACAAGTCGGTAGTCCGGCAGGGCCACGACGAACCCGCGCGCCGCCAGGGCCTGCGCCGCCCAGCCGTAAAGATCGCGCGAACCGGAATCCCAGCCGCCGCCATAAAAGAACACCAGCACCGGATAGGGGCCCGCCCCCTTTGGCGCATAGATATCCATGCGCTGGCGAGGATCGTCGCCATAGGCCAGATCGCGCGCCGCACGATGCGCGCCCGTGTCGCGCGGGCCCAGGCTGTTCAACAGACCCAGCGGCGAACAGGCGGCGGCCAGCAGGCCCAGGGCCGGTGCGAACAGGCCGCGGCGGGTCATGTCGAATGCTCCATCTGCTGCAATACGCATGCGGCGCCGATTCGGCTCAACCCGACGCGCATTATCGGGCGTTGGCGATCAGCCGACCACAATCCGCATCCTCGGCCAGACCCGGATCGACGAAGGCGAACAGGGCCGTGACCGGGGCAACCACCGTCGCCAACAGACCCGCCAGACCGCCCTGAGACAGCACTTCGCCGGTGTCCACCCCGACGCTGGGCGCCGTCAGGGGGCCGCTGACCTTGATCGGCGCCCAGACCCGCAGCAGGCGCGGTTTCTTGGACTCGCCGTCGATCCGCAGATCCAGCGTCTCGGCGCCCAGGTTGATCGAACCCTTGCCCTGGGCCAGCACGACATCGGTGTCGATGACGAAGGTGCGGGCCGTCGCCGTACCGCCGCTGACGTTGAAGTCGGCGACCGCGCATCGGATCGTGCTGGTCGACTGATCCCCGCTCAGCAGTTTCAACAGGCCCGCGCTGGCGTTAATGCCCAGCAGTTCGGCGAAGGCGGCCCGCATCTGCCCATTCGGCACGACCAGACTGAGCGAACCTTTGGAGGCCGCAGCGAAATCATGGATCGACGCGCCCGGCCCCTCCAGCTTCGCCCGCCCCATCGCCCGGCCGGTGATCGGCGCCGATCCGCCGCGCGCCGGAATGATCGATTCCAGCGGATAGCCCGCCAGCCGGAAATCGACGGTGCTGTAGGGCGTGTCCTTGGTCGCGTCGATCCGCGCCACGCCGTTCAGCTCGCCCCGATTGAAGTTGAAACTGACCGGATCGAGGTTGAGCACCCCATTCTTCAGATCGGCGCCCAGATTGACCGTTCGCACATCAAGATTGTTCGCCTTCACCGCCGCCGCACGATAGGTCAGGCTTCCATCCATCGCCCGCAGCCGTTCGGTCTGCAGCGGCGCGTTCGGCAGCAGGCGCCCTCCCACGACCACAGGCGCCTCGGTGTTGGTTCCCGCCGCATTGGTGCGCGTCTTGGCGCCAAGGACGGCGGCCAGGTCGTCGATGTCGAGACGCTGGGACGCCAGTTGCGCGTCAACCCGCAGGCGCTGCGTCGCATTCACCTTCACAGTGCCCTGCAGATCAGACGCCCCGACCCGCCCGTTGAAATCCTTGAAAGTCCATACCCGCTCTTCGCGGTTCAGCGCCCCCGACAGGCGGTAGGGCGGCGTATTGGGCAGTGTGACCCCGGTCAGCAGATACAGGTCGGATAGATCCTGTCCTTGCAGGGTCAGGGCCGCATCGAACCGGCCCAGATCGAACGGACGCGTGATCGCGCCCTTGGCGTTCAGCGTCGAGCGCGCGCCGCTGACATCGGCCTCGAACGGATAGGGCCGATTGCGGCAGATATTGATGAACGGCCCGCCGCGCACCCGCAGCGTCAGCGGCGATCCATTGACCGCGCCGCGTCCGTCCAGAACAAATCCAGCGTCACCCCCCGTCGCCTCTCGCGCATTGACGGCCGCGTCCAGCGTCAGCCCGCGCCTGCGTTCCTCAAAGATCAGCCGCCCATCGGTGATGACCAGTTGCTGGATGACCGGCAGCTTCATCCCGTGGCCTGTGTCGGGCCGATTGGCGTTCAGGTCCCAGCTTTTGCGCCCATCCTGTGCGACGATCAGCACCGCCCTGGGGCGAATGAAGCTGAGCAGCGGCATCTCGATCTGGCCCGCCAGCAGTTTGCGCAGCCGCACAGAGGCGTGGATCGCCTCCACATCCGCCGTGTCCTGATCGCGCGCCCAGTCGGGTCCGCCGATCTTGAGCTGCCGCACCACCACCGACGGCGTCCAGCTGAACAGATGAACCTCCAGATCGCCCTGCAAGGCGATTTCGCGGTCATACCGGGCCGAGGCCCATCGCCCGATCGGCCCACGCAGCATGTTCCAGTCAAACAGGATCAGCGCCACGACCACAACGCCGACCAGCAGCAGCGTCATCGCCCCCCCCCACTTCTCGGCCGGTCCGGGTCGTCGAACAGCCGCATAGACCGGGTCATTGTCGCGCACCCATTGACGCCAGACGCCCAGGCGCGCGCCTGCAGGCGCCAGCGCCCTGTCGCGGACGCCCGACCAGATGTCATTCCATTTCCGCGATCCGGCCAAGCCCATGCCTCCGTAGAGGCAACCAACGCACCAGCCGCCGATTGGCGCCGACAAACGAAAGGGGCGCGGCCTTTCGACCGCGCCCCTGTCATTCTCGACCTGCCAATCTGAACCTGACGGTCCGGCCTATTTGGCCGGGGCCAGGTATTTGTTCAGCCAGCCGAACACCTCGTTGTGCCATTGCAGGCTGTTGGCCGGCTTCAGCACCCAGTGGTTCTCATTCGGGAAGACGATCAGACGGCTGTCGATGCCGCGACGCTGCAGGGCGGTGAAGGTCGACAGGCCCTGTGCAGTCGGGATGCGGAAGTCGCGGTCGCCCTGAACCACCAGCATCGGCGTCTTCCAGTTCTGGACGTGGTTGGCCGGGTTGAACTTCTGATAGCCCTCGGCGTGATCCCACGGCGTGCCGCCGTATTCCCACTCGGTGAACCACAGCTCCTCGGACGAATAACCCATGCCGAAGGTGTCGAAGACCCCGTCATGGTTGACCAGGCACTTAAAGCCATCGGGCCAGTTGCCCGCGATCCAGTTGATCATATAGCCGCCATACGAGGCGCCCAGGGCGCAGGCGTTCTGACCGTCCAGGAAGCTGTATTTGGCCTGAGCCGCCGCCCAGCCCTTCTGCAGGTCTTCCAGCGGGCGGTCGCCCCAGTGCTGGCTGATCGCGTCGGTGAAGGCCTGGCCGTAGCCGGTCGAACCGTGGAAATCGATCATCACCACCGCATAGCCCGCGCCCGCATAGGTCTCGGGGTTCCATCGGTACGACCAGCCGTCGCCGAACGAGCCCTGCGGCCCGCCGTGGATCAGGAAGGCGACCGGATATTTCTGACCTTCGACATAGCCGACCGGCTTGATGACATAGCCGTGGACCGTCTCATTGTTCCAGCCGGGGAAGCTGAACTGCTCATAGTCGCCGAACGCCTTCTGGGCGAAGGCGGGGTTGGCGTTGGTCAGGCGGCGCGGCATTTCGCGACCCCGGAAGGTCTTGAAATAGAGGTCGCCCGGCTCGCGCAGGGTGTCCTGAGCAAAGACAAAGCCCGACGGCGTTTGCTGGAAGGCCGAGACGTGGCCTGCGCCTGTCAGGGGAACCACCGTGCCGTTGCCGACATCGACCGAGAACAGCTTGGTCGAACCGACGTCGCCAGCGGTCGTGTACAGGGTGCGGCCGTCACGCGACCATTGCAGGGTGTCGGCCGAGCGATCCCAGTTGGCGGCGATCTGACGCTTCTGCCCCGTGCCGACGTCCATCAGCACGATCTGATAGCGGTCAGCCTCGAAACCCGGGCGCGCCATGGCGCGATAGGCCAGGGTTTTGCCGTCGGGCGAGAAGACCGGGCCGGTGTCCCAGGCCAGATTATCCTCTGTCAGGTTGGTGAACTGGCCGTCGCCGGTCAGACCGTTGGTGCGGAACAGGTCGAAGTTGGTGCTCCACGACTCGCTCTGGCCAGCAACGCGGGCCGAAAAGACGATGGAATCGCCCGCGGGCGTGAAGACGAACTCGCTCTCGTCGCCGAACGGCTTGGAGGGGGTGTCGCCGTCGAAGCCCTTGGTCACCCAGGCCGGGGTTCCGGTCGCCTTGCCGTCGCGGCCGATCGACTGGACGAACAGGTGGTTCTGGGTGTGGTCGTTCCAGGTGTCCCAGTGACGCACGAACATGCGGTCATAGACCTGGCCGGTGGTCTTCTGCTCGGCGACCTCCTTGCCGTGCGCGACCGAGGCGTTCAGGTCAGAGGCGTTGGGATAGACGGCCAGGGAGACCGCCACCTTGTCGCCCGTCGGGCTGACGCGATAGGCGTTCACATCGGTGGGCAGGTCGGTCACCTGAACCGCAGCCGCCGTCGGAGACGCCACGCGCCACACCTGGCTGGAGCCCGACTTGTCCGACAGGAAATACAGATTGCCGTCGCCGCCCCAGCGCGCGGTGTTGGCCTTCTGGTCCGAAATGGCCAGACGGCGCGGGGCCTGATCCGGCGTGTTCAGGTCCAGGATCCACAGACTGCCCGAACGGCTGTTGGCCGCCACATCCGTGGTCGTCACCGAATAGACGACATAGCGCCCGTCCGGCGACACCTGCGGATCACCCAGCCGGTTGGCCGAGATCATGTCCTGATAGGTGAAGGCGTTCGGCGCGGCGGGGGCCGCCGGAACCGGCGCAGGCGGAACCTGCGCCAGGGCGGGCGCGGCGGCCATCAGGGCGCCCGACAAGGCGATACTCGCACAGGCGGCGGACAACAGGGAGCGGTGACGCATGGGGGCCTTCCTCGCAAAACAGTTGCCGCGAGGCCTAGCACCGTCCCTGTCCGCGTCAATGGGTCGCTCAGGCGCCGGGCTGGGTGTAACGCCCGACCCAGTCCAGAATCTCCTGCTGCCAGTCGACCCAGGTGCGGGGTTTCAGCACCCAGTGGTTCTCGTCCGGCACATGGACGAAGCGGCTGGGAACACCCTGACGCTGCAGGGCCGAGAAGGTGGCCAGGCCCTGCTCCATCGGCACGCGGAAGTCCTTGGAGCCATGCAGCACCAGCATCGGCTTCTTCCAGTTCCCGACATAGGTTTCCGGGTTGAAGGCGTCATAGACGTCCTTGCGTTCCCAGCTTGGGCCGCCGAACTCGTGGATGAAGTTGCCGATGTCCATGGCGTTCATCAGCTGCGGCACGTCGAAGACGCCCGCGTGATTGACCAGACAGCGCCACGGCCCGTTCCACTTGCCCGCGATCATATTGACCATATAGCCGCCGTAAGAGGCGCCGGTGGCGCAGGCGCGGTCGCCGTCGATCCACGGATTATTGGCCAGGGCCGCCTCCCAACCCTTCTGCAGGTCTTCCAGAGGGCGGTCGCCCCAGTGGTCGTTGATGGCGTCGGTGAAGGCCTGACCATAGCCGGGCGAACCGTGGAAGTTGACCATCACCACCGCATAGCCCGCCGAGGTGTAGATTTGCGGGTTCCAACGATAGGACCAGTTCTCGGTCCAGGGCGACTTCGGCCCGCCGTGGATGATGTAGACCGCCGGATAGCGCCGCCCCTCGACCGCGCCGACCGGCTTGAACACCCAGCCCTGCACCTGCTCGCCGTTCCAGCCCGCGAAGCTGTAGGCCTCGGCGGCGGGCAGCTCCATGCGCGCGACCAGTTCGGCGTTGTGGTGGGTGATCTGGCGCGGCTCGCCCGCCGTGCGGATGAAGATCTGCGTTGGGGCGACATAGCTCTCATGCGCATAGGCCAGAACGCCCGCGACCTCTTCATAACCGCCGACCGTGCCCTTGCCCGTCAGGGCCGTGACCTGTCCGGTGCGCGCATCGACCGAGAAAATGCGCTGTTGGCCTTCATCCGCCGTCGACACCAGCAGAGAGCGGCCATCGGTGCGCCATTGCAGGCCGCTGGCCCCGCGGTCCCAATCCGTCAGCTTCTTCGCGCCCGAACCATCGGCATTGGCCAGCCAGACCGCCGCCTGATCCCCGCCCACATTCTCACGCGGGGCCGACAGCCAGGCCAGTTGGCGGCCATTGGGCGAGAAGACCGGATTGCCATCCGCCCCCTTGTTCGCCTCGGTCAGATTGACCGGCGCCCCGCCATCAAGCGCCACGCGGAACACGTCGCTGTTGTTGGTGAAGGGCTCGCCCGCGCCTTGCGTCTGGGTTCCATAGACCAGCACCTTGCCGTCCGGCGAAATGTCGAAACTGGCGTCGCTCGCCGACACATCCGCGTCCAGCCCCGCCATCAGATCACGCGGCTCTCCGCCACCCAGACCCGAGCCGTTCAGCGGCTGGTGGAACAGATGGGTGCGGCGCGTATCGACCCAGTGGTCGAAATCGCGCAACGGCAGGCGGTCATAGGATTGCAGCGTCGACTTGGCCCGCTCATCCAGCCGCGTCTTGGTGCAGGCCAGGGTGTCGCAATCGGTGAAGACCGAAACCGCCAGGATCAGCGACCGGCCATCCGGCGCGATGCGGAAACCCGACACATCGAACGGCAGGGTCGTCACCTGGGCCGCCGCCGCGCCGTTGCGGTCGGTGCGCCAGACCTGGTTCGACCCGCCCCGCGCCGACAGGAAATAGATGGACCCGCCGTCCGGCGCCCAGCGCGCACCCGATGCGCCGCCTTCGGAAATCGCCAGCTTCTTCGGCTCGCCGCCCGCCACATCGGCCAGCCACAAGCTGTTCACGCCCTTGTTGGCGTCCCAGTCGGTCGTGCGGACGGAATAGACGACCTGACGGCCATCGGGCGAGACGCGCGGATCGCTGACCCGCTCCATCATCGCCATGTCACGCAGGGACAGGCCGCGTGATGGAGCCTCGGCAGGCGCCGCTGCGGCAGCCACCGGCTGCGCCGTCTGGGCGAAGGCGGGCGCGGCGGCCAGCATCAAGGCTCCGAAAGCCGTGGCGGCCATCCAGCGTGAACGGATCATCTATCTCTGCTCCCCAATCTTCAGATCGCCTTGTTAGGGGGCCGATCCGTCCACGCCAAGCCGTCATGCCGTCGCGCATCCGGCTTGCCCGTTTCCCGCGAACCGGCGACAAGCGGTCTTTCATGAACACCGCTTCGCCCCCCGCCAGACGCCAGCCGCACATCGTCGATGTGCTGATCGCCGAGCGTGCGCCGCGCCTGACCGCCTCGCCCTTCTGGCCGGTGGTGCGACCGGCGCTTTACGGCGTGCTAGGCTATGGGGCGGCGGTGCGGATGGCAGACGCCATCCGGGACCTGTCGGGAGTGCAGACATTCGACTATGTGTCCGACCTGCTGAAGCTGAAGGTCGCGACCACCAATCTGGACCGCCTGCCCGCCACCGGCCGCTGCGTCGTGGTTTGCAACCACCCGACCGGCATCGCTGACGGGGTCGCTGTCTATGATGCAATCAAACAGCGGCGCAGCGACGCTATCTTCTTCGCCAACGCCGACGCCATCCGCGTCTCGCCGCGTCTGGACGAGACCATCATCCCCGTCGAATGGGTCCACGAGAAACGCACTCGCGAAAAGACCCGCTCAACCCTGAATGCGGCGAAAGAAGCGTTCGAGGCCGAACGCTGCGTAGTCATGTTCCCCGCCGGGCGTCTGGCGCGCGAAGCGAACGGCGTCCTGACCGATCCCGAATGGGCGCCGACCGCCGCCTCGATGGCGCGGAAATACGACGCGCCCATCGTCCCGATGCACGTCACAGGGCCTTACAGCCGTTTGTTCCACACCTTCGACCGCTTCTCTCAGGAACTGCGCGACGTGACCCTGTTCCACGAACTGTTGAACAAGGAAGGCAAGGATTTCGGCGTCGATGTCGGCCTGCCCATTCCCGCCGACCGACTGGACGTGGACGCCGCGAAGGCGACCGAGGCGCTGAAACATTTTACGGAACGGACTTTGGCCGCCGATCATGACGCGGTGTTTGCATGAAGATTGAACTGCCCGACGCCGAGGCCACCACCCGTCTTGGCCAGATCATCGCCCCCCTGCTGGCCCCCGGCGACAGCGTCCTGCTGTACGGGCCGCTGGGCATGGGCAAGTCGACGCTGGCGCGCGGCCTGATCCGGGCCCTGACCACGCCGGACGAGGATGTGCCCTCGCCCACCTTCACCCTGATCCAGTTCTATGAAAGCGACCCGCCCGTCGCCCATTTCGACCTGTATCGCCTGACACGTCCCGAAGAGGCCTTCGAGATCGGTCTGGACGAGGCGTTGGACGAGGGCTGCGCCGTCATCGAATGGCCTGAACGTCTGGGTGATGAACCTGCACGGTTCCTCGGCCCCGACCGCCTGACCCTCATTATCGCAGAAGACGGCGAAGGCCGCCTTGCGACCGTTTCCGGCGCAGGCCGGTGGGAAGCCCTGATCGACCATGTCCGCCTCTGACCGCGAAACCCTCCGCATCGATTTCCTGAAGGCCGCCGGTCTGTCCGACGCCGTGCGCCAGCCTCTGGCCGGAGACGCCTCCACGCGCCGGTACGAACGCCTGACCACAGCCGACGGCAGCTCGCTGATGCTGATGGATCAGGCCCCCGCCGCCGAAAGCCTGCCGTGCGACCCGTCATGGACGCCGGATCAGCGCCGCGCTTCAGGTTGGAACGCCGTCGCCCGCCTATCCGCCGGTCGGATCGAGGCCTTCGCCGCCGTCGCCGCCCACCTGAAATCGCTGGGCCTGTCCGCGCCCGAAATCCCGGCCTTGGACGCGCCGAACGGTTTGGCCGTTCTGGAGGATTTCGGCGACGACCTGTTCGCTCGTGTGATCGCGGACGGCGCTGACGAGACGCCGCTTTATCTGGCCGCCATCGAGGCTCTGGCGACCTTGCACGACGCCGGAACCCCGCCCGAGGCCCTGCAGGGTCCCGCAGGCGACTGGCCGCTGCTGACCTATGACGAGACGGCGTTGCAGGGCGGGGCCGATCTGTTCGTCGAATGGTTGCCGAAGCTGGATGATCGGGTGTCATTCGATGACGCCGCCATCGCCGACTGGCGCACCGCCTGGGCGCCCATCGTGGCGTCGGGTGCAGCAGGCGCCTCGGTCATGGCGCACCGCGACTATCACGCCGAGAACCTGATCTGGCTGCCCCAGCGTGACGGCGCTGCCCGCGTCGGCATGATCGACTTTCAGGACGCGGTGCGCGCCCACCCGTCGTGGGATTTGCATTCCCTGTTGCAGGACGCCCGCCGCGATGTGTCGCCCACGCTGGAGGCCGAGGCGCTGGACCGCTATTTCGCCCTGCGCCCCGGCGTTGACCGCGCCGCCTTCATGGCGGATTACGCCGGTCTGGCAGCGCTGAACGAAGCGCGCATCATCGGCATCTTCGCCCGCCTGATCGCCCGCGATGGCAAGCCCCGGTATCGCCAGTTCCTGCCGCGCATGTGGCGCCATCTGAACGCCAATCTGGAACAGCCCGCACTGGCGCCTGTCGCCCGCTGGTTCGACCGCCATGTCCCACCGGAGACGCGCGGATGAGCGCGGCGACCAACAAGAATGCAGGTTCGCGCATGACCGCCCCCACAAAGGCAATGGTGCTGGCCGCCGGGCTGGGCACACGGATGCGCCCGCTGACCAACGACCGACCCAAGGCGCTGGTCGATGTGCAGGGCCGCGCCCTGATCGATCATGTGCTCGACCGGCTGGCCGATGCGGGCGTCGAAAAGGCGGTCGTCAACGTCCACTGGTTCGCCGACCGGCTGGAGCAGCATCTGGCCGCGCGCGGTCGCGCACCTGAAATCGTGATCTCCGACGAGCGCGCCGAACTACTGGAGACCGGCGGCGGACTGAAGAAGGCCCATCCCCTGCTGGGTGATGAGCCCGTCTTCGTGGCCAATATCGACAGCGTCTGGATCGACCGGGGGGATGCTCTGGCCGATCTGGTCCGTCTGTGGAACCCCGACACGATGGACGCCGCCCTGTTGCTGGCCCGGCGCGAAGGCTCCATCGGGTTCGAAGGCGACGGTGATTTCTTCCTGGGCGACGACGGCAAACTGACCTTCCGGGGCGAGGCCCCGTCCGCGCCCTTCGCCTATATGGGCGTCCACATCACCCGGCCCGGATACGCCGACAACGGCCCGAACGGCCCCTTCTCGCTCAGCCCCCTGTGGCGCAAATCCGCTACTGAGGGCCGCCTGTTCGGCTGTGTGCTGGACGGCGACTGGATGCACGTCGGCGATCCGCAGGCGCGCGATGAGGCCGAGGCCAAGCTGGCGGGAGCGGCGTGAAGACGTCTCTATTTTCCTCGTCATCCTCGGGCTTGTCCCGAGGATCCATACGCCCGATTTCAAAGGGTGCGCACCGGTCTCGCTGGAGTTTATGGATCCTAGGCACAAGGCCTAGGATGACGGATTATGAGGGAGGGGCGTGACAGTGGACGCCACATCCCAATTCAACCCCTTCGCGGCGGCGGGCCCGCGCTGGCACGCCATTCCCGCGCACCGGCCCTTCCTCGAAGATCTGGCGGCGGGGGTTCTGGCGTGGCTGGGCGAACTGCCGCCCGAAACCCTGTCGGACGCCACCATACTGCTGCCCAATCGACGGGCGGCGCGAGCCTTCACGGGGGCCTTGTCGAAGCTGGCGGACGGGCGGCCCGTCCTGCTGCCGCAGGTGCGGCCTCTGGGCGATCTGGAGGAGGACGAGCCGCCCTTCACGCCCGGCGCTCTGGGTCTGGACCTGCCGCCCGCCATCGCCCCCCTGACGCGGCGGTTCGAAATGGCGCGGCTGATCGTGGAGCAGTTCGACAATGACCTGACGCCGATGCGGGCGCTGGATCTGGCCGATGCGCTGGGCGGCTTCCTCGATTCCTGCCAACTGGAAGAGGTCCAGAACCCCGAGCGGGTCGCCAGACTGGTCGACGGCGAAATGGCCGAACACTGGGAACGGTCCGCCGAGTTCCTGAGCCTGGGCGTCGTCGCCTGGCCCAAGCGTCTGGCCGAACTGGGGCTGGTTGATCCCGCGTGGCGGCGCGCAACCCTGCTGCGCCGACTGGCCGACCTGTGGGATCGCGAGCCGCCGACCCAGCCCGTCATCGCCGCCGGATCGACCGGCACCGTGCCCGCCGCCGCCGATGTTCTGGGCGCCGTCGCCCGCGCGCCTTTGGGCTGCGTGGTCCTGCCGGGTCTTGATCTCGATCTGGACGACCGCGTCTGGAACCAGATCGATGAAGAAAACGAACAACACCCCCAGCGCGCCCTGAAACGCCTGCTGGAGCGCCACGACATCGACCGCCGCGCCGTGCGTCCGTGGTTCCAGCCGCCGGTCGCGCCCCAGACGGAGCAGCGCGGTCTGGCCCGCCAGCGTCTGCTGAACGAAGCCCTGCGCCCCGCCGATGCGACCGGAGACTGGCGCGAGGCCATCCGCGACATCCGCGCCCGCGCCGTCGAGGCTGGCCGCGCCGCCGACCCCATCGCCGAGGGTCTGGAGGGGTTGTCCGTCCTGAACCTGCGTCATGACGAGGAAACCGCCGCCGCCATCGCCCTGATGATGCGCGAGACGCTGGAGACATCCGGCAAGACCTGCGCCCTGGTCACGCCCGATCAGGGGCTGGGCCGCCGCGTCGCCGCGCGTCTGGAACGCTGGGGCATCGTACCGGACGCCTCCGCCGGTCAGCCGCTGAACCGGATGCCTGCGGGCGTGCTGGTCGAGCTGTGCGCCCGCTGGATCGCCGCCCCGACCGATCCGCAAGTGCTGTTGGGCCTGCTGAAACACCCACTCGTCCAGTTGGACCTTGGCGAGATCGACGGCGCCCGCGCCATTGTCGTCTTCGAGGACATGGCTCTGCGCGGCCCGCGCCACGCCAGTTTCGAGCGGCTGAACCGGAAGCTAGACCGCGCCCTTGATCCCGACCGCGACGGCGCCCCGCCGTCAGAGGGCCGTGTGAAACGCCATGCTCAGGCCCGCGCCCTGTCGGATTATCTGCAGCATCTGGTCACGACAGCCCGCGCCGCCTTCGCCCCCACCGCCCCACTGGACGCCGCCGCCCGCGCCCTGACGGTGCTGATCGAGGCGCTGGCGGGTCAGAACGCCTGGGCCGGAGCGGATGGCGAATGCGCCGCTGGCCTGCTGTCCAACCTGATCACCGGCGGGGCGTCGCTGGGCGCTGTCGCGACCGAGGACATGGTCGAACTGGTCAAGGGTCTGCTGGCCGACGCCGTGGTCCGCACGGGCGGGGCGACCCATCCGTCGCTGCGGATTCTGGGGGCTATCGAGGCCCGTCTGGTGCGCGCCGACCGCATGATCCTGGCCGGGTTGGAGGAAGGCGTCTGGCCGCAGGGCGCGCCGATCGATCCCTTCCTGTCGCGACCCATGCGAAAGGCGCTGGGCCTGCCCCCGCCCGAACGCCGCATCGGCCAGAGCGCACAGGACTTTGTTCAGGCCGCCTGCGCCGACGAAGCCATCCTGATCCACACCGAAAGGCGCGGCGGCCAACCCGCCGTCCGCTCCCGCTGGCTGTGGCGCCTCGACATGCTGACGCGCGGGGCCAATACGGATGAGACGCCGGTCGCCGTCGCCGCCCCCGTCCATGTCGCCGACTGGACCCGCGCGCTGGATGCGCCTTTGCGCGACACGCCCGACTATGCGCGTCGCCCCGCCCCAACCCCGCCGGTGGACCGTCGCCCGCGCGTGCTGCCCGTCACGGGCGTCGAGCGCTGGGTGCGCGACCCCTACGCCGTCTATGCCCAGCGGATACTGGGGCTGAGGGTGCTGGACCGGCCCGGCGCCTCGGCCGAGGCCATGGCCCGCGGCAACGCCATCCACGACGCCATCGAACAGATGGTCCGCATCTGGCCCCACGCCCTGCCCGACAACTGCGCCGACCAGATCGCCGACCTGATCGTCAACGCCATGACCGACGCCGGGTTCGAGGACGCCGCCCTGGCCCGCGAACGCCCGCTGGCCCGCAACGCCGCACAGTGGCTGGAGAAGTTCGAGCGCGAACGCCGTGCGCGCGGCACGACCCTGCTGATCGAACAGTCGGGAGAGATTACCTTCGATGCTCCCGCTGGCCCGTTCACTATCACCGCCCGCGCCGACCGGATCGAGTTGGATGCGACGGGCGCGGCGATCATCGACTTCAAGACAGGACGTCCACCTAAGCACAAAGAAGTCAAAGCGGGGTTTGCGCCTCAGTTAACGCTGACGGCGGCGATTCTGGCGCAAGGTGGGTTTTCGGTCTCACCGGTAGAGGCGACTGAACTTCTGTATGTTCAGATCACAGGGCGCCGCGAGCCAGGAACAATCTTCAATGTTTCTCCTGCAAACAAAACCAACCCAATGACCGCCGCCCAAATGGCGGACCGCGAAATGGACAGGTTGAAACTGGGCGTTGCCGCTTTCGATGATCCGGCCACTCCTTACAGGTCATGGGTCGCGCCGCAGTTCATGGGCAATTTCGGCGGCAACTACGACCATCTGGCGCGTGTCTGGGAATGGCACGTCGTCGGCGGCGAGGACGAGGCGCCCGAATGACTGAGTTGCCCCCCCCCAACCCTGTTGATATGGCCCGCGCCCATCAGGCGACCGCCGCCGACCCCGCCCTGTCGGTCTTCGTCACCGCCAACGCCGGGTCGGGCAAGACCACCACCCTGGTCAGCCGCGTGGCGCGTCTGTTGCTGAAGCGGGTGCGGCCCGGCGAAATCCTGTGCGTCACCTACACCAAGGCCGCCGCCGCCGAGATGCAGGCGCGGCTGTTCGAACGGCTGGGCGAATGGGCGGTCGCCGACGACCGGGCGCTGGCGGCTGATCTGGCGCGGCTGGACGGGCGCGACCCCGCCAGCCTGACCGACGCCGAACTGTCCGAGGCCCGCGTCCTGTTCGCCCGCGCTCTGGAGACGCCGGGCGGGCTGAAGATCCAGACCATCCACGCCTTCTGCGAGAAGCTGCTGCGCCGGTTCCCGCTGGAGGCCGGGGTGGCGCCCGGCTTCGAGGTGCTGGAGGATCAGGCGGCGCTGGCGCTGTCCCACGCCGCACGCGAGGATCTGGCCCGCTACGCCCTGAACGACGGCGATGGTCCGGTCGGCCGCGCATACGCCCATTTCGCCGTCGAACTGGCCTGGGACGCCTTCCATTCCCTGCTGGACGCCATTGAGGCCAAGCGTGAGCCGCTGCTGGACTATCTGGCGCGGATCGAGGCCGGAACCGCGCCCGGCCCGCACGAACTGGTCGGCGTCACCCGCGACGAGACGCCCGCCGAGATCGAGGCCGGGTTCATGGACTGGCTGAACCCCGCCGACTGGCTGGCCGCCGCCGAGGGTTTCGCCACCGGCAGCGCCAACGACAAGAAACTGGCCGGCCAGATGCGCGATGCGGTTCCGCCCGCCACGACCCTGACCGCCATGACGCCCATCTTCATCGATTCCAAGGGCGTGGCGCGCGACAAGTTCGGCACGTCCAAGGCCCCGCCCGGCGCGGCCTCCTATCTGGCGGATGTGTCGCTGAAATACGTCTCGACCCTGGACCGGGTGCGCGCCGCCCGCGTGGCGGACGAGACGGAAAAGGTGCTGACGCTGGCCCGCGTCCATGCCGCCCTTTATGAGGCCGCGAAACGGACAAACGGCGCGCTGGACTTCACCGATCTGGTCGGACGCACGGTCGAACTGCTGACCAAGCGGGCCACCGCCGCCTGGGTTCTGTACAAGCTGGACGGCGGGATCGAGCACGTCCTGATCGACGAGGCGCAGGACACCGCGCCCGACCAGTGGGACATTGTCCGCGCACTGACGGAACCCTTCTTCGCCGGTTCGGGCGCCGAGCGTAAGGACGCCGCCATCCCCCGCACAGTCTTCGCCGTGGGGGACGAGAAACAGTCGATCTACTCCTTCCAGGGCGCGAAACCGGAGCGGCTGCGTCAGGAGGCCCGGACCTATGACGCCCTGGTGCGCGAGGCGGGCGCCGACTTCCGCGAGGTGCCGCTGGACACCTCCTTCCGCTCGACGGAGGAGGTGCTGCATTTCGTCGATGTCGCCTTCGACAGCCCCGGCCGCACCCGCGCTCTGGTCGGAGAGGCAGGCGAAATCGCCATCCACCGCCCGGCCCGTCTGGAGCAGTATGGCGCGGTCGAACTCTGGCCCCTGTTCGAAGACCCCGCCGCGCCGGAGCGCGAGGCCTGGAACGCCCCCGTCGACAAGGAAGACAGCCGCAGCGCCCGCAAGCAGTTGGCCCAGTCGCTGGCCCGCCACATCCGCGAACAGGTCGAGGCGGGCGCCGCCATTTATGACCCGAAACGGCGCGGCGCCCTGCGGCCCGTGCGCTACGGCGACTTCCTGGTGCTGGTGCGCCGCCGCGATGCGACCTTTGAGGAGATCATCCGCGCCCTGAAGACCGAGGGCGTGCCCGTCGCAGGCGCCGACCGGCTGAAGCTGTCGAACCATATCGTCTTCGATGATCTGATCGCCCTGGCCCGGTTTGCCCTGTTCCCTGACGACGACCTGTCGCTGGCGGAAATCCTGCGCAGCCCCTTCTGCGATGTCGCTGATTTCGGCCCCGCCGACGCCCTTTATCCGCTGGCGGACAAGGTGGGCCGCGAGGGACGCAGCCTGTGGCGCGAACTGCAGCGCCGCGCCCATGAGCACCCGGCATGGACCGCCGCTCGCGATCTGATGGCGGCGCTGATCGCCGCGCGCGACCGCGATCCCTTCGCCTTCTTCTCCGCCGCCCTGAACCGGATCGGGCCGGATGGCCGTTCAGGCCGCGCGCGCATTCTGGATCGTCTGGGCCGCGAGGCGGAAGAAGCCATCGACGAAACCCTGGCCCAGGTTCTGGCGGCCGAGGAACGCGGCGGGCGCGATCTGGAGACCTGTCTGGCCCTGCTGGAACAGGCCGATGTCGAGGTGAAGCGCGAGATGGAGGGGGCGCGCGACGAGGTCCGCGTCATGACCGTGCACGGCTCCAAGGGGCTGGAGGCGCCCATCGTCATCCTGCCCGACACCACCGGCAAGGCGAAGCCGCAGGGGCCGACCCTGATGCCCGCGACACTGGCCGATGGCGCCGAGGCCTGGCTGATGTGTCCGTCCAGTTCCAAGTCCGACTGCGCCGTATCCGCCGAGGTGCGTCAGGCGCGCGTGGACCGCACCGACGCCGAATCCCTGCGCCTGCTCTATGTGGCCCTGACCCGCGCCCGTGACCGCCTGATCGTCATGGGCCGCAAGATGAGCCGCCCCAAGGAGACGGGCTATGAGGAAGGCAGCTGGTGGGATGTCATCGCCGGAACCTTCGAACGACTGGCGCAGGACCGGCCTGACGCCGTGCAGTTGCTGGACGGAGGGCGGCTGAGGTTCGGAGCCGACCCCGAAACCACGCCCCGCATCGCGCAGGCTGCAACCAGCGCCGCCGCCATCCCGGACTGGGCCACCACCCGACCGCCCGCAGACGCCGCCGCCCGCTTCGCCTCGCCGTCGCGGATGGAGGGTTCGATCCGCATCCCCGCCCCCTCGCCTCTGGCCAAGAGCAGTTCGGGCGGCGCGGATCTGGGCCGGTTCAGGCGCGGCGACCTGATCCACCGGCTGCTGGAACGCCTGCCCGACATCGTCCCCGCCGACCGCGCCGACGCCGCCGTGCGCCTGTTATCGCGTGAGACCGATCTGGACGCGGTTCAGCGCGCCGAGATGATCGCCGCCGCCTTCTCGGTGCTGGACGACGCCCGGTTCGCCCCCGTCTTCGGCCCCGGCTCCCGCGCCGAGGTGGCCCTGACCGGCCCATTGACTGATTCAGGGCCCGGCCTGCCCTCCGGCGTGTCGATCAACGGCCGCATCGACCGGTTGGTGGTGACGCCCGAACGGGTTCTGGTCGTGGACTACAAGACCAACCGCCCCGCCCCCGACGTCATTGACGCCGTCGATCCCGCCTATGTGCTGCAGGCGGCGGTCTATGTCGCGGTGTTGAAACGCCTCTATCCCGACCGCCCGGTCGAGGCCGCACTGGTCTGGACCGACGGCCCCAAGCTGATGCCGATCCCGCAGACGATGCTGGAGGCGGCGCTGAAGGGCGGTTGAATTGCCCGCGATTCGCTCCCACATCTGTGGCCGAACCCGGACGCTTCCGGACAACCTCTATTCGCGCTCAAGCAGCCAGGCCCCTCAGGCCGAGCGACAGCGCCCCAAGGAGCCCTTCATGGCGACTGTAAAAGTCACCGACGAAAGCTTTGACGCCGACGTCCTGAAAGCCTCGACCCCCGTGCTGGTCGATTTCTGGGCCGAGTGGTGCGGCCCCTGCAAGCAGATCGGTCCCGCGCTGGAGCAGATCGCCGACGAACTGGGCGGTCAGGTCACCGTGGCCAAGATCAACATCGACGACAGCCCCATGACCCCGTCCAAGCTGGGCGTGAAGGGCATTCCGACCCTGATGCTGTTCAAGGACGGCCAAATGACCTCGATGAAGGTCGGCGCCATGCCCAAGGGCAAGATCGTCGAATGGCTGGCCGAGGCAGGCGTCAAGGCCGACGCCTGATCCTTCGCCCCGTTGAAGATCAAACGCCCGCCGGTTCTGACCGGCGGGCGTTTTCTTTGGCTCCAGATCGGATTGCCCGTCAAAGGAGATTGAGCGAATGTCAAAGAATGAAACTAACGGCCCCGCTGATCGCATCCGCCGCCCTGCTGTTGCACGCCCCTGTTCCAGCCTGCGCGCAGCCGCCTGAAAGGATCCAGACTGAATACGGTTTCAAGGTCCGCTTCCCCTCTCAGGCGACCCTGTGCGAGGCACTCTCAGGGGAGCATAAGGTCGGCTGGTTCATGCCGCTGCAGGGCGACTGCAATGTATCGAAGCGGCGCATTATCGTGCTCGCCAACTATAATGCGGCCTTCCAGACCTCGCCCCAGGCGATCACCTATTGCGCGGGTGCGACAGCCCAACGTGACGCCGTCGATCTGTCACTTAACGGCCATGCCTCCGCGACCTGCCTGGAACATCGTCCGAACGGCTCAATCTTGGTGACGGTCGCCGCCCAAGCCTGGCCTCAACCTACGTCATCGGGTGATGCAGGGGAAGATGTGGCGCCGTGGATCAACTATTACGCCTATCTTGAGACTACGCCGTCCAGACTGGATGAAGACATGCATGCCTTCCGCCGCGTAGTTGAAACCGTGCAGATCGTCCCGCCTGCATCCTAGCCATTGGCTGCGCCGTCGCTCTGGCCGTGCTAGGATCGCTTCATGAACGACGACGAAAACACCACCTCCCCTGCCGCAATCGACGACATTCCGGGCGAAACCCCGGTCCAGAAGGCCCTGCGCCTGAAGAACGCCAAGATGGACGCCCGTCCCAAGGCCCCGCGCGGCGGTCGTTTCCAGCGCGAACAGAACGCCCGGATCGCAGCGGGCAAGTCCCGTCCGTGGATGAGCAAATAGGTTAGGCTGGACCTCAGCCTAGGTTCAATCGACATTCAGTCGGTCGAAATCTCAGATCGTCATTCCGGGGCTGAGCAAAGCGAAGAACCCGGAACCCAGGGCTGCGTCGCCGTTGTTTGACGTATTCTGCGCCGGATTGCGAGCCTTCTGGGTTGGCTGCTACGCGCCGCCCTTCGGGTCCGGGTTCGTCCTACGGACGCCCCGGAATGACGGTTTGGGGTTGAATGTCGATTAGC
>RCMZ01000370.1_pt1 | contig 25567 bp, 21 predicted proteins | sample 2041141 | NCBI WGS metagenome assembly RCMZ01 (sample SAMN09708263, study PRJNA481090) | Wastewater metagenome, whole genome shotgun sequencing project. | biome: sewage; isolation source: Davis station wastewater (DW) | place: Antarctica: Davis Station | collected 2010-03-01
ACCACATCAACCAGGTCGATTTCAGCCAGCGCCCCTTCACGCTGACCGGCGACAGTGGCACCTACACCTGCGACGCACTGATTCTTGCCACAGGCGCTTCGGCCAAATACCTGGGCCTGCCCTCTGAAGAAGCGTTCATGGGCAAAGGCGTGTCCGGCTGTGCCACCTGTGACGGCTTTTTCTATCGCGAGCAGGACGTGTGCGTGGTTGGCGGCGGCAACACCGCCGTGGAAGAAGCGCTTTATCTGTCCAACATCGCCCGCAAGGTCACCCTGGTGCACCGGCGCGACAAGTTCAAGGCAGAGCCCATCCTGATCGACAAACTCCACGAAAAAGTGGCCGCAGGCAAGATTGAACTCAAGCTGTTCCACACCCTGGACGAAGTGCTGGGCGACAACACCGGTGTAACCGGCATCCGAATCAAAAGCACGCTGGACGGCGGCACGCAGGACATCTTGTTGCAGGGGTGCTTCATCGCCATCGGCCACGCCCCCAACACCGAAATCTTCCAGGGCCAACTGACCATGGAAAACGGCTACATCGTCACACAAGGCGGCCTCAAGGGTTTCGCCACCCAAACCAGCGTCCCCGGCATCTTTGCGGCGGGCGACGTACAGGACCATGTGTATCGCCAAGCCATCACCAGCGCGGGCACGGGCTGTATGGCGGCACTCGATGCGCAGCGTTTTCTTGAACAAGAGGCTTGACAGGCTTGCCGCACCAAACGGGCTCAGGCTATAATCTGCGGCTTTGCTGAATTCCGCCACGTTTTATCGTGCACGTGTCATTCCAGCAAATCGGGTTACCGCCACCCTTTCTGGCGAGGTGAGGCCGCCAGCGATCCTGTGGAAAACCATCCAGGGGAATCCGCAAACGGCCGTTAAAAAGTATCGGAGTGTCCACATGGCACGCGTCTGCGACGTAACGGGCAAGAAGCCCATGGTCGGGAACAACGTTTCCCACGCCAACAACAAAACCAAGCGCCGGTTCCTGCCGAACCTGCAATACCGCCGTTTCTGGGTCGAGACTGAAAACCGTTGGGTGCGTCTGCGCATCTCCAACGCCGGTCTGCGTCTGATCGACAAGAACGGTATTGATTCTGTGCTCGCAGACCTGCGTGCACGTGGCCAGGCTTAAGGAGAAACACCATGGCAAGCAAAGGCGGACGCGACAAGATCAAGCTGGAATCCACTGCGGGTACCGGTCACTTCTACACAACGACCAAGAACAAGAAGACCATGCCCGAGAAAATGCTGATCATGAAATTTGATCCAAAAGCTCGCAAGCATGTGGAATACAAGGAAATGAAGCTGAAGTAATCCAGCGCTCGTTTCCCCAAGAAAAAGCCGCCCGGCAGTCTGCCCGGCGGCTTTTTCTTTGGCTCTCAGAATCTGCTCAACACATTCAGAACAGGTTCGGAGGTCATGCGGCCCGCTGCACCGCCGCCGCCTGGGCATGCAGCAGGCGCCCGAGTTCGCCGTAGGCCCACTCCACCTCGGGCGAGAACGGCAGGCCGCAGCTCAAGCGCAGAAAGCCGTCGTACCGCCCAGAATTGGAGAAGATGGGCCCCGGCGCTACGCGGATGCCCAGGGCCAGCGCCTGCTCGAACAACAGGGTGGAAGAGAGACCCGCCGGCAGCTCGATCCACAGGCTGAGCCCGCCGGGGGGCACCGAAAGGCGCGTCCCCTGCGGAAAATACCGCGCCACCGCTTGCACGCTGCGCTCACGCTGCACACGCAGGTCGCTGCGAAATCGGCGCAGGTGCCGCTCGTGCGCAGGCATCCCCACGGTACGCGCAGCCAGCAACTGGGCCCAGACCTGCATGTTGCGCGTGCGTGCAAACTTGAGGATCTGGATGCGGTGGTGCCATCGGCCGCCGTTCATCCACCCCTGGCGCAGCCCGGGCGCGAGCGTCTTGTTAAACGACACACAGTAGATCACCTGACCCGTCCCGTCCCAAGCCTTGAGCGGGCGCGGCATGCGGGGTGCGTCGACCAGCTCGCGGTAGATGTCGTCCTCGATCAGCGCCAGATCATGGCGTCGGCAGAAAGCCACCAGCCGCTCTTTGTGGCTGTCGGGCATGAGTGCCCCATTGGGCATCTGCAGATGCGGGACAACCACCACGGCTTTCAGGCGCGGCTCGCTCTGCACGGCCAGCTCGAGCGCATCGAGCGAGATGCCAGTGCGCGAGCTGCTGGGGATCTCCAGCGCACGCAGGTTCTGCGTCTCCACCGCCTGCAGCACGCCATAGAAGGTGGGCGACTCCACGGCCACCACGTCACCGTGCTCGGTCACGGCGGCCAGCGCGAGGTTGACCGCCTCCGAATTGCCCAGCGTGGCCATCACCTCCTGGGGCGTCACGTTCACCCCCGCATCCATCGCCTGCCGGGCCATGGCGGCCTGGAACAAGGGGTGCGTTCCCGGGCGGGAATGCCCCTGCACCAGCACATCGGGAAACTCGCGCAGCAGGGCAGCACCCACCCGGTTCAGCGTAAGGTGATCGAACAGCTCGGGAGCGGGCATGGCAGCTCCCAGGTCCACCCGCACATGGGCTCGGCGGCCCTGCTCCAGCCACAGCGAGATGCGCTCGTTGATTCCCGCGAACTGGGCCCCGTCAATCTGCTCCACGGGGCGGCTCGGATCGGGCTCGCTGCTGTGGTCCAGCAGGTGCACCTGCGGGTCCTGCACGAAATAGCCGATGCGCGGACGCGCCTGCACGCCTCCCTGCTCCTCCAGCGTGCGCAGCGCCTGCAGTGCGGTGGACAGGCTCACGCCATGGCGCTGCATGAGCTCGCGCACCGAAGGCATGCGCGCACCAGGCAGCAGCACGCCCTGGGCGATGGCCTGCTGGTAATGGTCTGCCAGTTGGCGATACAGAGGGAGGGTGTCTTCTGAAGAAACGAGCATGGCTGGCCGATGATGCGCCCAAACCACCGACCGCAACAGATACAGCTTTCTCAATAAACCACCGAAACAGAGCAAAAAATACCCCTCTGATATGCACCTGAACGCAGCGGCTGTGCCTGTTGCGAATCAGCCCACAGTTTTACGCTGATGGCATGAAACAGCAGCACCTCATCCCCTCCCTCGCGGCGCTTGGCAACCAGCTGGCACCGCTCTCGTCACCCGCACCAACACGGCTTGAGCAAGTGCCTGCCACGCACCGCCTGCACCTGCCAGCGGGTCAAGGCCAGCTCATCTGGTTCGATGCCGGCTGTGAACTGCGCTGCCTCGAAGGCACCGCCGTGTTTCACCGGACCCTGGTCACAGAGACGTCTGTGATGCGCCTGCCAACCCATACGGCATGGCGCAGCCCGCAGGGCCAGTGGTTGGGCATAGAGGCCGAAGCAAGGGGTGCGGTGCTCCAGATGACACCAGCCGCCCGCCCCGAACCGGCACGATCGCACGCGCCCCACACCAGTGGTGCCCATAAAAAAAGCCGCCCAGGGAACACGGCCCTGCTGCGGCTTGGAGACGCCTTGAGAAAGCGGTTCTTCAGGCCCGCGCAGCCCGCAGGCTGATCGAAAAATCGCGCAACGCAGCAATACCGCTCTCTTCCGCGCGGCGGCACCAGGCTTGCAGATCGACCGTGAGCTGCTCGCGAGACCGCGTGGTATTGAGCCACATCTGGCGCAGTTCTTCGCGCATGGTCACCATCTTGTCCAGGGCCGGGTGGGCGGCACGCACCTCTGCCAACTGGGGCAGGGCTCCGGCGGGCACCTTCTCCGCGTCGCGATGAAGCCAGCGCTTGGCCGCCTTGAGCACCGACGCATCGGCCTGGCGGGCCTGCAAAGCGGCAATCTCGTCCCGGCACGCCTGGCGCACACCGAGGGCATAGCCGGCCATGACCTCGTAGCGGTTGGCGATCAGCGCCTCCAGCGTCTTCTCATCGGCCACGGGCTTGATGTCGCCACGCTGCAGCTTGGGCGGCACCTTCTTCACCGTGGCCAAGCCGACGGCCTTCATCATGCTGATGTAGACCCAGCCGATGTCGAACTCATAGCGCTTGACCGAAAACTTGGCCGAGGTGGGATAGGTATGGTGGTTGTTGTGCAACTCTTCACCACCAATGATGATGCCCCAGGGGGATAGATTGGTGCTGGCGTCCTGCGCCTCGAAGTTGCGGTAGCCCCAGTAGTGCCCGATGCCATTGACCACGCCTGCCGCCCAGAACGGAATCCAGAGCATCTGCACGGCCCAAACGGCAGCCCCAAGGGCACCAAACAGCGCCAAATTGAGGATCAGCATGAGGCCCACGCCCTGCCAGCCGAAGCGGGTGTAAACGTTGCGCTCCATCCAGTCATCGGGCGTACCGTGCCCGAACTTCTTCATGGTTTCCATGTTCTTGGACTCGGCGCGGTAGAGCTCGGCCCCCCGCCACATCACAGTGTCCAGCCCCCGGGTCTGGGGGCTGTGGGGGTCATCCACTGTTTCGCACTTGGCGTGGTGTTTGCGGTGGATGGCCACCCATTCCTTGGTGACCATGCCCGTCCCGATCCACAACCAGAATCGGAAAAAATGCGATGGGATCGCGTGCAAGTCCAGCGCGCGGTGCGCCTGAGCACGGTGCAGAAAAATCGTGACCGCTGCAATGGTGATGTGGGTCGTCACCAAGGTGTACAGAATCACCTGCCACCAAGCGAGGTTCCACAACCCATGGCCCAGCCAGTCAATGGCCGCATTCAGCACAGTCCAGTCGGGTAACAGCATATTCAAAAACCTCACAAAAACCTGCCGACCCATGCAGCAGGTGCCTTACTTTGGGGTCGCCCACGTGATGGCAGCATGATTTCACACATCAGCCGGCTTACCCCTCCGGGATCAGCGCCTGTCGACCCGAGCCTTCACCCTTTTTTCGCCCATACCGCCGCAAAGAAGCCGTCGGTGTGATGAAGATGGGGCCACAAACGCAAATATCCACTGCCTGACGCGCCGCCACTGCACAAACCCTTGGAGCCCTCCACCTTCAGTTGCTCCAGCAGCTCGCCCGCGTCGAGCCATTCGAAGTCGGGATGGGATGCGCCAAAAGCCTCTGCGATGGCCTCGTTCTCCTGCGGCAAAATGCTGCAGGTGGCATAAACCAACCGCCCTCCGGGCTTGAGCAAACGGGCCGCACTGTCCAGGATGGCGGTCTGCTTGGCAACCAGTTCTTCGATCGATTTGGCGGACTGGCGCCATTTGAGATCCGGGTTGCGCCGCAATGTGCCCAGGCCAGAGCACGGCGCGTCCACCAGCACGCGGTCGATCTTGCCCGCCAGCCGCTTGACGCGATCGTCGCGCTCATGCGCGATGGCCGCAGGATGCACGTTCGACAAGCCACTTCGGGCCAGGCGGGGCTTGAGGGCGTCGAGCCGATGGGCCGACACGTCAAAGGCATACAACCGCCCCGTGCTGCGCATGGTGGCGCCAATGGCCAGCGTTTTCCCCCCCGCACCTGCACAAAAGTCCACCACCATTTCGCCGCGCTTGGCATCGAGCAGCATGGCGAGCAATTGCGAGCCTTCGTCCTGCACCTCGATGGCGCCACGCGTGAACACATCCAGCTTGGTCAGCGCTGGCTTGTCTTCAATGCGCAAACCCCAGGGCGAATACGGCGTGGGAGCAGACTTGATGCCAGCCTTGGCCAGTTCCTTTTGAACGTCTGCGCGCTTGTCCTTCAGGGCATTGACGCGCAGATCCAGCGGTGCGCTCAGCGCAAGGCTCTGCACGAGAGGCCAAAAACCATCACCCAACTGCTCTTTCAGAGGCTGCACCAGCCACTCGGGCAGGTTGTGGCGATGGCGCTCCATCAGATCATCGGGTTTGACCGCGTCGCACTGGTCCAGCCAGTTTTTCTCCTGGTCCGTCAGGGCGCCGTTGAGGAAGTCGCGTGGGCCATAAAACCCCAGAATGGCCAATCGGCGCTCCTTGGGGCCCGAGCCCGAAGGGGCCATGTGGTCAAACAGGAGCTTCTTGCGCAGCACGGTGTAGACCGTTTCTGCGAGCGTGGCCCGCTCGCGCGGACCAAGACCCCGGTTATCGCGAAAAAAACGGGACACCACGGCATCGGCCGGGTGTTCAAAGGTGAGGGTGAGCCTGACGAGTTCAGCGCAGGCGTCGAGAAGGACTTTGGGATGCATCCCCCGATTGTCCCACTGTGGTCTGCCGCGCCGTCAAACCCTGCGCGCAGCAACGGCCATGGCGATGGACTCAACGGTTGTAAACGGACTCGAACGCTGAGCGCTCAATCTCCTGCAAGGTCGGAGATTCACCTGCCCACAGAACCAGCGCAGGGCCGGGCAAACCGAGGCTGCGCTCCAGGCTTCGGCACAGGTGGTAACGGCTTTCATCATCCAAACCCGGCAACGCTACAAACACAAGGTAGGCCCGGCGTTGCGGGTGTTCGCGCAAGTTCTTGCGCACCAACCAGCAGCGCGTCACCTCTGTGCAACGTGCCAGCTCCGACTGCAGTTCGGCCAACTCGAACGCACTCAGGTCATGCCGCGCTATCTGGCTGAAGAATGGCGTGCCTGACAACTCGTCCCAGGCCCGCTCTTCCGACTCCTGCGCCCTTTCCAGCCGCTTGCGCCATTGCTTGAAAGCGGCGGCATCATGATCCATCCCCAAGCGCGGAGTCTCCAACTCGGCCAGCGCCGTGCGCGCCGCCCAGTAGCGGTCGCTGCTCCCAGCGTCCCACAGTCGATGCAGCAGCGCCAGCTTGCCGTCCCGATCATCTTCGGGCATGCAGGGCACGAGGCCTCGCAGGGCGGCTGGGAAATCGGTGCTGCGTTGCAGCGCCAGCTCAAACAGCGCACGCACATCAGCGCGCGGGTCGAGATGCCGTTTCAGACGCGCCAGCTCGACAAGCTCGGCCGCACTGCTCTGCGTGGTGTTCTCGCCCAGGACGTTCACACGCAGGCGCACCCGCTCTAGCCACGCGTGGTGCTGCTTCCACTGCGTTGCATTCTCGCGGCACCACTGTTTGTCGAAGTGACTGACCCAACGCTTGGCGTCGGCCCCCAGCAGCCCCAGGGCGGTGCCGCGCGACCAATCGGGCAGCGTGGGCGCCACATCCAGCGCCTCCATGCGGTCGCGCAAACCCGGGTGCGTGTCGTCCACACTGCTGATGCGCTTGAGCGCTTGACGCAAGGCATCATTGGCAAACCCCGCATCGGGCGGCTCCGCCAAGCGGCGGCGCATGCTGCGGTACGGCCCCACGGGCAGCGGAATTCCCGCCGCTGCGCACCAGTGATGGCTCCAGAAGTTGGCGTGCAGCCAGGCGCCACGAATTTCGATCTCGGCCAGGGCCGCCGCCGTGACCTGCCGGCCCAGAAGCTTGCCTGCGATGCGGTCTGCCTCGTATTCATCCTGCCGAGCTAGGGCAAATGTCTTGGCGGAAAAACGGGGAAAGTACCACCGCATGAACGCCTGCGTGGCAGCACCCACGGGCCCTTCATCGTCTTGCAGGCTATGGTTCAACCGCATCCACGACAGCCGGGTGCGATAAATCCAGGCGGCAAACTGTCCATGGTCGCCGCGCAGGTGCCCATATTCGTGGGCCAACACGGCCAGAAAGCGTGGCCGGTCCAGCGCCATCAGCAAAGGCAAGCCAATACCCAGGTGGTTGACGGCGCCTCCCAGCAAACCAAACCGGGGCAACTGCTGAATGCTGGCGTTGAACTCATCATTGAGCGTGACCTTGTGGATGACAGGCCCTTTGATCTTTCGGCGGATACGGTCCAGGGCCTCAAACAGCTCGGGGGCCTCCAGCGCGGTGATTTCTACGCCTGCGGGCTCCTCAAAACGCACCCACAAAGCACGCAGACTCACCCACAAAAGCCCCAAAGCGCCGAGCAACGGCCACGCCAGCGCAATCCGCAACCGCCCTTGCAGTAGCTGAGGCACCACCCACGTCAAAATACCGACGGCCAGCGCCACGCAACCCAGCACCCATGCATAGCCCAGCGCCGCAAAAGCAGCCACACTCCGGCGGTATGCGCGGCTGTTGTCCGCGCTGGCATGCTCGCTCATGCGCACCAAGTGCACAAAATCTGCCTGATCCACGGGCGACCCTCCCTATTTTTTGATTGTTCCTCGCCGGCCGCCATCCTAACCACCCCCCCACACGCCAACGAACCATGACCGACGAAGACCTCCCCGCACTCCTGTGCACTCCTCCCGGGCTGTACCGCCACTACAAGGGCATGCTGTATGAAGTGATCGACACGGTGCGCCACAGTGAGACGCTGGAGCCCATGACGCTATACCGCGCGCTCTACGGTCAGCGCGGCTTGTGGGTGCGCCCTGCCGCCATGTTTGAAGAGGACGTGCTCATCGACGGTGTGCTGCAGCCCCGGTTCCGAAAGTGTGGCGCCGGCGAGCAACCAGGGTGACGCCGCCTGCGCTCAAACGGCTGGCGGATGGTCACGCGGAAAAACAGCCCTTGCCACCAATCCGCCGCCATCGGCGTTGCGCAACACCAGTTGCCCCCCATGGCGGCGCACGATGTCATGGGCAATGGTGAGCCCGAGCCCCACACCACCGCTTTGGCGGTTGCGGGATGCTTCCACCCGATAAAACGGCTCCATCACCCGCTCCAGTTCCGCTGGCGGCAGCCCGGGCCCATGGTCGCGCACCTCGATCACCAGCGCTTCACGTTCATCGCACAGGACTATTTCAGCGCTCCCGCCATAACGAATGGCGTTGCCCACAAGATTGTCCAGGCAGCGCCGAAGCGCCGTGGCCTGCAGCCGCAGGGGCGAGACATGTCCCGCCACCGTGATCTGATGGCCCATGGCAAGGTGATCGTCGACCATGCTTTCCACCAGCGCCTGCACGTCCAGCAGCACCCAGGCCTCGGCGTCCGCCACACCACGCAGGTAGTCGAGCGTCGAAGCAATCATGGCATCCATCTCGGCGATGTCACGGCGAAACAGTTGCTGCACCCCGGCCTCGCTCAGGCTTTCGGTGCGCAGTCGCAGCCGGGTCAGCGGAGTGCGCAGATCGTGCGAGACAGCCGCCACGAAGCGGTCACGCTCAGCCAATTGCTGGCGAATACGCGCTTGCATCTGGTTAAAAACGCGGCTGGCATCCCGGCACTCAAGGGTGCCATCCTCCGGCAACGCAGGCCTTTCGATGTCACGCCCGAGCTCCTGCGCTGCCGTGACCAACCGGTCCATGGGGCGCGATAACCAACGTGCCGCCCACCAAGCCACCGCGACCAAGGCAGCCAGCCGCACACCAATGTCGAGCAACAGGCCCAGTTGCATTGAGGCCGGAGCGTCCAACAAGCCAGGCTGCTCCCCGCCTGATCCAATGCAGGACAGCGGCACGGGCGGGCCATCAGCCGCCAAAGCATAGGCAGATGGGCCTGTGCACACAGGGCGCAGCTTGAACATCAGTGTCAGCGCCAGCGCATGGCTCACAATGACCGCCACGATCAACAGCAGCGCCAGCCGGCCAAACAAGGTGTCGGGCAGACAGCGCTGCACCAAGGCACGCAAACGCTGGCCCGTCAACGCGGCCATCCCACCTGCCCTTGCAACGACTGCACGTTGAAGAGATAACCAGCACCCCGCACGGTGCGGATCATCGACGGCGTGTCTGGGTCGTCTGCCAGCTTGCTGCGCAGGCGCGAGACCAGCAGATCAATGCTGCGCTCGAAAGCATCCATGGCCCGCCCCCTGGCCTGCTCCATCAGCTGGTCGCGGCTAAAGATGCGGCGCGGCATGCGCAAGAACGTGCACAGCAGCCGAAACTCGGCGTTCGACAGCGGCACCACCAGGCCTTTGGGGGACACCAGGTGCCGCTCGATACTGTGTAGCGTCCAGCCATCAAATCGCACCACCTCATCGGGCCCCTGGGGGACTGGGGTACTTTCGCCGCGCGTGCGGCGCAGCACGGTCTGGATGCGCGCCACCAACTCGCGCGGCTCGAAAGGTTTGCCCATGTAGTCGTCTGCGCCCATCTCGAGCCCCAGCACGCAGTCGTACGGATTGGCCCGCGCAGTGAGCATGATGATAGGCACGCGCGAGCGTTCACGCAGCTCACGCGCCAGCGTGATGCCGTCGGTGCCGGGCAGCATCACATCCAGCACCACCAGCTCAATGGGGTGCGCCGCTATCTGGGCACGCATCGCCTGCGCGTCGCATGCGGCGTGGGCGGCATAACCAAAGCGGGCGAGGTATTCAGTGATCAGTGTGGTGATCTCGACATCGTCGTCCACCACCAGGATGTGTTGCATGGGCTTGCGTGCGCAAAAAATGAGAAATCTCTGTCGCTTGAGTTTAGACAGCGCCCGCACTGCGCTGCTGAAAATGTGGCGGGCATTTGCCCTTCTGTTCCCGGTTTTTTGGCGCCATTTGTACCGAGCTTGGTACAAAGCGGACAAACCACAGAGACATGCGCGACCCAGAATCAATCTGGACCTTGGTGCCTGTGCGCGCTTTTTTCGAAAGAGAAACCATGCACGGACTCCAGGAACCTTTGCACAACTCATCGCTCCGTGTGCATCTGCGGTCTCGGGCGGTCTGCGGTGTTGCAAATACTCGCAATGGCTATTGCAGTGCTTTGCGCCTTGCAGCCCATCCCGATCGGCAGCGCTCGCGGGCCGCTCGAAGCGTGCAGAGATTCCCTGGCGCTGCCAGCTCCCGCTCCGGGAACCCAGCCCCTGGCCCACCATGGAACGAAAGGAACGACGATGACGACCATTAGTAGCGTCAGCAGTGCCTGGTCCAGCGCAAGTGTCCAGAGGGCTAACCGCCCAGGGCAAATGTCGGAACGCCTGCTGTCAAAGATCGATGCCGACGGCAGTGGCGGCGCAGACAGCAGCGAGCTGCAGGGACTGCTCGACGATGTCTCCAAGAAAACAGGCGTCAGCACCAAGACCAGCGCCGCAGACCTGATCACCCAGTACGACAGCAACGGGGATGGCAACCTCAATGCCGAAGAGCTGGGCAAGACCATGCAAAGCGTGCTGCCCCAGCCAACATCGACCATGGCGTTCGCCCAATCGCGCGCAAGCAGCGACAGCGACACCACCACAGACAAAGCTGGGGACGACCTTTTCAGCAAGGTGGACAGCGACGGTGACAGCTCCGTAAGCAAAACCGAACTGCAAGCACTGCTGGAGGCCATGTCGGGCGGCACGGCCAGCAAGACAGGGGTCAGCAGCGACGAATTGTTCACCCAGCTGGACGCGAATGGGGATGGCAGCCTGACCCAAGCTGAATTCGACGTGGTCCGCCCCTCGGGCACTGCGGGGCAAACGGGTGGCGAAATGCAGGCCATGGGCGGCAAGCCACCGCCATCCGAGGGTACTAGCGGTACTAGCGGCACGGGCGCTAGTGGTGGTACGGGTGGTACGGGTGGTACGGGTGGTACGGGTGGTACGGGTGGTACATCTTCGAGCACCTCCACCTACTACGATCCCTTGGACACCGACGAGGATGGCGAGGTTTCCATCACCGAACGACTGGCCGGCGCGAGCAAAAACGCGGAGCAGGAGGCCATCACGGCACTGTTCAACACCATCGACACCGACGGCGATTCCAAGATCAGCACCAACGAATCGAAGGCCTTCATTGACCAGCTGACCAGCCAGGTCCAGCAGACGGCCAGCAAGGCATCAGCACCATCGACCGCCAGCAACAGCAATAAGGAATCCGGCCAACGCAATGACTTGGCGCGGCTGGCCGACTTTGCCCGGCAGCAGTACGAAAAAGCCGCCACGGGCTGGAACACGTCCGCAAACTCCAACAGCCTGAGCGCGGTGGCCTGACAACACAAGCGCAGACGGTGGGCAAGGCCCCGCCACCGCCCCATGGGTTTCTGGCCGCGCAGTGCGATTCGCCCGTCAGTTGACGAGCTGCGCGTGCCCGAAACACCCTGCGACGCCTGTCGCCGGATGATTTTCATCAAAAATGGCTACCAGCGCTTATTCAATAAGCGCTGGTAGCTCTATTTTTTATAGCAAAAATTCACACAGAGGAAGCCAAGGCTGATGGGCACACCCACCACGCCCTGCAACATGCCGCCGTTCGGCAAGCCCACCCAACCCACCCCAACCCCCAACGCTATAGAGCCTGCACCAGCGCCCGCACGGCGCGGGGATAGATCACATGCTCTTGCGTGAGCACGCGGGCGGCCAGGGTGTCGGCGGTGTCGCCCGGCAGCACCGGTACCACGGCTTGGTCCAAGATAGGGCCCACGTCCAGCTCGGCCGTTACCAGGTGCACCGTCACCCCCGCAAACTTGCAGCCCGCATCAATGGCGCGCTGGTGGGTGTGCAGCCCGGTAAAGGCGGGCAGCAGCGAGGGATGGATGTTGATGAGCCGCCCCGCGTAATGCGCCACAAACGCAGGGGTGAGAATGCGCATGAACCCGGCCAGCACCACCAGCGCCGGCTGGTGGCGGTCAATGGTGGCGGCCAGTGCGGCATCAAACGCCTCACGGCTGGCAAAGGCCTTGTGGTCCAGCGCCTCGGCCGCAAGGCCCTGCTCGCGCGCAAAGGCCAGCCCTGCGGCATCGGTTTTGTTGCTGATGACGGCCGCCACACGGGCACCATAGCGCTGCTCCCAGTTCTCTTGCTGCGCGGTGCGCACAATGGTTGCCATGTTGGAGCCGCCGCCAGAGATCAAAATCACGATGTTCTTCATTTGCACCGGATTATCCCAGCCATGCCCTTCGATCCCGCGACCCGCCCCCTCACCCCCAACGAAGCCCGCGTACTTGCCACGCTGATGGAGAAGGCCCGCACAGTGCCCGACAGCTACCCGATGTCGCTCAACGGCTTGCTCACCGGCTGCAACCAAAAAACGAGCCGCGACCCCGTGATGACCCTGAGCGATGCCCAAGCGCAGGAGGCGCTGGATTCGCTCAAACTGCTGACGCTGGCCTTTGAGAGCAGCGGTAACCGCACCACCCGCTGGGAGCACAACTTTCAGCGCGGTGTGGGCGTGCCCGAGCAGTCGGCCGTGTTGCTGGGCCTCTTGATGCTGCGCGGCCCGCAGACGGCGGGCGAGTTGCGCATCAACTCGGAGCGTTGGTACCGGTTTGCGGACATTTCATCGGTCGAAGCTTTTCTGGACGAGCTGCAGGAGCGCAGCGCCGAAAAGGGCGGCCCGCTGGTCGTGCAGTTGCCCCGCGCGCCTGGTGCCCGCGAGCAGCGTTGGGCGCATCTGATGTGTGGGCCTGTGGACACCAGCCAGCAAACCTACGCCAGCCACCCCGCGCCCTCACAGGACACCCCCGCCCTGCAAGCCCGCGTGCAGGCCCTGGAGGTCGAAGTGGCCAGCCTGCAAGCCACAGTGCGCCGACTGTGCGACGAACTGGGCCTGCGCGATTTGGAAGACGGCAAATAGCCTCAAACGAGGCCAGGCCCAGCACTCAGGCCTGGGCCACCCGGCCTTCGATCTGCGCCAGGATGCTGGGGTCCTTGATTTTGTCGTCGGCACTGAGCAGCAGCAGCTTGGACAACACCTCGCTGGTGCGTTGGTCGTCGTCGACAAAGGGCAAAGCCACGGTTTTCTGAGAGGCCTTGTCGGCCGGCACGATGCACAGGTATCCGGCCGGGATCACGTGAATCACCGCAGTGCCCAGGTGCAAGCGATAGCTCGCGCGCTTGCCGATGATCATGGCGTGATGTCCCTCGACGCTGACGTTCTTCAAACCCAGGCTGGGAAGCAGGGCACTCACCAGGGCCACCCGGGCTTGTTGAACCTCGGCGGAGTGCTCATCGCTGTCGGCGGCACCTGCGGTGATTACCAGGTCGAGGTCGCGCATGGCCTCGGAGAAACCGAGGGCCGGGGCCTCCTCCAGTGCCACGCGTTCACCCCGGCGGCTGAACACGATCTCGCCCAGTACCGTGGCCTCTTCCTCGGTCAGGAAGTGATGGACGTCGGGCAGCGACAGTTCCACAGCAAGGTCAGTGGCCAGGCGTTTGCGGGCCGTGCAATCGCCTTCGCTGCCATCGATTCGCCATCCGCGGGCCGACAGAATCGCCCCCAGCACCGAGGTCTTGACGCGGCGCCCTTCAAAGCGGCGCGACAGGTCACGCGCCTCGCGCTCGGCGGGCGTCAGCACATAGCATTCGCGAAATGCCTGCTTGAACGGTTGCACCAGGGACGACTGCACCGCGTGCTGCTGGCACGCGATCAAGCGACCCGTCGTCAGCATCGAATGGACGTGGGCGATGGTCAGTGGCTGCTGGACCGGGCGGGCAGCCTCGGCCAGCGCGCCATCCGAGCTCAGGAGACGCAGCTGCGTCAGGCTGTCATCGAGCAGTCCCAGTTCGCCGTCCGGCGTTTGCAGGTAGAGCGCGGTCAGCAGTTGCCGGGCCATCGGCAGGCTGGACAGGTCCTGAAGCTGGTCCGGCGCAAGTGCGCGGCCACTGACCATGAGGTTTTCCAGGGCGGTGCGGTAGCGCTTGCTCTGGTCCTTGAGCAGATCGAGCTGCGCCAGCAGCGGGGCCAGCCCCGCGTCCTTCTTCAACGCAGGCGGCAGGCTCTTCAAGGCCTTGCCGGCCTTGCGAACCTGCAGCTGCGGCAGAAACCTGACCAGGCTCAGCTCCACGGCGTACTCATCTTGCTGCCAGGTCCAATCCTGGGCGGTGTAGGCGCTGGCGTCGAGTGACCATTCCATTTCGGTCACGTCCGCAAAACCCGCGTTGTGTGCCAATTGCACCAGCGCTGCGGCGGCGGCATCGCGCACATTGGCCGTTCGCTCGGAGCCGTACATTTTTGATGCCTGCTTGCCCGCACCCTTGAAAAAGTGGAAGCGCTCGCGCAAGTCCGCCGAATCCCGGATCGGCACCATGCCCCAGACGCGAATGTGCTCTTGGGAAAGCTTGCCCAGCATGCCGGCCAGCTTCTTGTCTTCCACGCCTTGCACCGCGTTGATGCGATTCACGGTGACTTTCAAATGCTTGTACTTCTTGTGCCAGGCCAGCAGCAGCTCACCCGACTTTCCGGCGCGCTGGAGGTACTCCTTCAACAGCGCCGCATCGAAGTACGCGTTGGGGTCGGCCCGCTCACACTCGCGCATGAAGCGGTACAGCGGCGCTGCACTGCCCCAGCCCAGGGCCTCTAGCACTTCGTCGGCCTGGGCACGGCAGTGGCGCAGCAACTGCAGCAAAACATCCGGGGTGAACTGCCGCAGCTCGGCCACCAGCTCAGCGGATTCCGCCGCGCTCAGGGGCCGCACATTGCAGATCAGTTTCAAGGCCCGTGCGGCGGGGCGCTCGGCATCGGTCTGAACCAGGCCCAGGATGGGCGGCGGCGACGGCATCTGTTCCAACAGGCGCGCGCCTGCCACCACGAACCGAATGCCGCTCAGGCTGCGATCGGTGTAGTGATCGTATTCCACGCCCCAATGGTCAGCGAGACGACCCAGCGAGCTGATGGCTTCGGCCAGTGGTTTGGCACAGTGGGCGTACACCCAGTCCAGCGCCTCGGGTTGGAAGCCATTCAAGATTTCGTCCTCCTGCCGCACGCAGGCACCCACCACCCGCGCACCGCGCGGCCACTCCACATTGAACAGGCGCTGGACCCATTCCGGTTTCAGCGCGCCAAAGCGTGCGTACGGGTGTGCCAGATCATCCGCAAAGTCTGTCAGACCGAAAAATTCGGAGGTGCGCATGCGGCCCTCGCATTCGCCGTCCTCCACTTGCGGTGGCGGCTGGAACTGCTCGTCCACCCAGGTGTCGCAGGAGTGCTCCATCAAATCCAGGAATTCGTCCAGCTGAGCGCGGGAGGACTTCATTTCACAGATCAGTCGGCCCAGCGTGTCGGGGGCGGGCTCCAGGAACGGATGGAAACTGCGGGTCAAGGCCGCATTGAGTTCCGCGAGCCGGTAGTCTCGGTACGGCTCTGCAATCTGGGCACAAATCCGCGCGCGCTCTGCGTTCAGCCAGCGCGGTGCGGCGCATTCGGTCGCGTCGGCGGGATGGCGCAATTGATGGCGCAAGCGCTGCAAGGCCAGATCGCCGGTGTAATCCCGCCCCCACTTCTTGACGCCCTCGGTCAGCAGATCGCTCACATCGCGCGCAAAACTCCACACACTGTCTGCGCGCGCGCGCATGTTGGGGATGCTTTCATGCAGCACCGGGAACATGAAAAAGTCGGCGAGGTGCTGTTCGGCCTCATCGCCGAATTCCTTCTGCAGTGCGGTGCAGAACGGTGAATCCTCACCGCCCTTGCGTATTGCGCGCTCGTCGTCATCCAGTCGGCCTGCGTCCTTGGCCGCTTGCACGTAGCCCAACAACCAGGCTTCGAAACGTTGAACTCTGGCGTGCTGCACTGCGCTCGCCTTCCACTGCTCACTCATGGGTTCCTTTCATCCGCCGACCAGCGGACGCAATCTCAAGAAGACAACATGCGAGCTGTCTGTCAGGCTCAACTCGGCATGCGACCGGTACAGCATTCCATCGACAACCATCTGAAAATCGCCCGCCTCGAAGGCCGCCAGGGCCCGCTGGATCTCGCCTTGCTCGGCGGCCGCCAAGTCGGGTTCGCAGGCAGGCTCCGGTGGCTGCGGCAGGGCCACGCGCCCCTGCGCCAGGCCCTGCTCGATCAAGGCCGGTGTCAGCGTGGGCGTCGACTGACCTGCCGGCGCCGGTGACGCGGTGCGTGCGCGCGCGATGCGCTGCAAGGCAAGGTGGGTCCGCACGCTGAGGGCGATCACCTCGCGGGTTGAGATCGACAGGTCCTCGATCTGGTAAGCCACTTGACCCTGGTGCAGGCCGGGGTTCTGGCGTTCAGCGATTTCACAGTTCAACAACAAGTTGGGCATGGTGGTGGGCTCCGTCTGCGGCCAACAGGCCCTCAGGCGCCAGTGCGCACGAAGACGGCGATGCTGTTCTGGCTCAGCAGTTTGCCGCCCGGCAACCGTACTTCGGCCTCCTTCCGGCAGGAGCCACCGCTGCCCGTCGCCGCCATGGCCCGCTTCAAAAGGCTCGACATATCGCTCTCCCGGCATTTTTTTGTCATATTCCCCCCTTGCAATATCTTATTGTGCTGAGGGTGGGAGTTGAACTGGGCGTAGACCCGTTCATTTGCAGCGCGGTTTAACGCTACTTCCCGACGACCTTGCGCACTGAAATTAACCGCGCTCCCATGTCGCCACCCGGACACGGAAAAAACGAACGATCATGCTAAAAACGTGACTTATCAGGAGACAAACCGATGGATCTCGCATTCACCCCCGAAGAGCAGGCCTTCCGCGAAGAAGTTCGCGCATGGGTTCACGCCAACCTCCCCCAGGACATCTCGCACAAAGTGCACAACGCCTTGCGCCTGACCCGTGCAGACATGCAAGGCTGGGCCAAGATTCTGGGCAAAAAAGGGTGGCTCGGTTTTGGCTGGCCCAAAGAGTTTGGCGGCCCCGGCTGGACCGCCGTGCAAAAGCACCTGTTTGAAGAAGAATGCGCCCTCGCTGGCGCACCGCGCATCATCCCGTTTGGCCCGGTGATGGTGGCCCCGGTGATCATGGCGTTTGGCAATGCCGAGCAACAAAAGCGTTTTTTGCCCGGCATTGCCAGCGGCGAAGTCTGGTGGAGCCAGGGCTATAGCGAACCGGGTTCTGGCTCGGACCTGGCCTCGGTCAAAACCCGCGCCGAGCGCGTGGGCGACAAATACATCGTCAACGGCCAAAAGACCTGGACCACCCTGGGCCAGCACGGCGACTGGATGTTCAACCTGGTGCGCACCAGCACCGAGGGCAAGCCGCAGACCGGCATCTCCTTCCTGCTGCTGGACATGAAGTCCAAGGGCGTCACCGTGCGCCCGATCAAGCTGCTCGATGGCGAGTGCGAGGTCAACGAGGTGTTCTTCGACAACGTCGAAGTGCCCGCAGAGAACCTGATCGGTGAAGAGAACAAGGGCTGGACGTATGCCAAGCACTTGCTCTCCCACGAGCGCACCAACATCGCCGACGTGAATCGTAGCAAGCGCGAGCTGGAGCGCCTCAAGCGCATCGCCAAGACCGAAGGCGTGTGGGACGACCTGCGCTTCCGCGACCAGATCGCCCTGCTCGAAGTGGACATCGTGGCGCTCGAAATGCTCGTGCTGCGCGTGCTGTCCGCCGAGAAGTCGGGCAAGAACTCGCTCGACATCGCGGGCCTGCTCAAGATCAAGGGCAGCGAGATCCAGCAGCGTTACGCCGAGTTGATGATGCTGGCCGCTGGCCCCTTCGCCATGCCCTTCATCGAAGAGGCCATGGAGGCAGGCTGGCAAGGCGACTTCCCCGGTGGGGTCACCGCCAACGCGCCGCTGGCATCCACCTACTTCAACCTGCGCAAGACCACCATCTACGGTGGCTCGAACGAAGTTCAGCGCAACATCGTGGCGCAGACCGTGCTGGGTTAAAGCCCAGCGCGGTCCGCGCCTTGCGCGACAGGACTGCTCCCCCGTGCCCCCTCCGGGAGGGGGTTCCAGCTAGAGCTTCGCTGGTTGTAGAAGGCGCCACGGCGCCGCAACCGGCACAAGGAGAGACACATGGATTTCGATTTTTCTGACGACCAGGAACAACTGCGCGACGCCGTGCGCAAGTGGGTGGACAAGGGCTACACGTTTGAGCGCCGCCGCGCTGCCGTGGCCGCCGGCGGTTTTGACCGCGCCGCCTGGAGCGAACTGGCCGAGCTGGGCCTGACCGCGCTGACCGTGCCGGAAGCCCACGACGGCATGGGCCAGGGCGCCATCGACGCCATGGTGGTGGCCGAAGAACTGGGCCGTGGCATCGTCCTGGAGCCCATTGCCCAGGCTTTCATGGCCAGCAGCGTGCTGTCGCACTACGCACCGGCCGACGTGCAATCGGCCTGGCTGCCCCGCGTGGCCAGTGGCGAAGCGTTAGTGGTGCTGGCGCAGCAGGAGCGCAAGGCACGCTACCGGTTGGACGTTTGCGATGCAAAATCGGCCAAGGCGCAATCAGGATATGCGGTAACAGCTATCAAAAGCGTAGTGCCTGCAGGTGACAAGGCCGATGCTTTCATCGTGCCCGCGCAGCTCAATGGCCAGATCGCCCTCTTCCTGGTCGAGCGATCGGCCAGTGGTGTGACCACCCAAGGCTACGTCACCCAGGACGGCAGCCGCGCCGCCGAGCTGAAACTCACCAACGCCCCCGCCACGCTCATCACCACCGACGGCCTGGCCGCGCTGGAACTGGCCGTGGACACCGGCATTGCAGCCACCTGCGCCGAAGCCGTGGGCGTGATGGACAAGACCGTGGCCATCACCATCGAATACATGAACCAGCGCAAGCAGTTCGGCGTGTTCATTTCCAGCTTCCAGGCGCTGCGCCACCGCGTGGCCGACATGAAGATGCAGCTGGAGCTGGCCCGCTCGATGAGTTACTACGCCAGCCTGAAGCTGGGTGCCCCAGCGGCCGAGCGCCGCGCCGCCATGTCCCGCGCCAAAGTGCAATTGGGGCAATCGATGCGTTTTGTGGGCCAGCAGGCGGTGCAACTGCACGGCGGCATCGGCGTGACGGACGAATACATCGTGAGCCACTATTTCAAGAAACTCACGCAACTCGAAGTCACCTTTGGCGACACGCTGCACCACCTGGGTGAAGTCTCAAGCCGCATGCAAGACACCGCAGGCGTGTTTGCCTAACGACACAAGAACGGTCACGCAACCGTGCAATGCCCGTGGGCTGACCAGTCCACGGGCATTTTTCTTTCTGGAGCCACTTCGTGAACAAGCACTTGTTACAGCGCCGATTCCTTCTGCTCGCCACCGTTGCCGCCACCACAGCGGCTTGGGCACTTGTGGGCTGCGCCACGCGCCAACCCAATCTGTCAGGTCTGGCCGAAAAACCTCCCATCGTTTTTGTCCACGGCAACGGCGATACCGCCGCACTGTGGCAGACCACCGTCTGGCGGTTTGAGTCCAATGGCTGGCCGCGCGAACGCCTGTATGCCATCGACGTGCCCTACCCGCTTTCGCGCGATGACGACACCAAACCCCAGCCGGGGCGCACATCGACTGCGGAGCACATGGCGTACCTCAAGGCCGAGGTGGACAAGGTGCTCAAGGCCACGGGCGCCAGCCGGGTGGTGATGGTGGGCAACTCGCGCGGGGGCAACGCGATCCGCAACTACATTGACAACGGCGGCGGCAACCAGACCGTCAGCCACGCCATCCTGGGCGGCACCCCCAACCACGGCGTGTGGGCAACCCCAGGGGTTCGCGAGGGCAACGAGTTCTCCGGCACCGGCCCGTTCCTCACCGCCTTGAATGCCCCCAAAAACGCAGCTGGCGACGAAGTGAGCGGCCCCGTGCGATGGATGACGATCCGCTCGGACAACAACGACAAGTTCGCCCAGCCCGATGGCCTGTGGATCGGCCAAAAAGGCACGCCCACCCACGTGACGGCGGCAGGGCCCGAACTGAAAGGTGCCGTCAATGTGGTGATCCCGCGCATTGATCACCGCGAGACGTCCTATTCCCCCGCCGCCTTTGAAGCCACCTACCGCTTCATCACGGGCAAGCCGCCACAGACCACGACCATCGCAGCGGAGAGGCAGGTCGTGCTGAACGGCAAAGTCACCGGCCTGGGCGTAAACCCCGCAGACCCCAAAACCGGCAACTTCAGCAACAACCTGCCGCTGGCAGGCGCGAAGCTAGAGGTATATGCCACCGACCCCACCACGGGCGCTCGCATCGGCCATGCCTTGCTGCACAAAACCGTGGGCGCGGATGGCCAATGGGGCCCACTTGCCGTCCCCACCGGTGCGCCCGCAGAGTTCGTGATCGCCGCGCCCGGCTATGCCACCACCCACATCTACCGCAGCGGGTTCCCGCGCAGCAGCAACCTCATCCACCTGCGCGCCGAGCGCATGGCCGACACCGACAAAACCGCCGGGAGCGTTGTGACAATGACCCGCCCACGCGGCTACCTGGACCCGGCGCGCGACAAGATGCTGCTGGATGGTGCACCGCCAGCCGGCGTGCCTGCGGGCGCCGGTGCGGCCACCGCCAAAGTGAAGCCCGCTGGCGGGCTGCGATCAATCACGGCGGAATTCAATGGCGAGCACGTCACCGGCCAAACGTGGCCTGCCGCAGAGGGGCATGTGGTGATGCTGGAGATCAGCCAGTAGCCCATCGATGCTTCGACCATTCGTGCGGGCCACCGTCGTGAGAGATCGCCAAGCCAGGTTGGACGCAAACCAAAGTGAAACCTCCCACCTTTTTATACGGCCCTGCGTTTGAACGCAGAAGCCATTGCGGCTCGGATGTCAGTGCTTATGCCCTGTGTGGTCCTGACTTTCGGCCCGCTTGCGATCCTCCAGAACGTTCACCGTGACGCCATTGGGCAACAGCATGTCGCCCGGCCGCTGGCCGGCTTGGCACGCCCCCAGCCACCGACCTTCAAACACCACGCGACCCGTGTTGTTCAGCGGGGTCTGAGGAAAGGTGGTGCTGAACGTTCCGTGATAAGTCGATTGCAAATCCCCTTGCAGTTCCATCTGCGTGTTCACCCGGTTGTCGTGTACGTAACACACGGTACGGATGTCGTAGCCCGCGCTTGCGCCCTTGCCGCGTCGCTGCCTGACCTGACGTTCATGGCAATCCTCCTGGCCAGGAACGATGGACAGCAGCATGATCGACTCGGCATCAGCACTGGTGCACTGCCGCACGGTGGCAGGTTGCAGAGAGGGGCGCCCGGCACGCTTCAAGACGAGGTCGTCGCTTCGCACAGTCACTTCCCACAAACCATCTTTGCGCGCGGGAATCGGCGCCAGCACAGACGCCCGCGGGGCCTTTGCAGCCTTCGTACTGGGGCTGGGAGATGGGCCTGACTCATGGGCAGAGACCTGTGCCCCGATCAAGGCCATACACAGTGCGGCGATGCTTTGGTGGTACTGCATGCTCTTTCCAAAAAACATCAAAAATGATAGCTAACAGTGCTTTATTTACAAGCACTATCGGCCGATTTTATAAAAAAGCCAGCGATCCCGATGGCACCGCTGGCTTTGTGGGCCGTTGCGTCGTCGCCCCGGCGTTTCAATAAGGCCCAGAGACCTAGAACATCTGGCGGCGGCGCATGGCCACCATGAACAACAAGATCAGGCCCGACATGACGATCAAGCCCCACTCGCTGAGCGTGGGGATACCCTGCACACCAGCCGCAACCGCAGCAAATTTAAACACCATGGCGCAATTGGCTGTCACGTTCGGCACGGTGTAGGTCGTGTTGGCGGCATCGAAGCTGCCGCCGGTACACGTGCTTGCAGCATCGACCATGCCGGCGCGACTCAGCGTGAACACTGCAGATCCGCCACTGGCGACGTTCTGGGAAGCACCCGCTGTAACGGTGCCTGGCCCTGGCGAGGCTCCACTTACCGTTCCGGTCACCGTGTACGCTGCAATGAACGCAAACGTGACATTGCAATCGGCATTTACCGGCGACACCGTGTATTCCGTACGGCCCGCGTTCCACGAACCCACGCCAGGCGCGCACGTGTGCGTAGGGTCACCGGCGGCAAAGCCCGAATTGGGAACCACCCGCCAGGTTGCAGATCCGCCAGGCGTCACCGTCTTGCCCCCCCCGATGATGGAGCCCCCGGCGGGCGCATTGGGCGTTGCAGTCACCACCCCAACCGCATTGGTAAAGGTCACGTCCACCGTGCAATTGGCCGTCACCACGCCCGTGGTGTAGGTGTTGCCCACGTAGTTTCCTGCCGGACAGGTGCCGCCAAAAACCGGTGCAAAGCCACTGTTCGGCACGACCGTGAGCGAGGTGGTCCCGCCAGATGCCACAGGCACCGTGGTTCCGCCGGGCGGCGTCACCGTCCCACCGGCACCAGCCGTCACGTTCACATCCAGAGGCACCGAGAAAGCGGCTGTCACGCTGCGCGCTTGGCTCATCGTCACCAGGCAGGGCTGCGCCGTGCCGGAGCACACACCGCCAGACCACCCGGAGAAAATGGAACCTGCAGGGGCGTTGGCATACAACGCCACCTGAGAGCCAGACGTGAACTGCTTGTTGTCGGAACACTGTGTGCCCGCTGAGGTTTTATCGCAGACGATACCTGGCAACACGGATGTCACCCGGCCAATGCCATCCCCCACGGTATCCACCGTCAACGGCTGCAATGCAGGGCCGGCACTCAGCGACTTGGCGCTGGTGTTGTTGCTGGCATCCGGGTCAACAATGGTCGCATCCGTGGAAGGCAGATTCACAGTAACGGGGTAGACGATCGAGCGCGAACTGCCAGAGCAAGCGTCCACGGTGGCACTGACGGTATAGACCAGCTTGTCGCCCGGGGTCCAGGTGGTGGTGGTCGCTCCGGCAATCGAGCCTGAGCCGGCCGCCGTAGGGCAAGCCAGGGTGGCGTTTCCAGTAGCGCTGCAGACCCAGCTTCCAACCGTGAGGCCAGAGGGCACCGTATTGCCAATCAAAACGCCCACCGGGGCCACGTCAGGCCCGCTATTTTCCAGCGTCACCGTGTAATTGGTGGCAGCGCCGCAGGTCAGCGAAGACGAGGCGTTGGTCACGGCTACCTTGAGGTCTGCCAACTTCAGCGTTGTCAATTCCGATTTGACCAGCGGCCCCAGCAACGGCGGCGAGCTGGCCGACTGAATATAGTAGTTGCCATGGTTGAGCGTCGGCCCCCGGGCATTGTCGGGCACGATCCATTTCAGGGCGAGATCTCCAGCATTGCCTGGGTTGAGCGTGCCTAGGCTACAGGTCACCACATCAATCGGCCCGGTGGATTTGTCCGCATGCGGCCCATTGATGGTTTGTGTGATCGTGCACGCAGCTGGCAGTGATCCAGGGTCAACCCGCAGATTCTGCTGGGGCGCCGTCTGCGCACCACTGGAATCTCTCACGTCTTGGTCCTGCGGGGACCGGATGACGACCTGGCTATTGGGCATCGGTGCGTCACCACCGTTGCTGTAGTGGTAGTTGTAGGCGACGGTGCGCTGCCCTGCGGGAGGAGTCGCCGGAGGAGTCGCAGGCGCATTGGCACCAGCGTCTGACCGCACCACATACTCCGGTGCGGTCGCTGTCACGAACGGACCTGGCAACGTGGTCAGCCCTTGCCCAGAATCCACATAGACGAGGCCGCCGTGTCCACTCTGCCCGCACCCGCCGCTGACGATGATGACCTCCACCTGATCACCAACGTCCAGCACGCCATCGCCAGGGGCCACATCTACCGCTTGCCAATTGGTGAACTGATAGTTGCCCACAGCCTGCCACGCCACACCGGTCTGGTTCGCAAAGTTGAAGGTATGGAAAAGCTGTGTCCCTTTCGTCAGGTTCTTGACCTCGACGAAAAAATAAGGCTGTTGGTTGCCTGGATGGGTCGGCGCGTCCAGCACAGGTGCCACCGCAAAACGGACATGCACTTTGCCGTCAGCGGGATCAATGTCGCCAATCCCCATGGAGGCCGTCTGCCGAATGGAGGCACCTCGGTATTGGGTTCTTCCGTCACCCACGCGGGCGCTTTTGTTGCCAAACAGTGGTGTTGTCAGCCCCCCTCCCGTGTTGGGGGCAACCGTGCTCCCCACCACCACGGACTGGCCTGGGTCCGCCGCCGTCCAAACCGTGGTGCCCAGGTCTTCGAACTTCGCAGGAGGAAAGACAGGAATCGTGTTCGCTACCCGCAATGGCGACACCGTCCAACTTGCCCAATCCTGTTCAAAGCTGCCATTCTGGAATTCGGCATGTGCGACAGGCGCCACGAGCAGCGCTGCCGCCAAGCCCCAGGTGACTCGCATGGCTTTCCATAAATCTCTTGTATTCACGCAGTTCCCCTTCTTATGTTTGTTTACCTACCGCTTTGCTGATGCGGTGACACCTCCGTCCACGCCATCCCAGCCAACGATCTGTTGATATGAAAACCCATGCCTTGCAGAGGCATTTCGCTCTGAATGGGGCCTAAACCTCGAGCGCCACGTTTACTAGTTCAGTTCATGAAACGAACACAAGCCCCTTGCCAAACACGGCACGCACCGGCAATGCGGTGCCCGTGGTTTCCAGCGTCTTGCGACGCAACCTCGTCAGTTGGGACTCGATGCGATGAAAACCGTCTTCTGCCTCGTCAGCGCCGATGGCTTGCGTAAGCGCCTGCTTGGTGACCAGCGCACCCGGCATCACCATGAGGCAGCCCAGCAATTCCAGTTCACGGCTGGTCAACTCGACAACGCGTTGATTGGGCGCGACAAGCCGGGACGCCGCCTGGTCCAGGCGCCAGGGTGCCACGGCATCCCCCTGCGCTGCGCGCGGCGCCATACGGCGCAGTTGTGAGCGGATGCCCGCCGTCAACTCCTGCATATCCACGGGCTTGACGAAATATTGGAGCGCTCCAGCATCCAGCCCTGCGATTCGACTGCCCACATCTGCTCTTGCAGTCATCAGCACTGTGGGGACCGCCTGGGCGGCAAGGCGGGCCACGAGACTGAGCCCATCTTCACCGGGCAAACCAATATCGACGACCACCAGATCCGCACGATCCTTCAGCAACCGAACATAAAAATTCTCAGCCGACTCCACGCCCCACGCCCCAAAGCCGGAACACTCGAGATATCTGCAAACGTTTTCGCGAATGTCTGCGTCGTCTTCGACCACGGCAATGATGAAT
>RCMZ01000371.1_pt1 | contig 25536 bp, 16 predicted proteins | sample 2041141 | NCBI WGS metagenome assembly RCMZ01 (sample SAMN09708263, study PRJNA481090) | Wastewater metagenome, whole genome shotgun sequencing project. | biome: sewage; isolation source: Davis station wastewater (DW) | place: Antarctica: Davis Station | collected 2010-03-01
TCTACGTCGCGCCGAAAAACGGCCCGTTCGACTACGGCACCTATTCCCTGCTGGGCGGGCGCAACGACGACACGCTGATCCTGCTCGACGGCGTACGCCTGAACAACCGCCTGTACGGGGGCCTGTACCTGGACACCCTGCCGGCCAACGCCGTGGAGCGCATCGAAGTGCTCAAGGGTGGCCAGAGCCTGTTGTTCGGCACCCAGGCCGTGGCGGGCGTGATCAATATCGTCACGCGCAGCCCGCAGACCCGTGAGGTGTCCGGCGAAACCAACCTGGGCGTCGATACCTTTGGCGGCACCACGGGTGATGCCCGGGCCGAGCGGATTTTCACCAATGGCCTGGGCGACCTGGGCCTGCTGGCCTATGTCAGCCATAACGTGTCCGAGGGCTACCAGCCCTTTCGCAACCGCGACATGAGCAACGTCACCGACAAGAAACGCTCCTACGAAGTCACCACCCTCGGCGCCAAGGCCATCCAGTCTTTTAGCGATGACTCGCGCCTGGAACTGTTCTACCAGTACTCCGATGCCAACCTGGACTTTGCCGGCGCCACCAACAACCGCAAGACCACCAACGACCGCGTGCAGCAGATTGCCACGGCGACCTTCGAGCAAAACATCAACGAGCGGCTGAGTTACTTCCTCAAGGGCCATATCAACGACTGGGACACTCGCTACTCAAGGGTCAACAACACCGCCGACGGCGGCACCGTGGTGCGTAACCACAATGACTACTGGGGCTTTACCGACTGGGGCGTGCAGGCCGAAGGCAAGGCTGAGCTTACGGGCGGCCATGTGCTGGTGTTCGGCTCGGATAACCAGTGGTTCAAGGGCCAGGACGACGTGCTGGTGATCGACGACAACAAGGCCCAGGCCCACGCCCTGTACACCCAGCTGCGCCCGCAGATCGACGCCCTGCCCGACTGGCATCCGAGCATCGGCGTGCGCCACGAAACCATGAGCGGCGGCGACAGTGCCACCGTCGGCATGCTCACCTCGCTCTACGACCTCAACCCCAACTGGGCCCTGCGCGGCCAGTACGGCACGGCCTACAAGCTGCCGAATGCCGAGCAATTGTTCGTCAATGAACCCGGCGACGAGTTGGGCAACCGCAACCTCAAGCCGGAAAGAAGCCGTAACGCCGAGCTGGGCCTGGACTACAAGGGCCTGCTGGCCGACCGTGAATTCAGCGCCAGCGTGACCCTGTTCAAGCGCAAGATCACCGACCTGATCACCCTCGACGATAGCCACTGGGTCAACGGCCAGGGGCAGATCCAGGTGCGCGGTTTCGAGGCCGACGCCAAGCTGGCGCTCAACGACCAGTGGAGCTTGCAGGCGGACATGACCCGCAACCTGACCGAATCGCGCGCCGGGGTCACCCTCAATGACGTGCCGAGCTTCTTTGCCCGCTCCCGGGTGGGTTTCGAGTCGCAGAACCGCCTGTGGGGCGCCGGCGCGGCGATCCGCTATATCCACGATGTAATCAGCTCGAAAAGAGTCGAATACGGCCACTATTCGGTGGTGGACGCCGACGCCTATCGCTACCTCGACCCTGCCCATCAACACCGCGTGAGCCTGCTGGTAGAAAACCTGTTCGACCGCGACTACGTCACCAGCCGCTCCAGCAATGTCGACAACCTGGGCCGGCCGTTCACCACGGAGGTGCGTTACACGTATCGCTTCTGATGACTGAAATCACGCAAATCGACGGGGTGGACACCCACCCCGACTGGTCCCGTATACCCGAGCATGCCCACCATGTGCTGCTGTGCACCGGCCCGCGCTGCACCCAGCGTGGCGCCCTGCAACTGTGGAAAACCCTGCGCCGGCGCCTTTTGGAGCACCAGCACATCGAAGTGCCTGGCGGTGTGCTGCTGACGCGCACCCATTGCCAGTTCCCCTGCAACCTGGGGCCAGTGCTCACGGTGTACCCGCAGCGCTGCTGGTATGGGGTGCACAGCAAGGCCGATGCCGTGCGCCTGGTGGATGTGCACCTGGTGGGCGGCGAGGTGGTCGAGGAACTGTTGATCCGGGAGCATCCATGAAACGTTTGGCAGGCGTTGCCATCGCCCTGTTGTGCAGTGCCTCGGCCATTGCGCACGACTACCGCAACTGCCAGCAGGATTGGCAACTGCCCCATGCACCGCCGGCGCGGATTGTCGCCCTCAATCAACACGCCGCCGATATGCTGCTGGCCCTGGACGCCGGCCCGGCACTGGTGGGCGTGGCGTACCTGGATGACAACGGCGCCGCGCATAAGCAGGGCAAGTATTTGGGGGTGTCGGTGATTGCACTGCGCTATCCGGCCAGCGAAGTGTTGTATGGGCAGAGGCCGGACCTGGTGGTGGGCGGTTTTGCCACGGCCTTTGGCAGCGGCATTACTTCACGCACTGGGCTGGCGGGCAATGGCGTGGCTTCGTATCTGCTGGAATCGGCCTGTGCCGGGCACTCCCTGGATTATTTCGGGCATATCCGCACAGACCTGCAAACCCTGGGCAACCTGCTGCATAAGCCGCAGCGCGCCCGCGAGCTGATTGCCGCCCTGGACGCCGACCTGGCCAGCGCCCGGGCACTGGCCAAGCCGGCAACACCCTTGTCGGTGTTTTACCTCGACAGTGAAGTCAACGGCCTGGACAGCGAAGGACAGCAAGGTTTCGTCACTGCCCTGCTGGCCGCCGCCGGCGCGCGCAACCTGTTGGCCGGGATCAATCAATACCGGGTCACGGTCAGCAGTGAGACGTTATTGATGAGCGACCCGGATGTGATCCTGCTGGCCGATGCCATATGGTCCCCGGCCAGCCGTAAACGCCAGTTGCTGACCCGCGACCCGGTGCTGTCGCGCCTGCGGGCAGTGCGGGAAAACCGCATGATCGATATCCCGTTTACCCACCTGGTGCCCACTGTCGGCAGCGGCAAAGTGGTGCTGGACCTGGCGCGCCAGCTCAACACCCTGTAGGAGCGGGCTTGCCGGCGACTCGTGACTTGTGGTCAAGAGTCATTTGAACAATCGTGGGTGTTTCCCCGGGCGCCCGGGGCAGATACTCGAGGCCATTGTTCACGCCACCACAGGAGTCACTCATGTCTATTCCCGCATTCGGCCTTGGCACTTTCCGCCTGCAAGGCCAGGTGGTCATCGATTCCGTCAGCACTGGCCTGGGCCTGGGCTACCGGGTCATCGATACCGCGCAGATCTACGAGAACGAAGCCGAGGTCGGCCAGGCTATTGCTGACAGCGGTATCCCCCGCGATGAGCTGTTCATCACCAGCAAGATCTGGATCGCCAATTTTGCCGAAGGCCAGTTGATCCCCAGCCTCAAGGAAAGCCTGCGCAAGCTCAAGACCGACTACCTGGACCTGACCCTGATCCATTGGCCGTCGCCGGAAAACCAGGTGCCCGTCGCCCAGTTCATGGGGCAGTTGCTCGAAGCCAAGCGCCAGGGCCTGACCCGGCAGATCGGCATTTCCAACTTCACCGTGGCATTGATGGAACAAGCCATCGCCGCCGTCGGCGCCGAGAATATCGCCACCAACCAGATCGAGCTGCACCCGTACCTGCAAAACCGCAAGGTGGTGGATTTCGCCACGCGCCACGGCATCCAGATTACCTCGTACATGACCCTGGCCTACGGCGAGGTGCTCAAAGACCCGGTGATCCAGGCGATTGCCGAGCGTAACCAGGCCACACCGGCACAGGTGGCCCTGGCCTGGGCCATGCAACTGGGGTACGCGGTGATTCCGTCCTCGACCCAACGCGCCAACCTGCAGAGCAACCTCAAGGCCGTGCAACTGACCTTGAGCGAAGCCGATATGGCGCAGATCGCAGGCCTTGAGCGCGGTCAGCGCCTGACCAGCCCCAAGGGCATTGCGCCGCAGTGGGACTGAGCTAAACCGCCGGGCTGCGCGCCAACTCCCGCAGCCACGGCAAGACCCGCAAGCCGCTGGCCGGTGACGGCGGGTCGATGATGCCCATGAAGTGCTCCAGGGTGAGGCTGTCGGGCGACCCCGGCAAACGCATCATCGCCTGGGAGGCCGGCGCCCCGCTGTGCTGGTCGTCATAGACCAGCACATGGCGCACCTGCTGGAACGCCAGTGCGTCACCCGCGCTGGCGGCCAGGCCCGCATTGATAATCAGCACATCGAATGGCTCGGCTGGAATATCGGTCAGGATCAGCACTTCATCGAAGGTCTGCACCGGGACGATCCGGTAGTAACCCAGTTGGTTGAGCATTTTCTCGAGGTGCAAGCGTTGCAGGTGCTGTTCATCAGCGATCAGGATGGTCAGTGCTTTGGTGGGCATGGCAGGTCCCTGAGCAGGCAGCGCTCGTGGTTTGAAGGAGCGGCCTACTTTTTCAGACATATTTCGATAGCAAAATCAGGGTAGTTCCCTCTGCACGTAGGAGTTCTCCTAAACACTCTCGCACTTCCTACTCTTATGCCCGGTTGCAATAGTCCGCCAGGGCCTGATGCAACTGATCAATGGCTGCTTGCACGCCAGCCACCGCCAAGGCCAACGCCTCCCGATCACGTTGTTCACAGGCGGCTTCCAGGGCCTCACAGGCGCTCACCAACGCCTGCGCCTCAACCAGGCGCGCCCCGCCCTTGGTCCGGTGGGCCAGGTCATGCAACTGTGCGTAGTGGTTTTGTTGCAGCAAGGCCGGCAGTTGCATGCGGTCTTCGGCGAGGCTGTCGAGCAGCGGCTCCAACAGTTCCCTGATCGCGTCCATATCGCCACCGGTCAACTTCAGCAAGCGGCCCAGATCGATCGTCTGGATCGCCTCGGCCGCCTGCGGCTCGTTGACCGAAGGCAGGGCCGTACGCGAAGCCAGCGCCGCATGCAGGTCGTCGAGGCCAGTCGGCTTGAACAGGCAACCGTCCATCCCTGCTGCCAGGCAACGCTCGGTTTCCTCGGGCTGGGCATTGGCGGTAAACCCCAGCAACAGGCAAGGCGCCAGGCCACGGGCACGCTCGTCGGCACGAATTTCCCGCGCCAGGTCATAGCCGTTTTTCAGTGGCATATTACAATCGGTGATCACCCCATCGAAGCGCTCGGCCCGCCAGTACTCCAGGCCCTGCACGCCATCTTCGGCCGTAGTGATGCGGTGCCCCAGGAAACTCAGTTGGCGGGTCAGCAATTGGCGATTGGCCGGGTAGTCATCCACCACCAGGATATTCAACCTATGGGCCGGCGGAGCATCCAGAGCGGCCGGCTCGTGATGGGCCGCGGCAGCAGACGCCACGGCCAGGGCCAACGTGACCTCCACGCGAGTGCCCTGCCCCAGCACACTGCTCAACTTCAGTTGGCCACCCATCATTTCACACAGGCTGCGGCTGATCACCAGCCCCAGGCCAGAGCCACTGCGCGCCGACTGGTCGGTATTGCGCCCCTGGACAAACGGGTTGAACAGGCGCATCTGGTCCTCGACGCTGATGCCTACCCCCGTGTCTTCCACCACCAGCCGCAGGCTCAGATAACCATTGGCAACCGCAGGCGAGCCACTGCAGCTCAAGCGCACATGGCCCTGGGCGGTGAACTTGATGGCGTTGCTCAACAGGTTGGAAACCACCTGCTTGAAGCGCAACGGATCGATCAGTACATGCCGGTCAAGCAGCGGGTCCAGTGCCACCTGCAACACCAGGCCCTTGGTCCGCGCCAGCCCTTCGAAGATGCGCGCCACCGAGGCCAGCAACTCACGCAGGTTCGATGGCTCCAGGGCCAGGGACAGATGGCCGGACTCGATGCGCGCAATGTCGAGAATATCGCCGATCAATTCCAGCATGCCCCGCGAAGCGTCGGAGGCCACGGCCAGGGCATCATGGTCGATCCGCCCCTGCTCGGCATTTTTCAACGCCAGCTCGATCATGCCGATCACCGCGTTCATCGGCGTGCGGATTTCATGGCTCATGGTCGCCAGGAACGTGGTCTTGGCCCGGTTGGCAGCGTCGGCACCCTCCTTGGCCTCCTGCAATTGCCCCAGCAAGCGCTGGCGTTCACTGACATCGACCCAGCCGGCAATCATGCCCACGACCTTCTCGTCACCGTCGCGGTACGGCAGCATCCAGTGGTAAATGGTCAGGGTCGCGCCCCCAGGTACCTTGAGGACACGGTCGTGAATCTGCGGCTCGCCGCGCTCCATCAGGCGCAAGTAGTCTTCATGGTAGGACTGGGACTGGGGCTGGTTGCCGGTGTCGGTCTCGACCACGGTCTTGCCGATCACATCTTCAAGGCAAAAGCCGAATACATTCAGGTAGGCGCTGTTGCACGCCATCAACCGGCCCATGCGGTCGCGCACATAGATCGGGTGCGGCGTGCCGTCGATCAGCACGCTCATAAAGCGCATCTGGTCGCTCAGCGCGCGCTCGGCCTGGCCGCGCTTGCGTATCAGGCTGCGCAGGTAAATGGCCCAACCCAGGGTGAGCGCCAACAGCAGCGCGGCCAGCGCAAACCCCTGGATAATCGTGTCGCGGTGGCGCAGCCAGTAACTGTCGTCGATCACCACTTCGCTGCGCCAGTGGTTGGTCAACTCGTCCATTTCCTGGGGAGAGATGCTCAGCAGCGCCTTTTCCAGGATCGAATACAGCTCCAACTGGCCGCGCCCCACGCCAAAGGCGATACGCGCTGGCTGCGCGCCCACGGTACTGGTGATACGCAGGCGATCACGGTATTTATGGGCAATCATGTAACGCGCAATCATCAGCGCATTGACCGACGCATCGACCCCGGCACTGGCCACCAGGGCCATGGCCTCGGCGGGGCCGTCGACGTCTACCAGGATGATTTGGGGGTATTCCCGGCTGATGATTTCCCGCTGTACGCTGCTGCGAATCACCGCCAGGCGCTTACCTGTCATATCTTCCATGGTGATCGGGCTGCGCTCATCGTCGCGGGTGACCAGCACGAACGGGTTGCTCAGGTAAGGCCGGGTAAAGCGGATCTTGTCCTCCCGGGACATGCTTGGGGTAATCAGCGCGATCATGTCCGCGTCGCCCTCGCTGACCTGCTCGACTTGGCGCGGCAGCGAACCGCCGCGTATCACGTCGAACTTCAAGCCGGTGCGCAAGCTGACCTGCGCCAGTACCTCGGCACTCAAGCCCTGGAACTGCCCACGGTCGTTGAAAAATGACAGCGGCAGGAATTTGTCGAGCGCCGTGACCCTGACCCGTGGGTGCTTGTCCAGCCAGCGTTGCTCACTGGCGCTCAGGCGCAGGCGTTCGCGGCCGACCACCCCCAGGTTACCGGCGCTCCAGCGGCGCAGGATCTCCATCTGCTCATTGGCGGGGATCACCTCCAGCACCGCATTGACAATACGCAGCAGCCGCTCATTGTCGCCGGCGAGCGCGAACGCAAAGGGGTTGACCTCCAGGCTGGAAAAGTCCGCCATGCGCACGTTATTGAGATGATTTTTATTGATCAGATAGTTGGTGCTGATTGCATCGCCCAGGTAGACGTCCGCCTGGCCAAAGGCCACTGCGCCAATCGCCTCGAAGGCCGACGGATAGATATGCAATGAAGCATTGGGGTAGAAGGCCGCGACTGCACCGGGCTGCATGTAGTGATAAAGCATGGACAGGCGCTTGCCGTCCAGGTCGGCCGTCAGCGACTGGCTATCGCCCACCCGCGTCACCAGGATCGGCTGGTCATTGGCGTAGGAGCGCGACAGCTTCAACTGGCCGTCCGCCGCCTCGTAGCCGTTGGCCGTGCCTACAAAATCCACCTCTGCGTGCTTGAGGGCGGCGATGGCTTCGTCGCGGTGCTCATAGCGCTGCACCTGGACCTTGACGTTGAGGGCCAGGGCGATCAACGCCGCATAATCGGCGGTAATCCCCTCCAGTTCGTCGTTGTTATTCGTCAGATCAAAGGGCGCGTAGTCGGGAGCGGAAACCCCCATCACCAACGTGCGGCGCTGGCGCAACCAGCGCCAGTCCGCCTCATTGAGGTTCACCTGTGGCGCTTCCAGGCTCGAATGCCCCAACAGATGCAAAGCCTGTGGCTCGCCCAGAGCCACGTTGACGGTAAGTGACAGGCCCGCCAGCCAGAGTACGGCGAGCCACTTGCCCAGAGAGGTCGACATTTCAGATCAGATGATTGCGCTGGGCGAACTTGGATAAATGCACCACCGAAGACATGCGCAGTTTCTCCTTCAACCGGGTTTTATAGGTGCTGATGGTCTTGTGACTCAACAGCATGTCCTTGGCGATTTCATTGTTCCCCAGGCCCAGGGCGAGCTTTTGCAGCACCATCAGTTCGCGGTCGGAAAGTGCCTCTACCAGTTGCTGTTCAGTGGTTTGCAAGTCGTCTTTGCGCACCGAACTGGTGGGCAGGCTGGGGAAGCAGCTGTAGTTGGACATGACGGCCTTGATGGCTTTTTGCAGCTCATCGAGTTCACCGGTTTTCGCGACAAAGCCCATCGCCCCGGCGCGCATGCAACGAGTGGAAAAGAACACTGCCAGATAGGAGGTCAGCACCAGGATTTTACAGGGCAGGCCCAATGCCTTGATCCGGCTGATGACCTCCAGCCCGCCCAACTTGGGCATGGCCAGGTCGAGGATGACCAGGTCCGGTCGCTCCTCCCTGGCAATCTGTAAGGCGTCGGCACCGTTGGCAGCTTCGAAAATCTTCTCGAAGCCCTCCTGGCGCAACAGGTATTTGACGGTAGAACGAATGAACGGATGATCATCCACGATTAGCGCTTTGCTCATGCGGCTCCCTGGGAAGACACCACGATTGTTTAGTTGCTTCATTGGCGACCACTCATTTCAGGGGCGCCAACACCCTTACACATCACACGAAACCCCTGTACCTGTGAGAAATACCAGTTCCGACCAGCGGCACTGTCTACACAGAACGTTTCAACGGAATTTGGTTAGGTGCAACGGCGCAACATTAACAACGGAATGATGTTTCGCCCGAAGGGAAAATCCGGCGCACTTGTAGGATTAATCCTTCCAAAAGCGTAGTCAAATTCAATAAAAAAAGCCGCCCCCTATGACAGGAGGCGGCTTTTTGGGGGATGCAGGGTTTGCTTCAGTCGGTGGTGCTGGGGCTCCAGAAGGCCTGCACCACAAGGGTCGACTGCGAGATCCGCGCCACCAGGGCGTCCAGTTCGTCACCGTCGACCGAGTTGGCCGCCAGCGTCGCCTCGATTTCCACCTCCTCAGTGCCAAATGGCCGTACGTCGACATCACTGGCCGGGTAGTTGCAGCGCGCCAGTTCCGATTCGAGCAAGGCCATCACCGCCTGCTGCTGGGCGCGCCGGGCGATCACGTAGAGGATATTGGTGACCTCCGCCGACACCACATCCAAAGGCTGGCGGTTGATGTTATTGACGATCGGCCGCAGCAAGGTGTTGGCCGCCAGCACAAAACAGGTACCCAGGAACGCCTCGAGGATCAGGTCGGCGCCGGCGCAGGCGCCCACGGCGGCGGAAGTCCACAGCGTGGCCGCCGTATTGAGCCCGCGTACATTGCCCTCCTCGCGCATGATCACCCCGGCGCCGAGAAAGCCAATCCCGGACACCACATACGCCACCACCCGCACCGCCCCTTCGGCCCCGGCCAGGCGGTTGGCCATGTCGACAAAGATCGCCGCCCCCACCGCCACCAGCACGTTGGTGCGCAGCCCCGCCGTGCGCTGGCGGAACTGGCGCTCAAAGCCGATCAGCCCACCCAGGATGAAAGCCGCGCTGAGGCTGACCACGGTGTCGATCAGGGAATCCAGATTGATATTGTTGAGGGCTTGCATGATGAATCTCCCTTTGATTGCCCGCAGAATCAGCGTCGAAAAAAGGGGGATCAGGCAGGAACCGGACGGTTCGCTACCCAAAGACCGCTTCTCGCTTTATCGGCGAGGCAACGGCACGGGGATGCGCGTCAGCTGGCCAAGCCTGGTCGACAACTGTCACTCGAAAGTCTGTTCACGAAGGTCTGCGCTATGGTTGAAAACCGGCGCAGCTTACGCCCGCAGTCTGCGGGAGGAAAGTGACAGTGCGGCGAATCGCCGGGTTCTTCAGCCAGGGTTCAGCCAGGCATCGCTCCCGCGGGCGCGGGAACGATCTGCAACGCTGTCAGCTCGCGGTGGCCAGCAGCACATCACGCACCGAGCGCGCCTGGCCCAGGCTGCGGTCATGCTCGTGCAGCGAGGCAGCAATCTCATCGGCGCGAATCGGCAGGATCGACAGCAACGTATCGCTCAAGCCATGGCTGGCCTGGCTGAAACCCTGCATGTAGATGCCCGCCTTGCAGCGCTCGTCGGTGACCACGCGGTAATCGCGGCTGACTTCAAAGTCACCCATATAGGCCTCCAGCGGCGCCAGCAACTGGCGATGCATCTGCCGTTCATAACCTGTGGCCAGGACCACCGCATCGTAGTGGTTGATCACGGTCTCACCGGTGGCGTTGTGACGTACCAGCAACTCGATGCCCAAGGGCCCGGCGCTGGCTTTTTCCACGGTGGTCAGGGTGCGGAATGCGTGGCGGGCGATGCCGGAGACTTTCTGCCGGTAGAAAATCCCGTAGATGCGCTCGATCAGGTCCAGGTCCACCACCGAATAGTTGGTGTTGTGGTACTCGTTGACCAGGCGTTCGCGCTCGCTGCTGGGCTGCTGGAACACCAGGTCGGTGAACTCCGGGGAGAACACTTCGTTGACGAACGGGCTGTCATCGGCAGGCTTGAGGGCCGAGCCGCGCAGGATGATGTCCACCTGCACCGAGGGGAAGCTGTCGTTCAGGTCGATAAACGCTTCGGCCGCGCTCTGCCCACCGCCGATGATTGCAATGCGCATCGGCTTGCCCTCGACACACGGCTGCTGGGCCATGCGCGCCAGGTACTGGGAATGGTGGAACACCCGTCCGTCATCCTTGAGCGCCTTGAACGCCTCGGGAATCCGTGGCGTGCCACCGGCGCTGACCACCACCGAACGTGCAGTGCGCACCAGTTGCTCGCCATGGGCATCGCGGGAGATCACCCGCAGCGCCTCGACCTGCTGCTGATGCAGGATCGGCTCAATGGCCAGCACTTCCTCGCCATAGCGGCTTTGCTCGGTAAATTGCCCGGCGACCCAGCGCAGGTAGTCGTTGTACTCCATGCGGCACGGGTAGAAGGTGCCCAGGTTGATAAAGTCCACCAGGCGCCCGTGGGCCTTGAGGTAATTGACGAAAGAGTACGGGCTGGTGGGGTTGCGCAGGGTCACCAGGTCCTTGAGGAAGGAAATCTGCAGCTCGCTCTGGCTCACCAGGGTATTGCCGTGCCAGCGGTAGTCGGCCTGCTTGTCGAGAAACAGCACATCGAGCTTGCCCTGGGCTTTCTCGCGCTCTTGCAGGGCGATGGCCAGCGCCAGGTTCGAGGGACCGAAACCAATACCGATCAGGTCGTGAACCGCGGGCGATGCAATTGCCTGTGTCATTCCAGTGTCCTCTGGATAAGCCCCGTGGCGATGGGGCGGAAAGCCTGGGCGACCTGCTGAACAACAGGCCATGTGTTGATAGGAAACGAGGACCATGAAAAAAAATTTAAGCCTCGCACCGGATTCACCCTGGCAGGCGCGGAGCCGCCGGCGCGGGCAATGCGGTGATGGCAGTTTGAGGCCGTCTAATTTATAGTAATTCTCATGTAGATTTGAAAAGTCCTACACACAACGTCCAATACTGGCGTTTCGCCCAGCTGTAACGGCGTGTGTAAGCACTTAAATTTCAGGGCAAATACCTCGTTTACCTGACAGCTTGCCGCGCCTGTCTCTGCCCTTGTGGGCGATTGAGCTGCGGTCCGAACTTTCCTGGCTGGAACCCGTGCATGAACCGTCCCCGACACACCCGGCGCGCTCTGCTGGCAGCACTTTGCCTGATCCCCGTGGCCGCGTTCGCCGCCTGGCAACTGATCCCGCCCGGCCGGGATAAATTTGCCACCCTGCAAGTACACCGGGGCGATATCGAAAGCAGCGTGACCGCCCTCGGCACCCTGCAACCGCGGCGTTACGTGGATGTCGGCGCCCAGGCCTCCGGGCAGATCCGCAAGATTCACGTCGAAGCCGGCGCCCAGGTCAAGGAAGGCGACATGCTGGTAGAGATCGACCCCGCCACCCAACAAGCCAAGCTCGACGCCACCCGCTACTCCATCGCCAATTTGCAGGCCCAACTGCAGGAACAGCACGCGCAACACCGCCTGGCGCAGCAGAAGTACCAGCGCCAGCAACGCCTGGCCGCCGGTGGCGCCACCCGCGATGAAGACGTGCAAACCGCCCAGGCTGAACTGGATGCTACCCAGGCGCGCATCGACATGTTCAAGGCGCAGATCAGCCAGGCCCAGGCCACGCTGCGGGTTGATCAGGCTGAACTGGGCTACACGCGCATCTATGCGCCGATCTCCGGCACCGTGGTGGCCGTGGATGCCCGCGAAGGCCAGACCCTCAACAGCCAGCAGCAGACGCCGCTGATCCTGCGCATTGCCAACCTGTCGCCGATGACCGTGTGGGCGGAAGTCTCGGAAGCCGATATCGGCCATGTCAAACCGGGCATGCAGGCCTATTTCACCACCCTGAGCGGTGGCAACCGGCGCTGGACCAGCACCGTGCGCCAGATCCTGCCGGTGCCGCCCAAGCCCCTCAACGAAACCAGCCAGGGTGGCGGCAGCCCCAGCAGTTCGAGCAAGAGCGGCAGCGGCCGGGTGGTGCTGTACACCGTGCTGCTGGATGTGGACAACGCCGACAACGCACTGATGGCGGAAATGACCGCCCAGGTGTTTTTCGTCGCCAGCCGCGTCACCGATGCGCTGACCGCGCCCGTCGCTGCCCTGCAGGGCAGCACCCGCCCCGACATGCAACTGGCCCGCGTGGTGGCCAAGGACGGCAGCATCGAAGACCGTGAGGTGCGGGTGGGTATCAGCGATCGCCTGCGCATCCAGATCCTCGACGGCCTGAACGAAGGCGATCATCTGCTGATCGGCCCCGCCGACAGCAGCGGAGGCTGAATGTTGACGCCGCTGATCGAACTTCGGGACATCCGCAAATCCTACGGGGGCGGTGATGCGCCCCAGGTCGATGTGCTGCGCGGGATCGACCTGTCGATCCATGCCGGGGAATTCGTGGCGATTGTCGGGGCCTCCGGCTCAGGCAAGTCGACCCTGATGAATATCCTCGGCTGCCTCGACCGCCCCACCGTCGGCCAGTACCTGTTCGCCGGGGAAAACGTCGCCCAACTGGACACCGACGAACTGGCCTGGCTGCGCCGCGAGGCCTTTGGCTTTGTGTTCCAGGGCTACCACCTGATCCCGTCCGGCTCGGCCCAGGAAAACGTCGAGATGCCGGCGATCTATGCCGGCACACCGGCCGCCGAACGCCACGCCCGCGCCGCCGCCCTACTGACCCGCCTGGGGCTGGCCGGGCGCACCGGCAACCGCCCGCACCAGTTGTCCGGCGGCCAGCAGCAACGGGTGTCGATTGCCCGGGCCTTGATGAACGGCGGGCATATCATCCTCGCCGACGAACCTACCGGCGCCCTCGACAGCCATAGCGGCGCCGAGGTCATGACCCTGCTCGACGAACTGGCGAGCCAGGGCCACGTGGTGATCCTGATCACCCACGACCGCGAAGTGGCGGCGCGGGCCAAGCGCATCATCGAGATCCGCGACGGCCTGATCATCAGCGACACCCCCAACACCCACAACCAGCCCGCCACTGAAGCCAACCCCAAGGCCCTGCAAGCGGTGGACCTGCGCCAACGCCTGGCCGACGGCGCCGAGCACAACGGCGCCTGGAAGGCTGAACTGGTGGACGCGGTGCAGGCGGCCTGGCGGGTCATGTGGATCAACCGCTTCCGCACGGCCCTAACCCTGCTGGGGATCATTATCGGCGTGGCCTCGGTAGTGGTGATGCTGGCCGTGGGCGAAGGCAGCAAACGCCAGGTCATGGCGCAGATGGGCGCCTTTGGCTCCAACATCCTGTATGTCAGCGGCTCGGCGCCCAACCCACGTACGCCGCCCGGCATTATCACCATGAACGACGTCGCCGCCATGGCCGCCCTGCCCCAGGTCAAGCGCATCATGCCGGTCAATGGCGCGGAGGCCGGGGTGCGTTTCGGCAATGTCGACCACATGGCCTATGTCGGCGGCAACGACACCAACTTCCCGACGATCTTCAACTGGCCAGTGGTCGAGGGCAGCTACTTCACCGAGGCTGACGAACGCGCCGCCGCTACCGTCGCGGTGATCGGCAAACGGGTGCGCGACAAGCTGTTCAAGGACCTGCCCAGCCCTATCGGCCAATACATCCTGATCGAAAACGTGCCGTTCCAGGTGATCGGCGTGCTTGCCGAAAAAGGCGCCAGCTCCGGCGACAAGGACAGCGACGACCGTATCGCCATCCCCTACTCTGCCGCGAGTATTCGCCTGTTCGGCACCTATAACCCTGAATACGTGGTGATTGCCGCCGCCGACGCGCGCAAGGTGCATGAGGCCGAAAAAGCCATCGACCAGTTGCTGCTGCGCCTGCACAACGGCAAGCGGGATTTTGAACTGACCAACAACGCCGCGATGATCCAGGCCGAGGCCCGGACCCAAAACACTCTGTCGCTGATGCTCGGCTCGATTGCCGCCATCTCGCTGCTGGTGGGCGGCATCGGCGTGATGAACATCATGCTGATGACCGTGCGCGAACGCACCCGGGAAATCGGCATCCGCATGGCCACTGGCGCCCGGCAGCGCGACATCCTGCGCCAGTTCCTCACCGAAGCGGTGATGCTCACGGTGGTCGGCGGGGTGGCCGGGATCGGCCTGGCCCTGCTGGTCGGTGGCGCGCTGATCCTCAGCAGCGTGGCCGTCGCCTTCTCGCTGCCCGCAGCCCTGGGCGCCTTCGCCTGCGCGCTGGTCACCGGCGTCATCTTCGGCTTTATGCCGGCCCGCAAAGCAGCCCGGCTCGACCCGGTCACGGCCCTTACCAGTGAATGATCGCCCTATGAAAGCGCACTTGACCCTCGTTGCCGCCAGCCTGCTGCTGGCCGCGTGCAGCAGCCCGGCGCAGCGCCCGGCCAGCGGCCTGCAGCCGCCGCCGGCCTGGGACACGGCAAGCCAGGCCAACGCTCTGCACGTCAACCAGCAATGGTGGAAGGCCTTTGCCAGCCCGCAGCTCGACCAACTGATCGAACAGGCCCGCACCGGCAGCTACGACCTGGCCAGCGCCATGGCCCGGGTGCGCCAGGCCCAGGCCGGCGCCGTGGTGGCCGGCGCGCCGCTGCTGCCCGAACTCAAGGGCGGGCTCAACGCCAACCGCCGGAAACTGCTGCGCGGCAACGGCTACAGCGAACTGGATGCCGACAACAACAATGACGCGGTGGATTATTTCAATGCCAGCCTGACTGCCACCTACGAAATCGACTTCTGGGGCGGCAAGCGCGCCGCTCGCGACAGTGCTGAACTGGCGGTGCGCGCCAGCGAATTCGAGCGCGCCACGGTGGAATTGACCCTGCTCAGCGGCGTGGCCACCACCTACACCCAGCTCCTGGCCCTGCACGAACAACAACGCATCGCCGAGCTCAACCTGGCCAATGCGCAGAACGTGCTCAAGCTGGTACAGACCCGGCATGACGCGGGCTCTGCCACCCAACTGGAACTGGCCCAGCAAAAGAGCCTGGTCGCCGCGCAGCAACGCCAACTGCCCGAGGTACGCCAGCGGACCGAAGCCGCACGGATCAGCCTGGCCGCCCTGCTCGGCCAACCGGTGCAGACGCTGCAACTGACGCCCCAGGCCTTTGAGCAACTGCGCTGGCCAAGCATCGCCGCCGGCGTACCCAGCGACCTGCTCAGCCGCCGCCCGGACATTGCCAGCGCCGAAGCGCAACTGGCGGCCGCCCAGGCCGACATCATCGTCGCCCGCGCCGCCATGCTGCCCAGCGTGACCCTCAGCGCCAACCTGGGCTCGGGCGCCAACCGTGCTGGCGATATGCTGCGCAACCCGTTCTACAACCTCACGGGCGGGCTGATCGCACCGATTTTCAACAACGGCCGCCTCAGCGCCGAACGCGACAAGGCCACGGCACGCCAGGATGAGCTGCTGCAAACCTATCGCGGCGCGATCATCAATGGCTTTGCCGATGTAGAAAAGGCCCTGAGCAGCATTCGCCGACTGGACGAACAGCGCCAGTGGCAGCATGAAGAACTGGACCAGGCACAGACAGCCTTCCGTATCGCCCAGAGCCGCTATGAGGCTGGCGCGGAGGACTTGCTTACCGTACTGGAAACCCAGCGCACGCTGTATGCCGCCCAGGATTTGAACGTGCAACTGCGCCAGGCACGGCTGGGGGCGAGTATTGCGCTGTACAAGGCACTGGGAGGGGGGTGGCAGGCGTCTGGTCTTTAACGATGAGGATCTAATGTGGGAACTGGCTTGCCGGCGATGTTGCCTGCCCCATCGCCATTGCCATCGCCGGCAAGCCAGCGCCTACCGTTTGACGTTGATCGGACAGGTCAAACCGTCCGCTCCCTGACCTTCAAATGCCGCGCATACCACGGCCGCTTCGGCACCTTGCGGAACAAGTCCTGCAACTTGTCATCATCAGCGCCGAAGGTGATGCGCAACGCCAGCTTCATGGTTTCCGGATCCATCTCCACGGTGCGCCCCATCTGCAATCCCGGGGTGGCGCTGCAACCATGGGTATCCGGCCCCAGCCATGGATTACCCACCTCGACCCAGCGCCCTGGCGCAAACCATGGCACACCGTTGACCTCCAGGCGGCTCAGCTCACCCGGATTAAAGCGCTGATGGGCGCGGAACCAGTCCTCCAGCCGGTCATCGATCCAACCGTGGAAATGCCAGAACACCGGGTTCACATGGGAGGAAAACGGGTCGCCCAAAAAGTCATTTTCAGGCTCATACCAACGCGCCGAAAAATCCGCAGGATCGCGCGCAAAGGGCACCGGTGCGCCGTTGGAAGGGTCGCGCGGCACCGACGCCCAGCGCATGTGCAGCCAATCGTGCAGCCCCAGCTCAACCTCCGAGCCGAACTGGCCCAGGGTCAACCTGGCCAGGTAACGCGGGTCGCGGTACTGCGACTCCCACACCTGGAAGTTGCTGTGATAGGTCTCGCAAGCCTTGATATCACTGACCCACTGGCTGTACTGCTCATCGCCACTGGCCATCCAGGTCGGCGGCAGTGCGAAGCCATCGTGATTGTCAAAGTAGCGCGCGAAGCCCTGGCGATCACGCTCAAGCTCGGGCTGCGGCGGCGGGAAGCGCGGCCAGGACGGCAAGTCTTGTAGGGAGCGCGCCGTACCGAGCATATGCCGATGCATAAAGAAAAAATCGATACCCGAGCCGTTGCGGTCCTTGCGCGGGCCACGGGCATCGCGCTCTTGGTCCCGTGGCCCGGGCTGCCAACCGATGCCACGCAGCGCGTTGCGCTTGTCCTCGGGGAGCTTGTGCCACTGGTCCCGCGTGGCGTGCCAGAGCTGGTGGAACAGGCGGTGTTCGGGGGCAATCAACCATGCCAGCAGCGCTGGGTTGAGGCCGATGCGTTCGCGGGCTTCGGGGAACAGCTGTTTGGTGGCGACAAATCGGTTATCCAGCTCCAGCAGCGCCAGGGGCCGGTCGAGATTGAGAATCTGCCCGCTGAGGGTGCCGCTGCCGGCATTGCCGAAGCTGCCCCAGACTTCATCCAGGCGCATCGTCAATTCATAGGCCGGCATGCCGTCCGGCGCGTCGCGGTCGATCAGGCGCCAGTACAACAGCGCCGCGTCGCCCGGCGCCAGGTCACCCAGCACCTGATAGCGCGGCTCGCCCTGCCCACGCAGTTGGCCAGCGGTGTCCAGGTAGCCACGCACGCCACGGCCGCGCGGCGCAATATCAAGAAACAGTTCCAGACCGTCGAGGGGCAAGCCTTGCAGCCCGGCGTCACGCCCTTCCAGGCGCAGGCTCCAGATCCCGCGCAGGCTGTTCGCCAACTGCTGGCCGGCGGTGTCCGCCAGGTCCACTGTGGCTTCCTCGGGAGTGATGGGAAATTCCTCACGCGTCAACTCGCGATGGGCATAAAAGGCAGCAGGTACGGCGGCGCCGGTCAGCGCCAGGCCTGCGATAAACCCTCGTCGAGAAATCGTCATGTTCCTACCTGTGTCAGCCCTGGAGCAGGCTTTATCCAAGCTAGAACGTTTAGCCGGGCGGCAAATTTACTGTAGGGGCCGCGCTTAAATTTCCCGGCCCTGCGCTCGTTCTCCCCAGATAGCAAAGGCCCCTTGCGCCCGCACCTCAAAGGCGAACCGACTGAGATGGCAATGACAAAACCACGTTCGAAAAAGGCTCTATACATCGGCCTGCCCTTGGCCCTGGCCATTGCTGCCGGCGCAGGCCTGGCCTGGGATCACTGGCTTGGCGGCAATGCCGGCTACCCGCTGGAAGTGATCAAGCAGGCCAATGAACTGCAGGACCGCCTGATATCGTTCGACAGCCATATCACCGTGCCCCTGGACTTCGGCACCGCCGGCCATGAAGCAGACAAGGACGGCAGCGGCCAGTTCGACCTGGTCAAGGCCAGTCGCGGGCGGCTGTCGGGGGCGGCGCTGACGATTTTCGGCTGGCCCGAGCTGTGGAATGGCCCCAATGCACCACACAAACCTACCGCAGGTTTTGTCGACGAAGCCCGGCACCAGCAAGAGGTGCGCTACAAGATCATCGCCGGCATGGTCCGCGACTTCCCCAACCAGGTGGGCATCGCCTACACCCCGGCCGATTTGCGCCGCCTGCATGGCGAGGGCAAGTTTGCGATTTTTATCAGCATGCTCAACGCCTACCCCCTGGGCAATGACCTGAACCTGCTGGACATGTGGACGGCGCGCGGCATGCGCATGTTCGGCTTCAGCTACATCGGCAACAACAGCTGGGCCGACTCCTCGCGCCCACTGCCGTTTTTCAATGATTCGCCGGATGCCCTCGGCGGCCTCTCGGCCATCGGCAAGCAAGCAGTGCAGCGCCTGAACGACCTGGGCGTGATCATCGACGTCTCGCAAATGTCGACCACCGCCCTCGAACAAGTCGCCCAGCTTAGTCGCACCCCCATGGTCGCCTCCCACTCCGCGCCTAGGGCCTCGGTGGATATCCCGCGCAACCTCAGCGACAAAGAACTGCAACTGATCAAGAACAGTGGCGGCGTGGTGCAAGTGGTGGCCTTCGGCGGGTATCTGCGCCCGTTGAGCCAGCCGATCCAGGACAAGCTCAACACCCTGCGCGCGCGTTTCGACCTGCCACCCCTGCCCAACCTGGCGATGGCCCTGATGCCCGGCGACCCGATCATCGCTGCCTGGCCGGAGCAGAAGTTCGGCGAGTACGCCAGCGAGCTCTACGCCATTCTCGAAGAAGAACCCAAGGCCAGCCTCAAGGACCTGGGAGACGCCATTGACTACACCGTGCGCAAGATCGGTATCGACCACGTCGGCATCGCCTCGGACTTCAACGAAGGCGGCGGCGTCAAGGGCTGGAACGATGTCAGTGAAGTGCGCAACGTGACCGCCGAACTGATCACCCGCGGCTACTCCGAAGCCGATATCGCCAAGCTGTGGGGCGGCAATTTCCTGCGGGTGTGGGAGCAGGTGCAAAAGTCCGCCAAGCCTGGTGTGCTGCCAAGCGAGCAAACGCCATGACCGACCGTCGCACCTTTCTCAAACAGGCCGGCATCCTCGCCGCCAGCCTGCCGCTGGGGACCAGCCTGCACGTGCAGGCGGCTAGCGCCAAGGCCCCCGTCGATAAATGGGCCGGCCTGCGCCAACTGTTCGACCAGGATCCGAACTACATCCATTTCTCCAACTTCCTGATCACCTCGCACCCAAGGCCCGTGCGCGAAGCCATCGAGCGCCACCGCGCCGCCCTTGACCGCAACCCCGGCCTGACCATGGACTGGGACCTGCAGGAACCCTGGAAACGCGAAGGCCAGGTGCGTGAATGGGCCGGCCGCTACCTGCAAGCCAAACCCGGCCAGATCGCCCTCACCGGCAGCACCACCGAGGGCCTGGCGATGATCTACGGCGGCATCCACGTGCGCCCCGACCAGGAAATCCTCACCACCGAGCACGAGCACTTTTCCACCGACAGCATCCTCGCGTTGCGCACCCAGCGTGACGGCACCCAGGTGCGCAAGATCAAGCTGTTCGCCAACGCCCACCACGTGTCGGTCGATGAAGTGCTGACGGCCATCGAGCGCAACATTCGCCCCAATACCCGAGTACTGGGCATGACCTGGGTGCAGTCGGGCAGCGGCGTGAAGCTGCCTATCGCTGAAATCGGGCAACTGGTCAAGCGCCACAACCAGGGGCGCGAAGAAAAGGATCGGATTCTCTACGTGGTCGATGGCGTGCATGGCTTTGGCGTCGAAGACCTGGCCTTCCCGGACATGCACTGCGACTTCTTTATCGCCGGCACCCATAAATGGATGTTCGGCCCACGGGGCACTGGCCTGGTGTGCGCCGCATCGGAGCAAGTGACCACCCTCACCCCGAGCATGCCGACGTTTTCCGAAGACACCGATTTCGCCACCACCTTCTCCCCCGGCGGCTATCACGCCTTTGAGCATCGCTGGGCGCTGGACGAGGCCTTCAAGCTGCACCTGCAATTGGGCAAGGCCGAGGTTCAGCAACGCATCCACAGCCTCAACTCCTACCTCAAGGAGCGCTTGCAGGCGCGACCGAACATCGAGCTGGTCACCCCGGCCAACCCGCAGCTGTCGGCCGGTTTCAGCTTCTTCCGGGTCAAGGGCCAGGACAGCGACAAGGTGGCCGCCTACCTGATGCGCAACCGCGTGGTCAGCGACGCGGTGAACCGCGACGTCGGCCCGGTGGTGCGTACCGCGCCGGGCCTGCTCAATACCGAAGATGAGGTCGACCGCTTCCTGGCCCTGCTCGACAAAGCCCTCTGATCCCCTTTTTTCTTGCCCACGAGACGACTCATGAACGATGAACCGCTCACCCCAACGCTGCTCAAGTCCCTGGCGCTGACGGCATTGATCGCCTGCCTGGCACCGTCCGCCCAGGCCGCCACGCCGCCCAAGCCCGGCACCGTGTTCAAGGACTGCAAGAACTGCCCGGAAATGGTGGTGCTGCCCACCGGCACCTTCAAAATGGGCACCCCGGATGATGAAGTCGGCCGCCAGCCCGATGAAGGCCCGATCCATGACGTGACCTTCGCCAAACCCGTGGCCATCAGCCGCTTCCAGGTGTTGGCCGGCGAATGGGACAGCTACCTGCAAGAAACCGGCTACAAAATGCCCGACGGCGACGACCGCCCTGGCCGCAAATGCACGGCTGGCAAGCCCACCTACAAGATAAGCGCCAAACATCCGGCCGTGTGCATGGACTTTGCCGAAGCCCGCGCCTATGTCGCTTGGCTGTCGAAGAAAACCGGCAAGCAGTACCGCATGGTCAGCGAATCCCTGCGCGAGTACGCCGCCCGTGGCGGCACCTCCGGGCCCTTCCCGTTCCCGTTCGACGAGGGCAAGGAATACAGCATCGCCAAGCACGCCAACACCTACGGGCCGGCCGATGGCTACAGCTACACCGCGCCGGCCGGCAGCTATGCGCCCAATGCGTTCGGCGTGTATGACATGCATGGCAACGTCTACGAATGGGTCGAAGACTGTGAAAACGACAGCTACGTGGGAGCGCCCAGCGATGGCAGTGCCTGGCTGACCGGGCAATGCGAGGTGCGGCAGATTCGCGGCAACGACTGGGGCGAGGCGCCGGTGTTTTCCCGCTCCGGCAACCGCAACAACCTCTACCCCAACGTGCGCGGCGACTGGCTGGGCTTTCGCGTGGCACGGGAGCTCTGAGCCTGTGCAACTCGGGACGCGGCTAAATCGCGCCGGGCCCGACTCGTCCTCCTACTATCGGCCTGCCAGCGGTAAACCTTCGCGCGCAGGCCTTCACTTGCCCACAGCACGTAGCCACGTCGCGATCGAGGTAGTTTCATGACCGCAGCACCGCGCAGCGCCATTCGCGAACTCTTGAGCCTGCTCAAGCCCTATCGACGGATTGTCATTTCTTCCATCACCCTGGGCATCGTCGGTGGCCTCAGCGTCACCGCGCTGCTGGCCACGGTCAACCGCGGCCTGCACAGCGCCGACGGCATGGGCACCGGCGTGGTCCTGGCCTTCGCCGGGCTGTGTCTGCTGGCGTTGCTCAGCAGTATCGGCGCCGATATCGGCACCAACTTCGTTGGGCAGAAGGTGATTGCCAAACTGCGCAAGGACCTCGGCGCCAAGGTGCTCGCCGCGCCCATCGAGCAGATCGAGCGCTATCGCACCCACCGCCTGATCCCGGTGCTGACCCATGACGTGGACACCATCAGCGACTTTGCCTTCGCCTTTGCCCCGCTGGCGATTTCGACCACGGTGATCCTGGGCTGCCTGGGCTACCTGGCAGTGCTGTCCTGGCCGATCTTCCTCATGACCCTGCTGGCCATCGGCATTGGTTCGGCGGTGCAGTTCGTGGCCCAGAGCAAAGGCATCAAGGGCTTCTACGCGGCCCGTGACGCCGAAGACAACCTGCAAAAACACTACTCGGCAATTGCCGAGGGCGCCAAGGAACTGCGCATCCATCGCCCGCGCCGGCACGCCATGCACACCCGCAATATCCAGGGCACCGCCGACCATATCTGCGACACCCATATCCGCTCGATCAATATTTTTGTGATCGCCAAGAGCCTGGGCTCGATGCTGTTTTTCGTGGTCATCGGCCTGGCGCTGACCCTGCAACAGTTCTGGCCCAGCTCGGACCCGGCGGTGATGAGCGGCTTTGTCCTGGTGCTGCTGTACATGAAAGGCCCGCTGGAAAACCTGATCGGCAACCTGCCGATCATCAGCCGCGCACAAATCGCCTTCCGGCGCATTGCCGACCTGTCGGAGCGCTTCTCCTCGCCGGAACCGCACCTGCTGCTCGATGACGCCGACAAAAGCGTGCCGGTGATGAAGCACCTGGAACTGCGCAACGTGCAGTACGCCTTCCCGCCCGTGGAAGGCAGCGAGCCATTCAAGCTGGGGCCGGTCAACCTGAGCATCGAGCCTGGGGAAATCCTGTTTATCGTCGGCGAAAACGGCTGCGGCAAGACCACCCTGATCAAGCTGCTGCTGGGCCTGTACACCCCGCAGCAAGGCGAAATCCGCCTCAACGGCCTGCCCGTGGACGCCCTGGGCCTGGACGACTACCGCCAGATGTTCACCACGATCTTTGCCGACTACTTCCTGTTCGACGACCTGGTGCAGAACGACAAGGCCCTGCCCGACGACGCCACCCAATACCTGGAGCGCCTGGAGATCGCGCACAAGGTCAGCGTGCGCGATGGCGCGTTCACCACTACCGACCTGTCCACCGGGCAACGCAAGCGCCTGGCCCTGGTCAACGCCTGGCTCGATGAGCGCCCGGTGCTGGTATTTGACGAGTGGGCGGCCGACCAGGACCCGACCTTCCGACGGATTTTCTACACCGAGCTGCTGCCGGACCTCAAGCGCCTGGGCAAGACCATCATCGTCATCTCCCACGACGACCGTTACTTCGACGTCGCCGACCAATTGGTACGCATGCAGGCCGGTCGCGTCATCAGCGAAAAAGCCTGCGCCTGACCTCCCTCCCCCAGGAGCCGGCGTGCCGGCGATGGCTGCCTCAAGGCATGCGATGAAGCCACGAGCCTCATCGCCGGCAAGCCGGCTCCTACAACGCCTCCCGCCGGCTATTGCGCCTAAATCTGATCGATCGAACTTCGTCTTCCTGACACAGCTTATTTCCTCTGCCGACGGCGACGAGATCGATCATGAACCAATTGAACCAACTTCCCGACGACGACCTGCTGGCCCTGTTGCTGGCCGATGAAGCCGGCGCCGGGCAGTCCATCCAGAGCCTCGCCGGGCATGACCCGGTACCGCTGTCGTTCGCCCAGCAGCGCCTGTGGTTCCTGCAACAGTTCGATCCCCAGAGCCATGCCTACAACCTGCCACGGACGATTGCCCTCAAGGGCCCGGTAGACGCGCGCGCCCTGGAAGCGGCGCTGAACCGGGTGATCGACCGCCACGATATCCTGCGCACCGCCTTTCGCGACACCGACGGCACGCCGCTGCAAGTCATCGAGCATGATGCGCGGCTGACCCTGCTGGAAGAGGACCTGAGCGCCCTGGACAGCCAGCAGCGCGACCTGCTGCTGCAACAGCGTATCCGCCAGCACGCCACCCAACCCTTCGACCTGCGCCAGGCGCCGCTGATTCGCAGCAGCCTGCTCAAACGGGCCGAACAGGACTACGTGCTGCTGCTCAACATGCACCACATTGTCTCGGACGCCTGGTCCAACCCGATCCTGATCCACGACCTGGCCAGCGCCCTCGGCCAACCGGGCCAGGCCCTGCCGCGCCCGGCCATCCAGTACGCCGACTACGCCCAATGGCAGCGCCAGGACTACCCGCAGACGCCGCAACACAGCGCAGCCGCGCAGTATTGGAAAGCCTGCCTGGGCGACGAAATCCCCACCCTGGAGCTGCCTCGCGAGCGCCTGGAAAAGCCCGCCGGTGCCGGCCATCATCGGAACGCGTTGCCCGCCCACCTGAGCGAGCGCCTCCAGACCTTTTGCCAGCAACAGGGCCTGACGCCTTTCGTGGTGCTCCTGGGTGCCTGGCAGTTGCTGTTGGGGCGCTACAGCGGCCAGGTCGATTTCACCGTCGGCGTGCCCAACGCCACCCGTAACCAGGCGCAGATCCAGGACCTGGTGGGCTTTTTTGTCAGCAGCCAGGTGTATCGCGCGCGGCTGGCGCCCGAGCAAACCTGCAGCGCGTTCCTCCAGGGCCTGCGCCAGCAGTCCCTGGCCGCCCTGGAACATGCCGACTACCCCATCGAGCTGATCCTCGAAGACCTGCACCTGCAACGCAGCCCCCAGGCCAACCCGCTGTTCCAGACCCTGTTCAACTGGCGCGTCGGCGCCGCGCAGGAAGAGGCCCTGCACCTGGGCCCGCTGGAGCTGAGGTTTATGGACAGCCACCCGCTGCAGGCCAAGTTCGACCTGTCGCTGGACGTGGAATACAGCCAGCAGCAGATCACCGCGCATTTTGAATACGACGCCGCTTGCTTGCGTCCGGCGACCGTCGCCACCCTGGCCGGGCACTGGCAGAACCTGTTGCAGGGCATGATCGAGCAGCCCCATGCCCTGATCGGCGAACTGCCGATGCTCAGCGACCAAGAGCGCGGGCAGCAATTGGCGCAGTGCAATGCCACGGCCGTCGACTACCCCGACGCAGCGCCTGTGCACGTGTTGGTCGCCAAGCAAGCCGAACGCCAGCCACAGGCTGTCGCCGTGGTGTTCGGCGACCAGCAACTGACCCTGGACCAGCTCAATCGCCGCGCCAACCAACTGGCCCACAAGCTACTGGAACTGGGCGTCGGCCCCAACGTCTGCGTGGGCCTTGGCCTTGAACGCAGCCTGGAGATGGTCATCGCCCTGCTGGCCGTGCTCAAGGCCGGCGGCGCCTATGTGCCGCTGGACCCGGCCTCCCCCGCCGAACGCCTGGCCTACATGATCAACGACAGCGGCATCGGCCTGCT
>RCMZ01000372.1_pt1 | contig 25526 bp, 23 predicted proteins | sample 2041141 | NCBI WGS metagenome assembly RCMZ01 (sample SAMN09708263, study PRJNA481090) | Wastewater metagenome, whole genome shotgun sequencing project. | biome: sewage; isolation source: Davis station wastewater (DW) | place: Antarctica: Davis Station | collected 2010-03-01
CGCCTCCACACGCCTGCGCTCCAGGTCGAGATAACCCAGCACCGGCTTCCAGGGCTTGGGCAACCGAAAACGCACGTGCGTGATGACTGCCCGCCCGGCCAGGCCCATGCCACGCGGCAGCCCTTGCGCATTTTTGGTGTCCGCCGGGGCATGTTTGAACACCGAATCGCGATAACCAAAGCCACATTGCGCAGCATCGAGCGTGAACTGCAGACCCGTCGCCAGATCTATGGCGTCCAGCGAATCAAAGCGGTCCTGCAACTCAACGCCATACGCTCCAATGTTTTGCACTGGCGAGGCCCCCACCGTGCCGGGGATCAGTGCCAGGTTTTCCAGGCCGGGGTAACCCTGTGCCAGCGTCCAGGCCACACAGTCGTGCCACGCCTCGCCCGCACCGGCCTCCACGACCCAGGCTTTGGCGCTTTCCTCCACAAGCCGCAGTCCCTTGATTTCCATCTTGAGCACCACGGGTTTCACATCCCCCGTGAGGATGATGTTGCTGCCACCGCCGAGCACGAACTTCGGCGCCACGGCCAACTCCGGGTGGGCCAGCAAAGAGAGCACATCCGCGATGGACTGCACGCGCACCAGCGTTTGCGCGCGTGCGGCGATGCCAAAGGTATTGCAGGGCTGTAAAGGGGCGTTTTTCTCGACTACCATTGGCCCGATTGTCGCATCCACCCTCTCGCGAGGTCTGCGATCCGCCCTGTTTCCCTGAGATTGATTGAGAGCCACCATGCCATCTTTTGACACCGTCTGCGAAGCCAACCTGGTTGAAGTGAAGAATGCCGTTGAAAACACCGCCAAGGAGATCGGAACCCGCTTCGATTTCAAGGGCACGTCAGCCAGCATCGAGATCAAGGACAAGGACATCACGCTGATCGGCGATGCCGACTTCCAGCTCACGCAGATCGAAGACGTGCTGCGCAACAAGCTCACCAAACGCAATGTGGATGTACGCTTCCTGGACATGGGCGACGTGCAGAAAATGGGCGGCGACAAGGTCAAGCAGGTCATCAAGGTGCGCAACGGCATCGAGAGCGAGCTGGCCAAGAAGATCCAGAAGCTTATGAAGGAAAGCAAGCTCAAGGTGCAGGCTGCCATCCAGGAGGACAAGGTTCGCATCACCGGCGCCAAGCGCGACGACCTGCAAGCGGCCATGGCACTCATCCGCAAGGATGTGACCGATGTGCCGCTGTCGTTTGACAACTTCCGCGACTGAGCCCAGGCCTTGAGCCACGGGTTTCTCACCCCCTCTTTCGAAGGCCTCTGCCCATGACACGCACCCATCAGCGCCTGCGCCTTGTTTCAGCCGCTATTGCAGCAGCGGGCGCACTCTGGTTGACGCCGATGGACGTGCATGCGCAATCGGTCGCCTTGGCGGGCGTGCTCGGCACCAAGGCCTTGCTGGTGGTGGATTCCAACCCTCCCCGCGCCATTGGTGTCGGCGACGAGTTCCAGGGTGTCAAAGTCATCGCGGTGTCCAAAGAAGAGGCCACGGTCGAAGTCAAAGGGGCTCGCCGCATCGTGCGGATGGGCGAAGCGCCGGTCAGCGTGGGGTCCCGCACCGGAGGGCGTCGCGTCACCCTCGTGGCCGACAGCCGCGGACACTTTGTGAACAGCGGCTCCATCAACGGGCAGGTGATGCAATACATGGTGGACACAGGAGCCTCTACCGTGGCGATTGGGCGCCCTGACGCCGATCGCATGGGCCTCAAATACCTCAGTGGCCAACCCGTGAGAGTGGGCACCGCCAACGGCGTTGGACAAGGTTGGCGCATGAAACTCGACTCGGTGCGCATTGGCGATGTCGAGGTTTTTGGCGTGGAAGCCATCATCACCTCACAGCCCATGCCTTATGTCTTGCTGGGCAACAGCTTTTTGACCGAATTCCAGATGACCCGCATCAACGACCAGATGGTGCTCGAAAAGCGCAACTGACACCCCCATGTCTGCTCATCCCAACTCCAGCTCCCCGCACTCGGAAGGCGAATACGAGGATCTCCTGAGTCTGTGGTCCGATCTGGAATCAGCCCTGTCGGTACTCCTCTCGCGGCCACTGCAGGTGCAAGACTTCCCAGGCAAGGTGCGGCAATTCGATGGCTGGCTTCAGGATCTGGTGGCCCACGACATCGATGCGGCGCTCTATCTCATGTTTCAACTGGCAGCCACGTCCACCGTGGGCTACAGCGCATCCCATGCGCTGGTGTGCGGCACGCTGTGCCACATCATGGCGCAAGAGTTGAAACTGTCCCAGCGCGAGCGGGACAGCCTTGTGCGCGCCGCACTGACGATGAACATCGGCATGACAAGCCTGCAGGACGAACTGGCGATGCAAAGAGAACGCCCCACCGCCGTGCAGCAGGAAGCCATCAAAACCCACCCGCTTGAAAGCCAGGCGCTGCTGGAGCGGCTGTTCATCACCGACACCCTTTGGCTCGACGTGGTCGGCCAACACCATGTCAGCATTGCCGAGCGCACCCCCCTGGCGGAGCAAGAGCCCGAGGACCGATTGACCCGCATTCTGGGCACCATTGACCGCTACGCAGCGATGATCAGCCCGCGCAAGTCGCGCGCTGGTCGCAGCGCGACAGACTCGGTTCGTGCCATCGTCGGGCAAGAGGTCGATCAACGCGATGAGGTGAGCTACACGCTGGTGCGGTCCATCGGGCTGTGCCCTCCGGGCACCTTCGTCAAGCTCGACAACGGCGAAACAGCCATCGTGCTGCGCCGCAGCGACAAAGCCAACCACCCGCTGGTGGCTAGCGTGCTCGACCCGAAAGGCAGCCAAAACATGCAACCGAACCTGTACCAGACAGCCAATGGCAAACCGCGCATCCAGTCCGCGCTGGCCCGGTCGGCTGTAGGTCTCGAACTCAACCACCGCACCATGGTTCGTCTGGGCCTGTATGCGGCCCAACACAGCAGCGGTCTGCGTGGCCTCGTCGCACCGACTTTGGTGGTCTAAGAACCTGTTCAAAGGCGGCGCTGAATAAGCCTGCGCGATGTGAAAGGCCCTGAATCGGGGTGGACTACAAGGCGCAAGACCACTGCGATAGCCGTAGCCACGGACCTTCTGCACGCATCACTGCGGCGTATACACGCGTGTGCACCTGCCTCAGGCACGCCTTCCCCGGCCCTTCCCCACTACGCCGCAGGCCCTGCGCATGGATGATTTCTGGCCTTCAGAAACAGCACCGATTCGCAGAGGCGGCGACTTGCACCCCGGGAACCCGCCGCCGGCAAAGCCGTTGAAGCGCTACGAGCACCGAGCGCACAACGAACTGCGATGGCCTTACTTGGAGGCTTTGTGGGGCGCTGCGGGAGCCGCCTTTTCCTTCTTGCTTCCGAGGCGTGACTCCTTGCCAGCGATCAGCCGCTGGATGTTCTCTCTGTGCCGCCAGGCCAACAGCGCGGACATCACCACAATGGACAGGGCGATAGTCACTTCGGCGTACCACACCACACCATCCACCAGCAGGTAATACACCGGCGCAAACACAGCCGCCACCAACGACGCCAGCGATGAATACCGGAAAAACACGGCAACGATGAGCCAGGTCAGCGCCGTGGCAAGGCCCAGCCAAACGCTGATGCCCAGCAGCACCCCCAGCGCCGTGGCAACCCCCTTGCCCCCCTCGAAGCGGAAGAACACCGGAAACAGGTGCCCCAAGAAAGCGGCCAGCCCCACCATGGCCACCGTGCCATCATCCAACCCATAAGGCTGCCCAAACCACATCACCAGTGCGACGGGCAGCCAGCCTTTCAGACAGTCGAGCACCAACGTGACAATGGCAGCGGCTTTGCTTCCAGAACGCAACACGTTGGTAGCGCCAGGATTTTTGCTGCCATAGGTGCGCGGGTCGTTCAGGCCCATCACACGTGTCACGATGACCGCAAACGATAGCGAGCCCAGCAGATAGGCTGCCACAGCAGCAAGAAGGGGATAGACGACGTTCAAAACAACTCCTCAGGATTCACGGGGGCAGGCCTTCAGCGGCCTGTCTTTATCGGCGGTCTATTCTGCCAGCGCGCACTGCACAGTCTTCGCTGCCAGCAGCTGCACGCAGACCTGTGGGTCCAACTGCACGAGAAACCCTCTGCGGCCACCATTAATGGCAATGCGCGGCAACGCAAGAATGGTCTCCTCGATGTACACAGGCATCTCGCGCCGCGTGCCAAACGGCGAGGTTCCACCCACCAGGTATCCGCTGTGGCGGTTGGCCACCTCAGGGGCACAAGGCTCCACCGACTTGGCGCCGATCTGGCGCGCCAGGTTCTTGGTCGACACCTTGCGATTGCCATGCATGAGCACCAGCAGCGGTTTGGCGTTCTGGTCCTGCATGACCAGTGTCTTGACCACCGTAAAAGGGTCCAGGCCCAGCACCTGCGCGCTGTGCAACGCACCGCCATGCTCGACGTATTCGTAGGGATGCTCGGTGAACGCCACTTTGTGGGCCTTCAGCAACTGGGTGGCTTGGGTCTCGGAGATGTGTTCTTTCTTGGCCATGGTGCGATTCGGAGAGTGGATGAATGGTATCCACTTGCGAGCCCTCAACGCACTGGCCCCCGCACCGATCTAGACCCCGCATCCGCCGATTGGCCCACGGTTTTGGTCTTGCGCCGCCCCACCTTGCGTTTGCCATACTGCTCGATGGCCGCGACCAGCGCCTGCGTGAACTGCTGCACCAACACAGACGGCGCCCGACCCTCAACGGCCAGCACCTGCAAGCGCCGCTGCTGCAACTGCACCTCATCAAACGGCCGGGCCGCCAGCAGGCCCGCCTCCACCCAGCGCGCCGCCGTCAAGTAGCTGGCCAAAACCACATCTTCCCCATCCAGCAGAGGCAGGAGTGCCGAGGAAAAATTGCTCTCAACCGCAGGCACATAACGCAGCCCCTGCACCGCGCAGCTCAAGTCAAACAACTGCCGCCCCGTGATGCCACTGGCCCCCAGCAGCAATGGATATCGAACCACATCGGCCACGCTCACGCTGCGCTGGCGGGCCAGCGGGTGCTGCGCGGGCATGATGGCGTAGATGGGCGCGATGGCTGAATGCAGCACCTGCAAGCCCTTCTCGGGCGCCACGCTGTATTTCAAGGCCAGATCCACGTCGCCGCGCAGCACCAGGGCGGACACATCCTGCGGCACGGCCACCAGCAGCTGCAGCTGCACCTGGGGATGTGTTTGCCGGAAGGTCGATATCACCAGTGGCATGAAGCTGGCCGCAAACCCCTCGGTGCAAGCCACACGCACACGCAACGCGCCCTGCGCCGACAACCCCTGCAGTTGATCCACCAGCTCCGCCGCCTGTGCATCGTGCGCGGTGGCATGGGCCAACAGGCGCGCGCCCGCTTCGGTCAGCGCCATGCCACGGGCCAGGCGCTCAAACAGAGCCACGCCGAGGCTGTCTTCCAGCTTGCCCAGTTGGCGGCTGACGGCCGACGCGGCCACATGCAGGCGCTGCGCCGCCTGATTGACGGAACCGGCGCGCGCCACCTCAAGAAAGTAGCGCAAGGGAAGGCTGAGCAAGGAAATGGGCATGGAGCATCCGTCATCTAAAAGGCAATGGTCCATTGCCAAATCTCTATTCAAAGCAATGGTAAACCGGCTCCCATCTTGCATGGATTAGGGCTCCAATTCACACATGGCCGTGGGTGCCCGCTGTGCCGGCCTCGCGCCAACACGGCCCTTACCCCACGACTCAACCTCTGGAGCCTGCATGAAAACCCTTGTCCGAGCCTCTTTGTTGTCTGCCGCCCTGGCCGCCCTCGCCTGCGCCAGCAGCCTCTCTGTTGCCCAACCTGCCGCGCCAGCCGAGGCGTGGCCTCAGCGCGCGGTGCGCCTGGTCGTGCCCTTCCCGCCCGGCGGCGGCACCGATGCGGTGGCCCGTGCTCTGGGCCAGAAGCTGGCGACGCGCTTGGGCCAACCAGTCGTCATCGACAACAAACCCGGCGCGTCCACCATCATCGGCACCGACAGCGTGGTCAAAGCTGAGCCCGACGGCTACACACTGCTGGTGTCTGGCTCCAGCAGCTACACCGTCAACGCGGCACTGCGCAGCAAGCTGCCGTTCGACCCGCTCAAGGACCTGACCCCCGTGGCGACCATTGCGCGCGCGCCGCTGGTGCTGGTGGTCAGCGCCGCCTCGCCGTACAAGGACCTGGCTGCATTGCTGGCGGTGGCCAAAGCGGCCCCCAAGACCATCAACTACGCAACGTTCGGTTCGGGATCGGCGCCCCATCTGGTGGGCGCGCTGCTGGAGCAAGCCGCTGGCGTGCGCCTGCAGGACGTGCCTTACCGGGGCAGCGCACAAGCCATGATGGGATTGATCGGCGGCGAAATCCAGATGGCCATCGACACCGTGGCCAGTGCTGCGCCGCACGTGCGCTCGGGCAAGCTGCGTGCGTTGGCCATCGCAGGCAACGAGCGTTCTCGCGCCCTTCCGTCGGTCCCCACCGTGACCGAGCTGAAGCTGCCTGAAGCAGCCTTTGACGGCTGGTACGCCGTGGCCGCCCCGGCACGCACCCCAGCCCCAGTCGTGGACAAGCTGGTGAAAGAGGTCGAGGCTGCGATGCGCGATGCAGGTTTGCAAGCGCAAATCCGCGCCCAAGGCATGGAACCTGTGTTTGTCGGGCCCAAAGCCATGCGCGCAGCGATGGAAGATGAGATCGGCCGCTACCGCGCACTGGCCCACCGCGCACAGATCGTGGTGGAGTGAAGTGAAGCCCAAAACCACAACACGACAACACCAAGGATGCGCACGATGAGCCGAGAGCAACTGATTCAAACCACCCACCACTACTTTGACGATGGCCGCTTTGCCGCCGACCTTCGCCGCCGCGTGGCCTGGCGCACCGAGAGCGACACCGGCCAGGTGGTGCCCGCGCTGCGTGCCTACCTCACGGACGAAATGGTGCCCTGGCTGGAGCCCCTGGGATTTGAATGCGAGGTGCTGGACAACCCCGCCCCCCAAGGCGGCCCCTTGCTGCTGGCGCGGCGCGTGGAAGACCCGGCATTGCCCACCGTGTTGACCTATGGCCACGGCGACGTGGTCAACGGCCAGGACAGCGCCTGGCGCAAAGGCCTGTCCCCTTGGGAGCTGACCATTGAAGGCGACCGGTGGTATGGCCGTGGCACGGCAGACAACAAGGGCCAACACACCGTCAGCCTGTCGGCTCTGGCCCATACGCTGCAGGCCCGCCAGGGCCGCCTGGGCTACAACGTGACGCTGTTGATGGAGATGGGCGAAGAAGCCGGCTCCCCAGGCCTGGCGGCCTTCTGCGAGCAACACCGCAACGCGCTGAAAGCCGACCTGTTTCTGGCCAGCGATGGCCCACGCGTCAACGCAGCGCGCCCCACCCTCTTTTTGGGCTCGCGCGGGGCCATCAATTTTTCGCTCGCGGTTCTCAGCCGCGACAAGGCCTATCACTCGGGCAACTGGGGCGGCGTGCTGGCCAACCCGGCCACGGTGCTCACACACGCGCTGGCCACGCTGGTCGACGCCAACGGCCGCATCCTTGTCGAAGGCCTGCTGCCGCCTGCGGTGCCCGACAAGCTGCGCACCGCACTCAAAGACGTGGTGATCGGCGCGGGCGCCGATGACCCGGCGCTGACGCCGGGCTGGGGCGAGCCGGGCCTGACACCCGCCGAGCAACTGGTGGGCTGGAACACGCTGGAAGTGCTGGCACTGGGATCGGGCAATGCGCAGCGCCCGGTCAACGCCATTCCGTCGCAAGCGGTGGCGCATTGCCAATTGCGCTTTGTGGTGGGCACTGACTGGAAAAGCGTGCAAAACATACTGCGCAAGCACCTCGATGCCCACGGCTTCACCGATGTGACCGTCGGCATCGGCATGGAGTGCGGTGCCACGCGGCTGGACCTGCACAACCCCTGGGTGGATTGGACGCTGGCGTCTCTGCAAGCCAGTGCAGGGCAACCCGCAACCCTGCTGCCCAACCTGGCAGGATCGTTGCCCAACGACATCTTTGCCGACCAACTGGGGCTCCCCACGCTGTGGGTGCCACACTCGTACCCCGCCTGTGCCCAGCATGCGCCCAACGAGCACTTGCTGGGCTCGGTGGCCCGCGAAGGCCTCGCCGTGATGGCCGGGTTGTTCTGGGATCTGGGCGAACCCCACAGCGCACCGTGGGAGGCAGGCCGGGTGGCAGCCACCGCCTGATCGACGGCGCGCCCCACACCAAAAAGGCAACCCGCGGGTTGCCTTTTTTGTGGGAACGGAAGACGGGCCTATACCCTCGTCCGAATCACAGTGCCGGGTCGCGCGCTTCCCAGCGGATCGCATCGATCGCCTGCAACACCTCGGGCGACAACGTGGTGCCCCAGGCAGTGAGGTCTTCATCGAGCTGCGCCACCGACGTCACGCCGATGATGGTGCTGGCCACTTGCCACTTGGTGTAGCAAAAAGCCAGCGCCATTTGCGTAGGCGTCATGCCATTGGCACGGGCCAGGGCGTTATAGCGGCGAGAGGCCGCCAGCGCCTCGGGGCGCCCCCAGCGCTGCTTGCGCACCGACTCATACGACGCGATGCGCGCGCCTTGGGGGGCCGAGGGGCCTGTGATGCCGCTGTCGTCGTACTTGCCCGTCAGCAAACCAAAACCCAGCGGCGAATAGGCCAGCAGCGACACGTGCAGGCGGTGGCAGGTTTCGTCCAGCCCGTTTTCCCAGGTGCGGTTGATCAGGCAATAAGGGTTCTGCACCGTGGCCACGCGCGGCAGGCCGTGCTGTTCGGCCAGGCGCACAAATTCGTGCACCCCATACGGCGTCTCGTTCGACAGCCCGATGTAACGCACCTTGCCCGCCTTCACCAACCCCGCCATCGCTTCAAGCTGCGCGTGGATTGGTGTGGTTGAGGTTTCCTTGGACGGGTCGTAATACAGGTTGCCGAAAGCGGGCACATGGCGCTCGGGCCAGTGGATTTGGTAGAGGTCAATCACGTCGGTCTGCAGGCGGCGCAGGCTGGCCTCGCACGAGGCCACGATGTCTGCCGGGGTCATGCCCTTGCCTTCGCGCACCCAGGGCATGCCACGGGATGGACCTGCCACCTTGGTGGCCACCACCAGCTTTTCACGCGCGCCGGGATTTTTGGCAAACCAGTTGCCGATGATGGTTTCGGTGGCGCCAAAGGTTTCGGCCTTGGCAGGCACGGCGTACATCTCTGCCGTGTCGATGAAATTCACCCCGCGCTCCAGCGAACGGCTCAGGATGGCATGCGAGTCGGCTTCATTGACCTGTTCGCCAAAAGTCATCGTGCCCAGGCAAATGGGGGTGACATGCAGGTCGCTTTGACCGAGGGGAATCTTGTTCATGCAGGCGGGCTCCTTTGAGAAGCGGGCAAGTTTACGGGCGTGTGGAATTTCGTGCAGGCGCCCGGCCAGCGCAGCCATGTCGCTGGCGAGTGATTCTGGATAAAAATATGGCCAAAACAGGCTATAGCGCTTATTCCATAAGCGCAAGCAGCTATGTTAAACATAGCAATTCACGCAGACAAGCACCACACCGAGCGCAACAGTTGCAGCGTAGCCACGATGGCCGGGTCGTGCTCGGCGGCGCGTGGGTAGATGAAGCTGAGCAGCGCCCCCACGCGGGCATGCGGCCAGATCACCACCTCGCCGCGTTCGCTCGCAGGCAGCGCCACGTCCTCGCGCAGCAGCGACAGGCCCACGCCCGCGCGCACCAGGCTTTGCGGCAGCGAGACCTCGTCGGATTCGATCACCTGGTGCGGCGTGAGCCCCTGGCGCGCAAACATGTCGCGCATCAGCGTCTGCACATGGTGCAGCGGCGGCGCACCGATCCAGGGCATGGCCGCGATGTCGCGCCAACCCGCGTGCAGCACCTGCGGTGCCTGGCTGGCCGGGCCGGCAATGCGGTAATGGATGGTCTGCAGCGCCAGCCCCATCACCTCGCGCGGGATGTTGGGGCCGATGTAGAACGCCCCCTGCAGCAGTCCGGCGGCCACCTGCTCGCGCAGCTCCTCCGCCGGGCCGTTGCGGGTGCGGATCTCGAGCAGCGGCAAAGCGCGCACCAGCGCGCCGAGCAGCGAGCCCAGGCGCAGGGTGTCCGGGTCGGCCACCGTGCCCAGGGTCAGCGAGCCCGTGACCTCGCCCTGCAGGTCGCGCGCCTTGCCCAGTAGGTGGCCTGCAGCGGTCAGCACGTTCTCGGCCTCGGGCAGCAAGGCCTCGCCCGCTTTTGTGAGGCTGATGCGGCCGGGGCGTCGGTCGAACAATGCCACTCCCAGCTCTTCCTCCAGCGCCTTGATCTGCGCAGTGATGGCGGGCTGGGTCAGGTGCAGGGCTTCGGCCGTGCGCGTCACATGGCCGAGCTTGGCCGCCGTGACGAAGGCGCGCAATTGGTAGATCTCCATCCCACTCAGGCCACGGAGAGGAAGCAAAAGAAGAATGGCTCGGGCATCAACGGCATTGTGGCGCGGTGCACTCAGCGGTCCAAAAACCGCACCTGCGTGGGCTCGATGCCCAGGCGCACTTCCGAGCCCGGCGCAAACATGGCCAGGCCCGCGTAATGCGGCTGGTCGGTGACCATGGCCACCTCGCCCACCCGCACACGGTAGCGCGAGAACTCGCCCAAAAACTCGGCACTCTCCACCAGACCGTTGAGCCACAGGCGCGAGGCATCGACCTGCTCGTCGCGCACGCGGATGCTCACCTGGTGCGGGCGAAAGGCCAGGGCTGCCGCGCCCACGGCGAGCGGGTCGGCCGGTCGGGGCAGCGTGAGGCTGCCCAGGCCCTCCACACGGAACACCAGCGTCTCGCCGCCCACCGACACCACCTGCCCCTCCAGCAGGTTGGCCGTGCCGACAAAGCCCGCCACAAAGCGGTTGATGGGATAGTCATACAGCCCCGTGGCAGCGCCCACCTGCTGCAGGATGCCCTTGTCCAGCACGGCCATGCGGTCGGCGGTGGTCATCGCCTCCTCCTGGTCGTGGGTCACGAAGATGGTGGTCAGGCCCAGCTTGCGCTGCAGGTTCTTGAGTTCTTCGCGCATCTGCACGCGCAACTGTTTGTCGAGGTTGGACAGGGGTTCGTCCAGCAACAGAAGCTTGGGCTCGATCACCACCGTGCGCGCCAACGCCACGCGCTGCTGCTGCCCGCCCGAAAGCTGCCCGGGCCGGCGCTGCGCGTAGTCGGAAAGGCCCACCAGATCCAACACCGCACCCACCTTGCGTTTGATGGCGTCGCGCGTCTCGCGCCGCTCCACCAGGCCAAAGGCCACGTTGTCCCACACGGTCATGTGCGGCCACAGCGCGTAGTTCTGAAACACCATGCCCACGTTGCGCGCGTGTGGCGGCGTGCCGGTGATGTCCTGCCCGTCCACCAGCAGCTCGCCGCGCTGGTGCTGGTTGAAGCCCGCAATCAGGCGCAGCAGGGTCGACTTGCCCGAGCCGGATGGCCCCAGCAACGCGAAGAACTCACCGGGTTCGATGCGCAGGTTCACATCGCGCAGAACGGAGGTAGCGCCATAGCTCAGGCTGATGTGCCGAGCTTCGAGAGAGACTTTGTTCAGATGCATGGAATATTCACCCCTGTTTGGCCTGCACCGTGGTGCGCGAGCGCTCCACGAAGCGGTGCGAGAAATACGTGCCCAAGCCCACCACCACCACGGCCAGCACGCCCAGGGCCGCGCCCGGGCCACGGCCCGAGATGCTTTGCATGTACAGGTAGATGCCGTAGCTCATGGGCGCCTGGCTTTGCGCCGACGCGAGCAGGATGGTGGCCGACAGCTCCACCGCTGCCGTGATGAAGCTAGTGACGAAGCCTGCCAGGATGCCGCCCATCATCAGCGGCACCATGATGCGGCGGATGGTGGACAGGCGCGATGCGCCCAGGCTCTGCGCCACCTCTTCCAGCGAGACGTGCACCTGCTGCAGCGCCGCCATGCACGAGCGCAGCGCGTACGGCAGGCGCCGCACCGCATAGGCCAGCATGATCAGCACCCAGGTGGTGACCACCGGCGTGTCGGTGAACGGCAGGTTCACCCCCTTGAACATGCGCAGGTAGCCAATCGCCAGCACCAGCCCCGGGATGGCCAGCGCGGCCGATGCCAGGTAGTCGAGCCAGCGGCGCGCTGGCAGCTGCGTGCGCAGGATGAGGTAGGCGATGGAGGTTCCGATCACCACATCCAGCCCGGCCGCGATGAAGCAATACAGCAGCGTGTTGCCGATCATCTGCTTGGAGTCGGTGAACACCGTGGCGTAGTGCTCCAGCGTGTAGGAATCGGGCAGCACCGAGAAGCTCCACACCTTGGAGAACGACATCAGCAAGATGCCGATGTGCGGCGCCAGTGTGACCAACAAGATGAGCCCGATCCATCCATAGGCCAACACAGACTCCCACGCCGACAGGCGCCGGCGCTGCAGCGAGCTGCCGCCTTTTTGCAGCGTGGCGTAGTCCTTGCCCTTCATCACGCGCGCGGCCATCCACAGCGCCAGGATCGAGAACGCGATCATGATCACGCTGATCACATAGCCCAGCGGGTCGTCGATGCCCACCGACGTGATGCGCAGGTAGGCCTGTGGCGCCAGCATATTGGTCACACCCATCACCAGCGGCGTGCCCAGGTCGTCGAACACCTTCACGAACACCAGCGCCGCGCCCGCCAGGTAGCCCGGCATGGCCAACGGGAAGATCACGCGGCGGAACAAGCGCCAGCCCCGCGCCCCCAGGTTCAGGGCCGACTCCTCCATGGCCCCGTCGATGTTGCGCATGGACGCCACCAGGTTTAGCAAAATGAACGGAAAGTAGTGAATGCTCTCGACGAAGGTCACGCCCACCAGCCCGTCCATGATGGGCACGGTAAAGCCAAAATACTCGTTGAGCAGCAGGTTGATCGAACCATTGCGCCCAAAGATCAGCTGCAGCGCCACCGCCCCGACGAAGGGCGGCATGATCAGCGGCAGCACCCCCAGCGTCTGGATCAACAAAGCGCCGCGAAACTCAAAGCGCACCGTGAGGTAGGCCAGCGGCACTGCGATCAAACTCGCAAAAAAAACGCTGGCCAGCGACACGATCAGGCTATTGAAGAACGACTCGCGAAACACATCCTGCGCGAAGAAGTTGCCGAAGTGCCCCATCGTGAGCCCGCCGGTTTCATTGATGAACGCGGTGTACACCACAAGGCCGACCGGGATCAACAGGAAGATCGCCAAGAAGGCCAGGATCACTCCAAAGGCGAGCCAGGGCCCCAAGCCCGTGAGGGCATGCAACAGGCGCGGGCGGGCCGCGCCAGGCCCGGTGGCGCCGGGCTCAGAATAAACAGCGGACATAGTGGGGTTCCCGGCGCCCTTGAGGAGCGCCTTGGGCGCGCGTGCGCCAGGTGGGTGGGGTAGCGTGATGCAGGACGTGCGGTTACTTTGCCATGCCTTTGGCCTGCTCGGCCAGGCTGCGCGCACGCTCATAGTTCTCGCGTGACTTGGTGGCCCACAACTGCTCCAGGCCCGTGAGCTGCTTGGACACCGCTACGTCGCGGCGGTTCTTGCGAAACAGCTCCAGAAACTCTTCGTTCTTCACATTGCTCTCGCCCACCAGCGGGGCGTACGCCACGTCACGTGCCTGGCGGACCAGTTCACTGCCCTTGGCATTGGGTTTGGCCTTGAGCGCCTTTTCGGCGTCTTGAATGGCCTTGGTGGCGCCCTGCAGCTCTTTGAGGCGGAACGTCACCATCTGGTCAAACAGGCTGGTCACCACCTGGTAGCGGCTTTCCGACAACACCGCATCAAACTGCACCTTGGCCCGCTTGGCCACGTCTTGCGGCACGGGGTAGCCCGGCGGCGCCTTCAAGCTGCTGTAGGGCAGGATGGGCAGGCGGCTGATCTTGGGATCGAACAGCAGTTGCTGCCCCTCGGTCGACATGCTGAAGGCCATGAACTTCTTGGCCTCTTCGGTGTTCTTTCCGCCCGCAATCAGCGCGATGTTGGCGGGCACCACCGCCGTCATGGCCGGGTAAACAAAATCCACCGGAAAGCCCGAGTACTTGCCCGCCAGGCCGAAAAAGTCGATCACGATGCCGATGCCGTACTGGCCGTTGTTCACGCCGTCGGGCACGGCAAAGCTGCGGTCGGTGACGGCGGCGGCGTTGCCCATCATGGCCAACAACTGCGACCAGCCCTTGTCCCAGCCCTCGCCCTGCAAAATCGTCTCCACCGTGAGCTGCGTGGTGCCCGAGCGTGAGGGCGAAGAGATCGCCACGTGGCCGAAGTATTCAGGGCGCGTGAGGTCGGCCCACTCCTTGGGTGCGGGCAGCTTGTTGGCCTGCAGGTAGCGGGTATTCCACATGATCCCATAGCCCGCCAGCGCCTGGCCGTAATACAGCCCCTGCGGGTCATTGAGCGGGTAGTTGCCAATCTTGGCGGGCGCAGCGGGGTTCTTCGTCTCTGGCGCGGCTTGCAGCAGCTTGTTGCGCGCCAGCACCTCGAAGGCGTCGGGGGCCGACGCCCACATGATGTCGGGCCGCTGGCCTTCGGGCAGCTCACGCACATAGGCAATGGCTGCGGTGGTGTTCTTGTTCAGGATCTCGACCTTGATGCCAGGGTTAGCCGCCTCAAAGGCTTTCTGGTAGGCCGTGGTCAGCTCTTTGGGGAACGAGGTGAGCACCGTGACGGTGCCTGCGCTGGCGACCTGAGCGGCACCAAAAAGACTGGCGGCCAGGGCCCCCGCAAGAATGCTGCGTTGCATGGATGTCTCCTCATGTTCTGTTGGAATCAGAGGCCACTCTAGGGCGCGCACTCCATGGGCGCCAATCATTGTTTCTGATGCGGCGCATCAGCCAGGCGCCCTGTCGGGTTTGTCCCTAAGGGTTACTCTGCACGCATCGAACGGAAAGTGTGCGCTGCGGCTCGGAGTGGTCTGCCCAGCGAAAAGCGCAGCAATAGCCACAGCATTAGCCACGGCAATAGCACAGCAATGACCGCAGCGATTTCTTCAGCGATTGCGAGCCAAAACGAAAGAACAAGCCCGCGCATTGGCAACACCGCCAATCGCCCGACACCACCCAAGCAAGCCAACGCAAATGCAAATACAAATGCAAAGGACGCGATGATTTGCGCTGAGACCCGCCAGGGGTTCACGCATGCCCACCGGCCCGCCCACTCTGCGTTGTCCCTGCCTTGACTGACGCCCCGCGCCACCACACGAAATAATTGCCCCATGTACGCCACCCTCCGCACCGCCCGCACCGAGTTCGCTCCCATTCGCACCCTCGACTACCACGTCCGCCTCTGGGGCGAGGCCCAACCCGGCACCGCGCCGCTGGTGCTGGTGCACGGGTGGATGGATGTGGGCGCCTCGTACCAATTTGTGGTGGACGCCCTGCCAGAGGGCTTTGCACAGGGGCGCCAGATCATCGCGCCCGACTGGCGGGGCTTCGGCCTGAGCCAGCCGCCGCAGCGCTGCGACCACTATGTGTTTGCCGACTACCTGGCCGACCTCGACCAGTTGATTGACCACTACGCCCCCGGCCAGCCGATTGACCTGGTGGGCCACAGCATGGGCGGCAACGTGGCCATGACCTATGCAGGTGCGCGGCCTGAACGCGTGCGCCGACTGGTCAACCTCGAAGGCTTTGGCATGCCCGCCACGCGGCCAGCGCAGGCCCCGGCCCGCTACGCGCAGTGGATGGACGAACTGCGTGCCTTCGAGCGCGGGGAGATGGCGCTCAAGGCCTACGACAGCGCAGCCGGGGTGTCGCAGCGCCTCATGAAGACCAACCCACGCCTCACGCAGGACAAGGCCGACTGGCTGGCCCAGCACTGGGCCCGGCCCGACGCCGAAGGCCGCTGGCGCATCCTGGGCGACGCGGCGCACAAGATCGTCAGCGCCCCCCTGTTTCGCGTCGACGAAATGATGGCCCTGTACGCCAACATCACCGCCCCCACCCTGGCCGTGGAGGCCGCCGACAACAGCATGGCCCAGTGGTGGAAAGACCGCTACACCCTGGACGAATACCACCAGCGCCTGACCCATGTGCGCGACTGCCGCACGGCCGTCGTGCAAGACGCGGGCCACATGCTGCACCACGACCAACCCCAGGCCGTGGCAGCACTGATAGAGGCGTTCTTGCGCTGAAATTCGTGCCAAATCGGCCGATAGCGCATGATTTATAAGCGCCAATAGCTATATTTCTAATAGCATTTTTCAGGACAACGCCAGCGTCACGGCCACCACAGTGCGGCCTGGAGCAGACTCCACCGTAAGCGCCCCCCCCATGCGCTCGGCACGCGCCGCCATGCTGCGCATGCCCACGCTCAGGCCCGCGCTCTGCACAGCCGCCACGTCGAAGCCCACACCATCGTCCTGCACCCGTACATGCAAGGCCCCCGCTGCGCCAGGCTGCACCTCCACGCACAACTGGCGGGCACCGCTGTGCTTGATCACGTTCGACAGCGCCTCCTCCACCAGCCGCGTCAGCGCCAGGCACTGCAAGGCACTGGGCATGGCTTGCCACTGCGGCGCGATGCGCCACTGCGACGCCACGCCCATGTCATCAAGGATGCGCGTGAACCGGTGCCGCAGCGGCGCCGCCCAGCGCACGGGCGTTTCGGGCACCGTCGCGCCGCTGCTTGAGCCGTGGTCGATGACCTGGCGCAGATCGTCCCGCAACACCTTCAGCAGCGACAACACGCGCGCATTGGGCATGGGCTGGTGCGCCAACTCCACCAGCGCCATGCTGCGCACCAGGCTGCCACCGAGGCCGTCGTGCAGGTCGTGGGCAATCTGCATGCGCTCCTGCAGCTTGGCGTTGTCCAGCGCCTGAATGTGTTCGCGCTCCAGGGCCTGCGCCAGATCGGCCCGTGCGCTGGCCACATGCCCCTCCAGCTCCTGGTTAAAGCGTTCGATGCGCTGCATCCCTCCCGCCAGCCGCCCACCCAACAGCAGCGCCATGCACACCGTGGTCACGGGGCCGGCGATGGCGCTCCAGGTCTCGCGCGCATGCCACATCGCCAGGATCACCAGCAGGTCATGCACGCCCACCACCACGAACACCAGCCAGCACAGCGCCAGCAACAGGTGTGGCGACTGGCGGCCCCCCGGGCGCGGACGCCATGCGTGCCACTGGAACTGCAGGCAGTTGGCAAGAAACACCAGCACGAACCCCAGCCACACCACCAGGAACACCGTGCCCACCCATGAGCGCGGTGCCAACATCACTACCGCGCAGCCAGTGGCCGCCGCGCCCCACAAGACGCGCTCCAGGCGGGGCCACACCTGTTCGCCAAAGCGCCAGGTAAAAAGGCAAAAGCACAGCGTGTAAAGCACGAAGGCAGCAATGTTCAGGCGTGACATGGCCAGCGTGTCTGTAAACGGCCACGGGGTGGTGGCGAGCAAGGTGAGCATGTACACCGCCCAGGCGATGGACATCAGGGCATACCAGCCAAAGGCGCGCTCCGCGCGGCGCAGGCACCACACCACACCAAACAGACAACCCACAGCGCACGACAAGCCCGCAGAAAACACATACACGGTGCGCTGGCGCCACAGGCTTTGTGCTTGCTCTGCGGCCACCACATCAGCGTTACCCAGCCGCACGCTGCCCAGCCCTGGCGACAGTGGTTCCAGCCCCACCACGCGCACCCACACCGTGTTGACGCCCTCGCGCAGCGCCGATGTGGGCAGCAGCCACCAACGCGGCGTGTTCCAGCTGCGCGACAGAGGCTCCACCAGCGATGCGTCGCGCCACAGCAAGTCGTCGTTGATGAACACCTCGCCGGCCATGTTCATGCCATCCACGCCCAACGCGATGGGGCCCGCGCCGTCAGCGCGGTCCGCGCAGCTCCGCTCCCACTGAATGCGGTACCACGCTGTCCCATCGTGGCCTGGCCAACGCCGCCCCCACACATCGGGTAATTGCACCGACTCCCAGCCACCGGTGGGCCGCACCTGCGGGTCGGCGCCCGCCATGGCGCGCACGGCCTCCACGGCCAGCACGTGCGGCGCGCACGCACCGGGCATGGCAACCGATTGCGCCCACACCGGGCTGCACACCGCCATGACCCCCAGCACAGCAGCGATCACCATGGCTCTCGCCAGCATCCGGCTGCAACCCAAACCACTCATCCGATCACTCCGCGCTCACGCGCCGTGCGCACTGCCATGGTGCGCGACGACACCGCCAGCTTGCGGTAGATGCGTTTCACATGGCTCTCGACCGTGTAGCGCGACAGGTGCAACTGCTCGGCAATCTCGCGGTTGCCCAGGCCGTCGGCCACCAGCCGCAGGATCTGGACCTCGCGCTCGGTCAACGCCTCGCCCTGCCCTGCCGCCGGCACCACCGCAGCTGCAGGCAGGGGCAGCAGCTCCAGAATGCGCCGCGCGATGAAGGGGTCGATCGGCGCACCGCCGCGCAGCACACTGCGAATCGACAGCGACACCTCGATGTCGTCACGCTCCTTGAGCACATAGCCTGTCGCCCCGGCACGCAGCGCGCCCAGGATGGACTCCTCGGTGCTCCAGGCTGACACCACCAAAATGCCCAGCCCCGGATCGTCCGCGCGCAATTGCTCGATCAGTGCCATGCCACTGCCGTCGGGCAGCGCCAGATCGACCAGCGCTAGCGCCACGGGCTGCGTGGCCAGGCAAGCCCGCGCCTCGGCCAACGTGGCGGCGAAGACCAGCGCATCGGACGCATACCCCAAGGACAGCAGCACGCCGCGCAGGCGCTGCTGCAGCAAAGGCTCGTCCTCCACCACCAGCACCGGGGCAGGCAAGGAAAGCTCAGGCGCGAGGGGGTCAAGGGTCATGAAAGAAGGCAGGCATGCCAAGGCAAGAAAAAGGAAGAGCAAGAAGAGGCGCCATGGTAGGCCACAGCGCCATCCTCGCCCATCCCTGAAACTGGTGAAAGTGCGCCGCGCGAGCGCAAATTACCCAATTTCAGGGATACCAAAAACGGGGCTCAACCACTAGCCTCGCCATAACTTCATACAGCCCCCTCGCGGGCAGCACGGCTTCAAGCCAAATCAATGCCCAGCGCTTGTCTGAAATGCACCAATGGATATCAAAAAATGAGCAACCGTCACTACACTCCCCGCCTATGCATTTGAAACACCTCTTGGGCCTTGCGGCGCTTGCACTCACCTGTGGCGCAGCGCAAGCAGACTGGGCGCTGCCCGCGGGTGCCAGTGCGCGCCTGGGCGGCGGCACGGTATCGATGGGCTGCGCCAGCCTGCAAAGCGGCGGCACGCTGAGGCTTGACGATGGCGCACTGCTCGCCGCGCGCGACGTGGCGCTGGCCAGTGGCGCGCAGCTAGAGATCGGCGCCGGCCGTATCGAGCTGGCCCAACAGTGGACCAACCTGGGCACGGCCACGGCCACCAGCGGCGGCGTGACGCGCACCGCCAGCCCGGGCTGCGCGGTAGTGGGCCAGGCCGGGCCGGTGGCACTGAGCCCGCTCACGCCGCCTGCCCCGCAGCCCATCACCGTGCCGCCCCTGCCGGGCGGAACCAGCACAACGGCACAGGTGGCCATCGGCGGCGCCGGCGCATCGGGCACCATCACCGGCCTGCCGCCGGGCTGCACCGTCACGCAGTTGGCCATCGACCGCACCATCCCTCCTGGCGCGCCCGGCAACGCCAGCTTTCCGGTGGGCGTGCTGCGCTTTGAAGCCAGCGGCTGCCCTGGCGCGGTGCTGCAGGTGCGCGCCACCTACCCCGCCGGCAGCCTGGCGGGCCTGGTGATGCAGAAGTACGGCCCCCACGGCACGCCAGTGCGCACCGGCTGGTTCACCCCGCCCGGCCTGGCGGTGAGTGGTGACACCGTGAGCTACACCGTGACGGACGGCGGCGACGGCGACAGCGATACCCGCGCGGGCTCCATCTCCGACCCCTTCGCGCCCATGCTGCTCGCCGCTGTGCCTGGCGCTGGTGGCGCACAGGCCATCCCCACTCTGGGCGAATGGGGCGTGTTGCTGCTGTCGACGCTCATGGCCCTGCTGGGCGCGCACCGCGTTCGCCGCATGCGCCACCCTGCCCGCCGCCACATCCTTTGATTTGCCTTTTCGACCGGATTCACACCATGCATCGCACCCCTCGCAACTACCGCCCCCTGGCCGCTGCCGCTGCCGCACTTGCCCTGGGGTCCGCCTGGGCACAGGACATGACCTTCACCCCCGCCACCAATGGCGCCGTGGTGATCGAAGCCCCTGCAGGCACGGCCGCGCTGCGCGTACAGCCATCGGGCGCCGTGCAGCTGCCCGGCCTGCCATCGACGCCCGCCACACTGACCACGGCCGTGTGCCACGATGCGGCCGGCACCCTGGGGCGTTGTGACGCTGCGGCGCTTGCGGGCCAGCAAGGCCCCGCAGGCCCACAGGGGCCCGCAGGGTCTGCAGGCGCCACCGGCCCAGCGGGACCCACCGGCCCTGCTGGGCCGACCGGGCCTGCTGGCGCTACCGGAGCAACAGGCGCCACCGGCCCCAAGGGAGACCCTGGCACCAGTGGCGGCGCAGGGGTCGTGGGCCTGACCGAAGCGCGCCACGGCTGCTTCAGCGCCGCCGCCACACCCGTATCGGGAGCAGGCTATGCCGTGGCCCTGGCCAACGGCATCTACTCCGTCACCTTCAACCCGGCGCTGGGCGCTGGCAACTACACCCTGCTGATGGACGCACGCACCAGCACGGGCAGGGCACTGGCCGTCACCACAGGCGGCGACGTGACCACGGCGCTGACATTCGCCCCCGGCTGGCTCGCCGCCGACGGCCCCGAGACCATCGCCCGCATCTGCTTCATGCTGGCCCGCTGACCATGGCACACCCCGCACCATCCCAACCCTCGCGCCGCTTGCCAATCTGGCGCCACCTGGCCATCCATAGCGCATGCGGTCTGTCCATGCTCGCGGCTTGCGCGTCGGCCCGGGCCGACAGCTACCCTTTCGTGGGCGCACTCATGCCCATGGCGGGCCTGTCGTCAGGCTCCTCCTGCCCCAATGGCTGGCTGGCGGCCGAAGGCCAGGTGCTACCTATCCAGACCAACACTACGCTGTACTCGCTGCTTGGCACCGCGTATGGCGGCAACGGCACAACCACCTTCGCGCTGCCCGACTTGCGCGGGCGCGTGGCGGTGGGCATGGGCCAAGGCCCAGGGCTCTCCGAGCTGAATTGGGGCGAAAACGGCGGCAACACCAGCACCACGCTGTCGTCAGCCAACCTGCCCATGCACCAGCACGGCCTGGCCACCAACGCCACCGCCACCCACACCACGCCGGGCCCTGGGCGCACGCTGGCCCAGGCACAGAACGCCGGGATTTACGCCAGCAGCGGCAACGCAACCACTCTGGCCCAAAGCCTCCCTGCGGGCCAGAATGCGCCCATCCCGACCATGAGCCCCTTCCTGGTCATCAACTGGTGCATTGCCATCACCGGCGACTTCCCTCAACGCCCATGAACCAATCCATGCCCTTGCGCACTCCCTTCTGGCAGCGCCCTGCCACACGGCTTGCAGCGCTGTCTGCCGCGCTCTGCGCGGCCTTGTGCACCGCGCCCATTGCACACGCCTCCGGCCCCGATCCGTACGTTGGCGAGCTGATGCTGTTTGGTGGCAACTATTGCCCCGTGGGCTGGCTGCCGGCCGAAGGACAGACGGTGAGGATCACTGAATACGAGCTGCTGTTTGTTCTACTCAACACGACCTACGGCGGCGATGGCGTGGAAACGTTCCAATTGCCCGACCTGCGTGGCCGCGCGGCCGTGGGTGCGGGCAACGGCCCTGGCCTGGCACAGCAAACCCTGGCCCATCGAGGCGGGGCAGAGGCCGCAACGCTGTTGCCGCAAAACCTGCCCCCCCACACGCACAGCATGCAAGCCAGCACCCAGCCTGCCACCCACACCACACCTGCGCCGGGCCGTGTGCTGGGCACGGCGCAAAACGGCGGTGCCTATGCCTCCGGGGGCCCCAGCATGAATGTGCAGGTCACCACTGCCGCCGGCACCGGCGCACCGCAGCCGTTCAGTGTGCGCAGCCCCTTTCTCGCCATGCGGTGGTGCATTGCCACCACGGGCCTTTTTCCGCAGCAGCAATAAAAAATGAAAACCTCGTTACGCGCCCATGCAGCCTGCGCAAGCAGGTCTCTTTTCAATGGTGTTTCAAGCCACCTGCGGGTGGCCACGCTGGCCGCCACGGCCCTCGTCGCTTGCAGTGGCGCACAGGCCCAGATTCCCTACCTCAGCGAATTGCGCGCCTTCGCCTTCGGCTACTGCCCCAAATACTGGGCTCCGGCCAACGGAGCCCTCATGGCAATTCAGACCAACCAGGCGCTGTTTGCCCTGACCGGTACGACCTACGGCGGCGACGGTCGTAACACCTTCGCTCTGCCCGATCTGCGCGGGCGCACGCCAGTGGGGTGGGGCTACGACACGCTGGGCAACAACTATCAGCGCGGGCAAAGTGGTGGTGGGGAGACCACCTTCATTACCACTACCCAAATGCCTGCGCACACACATCAGCCGATCGCTACCACGGACCCGGCCACCCACGCCACACCCGCAGCGTACGCGCAGCTCGCCCAAACGCAGAACGCGGGCTTGTACGTGGACAGCGCCGCAGCCAACACCACACTGGACACCGCCCCCGCTGGCGCTGGCCAGGCCATGTCCACGCGCGATCCGTATCTGGCCATTACCTGGTGCGTGGCCACGCAGGGCGCTTTTCCCTCTGCAAATTGATCGCCAAAAAGGGCGATAGCGCTTACGTTTAAAGCGCATACAGCTATCAAAAAAAATAGCATTTCGCGCCATCAACACGCAAGCGCACCGATCGCGCCGCAAAACCTTTCGTGCCGGTGGCGAAGCCGAGCGGCGCGTTGCGCGTCCCATGAGAAAATGTCGGATTACTCCCCAGAAACACACAGGACACATCATGGACGCAGAACGTATCAACCTCATTGGCAACACCCTCTCCGACCTGACCGTGCGAACGCAAGAGTTACGGAGGTATCTTTGACTTCGATACCAAATTTGAACGCCTGCGCACGGTAAACGCCTCGCTGGAGGACCCTTCGGTCTGGAACGATCCGAAGAAGGCCCAAGAACTCGGCAAAGAAAAGAAGTCGCTCGACGGCGTGGTGCTGACGCTGGACAAGCTCACCCGCGAGTTGGCGGACAACACCGAGCTCTACGACATGAGCAAGGAAGAAGGCGACGAAGCCGGCTTGATGACCATCGAGACCGAAACCGCCAAGCTCAAGCCCGAAATCGAACAACTCGAGTTTCGCCGCATGTTCCGCATGGAGGCCGATCCACTCAATTGTTTTATCGACATCCAGGCGGGCGCTGGGGGCACCGAGGCCTGCGACTGGGCCAGCATGCTGCTGCGCCAGTACCTCAAGTACGCCGAGCGCAAGGGCTTCAAGACCACGGTCGAAGAAGAAACCCCGGGTGACGTGGCCGGGCTCAAGAGTGCCACGATCAAGGTGGAGGGTGAATACGCCTATGGCCTGCTGCGCACCGAAACCGGCGTGCATCGCCTGGTGCGCAAGTCGCCCTTCGACTCGTCGGGTGGGCGACACACCAGCTTCGCCAGTTTGTTTGTGTACCCCGAGATCGATGACTCCATCGAGATCAACATCAACCCGTCTGACGTGCGCACCGATACCTACCGCGCATCCGGCGCGGGCGGGCAGCACATCAACAAGACCGATTCGGCCGTGCGCCTGACGCACATGCCCACCGGCATCGTGGTGCAATGCCAAGACGGCCGCAGCCAGCACGGCAACCGCGACATCGCGTGGCAGCGGCTGCGCTCCAAGTTGTATGACTTTGAGATGCGCAAGCGCCAGGAAGAGGCGCAGAAGCTGGAAGACACCAAGACCGACGTGGGTTGGGGCCACCAGATTCGCAGCTACGTGCTGGACAACAGCCGCATCAAGGACCTGCGCACCAATGTCGAAATCTCGGCCACGCAAAAGGTGCTGGACGGCGACCTCGATGCCTTCATCGAAGCCTCGTTGAAGCAAGGCGTCTAAACGATGCGGATGCGCACCGACGCCATCATCTTCGACATGGATGGCACCATGATCGACTCCATGCCCTGGCACGCCCAGGCGTGGGTCGAGTTCGCGCGCCGCCGTGGCATGGACATCGACGTACCCGACCTCATGGCGCGCACCACGGGCCGCAACGGCACCGAGTGCATCGTGGAGCTGCTGGGCCGCGCTGTGTCACAAGACGAGGCGGACGCTCTCACGCACGAGAAGGAAACCATCTACCGCGAGCTGTTTGCCCCCCGCTTCGCCGAAGTGGCGGGCTTTCGCCAATTCGCGGCGCAGGTGCGTGCGCGTGGGCTGAAGGTGGCGGTGGGCACGGCGGGTGACATCGGCAATGTGGAGTTTGCGCTAGGCCATCTGCGCAACATGGGGTTCACGCCCGTCCCCCTGGCTATCGTGCGGGGCGACGAGGGTCTGCCCGGCAAACCACAGCCCGCCATTTTTCTGGAAGCGGCGCGCCGCATTGCAGCCGACCCTGCACACTGCATCGTTTTTGAAGACGCGCCTTTTGGCATCGAAGCCGCACGCCGCGCGGGCATGCGGGCCGTCGCCATCTGCAGCACCCACACGCCCGAGCAATTGGCCGGGCCGCATGTGCTGGCGGCCGCGCGCGACTACACCGAACTCATGAACACCGACTTTCTGGAGAGCATCCATGTTGCAACTGCATAACGCAGACGGAAGCGGAGACGGCGCTAGCCCGGCCGTCGCCATCCGCCGCGAGGACTACACCGCCCCCGCCTACTGGATCGACAGCGTCGAGCTCACCTTCGACCTGGACCCCAACAAGACCCGCGTGCTCAACCGCATGACGCTGCGCCGCAATCCCGAAGTGGCCGCGCAGCCGCTCAAGCTCGACGGCGATGACCTGAACCTGGCCCGCGTGCTGGTCAACGGCCAGGGCACGTCGTTCAAGATGGAAGGCGCGCGCCTGGTGCTGGAGAACCTGCCCGAGGGCAGCGAACCTTTCGCACTGGAAATCTTCACCACCTGCTGCCCCGCAAAAAACACGCAGCTGATGGGGCTGTATGTGAGCCAGGGCACCTTCTTCACGCAGTGCGAAGCCGAGGGCTTCCGCCGCATCACGTATTTCCTGGACCGCCCGGACGTGATGGCCAGCTACACCGTCACGCTGCGCGCAGACAAGACGCAATACCCGGTGCTGCTGAGCAACGGCAATCTGGTAGACAGCGGCGCGCTGGACGATGGCCGCCACTTTGCCAAGTGGGTGGACCCGCACAAGAAGCCTTGCTACCTGTTCGCCCTGGTCGCAGGCAAGCTCGTGGCCCGTGAGCAGAAGATCAAGAGCCGCTCGGGTGCCAACCATTTGCTGCAGGTGTATGTGCGCCCCGGCGACCTGGGCAAGACCGAACACGCCATGAACTCGCTGATGCATAGCGTGGCCTGGGACGAAGCGCGCTTTGGCCTGCCGTTGGACCTGGAGCGCTTCATGATCGTCGCCACCAGCGACTTCAACATGGGCGCCATGGAGAACAAGGGCCTGAACATCTTCAACACGAAGTA
>RCMZ01000769.1_pt1 | contig 25472 bp, 23 predicted proteins | sample 2041141 | NCBI WGS metagenome assembly RCMZ01 (sample SAMN09708263, study PRJNA481090) | Wastewater metagenome, whole genome shotgun sequencing project. | biome: sewage; isolation source: Davis station wastewater (DW) | place: Antarctica: Davis Station | collected 2010-03-01
AGCGGCCCCCGCCGCGCCCCGCCGCCGGCCGGCCCGCGCCCGCTGCAACCTCTGCCGTGCCCCCGGCAGCCCCGGGCGCCGCCGCCATCCGCCTCCTGAACGGCGGCAACGCCGGCCGCCAGCTCGACCTGACCAAGGCGCAGACGACGCTCGGCAAGCCCGGCGTGCAGGTCGCCGTGATCGCCCGCCAAGCGCTGGGCTACGTCGTCACCCACGTCGAGGGCGCGCAGTTCCCGGTCGTCAACGGACAGCCCGTCGGCGCCCAGCCTCACCCGCTACGCGATCACGACGTGATCGAAATCGCCGGCGTCAGAATGGAATTCTTCCTCAAGGCCTGAGTTTTTCTTCAAGGCTCGCGCCTCGCGGTTTTCCGTTGGCGAGCGGAAATAATTCCTTCTTCGCGCGCATCGGCGCGGGCAAGATGCCGGATGGGCGCTTTGCGGCACGGGCTTGCGACCCCAGCGGCGCCCGGACTCCGGTGGAGAGCAGATGAAAGTCAGAATCCTCGGCTGCAGCGGCGGCATCGGCGGGCGCCACGAGCGCACCACGTCGATGCTGGTCGACCACGACATCCTGATCGACGCCGGCACCGGCGCGGCCGACCTGTCGCTTGCCGAACTGGCGGCCATCGACCACGTCTTCATCACGCACTCGCACCTCGACCACATCGCCGCCCTGCCGCTGATGATCGATTCCGTCGCCGACCTGCGCGACCAGCCGCTGATCGTTTACGCCACCGAAGCGACGTTGGCGATCCTGCGCAAGCACATCTTCAACTGGGCGATCTGGCCGGATTTCAGCGAAATTCCGAGCCGCGAGCGGGCCGTCATGCGCTACCAGCCGATCGAAATCGGCAAGACGGTCCGCCTCGGCCAACGGGCAATCACCGCACTCCCCGCCGAGCACACCGTCCCGGCGGTCGGCTACCAACTCGATTCGGGCGCCGCGAGCTTCGTCTTCACCGGCGATACGACGGTCAACGACCGCTTCTGGCCGGTCGTGAACGCGATCGCCAACCTACGCTACCTCGTTATCGAAACCGCCTTCGCCGACCGCGACCGGGCGCTGGCGGCGGTTTCAAAACATCTTTGCCCGGACATGCTGGCCGACGAACTGGCCAAACTGGGACGCACGGCCGAGATCTACGTTACCCATCTCAAACCTGGGCAGGGCGAACTGACAATGGGCGAAATTGAGGCGCGTTCCGGCCAGTTCCGACTGCAGATGCTACGCAGCGGGCGGTGTTTCAAGTTTTAGTAATTGTCGCCGAAAGTTCTCACATGTGAAGTAATGCCGATCGCCATCCCTGAGTCGCCCCGGGTTTCGTAGAGGCTCTATGGTTTAAGTACAGACGGGGTTCAGCCTGCTGGGCGAGTTGAAAATAATACCGTTGCTCAGCCGGGATGTATCCGATGGGCCCCAAGAGCCGCGGATGATTGAACCAGGTCACATATTCAAGGGTGAACAGTTCCAGCGGCTCCGCCGTTTCCCATGGCGCCCGCCAATGGATCAGTTCGGCCTTGTACAGACCATTGATGGTTTCGGCCAGAGCGTTGTCGTAACTGTAGCTCTTGCTGCCGACAGAAGGCTAGACGCCGGCTTCCGCCAGACGCTCGGTATAGCGGATGGAAACATACTGCGATCCCCGGTCGGAGTGATGGATCAGGGGGGCGTCACGCTCGGGTTGGCGGGCGTAAAGTGCCTGTTCCAGGGCATCAAGAACGAAGTCTGTACGCATCGATCGGCTGACCCGCCAACCGACGATACGGCGGGCAAAAACGTCAATGACAAAGGCGACATAGACGAATCCCTGCCAGGTCGGGGCGTAGGTGAAATTCGAGACCCACAACTGGTTTGGCCGATCCGCTTTGAATTGCCGATTGGCCCGGTCCAGGGGGGCTCGGCGCCTTCGTATCACCGAAGGTGGTCCAAACGACTTTCCCGCGAATGACACCCCGCAGGGCGAGACGCCGCATCAGTCGTTCGACGTTGTAACGCGCCACCTCAATGCCTTCCTGCTGCAATTACCACCAGACTTTGTTGGCGCCATAGACCTGGAAGTTGGCGTGCCAGACCCGTTGGATGTGGGGGGAGGAAGTCCTCATGCCGAGCCCAGGCGCTCTGCAGCACGGGATTACGCTGCCGGGCAGCATGGCGCCAGTAGGCGGACGGCGCGACCCGCAACAGCTTGCAGATCGGCTCGACCCCAAGCCGCTCCCGGTGTTGGTCGATGAACGACCTCACATCTTCTTGAGGCGGTCGAGTTCCGCCTGCGCGAAAAATGCACTGGCCAGGCGCAGAATCTCATTGGCCTGGCGCAGATCCTCGTTCTCTCGCGCAAGAGCTTTGACGCGTTCCCGCTCGGCACTCGTCACGCTATCGCGCACGCCAGTGTCGTTCTCCTACTTCTTGACCCATTCGTGCAATGTGACCGCTGCACACCCCATCTTCGGGACAATCGATTCAATCGCCGCTCATAGCGAGGGAGGGGCCTTGCGTGCCTCCTCTACCAGCCTTACGGCACGCTCCCTGGTTTTCGGGGAATATTTGTTTGTCTTGCTCATCGTGGCTCCATTCTCTCAGGTAATGGAGCCTCCTCAATCGCCCGGGGCGATTCGGTATTGGCAATGCCGATACGGTGAGTGACGTCAGTTGTTTGGTTCGTACCGACCTCTAAGAGTGACAAATTTTGTCAGGTTGTGACTGCCGACGTCATGCGGGCGAGAGTGGTGTTATTTCGGTTTATGAAAAAAGCATTTCTTGTTTCGGAGGTTGTCGTCTTAATAACCCTGATTTCGAGCGATGAGCCCTTCGAAACGTGAACAAATTCTTGTCCTGGTTTGCTCGTGGCATAGATTTTGATTAGACTTCGCCAACGGGTTATCCGTTGCACTCTCAGGAAGGAGTTCCAAGCCATGAAGAAGCTTCAAAAGGGTTTTACCCTGATCGAACTGATGATCGTAGTCGCGATTATCGGCATCCTCGCTGCGATCGCTATTCCCCAGTTCTCCGAGTACACGAAAAAGGGTGAGGACAAGGGTGCGCAGTCGGACGCGCGTAATCTGCTGACGCAGGCTGTCGCTAACTCGACGAACTAAGGAGATCATTATGAAAAAAGTTATTCTTGCTTCTGTGGCGGTCGCTGCACTTGCCTCCGGTGTCTCTTCCCAAGTTCAGGCCGCTGCCGAGAGCTTCTGTGCAGGTGGCGCCGCCGGTAGTTCTTCGGTAACGGCTGCTTCCGGAACCGACAAATTCGTCAAAGTCCCTTTCTCGCCGAAATGCTCGGCCAATACCCACGTTTTTGGCGATGACAACAACACCTATTATCGTGTTGGTGCTGCTTCCGCAAAAGGCAAATTCCCGTTTTATGGTTCGACCATGGGGGGGGGAGTCGTTGCTTCCACAACGGCTTGCGCTTCTACAGGCTGCGTAGCAAACGATGCATCCTCCGCTGTAACGCAGGGAGCCTCCAGCTAATTCATGGACTCCGGATGGTGGTTCGGTTGAACCCGGAGTTGGCGCGCTGAGAAGCGCGCCTTTTTTTATGGTGGAGGAGTCCAGTGTTTGAGTTTTTTGTTTCCGGATTTCGAGCCGGGCTTCGGGGCAGAAGTTTTCAAGCAGTCTTCCTGCTGGGGCTTGTGTTGATCGGAGGGGCGTATCTTTCCGGTCATTTCTCCCCGCGACAGCCTCGCACTGTGGCTCTGGATATCGGTTTGTCGGGGCTGCGGTTTTCTCTGATTTTGCTCAATCTTTTTTGGGTCCAGGAACTGGTTGCGCGAGAGATCGACAGGAAGACGATCCTGTTTTCATTGGCCTTCCCGGTGCCCCGGTCCAGCTTCCTATTGGGGCGGCAACTCGCCATTTTTGGTTTGACCGTCCTTGCTGCGATTATTCTTGCCTTGCTCTTGCTGCTTGCTGTGGTTACCTCCGGGGGGAGTTATTCTCAAGAATATCCCGTTCAATTGGGGGGGGCGTATGCCGCGACTATTTTTGGTCTGATACTTGATGCGACGGTTGTGACGTCTTTCGCCCTTTGTATCTGCGCTTTCTCGACTGTAGCCGTTTTGCCTTTGGTCCTTGGGGTTGCCTTTGCCATAGGTGGGAAGGCGCTCGGTGCCACAATCGACTATCTGGCCGCCGGGGGCGATGGCGATGCCGCTCTGGTCGATCAGTTTGGGGGGATTCTTGGTGTTGCCCAGTGGCTATTGCCAGATCTTTCGCGCCTCGATTGGCGCGATTGGTCGTTGTATTCCCTCTTTCCTGGAAGTGAGGTTTTGTGCTGGTCAGTTGTTATGGCGCTAGCGTACGTAATGATGTTCTCCTGCCTCGCTGTACTGCTTTTTTTTCGCAGGGAGTTTTCCTGAAATGCGGCGTCGGTCACAGTGGAGAACGGTTGCTTTCTTGTTTCTCGCGGCATTGCTGTACGGCCACGCGGCACAAACGCTGCGCACAGTCTCGCAACCAAAGACGCAGCCGGAAATGCTAGTGTCTCTTCCTTTGTTTGCTCAGATTGCGTTGGCGGGGGGGGATCGTCATCTTGCCGCGAACCTCAATGGTTTCAGGGTTCTCGTGGCGTCGACTGAGCGGATGCGCGCAGAAGATTTCTCCGTGCAAGCGAAATTGCAGAAAGACCTTGCTTGGCTCAATCCCGCTCACGAAGACAATTACTATATCGCGGCTGCAATATTGCCTTGGAATGGTCACGTGAACGAAGCGCAGGAAGTGTTGAGCCGAGCCGCCAACCGACGCGTCTTTGACTGGCAGCCGCTCTTTTATCTTGGCTTCGGTTTCTACCATTTCATGAATGATCCTGCGGCCGGAGCGGCGCAGTTGCTCGAAGGGGCTAGGCGGGCGACGGATCAGCAAGATGAGTGGGCGCTGCAAAATCTGGCCGCTCGTTGGCTGGAGCGCGGCTATAGCGCAGGAGCCGCAGCTGCTTTGGTTATGTCCATGGCGGATAGTGCACCTGCAGGCGCCTTCCGGAATTATTTGCAGGTACGTGCGGAGCGCCTGGCGATTCTCGCAAAGATGCGTGAGGCGGTCATGACGTATCGCGAGCGCCACGGGCGGAGTATCCAGTCGATGGCTGATTTGGTGAAGGAAGGTGTGCTCGACGAGTTGCCGGTGGACCCTCTGGGGGTCGGGTTTACCTTGGATGCATCTGGCTGGCCGGTTTTTAAACCGGGCGGGTGAGTGGAGGAATGTGATGGGAGCGGTTTGGGCGATTGATGTTCGAGGGTTGGAAAAAACTTACCGAAAGGGATGGCGTCGCACAAAAACTGAAGCCTTGAATAAGGTTTCGTTGTCGGTAGCAGAGGGCGAGGCCTTTGGTTTTATCGGACCGAATGGTGCGGGGAAAAGTACGACCATAAAAATACTGACCGGGTTGGTTCAACCCAGCGGCGGTAATGCTAGCATTTTTGGTGTTCCGGTCTACGACCCATTGTCCCGGCGCGGCTTGGGCTATGTTCCGGAAAATCCCTATTTGTATGATTACCTCTCGCCTTTGGAAATTCTTGTGATGGGCTTGCGCTTTCACAAAGTGGAAGTGCGAAATGAGCGAGGACATTGTCTGGGGTGGCTTGATCGCTTGGGCTTATCTGCAGTGGCAGGGAAATCGATCCGCTTGTTTTCAAAGGGAATGACACAGCGGGTTGCGATTGCGCAAGCGTTGAGTATTAATCCTCGCCTGCTGATTCTTGATGAACCGCTATCCGGGCTTGATCCGCTAGGGCGGCGTGATGTCGTCGAGTTGTTGTCGAACTACAAACGCCAAGGTGGCTCCCTATTTTTTACCTCTCACGTCCTTCACGATGTTGAGCGGTTGGCCGACAGATTCGGCCTGATTCACAACGGCTTTCTTCAAGCTGTGCAGGCACCGGCAGAACTGGTCGGAGGGCAGGAGATCGTGTCAATACGGACATTTGGCGAACATCCTGTTGCCGGAATGCGTGAGGATTTTCCAGGGCGCTGGATAGGCGAAGTGGCGCGTGACGGTCTCTGGGTCAGATTGCGCGAGCTTGAAATAGCTGGACATCGGCTGATTGAGGTTCGTCCTACGCTTTCCTTGGAGTCGGCCTTCATTCATGCAATCGAGTCATAACTAAAATTCAAAGAATCTGGAGCGGCAATGGACGTTGTCCTTAAGGATGGGGCTGTAGTTTGTGTCAGCGATTCATTTGATGACATTTTTTCGTGGGTCGCCTTAGAGCAGGAGGACTGGTTTGAAGATGAAATATCCTTTCTCCGGGCGACATGCAAACCAGGCTGGAACGCGATAGATGTTGGCGCCAGCCATGGTGTTTACTCCTTGGCCCTGGCATTGCACGGGGCCTCTCATGTCTGGGCGATCGAGCCAGTTTCAGAGACTTTCGAACTACTTTGTCACAATGTTCGGCTTAACGCACTCTCCGAACGTATTTCTGCGCTTCGTTGGGGCGTCCAAAGTGGGAGCTTCGCGAGACGCAGGGGAATTGCTTCGGGTTGTGAGCCAGGAGCGGATGGCATTCATGAAGGAAACGAGGGGATTTCGCTGGATGCTCTGTTATGCACGCATCTGCCGAGATCGTGCCTTATTGACTTTATCAGAATCGATGCGGAAGGGGGCGAGCTTCAGGTGCTCCTAGGCTGCTCCCGTTTTCTCAATGAGCAGTCTCCCTTGATTATGTTTAGATTGAATCATCACGGGAGTTTCAACATTGAGTTGATCGCAGCCCTTCGTGCGATGGGGTATGGCATTTATTCGTTGCTTCCAGGGTTGCAATGCCTAAGACCGGTCTTGTCGGAGGATGAATGTTCTTTCGATCATTTTTTGCAAAATTTGTTTGCCTGCAAAAGTGATCGTGCGGCAACTCTCGCCGCTGATGGGATATTGATCGAGCATGTAGTACAGGTTCCAATAGCGTCCTTGGTTCTGAAATCGGACTCGTTTTCAGAACTGTTGGCGCTACCTGCTTTTGCCAATGAGTCCCGTGGTGTATGGGATTTGTTTGATTTTTCCTCTCCTTACGGCCAAGCGCTGTTGGCGTGGTGTTCTAGCCGAAAACGGGATGCCGGGCCGGAGCTTCGCTTGGCATTCTTGCGGCAAGCCCAACAATGCATAGCAGAGGCTTTGGCGGTTGAGGACTATCATCCCGCGGTTACGATGCTTGCGGTTCGAGTCTTGTCGGACCTTGGTGAGCGTGCCCGGGCCCTGCAAGCGGCTAGTGCCTTTCTTGATCAGATGGCTGAGGAGGACATGCTGATTGATCGGCCTGCCCCCCCTGTCTTGGAATCCTTTGATTTTAGAAGGCCAAAAGCGTCCTTGACTTGCTTTCTATATGAAAGCGTCGTTGAATTTTCTATTCTCAGAAGTTCCTGTTCTGGCTTTGTCGCTTCGGCTAATGAGCGGCTTTTCAATCATGCCTTGGTCAGTCCGGAGCATTCCGCAGAAATTGAGCGACGCGCCGTTTTGTTTTCCGCTCGTGATGGAGCAAGTTTCAATCGGCGGCGGCTGTCCTGGCTATTTGAGCCAGAGTCAAACGCAAACCGAGGGTTTTGGAGAAAATTAGCGGTCTCGCAAGGGTTCTTCCGCGATATCGGGGACTGGCCTCTTTCCGAATCGCTGCAGCGAGGTGATGCCTGCATCGAGAACGGGGCGGTGGACGAAGCGTTGGACTATTTTCGCTACGCAGCGGAGATAGATAGCTCTTCCGCTGAAGCCCATTACAAGCAAGGTGTTGTATTAAGGCGCCTTGAGCAGCTGACTGCGGCGGCAGATGCTTTTCGTTCTGTGCTTCAACAACAACCCGATCACCGGCAAGCGGCAAACAACCTAGGCCAGGTTCTTGTGGCGGATCATCGCTATATGGACGCGGAAGTGGTCTACCGTAGTTATCTTTCTGAGCACCCCGATTTTTTTGATATCCACATCAGTTTTGCCAACTGTCTTCGGGAAACAGGACGGAGTATCGAGGCACTCTATTATCTACGCCAAGCGTTGCGCTTGGAGCCCGATTCAGCAACGGTTTTGAATCTGTTGGGTGTGGTTCTTATCTCGTTGTCTCGTAGCAGGGAAGCTCTTCCTTTTCTGCGGAGAGCTGTTGAATTAAAACCTACTCAGGCTCATCTATGGAACGACCTCGGGCGCTGTAATTTTATTCGAGGGCAACTTGACGAGGCGGTTCGTTGCTACAGTGAAGCGCTCAAAAATTCCCCAGAATGTATGCCTGCATGGATGAACCGCTTGATGATTTGTAATTACCGAACGATTGATCGAGATGATGTCTTCGATCTGCATAAGAGTTTTGGTGCAAAGGTAAACGAGGTTTTTGCGCGGGTCGATCCATCACGCTTCCTTATGTCCAGGGATAAGGATCGGCGTCTCCGGGTTGGCTTTGTTTCCGGAGATTTTCGTCGCCATTCAGTGAGTTATTTTATTGAAGGGGTGTTGGAGCAGCTTGACCGGACAGATTTTCAGTTGTTTGCTTATTTCAACGGCGATCCAGATGAACGTACCGCTGTTTTTAGAAGATATTTCAACTATTGGCGGGATATAAAGAACAAGGACGATCAAGAGGTCGCTGAGAAAATAGTTGACGACAGAATAGATATCCTTTTTGACCTCGCTGGGCATACGAGTGGCAATCGACTGTTGGTTTTTGCTGCCAAACCGGCGCCAATTCAAGTGACGTGGATCGGTTATCCTAATACCAGCGGGCTCGATACGATCGACTATCGTTTTACCGATAAGCTGGTCGACCCCGAAAATGAGGCCGATCGCTATTTCACTGAGCGGTTGTGGCGATTGCCCAATACTTTTCTGTGTTATTCACCACCCTCCTGTGCTCCTCAAGTGGTCTCCCCTCCTTTTGAGCGCAATGGATTCGTCACTTTTGGATCATTCAATACGCAGTTCAAGCTGGGAGACGAGACGCTGTCGCTGTGGAGTAAGGTTCTTGCTGCAAATCCGAACTCAAGAATGCTGATCAAGTCAGCTATTGGCTTGTCGGATTCGGAAGGGCGAGATCTTCTCAAGGATCGCTTGGTTGCTTTTGGCGTTCCTGCCGAGCGGATCGATGTACAGGCGGCTCTTGGGGGAGGCGAGGAGCACTTGGCTTTGTATGGAAACGTTGATATCGCGCTTGATCCTTATCCATACCACGGAACCACGACGACTTTCGAAGCACTGTGGATGGGGGTTCCCGTGGTTTCTCTGGTTGGCAACCGACATGCATCGCGCGTGGGCGTCAGCATAATGACGAATGCAGGTCTCCCTGAGTTGTTGGCGGGCGAAGCGGATCAGTATGTGCGTATAGCGACGGAACTCGCCCATGATCGTGGGCGCTTGGCCTCTCTCCGCCTGACGATGCGAGAACGCTTGGCGGCGACACCGCTGCTGGACGCGAAAGCCATGGCGGAGTTTGTGGGGAGCGCGTTACGATCAATGTGGGCTGCTTATTGCGATGTTCCTACAGTGGATAGTTCGATTGAAGCCGCACCAAAAGTCTGCAACTCGATGAAGCCAAAGCTACATGTTGGCGGGTGCGAGCCGCGTGCAGGATGGAAAATTCTCAATTCTCGGCCTGGCCAGAATGTTGATTATGTTTGCGACGTACGTGATCTGGCCAAGTTTCCAAGTGAGTGTTTTGCAGAAATCTATTGCTCTCACGTTCTTGAGCATTTGGGGATGGGAGATATTCTTCCTGTGCTTAACGAGTTTTACCGCTTGTTGCCCCAAGGCGGAAAGCTTTCTCTTTCTGTGCCGGATCTTGATACCCTGGCGTGGCTTTTCACCAATCCGCAGTTCGCAACGGCGGAGCGTTTTCAGATTATGAGAATTATTTTTGGCGGGCAATCGGATGAATATGATTTCCATCATGTTGGTTTTAATCTTGCCTTTATGTTCGACTATCTAAAAGATGTCGGTTTTTCATCGGTGGAGCATGTCGAGTCGCTCGGTCTGTTCGATGATACGAGTGAAATGAAGGTCGGGGATGTTCGCGTTTCGCTTAATCTGATCGCTGTTAAGTGACCGGTAACGTTTGCTTGGTGAGGAGGGGCGGTGGGCGAGAGTCGTAAGAATAATAAGAGGCCAGGAAGCGAGAGGCGGCCTCGTTTGGATCCTGGATTGCTTGCGCTAATGCGTTTGGTCGAAAGGCGGCAGTTTCACGATGTGGAACTTGCTGCAAGGCGCATTTTGGATAGTCGTCCAAATCAACCGCTGGCGACGAAGGCTCTTACCTTTGCCTTGGTTGGCCAGGGGCGCTATGCGGATGCGCTGCCAATTCTGAATCACGCATTGGCGGTTCGCTTCGACGACCCCGAACTGTATAACAATAGAGGCATCGCTCTATCGGAGTTGATGCGCTGGGACGAGTCAATCGCTGATTTCAATGCATCGCTACGGATCGCACCGGATGATCCGGAGGTCCTGAAGAATCTAGGGGTGGCCTTTAGCCGGATGCACAGATGGAATGACGCTGTTCCGCCGCTTCTGAAAGCCATTGAGTGCCATCCGGGAGATTATATTGACGCCATCGAGGTTCTCGCCGGGGCATTGTCCAACGGCGGGCGAATTGATGAAGCTTGGCTCTGTTACAATGAGCTCTGGTCTGGAGAGAAGGATGTTCGTTTTCTTTATGAATTGATTTCCACGAGTATGCGTCGCTGTGACTGGGTCGATGTCGGAAAAAAAATTGAAGATCTGCGGAATTTGTCTGGCAGCTTCAATACGCCGGTCGGTAACCCATTCATCTCGTTGTTTTGTCCAAAGATTGACCGGCGTGAGCAACTGCTTATTGCCTCGTCTCACGTAATCGAATTTATCCCGAAGCAATTTTTGGAGAGTAAATTTGTCTTCTCCGAACCGTCGGCACTGAATGGGCGGAGGTTGAAGGTCGCCTATCTTTCAGCAGATTTTCGCACACACCCGGTCGGATTCATTATTCCACAGGTTATCGAACTCCATGATCGCTCTCGTATTGAAGTGTTTGGCTATTCGATAGGAGTGGACGATGGCAGCGACATTCGGCGGCGATTACTTTCGGCTTTTGATACCTTCGTTGATATGCAGCACGCGAGTGTCACTCAACTTGTTCAGCGCATCCGAGATGACAAAATTGATATTCTCGTTGATTTACAGGGGTGGACTTCCTCTGGGCGGCCAGAGGTTCTTGCGCTGCGTGCTGCACCGATCCAGGTGAACTGGTTGGGATATGCGGGCACCATGGGAAGCGGGCATTTGGCGGATTATTTGATTGGAGACCAGGTAGTTACGCCTCTGGAGCATGCTGAGAATTACGCCGAGTGTCTTGCCCTACTTCCTGGAGCTTATCTCCCAGCGGACAACTCGCTGGTTATTCCCGCAGAACCTCTTCGCGAGCGGGAGGGACTTCCGCAAGAAAAGTTTATTTATTGTTCATTCAACAATAGCTACAAATTTAATCCCGAAGTATTCGATGCCTGGTGTCGTTTGCTGCGACGAGCTGAAAACAGCTGCCTCTGGTTGTCGTCCCCTGCCGGTGACGGCGCAGGGCGTCTTAAAATGGAGGCCTGCAAGCGCGATGTTGATCCCGATCGGATTGTGTTTGCTTCGCGCGTGGAATCACGTATTGAGCATCTGGCAAGGCTTAAGCTGGCTGACGTAGCTCTTGATCCATTCCCGTATAACTCGCATTCAACTGGCATTGATGTGCTTTGGGCTGGTGTTCCAATGGTATCTTTACTTGGGAATACTTTTCCGGGGCGGGTTGGTGCCAGTTTGCTGAAGAACGTTGGGCTAGGCGATTTGATAGCAGATTGTGTTGCTGAATATGAGGAGATAGCTCTCTCTCTATATCAAGACCAAGCCAAACTAAAAGAGCTTCGGACTCGGCTAGCGTCAGGGCGTATCGAAGCGTCTCTTTTTGATAGCGTAAAATTCGCCTCTTCGCTCGAGAAAATCTATTTTTCCATGTGGCGCAACTATGTGGCCGGGAAAAAAGAAACGATTCGTATCCAGTAAATTCTTATTTCAGAACAACGGGTCTTGTCTTCAATCGCGCCAGTAAGTGCTCAGTCAAAGCCGTATATGTTTTCAGCCGATAGCGATTGTTGCGATATCAAAATGAGGGCGCGCGGCTTGGCGATAAGATTTCTGGACTGGTATGAATTCCCCTGGCGCCACAGATTATCCTATTGCCTTGCATATCTTGGTGCAATTGGCGGGGTCGGATTCAGTCTCTTCCATGCTGGCTGGGGAAAGGGGTGGGCTCTCTTCGGGATCGTTGCGATGGAGCCACAGTTTGCTGACTTTCGATCCATTCAAGGTGCGCTGGTAAGCGAGTCTCTTGGGTTGAATCCTCAGGTAAGCAACCCCGGGGATCCTTGGGGGCGGCTGCTTAACTATCCTTATCTTTGGGTTGATCTTGCCCGGGTTTTGAATATTGGCGATGAGTCGAATTTTATGTCGCTATGTTCTCTGATAGTGCTTTCGTTCGTCTTGTGTTGTTTTGACTTGTTACGCCGCTACCCCTCTCTTCCGATGCTTATGGCATTGATTTCGAGCGCCCCCTTATTAGGGGTTGAGCGCTGTAACAATGACCTCGTTATCTTCGTTATTTTATATGTCGCCTCATTTTTATATGCCAAGAACTGGTTTTTTATTCCTGTGGCAGTGGCAGGCTTTCTGAAGATTTTCCCCCTTTTTGCATTGTGCGTGCCTTTCGCTATTGGACGTCGACGTGCGTTTTTTTTGACTTTGCTCCCAACGCTTGGGGCAATTTTTCTATTTCACGATGAAATTTTTGCGCTAAAGAAGATTACGCCAGGTTCGGTCGGGATGTCTTATGGGATATCTAGTGTGTCGAAACTGATCGGGAGTAATCCGTTGTCTTATATTGTTTTGCTTTTTTCATCTGCCTTTATGATCGCTCTGGTTTTTCGCTCGGCTGGTAATGTGAAAAAATTTCTAGAAAAATTTTCAGGGCATTCGTTTGGGCTTTTTGTCATCGGATCGTCTATTTATGTTGGAACTTATATTTTGGCTTCAAACTGGGATTATCGGCTTATTTTTTTGATATTCTGCATCCCATTTTTGAGTTCGGTTAATTTCAGGTTGTTTCGAGTTTTGATTTTTTTCTCGCTGATCGCGATGAATTTTCAGCTTTTTCATGCTTCAAAGACAAGAATGGCCGTCGTAATTGTTAATTGGTTGGACTTGACGGATATGCGCTGGCTTGAGTTGTTCAGAATCCCTTGGTTTGTCGCGGATCATACCGCCAAAGCAATTCTGTTTTGTGTCTATTTTGGTGTTTTGCTTCGAAGCTTATTTTTTCCCTGCAAAAATTTTTCTGCGGACAAATCCGGCTTAGCGGCATAATTCGGGCGGAATCACCGCCCGTAACACCGTCTGCGTCTCCCCCATCCGCACCCGGTTGCTGAACCACCACACCGCGCCTTTCTTGATCGTCCAGTCCCCCGAGAGCAGCAGCGAGGCGGTCTGGCCGAGGGTGGGTTGATGGCCGACGACGAGGACGGCGCCGGCGCGCGTGCCTCGTTCGCCGCCGTCCGGCCAGCCGATGGCGGCGAGCAGGCTCGATGAGTCGGCGTCGGGGCCGAGGCGTTTGTCGGTTTCGAATGGCAGGTCGAGGGCCTTGGCCGTCTGCTGCGTGCGGACGGCGGGGCTGACGAGGATGCGCAGGTGCTTCGGGGCGTGCGCTTTCAGCCACTCGCTCATCTGTCGCGCCTGCTTTTCGCCGCGCGCGGTGAGTTTGCGCTGCAGGTCGGGCGTGCCTTCTTCGGCTTCGGCGTGGCGCCAGAGCAGGAGGTCCATGCGGGTCTCCGATGTCAAATCGCTCATCGTAGCCGCCGCATGTTTCAGCCGCGTTTCCAGGGCGGCGATTGCTCGAGGAAGGCGGTCAGCTGCGCATTCAATTCGCCTTGCAGGAGCTGGTGGCGGCCGGCCAGCCAGCCTTGCGCCAGGTCGCCCCGGTAGCCGGCGATCTTTGTGCTGGCGACGTGGCCGGCGACCATCAGGTCGTTCATCCGGCCGAGCGTGTCGAGCAGGGCGGCGAGCGTGAGCTGGTAGGCCGAGAGGCGCCGGGCGGGGTAGAGCGCGGCGAAGAACTCCAGCGCATAGCGCAGGCGTTTGAGCGCCACGCGCAGGCGGTGGCGTTCCGCGGCAGCGTCGCCGGAGTTTGCGGCGGATGCGGCGATCCGGCGCACGAGCTGGTCCGCGCGTGCGGCGCGTTTGCCCAGCGCGCGGCGCGCCAGCGCCTTGAGCGATTCGGGCGGGTCGTCCGGCAGGGCGACGACGGCCGCGGTGAAGTCGAGCAGGAGCTGCGAGTAGGCGCCGCCCTTGGCCAGCGCCGCGCGTGCCGACTTGCGGGCGACGCTGCGGCGCCGCTCTGCGTGTTTCTGCAGGAGAGGAAGGTCGGGGTGCGTGGGGAAGGCGTCGGCGAGCGGCGGCAGGGTTTCGCCGAGGAAGACGTCCCAATTGCGCGCTTCGCCGAGGCTGGCGGCGAGGGCGCGCCAGCGCGGGTCGAAGGCGGCGGCGAAGTCCTTCGGCAGCAGCGGCTGCCAGACGCGGAGCGCCGAGCGCAGGCGGCGGATGGCGACGCGCGCCTGATGAATGAATTCGGGGGCCTCGCTGTCGCGCACGCCGGCCTCGTTGCCCTGCAGCTGCGCCAGGCAGCCCAGGACGGCGGCGCGGAAGGCGGCGAGCGGCGGCGTCCGCTTACGCAGCGGCGTCGCTTGCGCCTTGAACGGGCGCAGCGGTGCGGCGGCGAACAGGCGGTAGCCGCGTTCGGCCTTGCTCGGCGCTTCCGGATGCAGCGGCAGGTCGCGCTGGAGCGCGGCGGCGGCGGCGAACAGGTCGGCCACGTCGCCGGCGAGCAGCTCCAGTTCGACTTCGCAGATCGGCGCGCGCCGGCCGGCTGCTTCAATATGGCCGCGGTCGAGCGCCAGTTCGATGCGCACGCCGGGCCGCGGTTCGATGATCCAGGCGCTGCGCGTGAAGTCGGTGGTGAAGGCGGGCGTCAGCTGCGGGCGCAGTTCTTTGAGCAGGGCGCGCAGTTTGGCGTCGTCGACGTGCGAGAAATCAAATTCGCCGGGGCGGGCCGGGACTTCCCATTCGTTGCGTTGTGCCAGTCCGCCGACCGAGGGCGCGGCGCATTTGACGGTGAGCAGCCAGTCGCGGCCCTTGCGGCGGTAGCGCACGGCGACGCGCTCGCGCTGCAGGCGCAGGTCGGGCGTGTCGTAGTAGGTGTTGAGCAGGCGCTGGCGCAACGCCGGCACGCCGGCCAGCAGGGGGTGGCCGGCGAGTTTGCCCGCCGCGCGCGGCGGCAGGCTGAGCTTGATTTCGGTTTCGAGCGCCATGGGGGAAGAGACCGAAATCGGCGGCAGGCTAGAGGTCGTAGACGCGCAGCTTCTCGACGTCCGGAATCTGGATCTTGCGGCCTTCGACGACGATCAGGCCTTTTTCCGAAAGCTCGTGCAGGATGCGCGAGAAGTGCTCCTGCGTGAGGTTGAGGCGCGAGGCGATGACGCCCTTGTTGGTCGGCAGCGTGATGGTGATCGACTTCTCGTCGCTCTCCAGATTCTCGCGCAGGAGGTAGCCGATGATGCGCTGGCGGCCGGAATGCAGCGAGTAGGACTCGACGTCGGTGATCAGGTGGTGCAGGCGCATCGAGAGGCCGGCGATCATCTTGCGTCCGAGCTTCGGGTCGCTTTCCAGCTCGTCCATGATGACGGCCTTGGAGAGATGGAGCAGCAGCGAATCGGTGAGCGCCTGCGCGTAAACCATGTAGGGCTTGTCCATGAACATCACGGCTTCGCCGAAGGACTGGCCCTGGCCGAGGATGTCGACGACCTTCTCGCCGCCCTGCGGCGAGGTGAAGGCGAGCTTGACCTGCCCGTACACGATGAGGTGGAAGCCGTTCGATACGTCGCCCTTGTGGAACAGGATGTCGCCGCGGGCAGCGTTGATTTCGCGGGTGCCGCGGGCGATGCGGGCAATTTCCTCGGGAGCCAGTCCGTTGAACAGGGGGACGTGCGAAAGCAGCGCCTCGATGTTGATGCCTTGGTGGTTTCCGTGCATGCGGGTATCCGAAAGGAACGTGCCGTGGTGGCGTATGAAGAACGCGCGTAATGGTCGCACTTGTCGCCGGGGGTGGCAAGTGCGGCTATTACCTAAGGCAGGGCTTGTTTCCGGAGGGGTTATTGTCGGGTCAGCTGGGCGTAGAGCAGGGGCAGGCGGGCGGGCAGTTCCTCGGGCTTGCGGATGACGGTGAAGCCGGCCGGGCCGAACAGGTAGGGCAGGTAGGCGCCGGCCTCGCGGTCGATTGTCACGCAGAAGGGCTGCAGCCCCATGCGGCGCGCTTCCATGATCGCCATGCGCGTGTCTTCGATGCCGTAGCGCGAGTCGTAGAGGTCGAGGTCGTTCGGCTTGCCGTCGGAGATGAGCAGCAGCAGGCGGCGCTGCGCCGGCTGTTCGGCGAGGATGCGTGCGGCCTGGCGCAGCGCGGCGCCCATCCGCGTGTAGTAGCCGGGCTTGAGGGCGAGGATGCGCGCGCGCGCGGCGGCGTCGTAGCGCGTCGAGAAATCCTTGACGAGATGGAAGCGCACGTTCTGCCGCTTGAGCGAGGAGAAGCCGTAGAGGCCGAAGCGGTCGCCGGTCGCGCTCATCGCCTCGGAGAAGAGCAGCAGGCTTTCGCGGATGACGTCGATGATGCGGTGCGTGTCGCTGACCCAGGCGTCGGTCGACAGCGACAGGTCGGCGAGCAGCAGGCAGGCGAGGTCGCGCTCGCAGCGCGCCTGCGCGAGATAGGCGCCCTGGTCGGGCGTCTGCCCGCTGGCCTTGTCGGCGAGGTTGCGCACGCAGTTGTCGATGTCGAGTTCGGGGCCGTCCTGCTGCGCCTTCAGCCAGCGGCGGGCGGGCGCCAGCGCGGCGAACTGCTGGCGCAGGCGGTGCGCCGTCTTCTTCAGTTCGGCCGGCAGCTCGGCGCTGCCGGCGTCGCGTGCGATCAGCGGCTGCAGGCGGCAGTGCTCGGGCAGCAGCAGGTTCTTCCGGTAGTCCCATTCGGGCAGCGGAATGCCGGGGCCGACCGGCGCGTCGTCCTCGGCTGCCGAGGGCAGGTCGAGGTCGAACTTGACGCGCGAGACGGCGGTCTGCCCATCGCGCATGATCGAAATGCGGTCCATGTCCTTCGCCGCGTCGCCGGCGTTGGGGTCCGGGTCTTCGTCGAAGGCGCGGTTGACGCGCACGTATTCGCCCCAGGAGAGCAGGCTTTCGGCGCGGAACATGATGAGGAAGGGGTTCTCGTTCTGCGGCGTCTCGACCTGCTCGCCCTTGTGCGCCTGCGGTTTGGCCGGGTCGCTGCCGCCGCCCTCGGGGGGCAGGGCGCCGTCCTGGTCGCCGAGCGGCGTCGCGGCGCCGGCCGGCGAGGCGATCAGCCACAGCGGGATCGGTTGCGGCGGGCGCGATTCGCGGCGGTAGAGCGGCGGCAGTTGCATGACGCTGCCCGGTTCGCGCAGCGCCTGGCGCAGGGCGGTCTCCTGCGCCGCCTCGTCGGGCGCCATCGCTTCCGGCCCGATGCGCTGCGCGAGCAGCGCGTCGACCAGACGCGCGTAGCGCGGGCGCAGGCCGGGGAAGTGGCGCAGGGCGTTGCGCGTCGCCTGCTGGTTGCGCAGGTGCCAGGGCAGCGCCGAGCCCTCGTCGCAGGCGGCGAGCGCGGCGAGCCACAGATAGAGGTCGCGGTTCAGCGATTTGTCCGGGAAGACGGCGACTTCGGGCGGCAGGCGCAGCGTTTCGGCGTCGAGGCGGGCCAGCGTCGCCTTGTCGTTGCTGCCGGCGATGCGCTGCAGCAGCGTGCGCCGCGCGCCGTGCTCCTCGGCGGTGGCGGCGGCGACCTTGAGGCCGGCGTCGCCGCCGAAGGCGCGGAACAGGATGCCGGCCGTCTTCTCGACGTCCTTGAGTGCCACGGCGGCGTCCGGATAGCGGCCGCCGGCGGCGCCGGTGATGAAGTTGTGCCAGACCTTGCCGACGAATTCTTCCATTTATTCTTTTCCTCGCGTTTCCTCGTCGGCGCTGGCGCCGAGCTGCTGCAGACGGCGCAGCGTCGTGGCGTTGAAGCCGGCTTCGTTCTGTTTGGCGGCCTCGCCGCTCACCCACTGGAGCAGCGGTCCCTGCGGATTGTCGCGGTTGACCGTGCTGCAGGCATCAACGCACTGGCCGCATTGCGTACAGGCGAACATCCAGCGCTTGACGTTGCGCGGCTTCAGGCGCATCGGGCAGACCGCGTCGCAGGCGCTGGTCCGGCCGCCGACGCAGTCGGCGCAGCTGTTGATGCGTTCGCGGTCGAAGCCGACGACCATCGCCTTCTTGTTGCCCATCCAGGCGATGCTCTGGAAGATGCCGACGGCGCAGGCGTAGCGGCAGAAGAGGTGGCGGGCAAAGAGGAATTCGGCGGCGATGACGGTGGTCGCGGCGGCGATGAAGATCACTTCGTTGCGCGGCAGGCTGAGGTTCAGCAGGTCGCCGTACACCTGGAAGGGCGGCATCAGGTAGGTGAGGAAGACGACCGCCCAGGCGAAGGCGAAGGCGAGCGCCGCCGGCACGACGGCGAACCAGTAGCGCGCGTCGCGCACGGCCGGCGTGCCGTCCGGCTCCCAGGGCGCGGTCGTCCGCTTGTCCCACAGCGAATGCTTGCCGGTGGCGCGCAGCATCAGGCGGTTGATCGTCTCGACCACGGAGAAGTGCGGGCACAGCCAGCCGCAGTAGAGGCGGCCCCATTTCCAGGCGACGCCGATGACCAGCGCGGCGGCGGCGAGGAGCGGCAGGAAGACGGTGAGCGCGATCTGGCCGGCGGCGGCGAGCGGCGAAATCCTGCCGGCGAGGAAGTCGTCGAGGCCGATCCGCCACTCGAAGGTCAGGAACCAGGCGTGGCCGGCGACGAGGTCGTAGCGCAGCAGGTCGAAGACCGGCGTCACGGTGAACAGGACGAAGAAGCCGATTTGCGTCAGCAGGCGGCTGCGCTGCAGGGTGGATCGCGACATCAGGTTTCGAGCTTCGGCCCGATCAGCGGAAAGCGGAAGGGCTTGCCGGCCATCGCGCGTGCCAGGCCGAACATGCCGCAGATGACCAGCGTCGAATGCACGCAGGTGAAGTACATGATCACCAGCACCCAGGTCCAGGCCCATTGCAGCCCGCCGAGCGCGAGGAAGGCGGCGGTGAAGACGGCGAGGATGAGACCGCCCCATAGGCTGACGTAGCAGGTCTGCTTGAGGTGGTTGCGCGCCAGCGGCGGCGCGTCCGCGTGCTTGCGCCAGAGCCAGAAGAGGACGGCGAAGGACAGCACCGGGACGAGCAGCAGGTTGGCCAGGAAGAGCGATTCGGCGGCGACGGCGAGATCCTGCCCCGGCGTCGGCTGATCGGCGCGGGGGGGCTGGGGGCGGTGCGGGGTCGCTGCGCTCTGCTCGTCCATCTTCGCTCTCCTTGGCGGTTCGACCGGCCGGCGGGCGCCCGGTTCAGCGCCCGAAGGTGGCGCTGACGATCTCGAGCAGCGCCTCGGCCGTTTCGATGTCGTCGGTCAGGCTCTCGACGAGCGCGCCGCGGCACGCTTCGACGGGGTCGAGGCCGGACTTGATCAGCGTCGCGGCATAGACCAGCAGGCGCGTCGAGGCGACTTCCTCGAGGTCGCGGTCCTTCAGCGCGCGCAGCGCCTTGCCGATCGATACGAGGCGACGCGCCAGGTCGGCGTCGATCGCCGCTTCGCCGATCAGGATCGCCTCTTCGCGCGCCGCCGACGGGAAGTCGAAGCGCAGCGCGACGAAGCGCTGGCGCGTCGAGGGCTTGAGGCCCTTCATCAGGTTCTGGTAGCCGGGGTTGTACGAGACGACGAGCATGAACGAGGGCGGCGCCTCGATCAGCTCGCCGGTGCGGTCGATCGGCAGCACGCGGCGGTCGTCGGCCAGCGGGTGAAGAACGACGGTGGTGTCCTTGCGCGCCTCGACCACCTCGTCGAGGTAGCAGATGCCGCCTTCGCGCACGGCGCGCGTCAGCGGGCCGTCCGACCAGTAGGTCGCGCCGTCGCCGATCAGGTGGCGGCCGACGAGGTCGGCGGCGGTCAGATCGTCGTGGCAGGCCACGGTGTACAGCGGCAGGTTGAGGCGCGCCGCCATGTGCGAAACGAAGCGCGTCTTGCCGCAACCGGTCGGGCCCTTGATCAGGAGCGGCAGGCGGTTCTTGTAGGCGTGCTCGAAGACCTCGATTTCGTTGCTCGAGGCATCGTAGAAGGGCAGGTCGTGAACGACGTGTTGAGCTTTGGTATCCATAGAATCAGTGTAGTCCCATCCAGTAAGCAAGCACGATCATGCCGAGCACGAAGACCAGCCAGCCGACGAGCAGGGCCTTCCAGAGCGTCGGCGCATGACGCAGCTCCATGAAATCGTAAATCACCAGCCAGCCCTTGAGCAGGGCCAGGCCGAGCATGACGAAAACCGCCATGGTACCGGCTTTGCCGGCGGTTCCGCTCTCGCCGAGCCAGTAAGTGATGGCGGTGGCGACGAGGAGGACGATCCAGGTGCGGTTGGCGGCGGTATTGAGCGCATTCATTCGGGTCACCTCAACGCATCACGTAAACGAGCGGGAAGAGCACGATCCACAGCAGGTCGACCATGTGCCAGTAGGCCGCGCCGCTTTCCAGCGCGTTGTGCTCGCGGCTGCCGTAGGCGCCCTGGCGCGTCTTCACGAGCAGGATGGCGAGGATCACCATGCCGAGCACGACGTGCATGAAGTGGAAGAAGGTCAGCGAGATGTAGAACATGTAGAAGGTGTTGGTCGACAGGCTGATGTCGGCGTCGAACTTGGCCGAGTACTCGAACACCTTGACGACCAGGAAGGCGAAACCGCAGGCCATGCCGGCCGCCAGCCAGCGCGCGCCGAGGCGTGTTGCGTCGCGTTTGACGGCCTGCACGGCGAGCACGACGAACCAGCTGCCGGTGATCAGCAGCACCGTGTTGAGCGCGCCCGAATTGAGGTCGAGCGTCAGCTGCGACTCGTTGAACATCTCGACGTTGCCCGCCCGCGCGAAGGCGTAGGCGAGGAAGAAGACGGCGAAGGCGAGCAACTCCGCGAGGATGAAGAACCAGATCGCGAGATCGCCGGGCAGGCGCGCGCCGGAGGCGTCGTTCGGTGGGCCGGGAGGGCGGACGGCGACGCTCATCGTCGCGCTCGTGGTGTCGGGAGGCATGGCTTCTCTCTCCTGTGGATGGTTGCAAGGAGATTAACCCGACAAAATTAGTCAAACATTGATGTGCGCTAAAACGGTGCGCCTCAGCGCCGGGCAACGGATGCTTCGTGCCGTGCCGTGCCGTGCTGCGCGGGCCGATGCCGGGCTGCCGCTCCCGAAAGGGAGGTCGAGGGCGGTCCCGCACAAAAAAAACGGCGCCGGTCTTGCGACGGGCGCCGAGGCTTCTAACGAGAAGGGTCTTGCGGTTTGCCTGGAGCCCCGGCCGGAGCCGGGGAGGCAGTTCTGTGGCGTGCTTACGCGGCCTTTTCTTCGCCTTTGACGAAGAAGCTGATCACATAGACGATCAGACCGATCAGGAAGGCCACGCCGGCCCATTCGCGCATCCAGTAGAACAGGGCGACCTGGTCCTGGCCCACCATGAAGGGGACCGGGCTGTCGGAAACGCGCTGCAGCCAGACTTGCAGGATGCCGGCGGCGGTCAGGAACAGCGTGATGAAGACCATGGCGACCGTCATCAGCCAGAACGACCACATTTCGAGCACTTGCGACTTGTTGCTGTTGGCGGCGCGGCCGCGCAGCAGCGGCATGGCGTACGAGATCATGGTCAGGTTGACCATCACGTAGGCGCCGTAGAAGGCCATGTGGCCGTGCGCTGCGGTGATCTGCGTGCCGTGCGTGTAGTAGTTCACCGGGGCCAGCGTGTGCAGGAAGCCCCAGATGCCGGCGCCGAGGAAGGCCATCACGCCCGTACCGAGGGCCCACAGGACGGCGGCCTTGTTCGGGTGTTCGCGGCGGCGACGGTTCACCATGTTGAAGGCGAAGACGGTCATGGCGAAGAAGGGGATCGGCTCCAGCGCGGAGAAGATCGAACCCCACCACTGCCAGTATTCCGGCGTGCCGATCCAGAAGTAGTGGTGGCCGGTACCGATGATGCCGGTGATCAGCGTCAGGGTGACGATGACGTAGAGCCACTTTTCGATCACTTCACGGTCGACGCCGGTGACCTTGATCAGGACGAAGGCGAGCATGGCACCGAGGATCAGTTCCCAGACGCCTTCCACCCAAAGGTGCACGACCCACCACCAGAAGAACTTGTCGACGACGATGTTGGCCGGGTTGTAGAAGGAGAACAGGAAGAACACCGCGAGGCCCCACAGGCCGAGCAGCAGCACCAGCGCGATCGAGGTCTTGCGGCCCTTCAGCACCGTCATGGTGATGTTGAAGAGGAAGGCCAGGGCGACGACGACGATGCCGAGCTTGGTCGGTAGCGGCTGTTCGAGGAACTCTCGTCCCATCGTGGCCAGCAGATCGTTGCCGGTCAGCTGGGCGAGGGTGGCGTACGGAACCGTCAGGTAGCCGACGATGGTCAGCGCGCCGGCGACGAGGAAGATCCAGAACAGGGCCAGCGCCAGTTTCGGGCTGAACAGTTCGGTTTCCGCTTCTTCCGGGATCAGGTAGTAGGCGGCGCCCATGAAGCCGAAGAGCAGCCACACGATGAGCAGGTTGGTGTGGACCATGCGGGCCACGTTGAACGGAATCGCCGGGAACAGGAAGTCGCCGAGCACATACTGCAGGCCGAGAACGAGGCCGAACAGGATCTGTCCGATGAACAGGCCGATGGCCGCGATGAAGTAGGGTTTTGCAACCGCTTGAGATTTATATTGCATGATCAGTTCTCCCTTTGATCAACCCTGGATGTTGGGCGGCCAGTTGGCGTCGTTGATCGTATTGACGTGTTCCAGGAAGTTCGCGAGATCGTCGAGTTCCTTGTCCGTCAGGTTGAACTGCGGCATGCTGCGGCGGCCCGGAATGCCATCCACCGGACGGCTCTGGATGAAAGCCTTGACGGCTTCCTTGCTGCCCAGACGCTCGACCACGTTGGCCAACTCGGGTGCGAAGTAGGCGCCCTCACCCATCAGGGTGTGGCAACCGATACAGTCGCGGGTTTCCCAGACATGCTTCCCGGCGATGATCGACGGCGTGATGTTTTGCCGCATGTCGCGTTTCGGAAGCTGTTTCATGGTGTCGAACGAGAGCGCAAGGAACAGCAGGAAGAAGAACGTCGTCCCACCGTAGAAAATATTGCGCGCCATCGACTTGGTGAAAGCGCCACTCATGGATTTCCCCCTATCGTTGTTGAAAGTGTCACCCGCGCATTATCGTGACGCCGTTCAAGACGGCCTTGATGTAGGTTAAAAATGGCCGGCGTGCCCGTTCTTGCGGGCCTTTTGGCCGTCGGCAGCCCGCCGTTCCGGCCTTTGGTCGGCTTATAATCCGGCAACTTCCTTTCTAGCCATCCATCATGTCCGACCAGGATCTGTCCCGCCTCGCCATCGACCGCCATCCGTCCTCCCGCGCCGCGCGCCCCCGGCGCCGCTGGCCCTGGCTGCTGGCGGCGGCCGTCCTAGCGCTGGGCGCCGTCGCTTTCGTGCGCATGGGCGGGGAAACGGCCGTCGACACGGTCAGCGTGACCACCGCTTATCCGTACCAGGCGGCGACCCTGCTCAACGCGGCCGGCTACGTGGTCGCGCAGCGCAAGGCCGCGGTCGCCTCGAAGGCGACCGGGCGGCTGGAGTGGCTGGGCGTCGTCGAAGGCAGCCGGGTGCGCACCGGCGAGGTGATCGCCCGCCTGGAGAACCGCGACGTCCAGGCGCAGGCCGAGCAGGCCGCCGCCAGCGTCGCTTCGGCGCGCGTCGAGCAGAAGGACGCCGAGCGCCAACTCGTGCGCACGCGCGAACTGGCGCGCCAGAAATACGTCTCCGACTCGGCGCTCGACGTCGCGCAGGCGCGCTTCGACCGCGCGCAGGCCGGCGTCGAGGTCGCGCAGGCCAATCTGCGCGCGGCGCAGGTGGCGGTCGATCAGACGCTGATCCGCGCGCCCTTCGACGGCGTCGTGCTGACCAAGGCGGCCAACGTCGGCGACGTGATCACGCCGTTTTCCTCGGCGCTCGACAGCAAGGGCGCGGTGGTCACGATGGCCGACATGGAGACGCTGGAGGTCGAGGCCGACGTTTCTGAGGCCAATCTGGCGAAGATCCGCGTCGGCCAGCCCTGCGAAATCCAGCTCGACGCCTTCCCCGTGCGCCGCCTGCGCGGCGTCGTCAGCCGCACGGTGCCGACCGTCGACCGCGCCAAGGCGACGGTGCTGGTCAAGGTGCGCTTCGTCGAGCCCGATCCGGCGATCCTGCCCGAGATGAGCGCCAAGGTCGCCTTCCTCGAACGCGAGGTGCCCGACGGCGACCGGCAGGCGCTGACCGTCGTGCATCAGGACGCGATCGTCCAGCGCGACGGCCGGCCGGTGCTCTTCCGGGTCGCCGACGGGCGGGCGCAGCAACTCGCCGTGCAGCCCGGGCGCAAGATCAACGATCTCGTCGAACTGGCCGGCCCGCCCGCCGGGCTGCAGGCCGGCGACAAGATCGTGGCCCGCCCGCCGGAAGGCCTGCGCGACGGCGACCGCGTCAAGCCGGCGCAGAAATGAGCGCGCCCGCCGCCTCGCCCGCCGTGCCGCCCGCCGAACCCCTCGTCGCCCTGCGCGACATCGTCAAGACCTACCGGCGCGGCCAGCAGATCGTCCCGGTGCTGTCCGGCATCAGCTTCGACATCGCGGCCGGCGAATTCCTCGCGCTGATGGGACCGTCGGGGTCGGGCAAGAGCACCCTGCTCAACCTGATCGCCGGCATCGACCGGCCGGATTCGGGCCAACTCGTCGTCGCCGGCGAGGACATCGGCCGCCTCGGCGAAGCCGAACTCGCCGACTGGCGGGCGCGCCACGTCGGCTTCATCTTCCAGTTCTACAACCTGATGCCGGTGCTCTCGGCGCTCGAAAACGTCGAGCTGCCGCTGCTCCTCAAGGACATGGGCCGCCGCGAGCGGCGCGAGCGCGCCGAACTGGCGCTGTCCATGGTCGGCCTCGCCGACCGCATGACGCACGCGCCGTCCGAGCTCTCGGGCGGCCAGCAGCAGCGCGTGGCGATCGCGCGCGCGCTGATCACCGATCCGACGCTGATCGTCGCCGACGAGCCGACCGGCGACCTCGACCGCGAATCGGCGAGCGACGTCCTGCGCCTGATGCAGCGCCTGAACGACGAGATCGGCAAGACGATCGTCATGGTCACCCACGACAGCCGCGCCGCCGAGCACGCGCACGCCATCATGCATCTGGAGAAGGGCGTGCTGTCGGGGCGCGAGGAGGTGCGGGGATGACGGCCCCGGCGGCAGCCGCCCGCAGCGCCGCGCTGGCGGGGCGGGCGACGGCGGGGCGCG
>RCMZ01000373.1_pt1 | contig 25397 bp, 25 predicted proteins | sample 2041141 | NCBI WGS metagenome assembly RCMZ01 (sample SAMN09708263, study PRJNA481090) | Wastewater metagenome, whole genome shotgun sequencing project. | biome: sewage; isolation source: Davis station wastewater (DW) | place: Antarctica: Davis Station | collected 2010-03-01
TTCGGGGGTGCTGCGCTTGTGGGCGGCACGACGTAATGGGGATCGGAAAGACTGGAACAGCTTCTTCAGCATGGGCGGCACTGTTTGACAGGATAGGCGACCACAACTAGAGCTGGCCGCAGGATAGGCGAGGATTCTAGCATTTGCCGGGAGGATGGTGTAGGAAGCTTGATGTGCGATGCAAAGCTACTGGGGGAGCCGGAGCTCCCCCCCAAAGTAGGTGCGTGCTTCTTTTTTATTATTATGGCGGGCTTATTGTTGTTGTTAGTTGACCCGTTCCCGAGGCTCTGTGGCTTCAGGAAAAATCCCCAAGTATGGGGTTGAATGCAAACGGATTGCTTTGGATGCTGATGTTGCCGTGATCTTCGATGTCTTGTGAACATGTGCAGATCTAACCAGTCTGGGCGCTGCCTTAGGGCAGTTTTATTATTCTCGCGCTGGTATGGGGCGAACCCCTGAGGCAACTCCTCTCCAAAAGAATCAGTTAGCTGCGCCTCCGCCTTGTTGTTTTTGTTGTGCTGGAGTCGATGTGTCTTGTTTTTATTATATTGGGTGGTGCTTGTTATTGTTTTTGTACTTGAGACATAGCAGGACCCGTGCCATCTTTTGCAAATCCTTTAAAAACAATGACTTACGATTTCTGTTGGTGATTGTGAGGCACAAAAAAGCCGGGGTCTCGTTACCGTGGACCCCGGCTCTTGTTACTGCGGCTTGATTGGGTAACAGCGTATTGCTCCGTGCTTAGCTGCTCACCGCGCCAGTCTTGCGCCGCGGAATGCCCAAGCGCTGACGGCGCTCCCACAGGCACTTGCGGCTGATGCCGAGCTTACGGGCCAGTTCGGTCTCGGTCATGTGGTCTTGGTGTTCGAGCACGAAGTGCTGGAAGTAGTCCTCAAGGGATAGGTCTTCGTTGGGCTCGCCACCGGCGCTGCTGCCGCTTTGTGGTGGCAGTAGGCCGATGAAGTCGTTCTCGTCGAGGTCGTCCAGTTCGATGTCGATGCCTAATAGCTCGGCCGAAATCTCGGCGCTTTCACACAAGATAACTGCGCGCTCAATGGCATTTTCCAGCTCGCGCACGTTACCTGGCCAGCTGTAGTGGCGGATGGCTTGTTCGGCGTCGGCGCCGAAGTGTAGGTCGCTGCGGCCCATCTTGGCGCTTTGTCGAGCCAGGAAGGATTGTGCGATTTCATTCACGTCAGTGTCGCGCTCGCGCAGCGCTGGGAGCTTCAGGGCGATCACGTGCAGACGATAAAACAGGTCTTCGCGGAACTGGCCGGTTTTTGCCAAGGTTTTGAGGTCGCGGTGTGTCGCGGCGATTAAGCGCACATCGACCTTTTGCGACTGCACTGAGCCGACTCGGCGAATCTCACCTTCTTGCAGTACGCGCAGCAGGCGTGCTTGCGCCTCCAGCGGCAATTCACCTATTTCATCGAGAAACAGAGTGCCGCCGTCGGCGGCTTCTACCAGGCCGGCGCGACCAGCGCTGGCGCCGGTGAAGGCGCCTTTCTCGTGGCCGAACAGCTCCGATTCGATCAAAGACTCTGGAATTGCAGCGCAGTTAACCGAAATCATCGGTGCCTTGGCGCGGCGTGACAGGTTGTGCAGGGCGCGGGCGACCAGCTCCTTGCCCGTGCCGGACTCGCCTTGGATTAGCACGGTAGAGTCAGTCGGCGCGACTTTACGGATTTTGCTGAAAAGTTCCTGCATGGGGGCGCATGAACCGATGATGCCAATCTCGCCGTCGACCGCAGTGCTGGATTTATCGCTGTTGCGACTGCTGCTTGCAGTGCCGGCTGCGCGTTCAGGTTGCTGGCTTTTTGCGGCTTGGCGGTCACGCAGAATGCGCGCTACGGCCTGGAGCATTTCGTCATGGTCGAACGGTTTAGCAATGTAGTCGACTGCGCCCATTTTCATCGAGTCAACGGCCGAGCGCAGGCTGGCGTAGCTGGTCATTATCAGCACCGGCGCACCTTGCGCTAGTTTGATTAGCTCGGTGCCTGGCGCGCCAGGCAGGCGCAGATCACTGACCACGAGATCGAAGCTGGGAATGCTGAAGCGCTCTTGGGCTTCCTGCACCGAGCCGGCTTCGCTGACCTGGTACTGATTGCGTTCCAGCAAACGGCGCAGGGCTGAGCGGATGATGGTTTCGTCTTCGACGATGAGGATGTGCGACATAAATTCGGTTCTCTCGACGGTCTCAGTTCACAGCGGACGTCGCTTCAACATGCCTAGGTAATTTCACCCGAAAACGGGTGCCGCGCTGGCGCTCGGGATCGGCTGGGCTGTCAATGGTGATCTGGCCATAATGCTCTTCCACGATCGAATAGACCAGCGCCAGGCCTAGGCCGGTGCCTTGTCCTGGATCTTTGGTGGTGAAAAATGGTTCGAACAAACGATCCATGATGGCTTTTGGAATGCCGCTACCTTCGTCCTCAACCAGAAGTTCGACGGTTTCTTCGTTGACCTCGGTTTTGACCCGAATAGCGCCGCCCGGCTGAGAGGCGTCACGGGCATTGGACAACAGGTTGATTAGTACTTGAGCTAAGCGCTGGGCGTCACCGGTGACCAAATGCTGGGGGTCGCACAGGTTAAAGAATTGCACGTCGATGCTGTTGCGATTGAGGGCCAGCAGGCTGATGGCATCCTGAGCGATATCCGCCAGGCACACGGCATCTGCAGCGTGCTGATGGCTGCCAGCATGGGCGAAGTTCATCAATGACTGCACGATGCGCGAGACGCGCTTGGTCTGCTCGAGAATCTGCGTGCTCATTTCGCTCAGCTCGCCATCGTCGGCCCGCTCTTCGCGCAGGTTCTGCGCCAAGCAAGCGATGCCTGTGATCGGATTGCCAATTTCGTGGGCGACCCCGGCGGCCAAACGGCCAATGGAGGCTAGGCGTTCGGAGTGGGCGAGCTTCTCTTCCAGCAGCTGGGTGTCGGTCAGGTCTTCGAGCAAAATCACCAAGCCACTGTTGCTGGGCGACAACGGCTCGCTGATTGCCGCTTTGCGCAGGTTCAGGCAGCGCACTTGTCCGTCTTGCAGTAAGCGTTGCTTGTGCAGATGCTCTTCTGGCGATTGGGCGAAGCTTTCTAGTAAGTCTTTCCAGGGCTCGCTCAGGGTGCTTAGACGCGAACCGACCACCTGCAAGGCAGAGATTTGTGTGAGCTCTTCCATCGCCCGATTCCACATCAGAATCTCGCGATCTTTGGCCAGCGAGCAGACGCCCATGGGCAGCTCTTGCAAGGTTTGCCGGTGATAGCGGCGCAGGGCGTCGAGCTCGGCGGCGAGGCCGGTCAGGCGTGAGCGGTAGTCCTCTAGACGGTTCTCGATGAAGTGAATGTCTTCGCTGACGTAACCACTGGTGGCGGACTTGTACGGTAGAAAAGTTTCCACCATGTCCTGCGCCACGCTCGGGCCCATCAAGCCTGAGAGGTTGGCTTCCAGGCGGTCACGCAGGCGCCGCAGAGCGTAAGGGCGGCGCTCGTCGAAGGGCAGGTGCAGGTCGCGCAGTGCCTGTTCGACTTCCTTTTGTGCGGTGATGGCGCCCAGCGGCTTGGACAGTTGGCTGGCAAAGTCCTGCGGCGAATGAGCCAGCAGTTCGCGCCGTTGCGGCCGCGAGACATTGTCGACGGCGCAGGCCTCGGCGGCGCTGACTTCTTCACTGCTGGCCGCAGTAAACAATGAGACCAAGGTGAATACCAGAATGTTGGCGGCCAGCGAGCCAATCGCTGCCAAGTGCCAGCTGCTGTCGTCGAGGACGTAGACGATATCCAGAATTGGCAGGTAAATACCCTGCATATTGAACAGCAACGGCAACAGCGTGGTGGCCAGCCAAATGGCGATGCCCACCAGCAGGCCAGCAATAAAACCGCGCCGGTTAGCGGTTGGCCAGTACAGCACCGACAACACGCCAGGAAGGAACTGCAACGTGGCAACAAAGGAGGCGATGCCGAGGTTGGAGAGATCCTGCTCGGCGCCCAGTAACATATAAAAACCGTAGCCGGCCATGATGATGGTGGCGATCAGTAGGCGCCGGGTCCATTTCAGCCAGCGGTAGATGTCGCCTTCGGCTGGCGGTTGATACAGCGGTAACACAATGTGATTAAGGACCATGCCCGACAGGGCCAAGGTCATCACGATGATCACCCCGCTGGCAGCCGACAGCCCGCCAATATAGGCAATCAGCGCCAGCAAACGATTTTCTGTGGCTATGCCAATGCCGAGGGTGAAGTATTCCGGGTTGGTTGGCGTGCCGAGTTTCAGGCCGGCCCAGAGGATCGGCGGAATGGCTAGGCTGATCAGCAACAGAAACAGCGGCATGCCCCAGCTGGCGGAGACGATGGTGCGTGGGTTGAGGTTCTCGGTGAAGGTCATGTGATACATGTGTGGCATGACGATGGCCGAGGCAAAGAACATCAACAGCAGGGTGCGCCAAGGGCCTTCCTGTAGTGGGGTGTGCAGGGCTTCGAGAGCCACTTGGTTCTGTTGCAGCCAAATTTGCAGATCATCCAGGCTGCCGAATACGCCATACACCGCATACAAACCGACACAGGCCAGAGCGATCAGTTTGACCAGCGACTCGAAGGCAATCGCAAATACCAAGCCCTGGTGCTTGCCGCGGGCGGCGATATGGCGCGAACCAAATAGGATGGTAAATAGCGTGATCAGTGCGCAGAAGCTCAGGGCTACACGGTTTTGCACCGGCTCATGGGTGAGGATGCTGATTGAGTCAGCCACCGCCTGAATCTGCATGGCCACCAATGGCAGCACGCCGACCAGCATAAATATGGTGGTTAGGGTGCCGGCCCAGGTGCTGCGAAAGCGAAAGGAAAACAGGTCGGCCAGCGACGACAGCTGATAAGTGCGGGTAATCCGCAGGATCGGATAGAGCAGCACCGGCGCCAGCAGGAAAGCGCCGGAAATGCCGAGGTAAATGGCAAGGAAGCCATAGCCATACTGATAGGCCAGCCCCACCGTACCGTAGAACGCCCAAGCGCTGGCATACACGCCCAGCGACAGGGTGTAGGTCAGCGGGTGGCGAATAATCCAACGCGGGATCACACCCCGTTCGCTAATCCAGGCCACGCCAAATAACAGCAGCAGATAGCCAGCGCTGATGAGCACTAGCTGACTCAGGTTAAAGCTCGACAGCATCACATTGGCTCGGCGAATAGAGATAGAAGGAGGTCAGCGCAGGGAGCGGATGCCGGTCAGAGTTCATCGGCATCACGCTGGCTTTGCAGAATAAAAGTCACCACGATCAGAATCAGCCACAGCACGTAAGGGCGATACCAGGCGCCGTCGGCGTCTATCCACCAATCCATGATGGCTGGCGAGAACAGGTAAATGCCCACTACCAGAAGTAGTACCAGGCGGTAGATGTACATGGGCGGGTTCTCGGCGCAAAAGAGCGCCGATGGTAGCGGAAGGCGGTGTGCATAAGCCAGACCGCGGCCTGCGTAGCCGCTCACGGGCACAGCACTTGTTTGCGCTCGGCGCTGTGCGGGGTATTTCAGGTTAACACTGGCGCTGCTTGCACTGGCGCAAGGCTGGCACTCAGCGCAGTTGCGCTTCTGCGAGGGTCAGCGTGCGCGGGATGCGCTCGGCCTGCCAGTGCTGGCTAGCCCATTGCAGAATGGCGTGCGGTGCTAACTCGAGCAATTGTTCGGGCGCTGGCTGGCCGAGGGCACGCAAGGCGCGCAGTAATACGGGGCGTGCTTGCTCGGTAGACAGCGGCGGCGAGCGGTAAGACTTGCCCAGTTTGTGGCCGTCGGGCTGGGTCAGCAGCGGCACATGCAAATAGCTGGGCGTCGCAACCCCGAGCAGTTCCTGTAGATACAGCTGGCGCGGGGTTGAGTCCAGCAGATCGGCGCCGCGCACAATTGAGTTCACGCCCTGCCAGGCATCGTCGAGCACCACCGCCAGTTGGTAGGCATGCAGGCCATCGCGGCGGCGAATAACAAAGTCGCCGACCTCGCGGCCTAAGTGCTGGCGGAACTCGCCCTGCACACGGTCAGTAAAGTGGTATTCCAGCTCCGGCACGCGCAGGCGGATGGCCGCATTCTCGCTGGCATGACCGGCATTGCGGCAAAAACCTGGATAGACGCCTTGGTGGTTTTCCAGCTGTTTGCGTGAACAGGTGCAGGCATACGCCAAGCCTTGGCTCAGCCAGCGTTGCACCACCTCGGCATAGGCGTCGTCGCGTTCACTTTGGCGCACCAGTGGGCCGTCCCATTCAAAGCCATAGGCTTCCAGGCTGCGCAAAATGGCATCTTGAGCGCCGGGCATTTCCCGTGGCGGGTCGAGGTCTTCCATGCGCAGCAGCCAGCGACCGCCAACGGCGCGGGCGTCGAGGTACGAGGCGAGGGCGGCTACCAATGAGCCGAAATGCAGATAACCGCTGGGCGTGGGCGCGAAGCGGCCGATGTAGGCGGGTGTGGTGGCAGGCTTGGGCATAGGGCTACAGGCCAGAAACAACACGGGGCGCTTGAGCGCCCCGTACTAGGATCAGGAACCGATCTGTTTCTCGCGGATTTCGGCCAGGGTCTTGCAATCAATGCACAAGGTGGCCGTTGGACGCGCTTCCAGACGGCGGATGCCGATCTCGACGCCGCACGAATCGCACCAGCCGTATTCATTGTCGTCAATCAGCTGCACGGTTTCATCGATCTTCTTGATCAACTTGCGCTCGCGATCGCGGGCACGCAGCTCCAGGCTGAATTCTTCTTCCTGGCTGGCACGGTCAGCTGGGTCTGGGAAGTTGGCCGCTTCGTCCTGCATGTGATGCACAGTACGGTCGACTTCTTGCATCAACTGCAGCTTCCATGTGTTGAGGATGTTGGTGAAGTGCGCACGCATCCCTTCACTCATGTACTCCTCGCCCTTAGTTTCTTTATAGGGGGCGAAACCGCGAGCCGCTTCACTGCTGCTTTTTGCTTTTGCTTTTGCTTTTGTGGGCATGGATGACCGCCTCTCACTTTCTTAATCCGCTGCGCAGGAACGCTATCCTTTGCCAGCTTGGGGCTGGCCCTGCGGCTACAAGCGGGCGAACTTACCAGAACCCTACTGGCGGCGCCACTCCCGGTTGTCATGCGGACTACTGTCGGCGCCGGTGCGCGGGTAGAATTGCGCCTTTTATATCTCGCAAGGAAGGCTCATGGCCCCGTCCTACAGTGCGCGCAGCCGCGCCATCGAACCTTTCCATGTTATGGCCCTGCTGGCCCGCGCCAATGAATTACAGGCGGACGGTCATGATGTGATCCATTTGGAAATCGGTGAACCGGACTTCACCACGGCCGCGCCGATTGTTGCAGCAGGGCAAGCGGCCCTAAGTAACGGCCACACCCGTTACACCGCGGCGCGCGGTTTGCCGCAACTGCGTGAGGCGATTGCCGGCTTTTATACCCAGCGTTACGGCGTCAACATTGATCCGCAGCGCACTTTGATTACCCCAGGCGGCTCCGGCGCCTTGTTACTGGCCACCAGCTTGCTGGTCGATCCGGGCAAACACTGGCTGCTGGCTGACCCCGGTTACCCGTGTAACCGCCATTTTTTGCGTTTGGTGGAAGGTGCTGCGCAGCTGGTGCCGGTTGGCCCTGAGGTGCGTTATCAGCTGACGCCTGAGTTGGTTGAGCGTTATTGGGACCATGACAGTGTCGGCGCGCTGGTGGCCTCACCGGCTAATCCCACTGGTACGCTGTTGAGCCGTGCCGAGTTGCGTGGCTTGTCGCAGGCCTTGCGCCAGCGCGGCGGGCATTTGGTGGTGGATGAGATCTACCACGGTCTGACCTACGGCGTGGACGCGGCCAGCGTGCTGGAAGTGGACGATGATGCCTTTGTGCTTAACAGCTTCTCCAAATACTTCGGCATGACCGGCTGGCGCCTAGGCTGGCTGGTGGCCCCGCCGGCGGCGGTGCCAGAGCTGGAGAAGCTGGCGCAGAACCTCTATATCAGTGCATCGAGCATCGCCCAACATGCTGCGTTGGCGTGTTTCGAGCCGAGCGCGATAGAGATTTTTGAGCAGCGGCGCCACGAGTTCCAGCGCCGTCGTGATTTCTTGTTGCCGGCTCTGCGTGAGCTGGGCTTTGGCATCGCCGTGGAGCCCGAAGGCGCCTTCTATTTATATGCCGACATCAGCGCCTTTGGCGGTGATGCCTTCGCCTTCTGCCGGCACTTTTTGGAGACCGAACACGTGGCCTTTACGCCGGGGCTGGATTTTGGTCGTTACCAAGCCAGCCACCACGTGCGCTTTGCCTACACCCAGAGCCTGCCGCGCTTGCAGCAAGCGGTTGAGCGGATTGCTCGCGGCCTACAGAGCTGGCGCCCCGATGCTGTTTGAGCCGCCGCTGGAGCAGGGCCGTCTGTTAAAACGCTACAAGCGTTTTCTGGCCGACATTGAAACCGCCAGCGGTGAGCTGTTGACCATCCACTGCCCCAATACCGGCTCGATGTTCAATTGCATGCAGGAGGGCGGGGCGGTTTGGTTCAGTCGCAATGACGATCCCAAGCGCAAGTTGCCCGGCACTTGGGAATTGAGCGAAACCCCGCAAGGGCGCTTGGCCTGTGTGAATACCGCGCGGGCCAATGCTCTGGTGGAAGAGGCGCTGCGCGCCGGCGTGCTCAGCGAGCTGAACGGCTTTACCGCGCTGCGCCGCGAAGTGCCCTATGGCGAGGAACGCAGCCGCATCGATTTTCGCCTTGAGTATCCGGATGGCCCGGCCTACGTCGAAGTCAAAAGTGTCACCCTGGGTTATGCCGACTCAAACGTGGCGGCCTTTCCCGATGCGGTGACTGAGCGTGGTGCCAAGCACCTGCGTGAGCTGGCAACCCTGGCGCGCAACGGCGTGCGCGCGGTGCAGTTGTATTGCGTGAATCTGTCCGCCATCGAGGCGGTGCGCCCAGCGCTGGAGATTGATCCGCGTTATGCCGCCGCGTTACGCGAGGCGCAGGCGGCGGGCGTGGAGGTGCTTGCCTACGGCAGCGAAATCAGCCCGCAGGCCATTCGCTTGGTCAGACGGTTGCAGGTTTTTTTGTAACCCGGATTGCCTCTGGGCTACGCCTGAAGCCAGATGCCGTCGGCATCTTCGCGGCAGCTCAGTGGCTTGAGGGACTGGCCACTGCACGGGCCAGCCACGCATTCGCCGGATTCGATTAGAAATAATGCGCCGTGAGTGGCGCACTGAATCAGGCTGTTGCTGTGGTCGAGAAACTGGTCGGGTTGCCATTCCAGTGGGATGCCGCGGTGCGGGCAGCGGTTTTGGTAGGCATACACCTGGCCATCGCGGCGCACCAGCAGCAGGTTTAGCTCGGCGCAAACAAAGCCGCGGCTCTGGCCTTCAGCCAACTCATGGGGTGCGCATAAACGGATCATCGAGGTCTCCACAGTGGGGCGGCATTATCCGCTACTGCGTCGACTTGCCAAGAGAGGGCGCGTCCTTGCGCCATAAACGCTAGGCGATCGATCAGATTTCCCAGATCAGATTGGCGGCGACATAGCGCCCCGGCTGGCTAAAACGATCAATGCTAGGGCTGCCTTCGCTGAGGGTGCCAAGGTCGCCACCGTTCCATTGCCAGTATTTTTTGTCGGTGAGGTTATACACGCCGGCGTTCACCGAGACTTGCTCGCTCACTTGCACCCAGCCACTTAAGTCGAGAATGCCGTAGCCAGGGGTGGCGTACAGGTCGGCTGCTGCTGTGCGGTCGATGCGGTCTTTGTTATCCACCAGGGTCAACGTCAGGTCGCTACCAAAGCGGCCATTTGGCGCGCTGTAGCCAATGCCGAATACGCCTTTGAGTGGGTCGATGCTGTTGATCGGCTCGCCGGTTTCTTCATCTTTGCCGTAGGCATAGGCGAGCGACCCGCTGAGGTGGCTGCCGGTTGGCAGGCCGAACTGCTCGAGGAACAGTTCACCCTTGGCCTCCGCGCCGCGAATGCTCACTTTGTTCAGGTTGACGTACTGGAAGTCGCCGAAGGGATAGCTGGCCGGAGCGCTGGAGGTGCGGGTTTGTTGCTCGATAAAGTCTTTGTAGCGGTTGTAGAACAGCGCAACGCCGAGGCTGCCGTAATCATTCTGGCCGCGTAGGCCGACTTCAAAGCTGTTGCTGGTTTCAGACTTCAAGTCCGGGTTGGCCAAGGTACGGTACATGCCGGGGTTGACGAACTCACCGAAAATTTCCACCGCTTGCGGGGCGCGAAAGCCCGCCGCGTATTGGCCGTAGAGGTTCACCTCGTCGGTCAGTTGGTAGGTGGCGCCAAACTTGGGTGACCAGGCGGAATCTGAGTAGGTGGGCGGGTTGGGGTTAGTCGCCGCGCTATTGAGGTAGTCCTGGGTCACGTGCGGGCTCAGCTCGTAGTAGTCATAGCGCAAGCCCGGCAGCAGGGTCCAGCGGCCAATCTGGATGCTGTCTTGGGCGAAGGCGGCGTAATTCCAGGTGGTCGGGTCGGGGAAGTCACTGGTCGGTTTGACCGGGGTATTGACCCCGCTGCTCAACACGGTTTCGCCACCTTCACGCCGGTCGGAGTTTTCCAAGCGCTTGATATTGATGCCGTAGGTCAACTGCTGCGCCACATCGCCGGCAACGATGTGCTTGTCCAGCTGCACGTTGCCGGCCCAGAGCTTCTCGTTGTAATACGAGTCGCGCGTGCGGTACCGCGCGCCACCACCGACCACGCGATCTTGGTAGGTCTGTTGGCGGGTTTCGCTATCTTGGTGGGTGAGCTGCCATTGCACTTGGTCGGCCAGCAGGCTGTCGAGCTGGACGCGGTGGTCGAGGGTGAAGCGGTCGCGGTCGATATTGTCTTTGGCGTCCGAGGTGCGAATGGCAGCGGACTTGCTGTATTCGCTGAGCACATCGGTGTTGGTTTCAGTTTGGTAGTGGTCGTAAGTGAACTGCAGACGCTGGCCTTCGGCGTAGTCCCAGCCAACTTTGGCCAGCAGATTGTTTGCGGTGTAATTAAGTGGGTTGGCCTCGGTGCGATCAACGCCGATACCGCTGACGTTGCCGTGACTGTCCATGGCTTGGCCGGTGCGCTGGCCGATATTGATCAGCCCATCAAAGGCACCTTGGCGCCCAGCAAAGGTGGCGCTCTTTAGCCAGGTGTCGTCGCTGCCGTCGTAGCCGGTTTTCAGGCGTGCGTACAGGTCGTCGCCAGCATCCAAGTAATCGGCGGCATCCTTGGTTAGAAAACTCACTGCGCCGCCAATCGCATCGCTGCCGTACAGCGAAGAGGCCGGACCGCGAATTATCTCCACGCTCTTCATCGTGTCGAGGTCGACATAGTTGCGCTGGGCGCCGAGGAACTGGCCGAAGGCGAAGGCATTGGGCGCGCTCACACCGTCTACCTGAGTGAGTACGCGGTTGCCGCCCAGACCGCGGATGCTGAAACCCGACAAACCGAAGCGGCTGCCGGTGCCACCGACTGAGACGCCCGGTTCGTAACGCACCAGCTGCTGGATATCCATCACGTTCTGCTGGTCGATCTGGCGCTCGGTAATCACCGATACCGTGCTCGGCACCTCGGCGAGAGTTTGCTCATTACGGGTGGCGGTGACGGTCACCGTGTCGAACTGGGTAGGGTTCTTTTCGGCGGCTAAAGCGAGGCCAGGAGACAGGATGAGCAGGGCCAGCAGCGGGCGTTTGCGAAACGGGGGACGCAGGGGCATGACAAAACTCCAGTGGGTGTGGGCTAGGCCAGCCACGCCACATTGCGCTGCGCGAGCCTGGGCTTTGCGCCTCTGTGCTGGATGCAGTGCTGTCGTTGTGGCTGGGCGGCGTCGACCTTAAACGAGATTGACACTCAAATGCAAATGAGTATCAAATGGATTAACTTGTTTAGGCGCGGAGGGCTTATGTGGCGTTTTTCCTGCTTTTCTCTGCTCTCTTTGGCATTGCACTTGGCCTGTGGGCAGCTACTGGCGCAGTCGTTTGGCGCCGTGCCGCGTGCTGTGGTCGCGGCACCCGCGCCGGCCCTTAGCGTGCAATTGCTGGCATGGGCGCCGCAGCCTGTTGCTGAGGTTGCTGCTGTTACGCCGCCGGTGCCGCGTGCTGTTTTGCCGTCCGTCGTGCAGCTGCCGCCACGGCCACGTACTGCCGCGGTTAGGCCGCCAGCCGTGAGTCGACCGGCGCCGGCCAAGGCCGCTACAGCAGTTGTCACGCCGGCATTAACCTCTGTCGTGCAATCCGCTCCATCTGCGCCGCGTGAGGTATTCAGCACGCAGCCGCAGTTTGCTCAGGCACCGCCGCCACCGGTGTACCCAAGCCAAGCACGCCGGCGCAATCAGCAAGGTGTGGTGCTGGTCGAGGTGCGCTTGGGCGCTCGTGGTGAGCAGCGCGAGCGGCGTTTGCTGCGCTCATCTGGCGTATCCAGCCTCGACCAAGCCGCGCTTACCGCGGTGGCCGCGTGGCGGTTTCTCGCCGAGGTGCGCGACGGCCAAGCGGTGCCCAGCCGTGTGCACATCCCCATTCAGTTCACGCTCGCGTCCAGCCGTTAGGCAGGCGCTTTATTTCTCAGGAGTTTTTCCATGCAGGCACATGCCCCGGTTATTTCCCCCAACAACGATCTTTATTTGGCCTGGCAGGTGTTGCGCGGCGAGCAGCCGGGCCTGCGCGCCCGCGATGCAGCCGAGCAGTTGGCGGTAAGCGAGGCCGAGCTGACGGCCAGTCGCCTGCAGACCGATGCTGTGCGTCTGCGTACGGATTGGGCAGGCTTGCTGCCGGCATTGGGCGAGTTGGGTTACATCATGGCCCTGACCCGCAATCAGCATTGCGTACATGAGCGTAAGGGTTACTACCGCGATGTAACCGTAGCGGCCAGTGGGCGCATGGGCTTGGTGGTATCGCCTGACATCGACCTGCGTTTGTTTCTTGGCGGTTGGGCCAGCGTGTTTGCCATTGAGGAACAAACCAGTCGCGGCACCCAGCGCAGCATTCAGATTTTCGATCAGCAGGGCACGGCGGTGCATAAAGTGTTTCTCACCGCCGAGAGTCATCTGCCCGCTTGGGAGCCGCTGTTGGAGCGCTTTCGCGCGGCCGAGCAAAGCCCGCAATTGGATTTGCAGGTGCTACCAGCAGCCGCGCCGGTAAAAGCTGACAGTGAGATCGATGTGGCGGGTCTGCGCTCGGGCTGGGCGGCACTGAGGGACACTCACCACTTCTTTGCTCTGCTGCAAAAGCACGCAGTCCGCCGTACCCAAGCGCTGCGCTTGGCCGGTGAGGAGTGGGCCGAAGCCTTGCCTCCCAGCGAGTTGCCGAAGCTGTTGGAGGCTGCGGCCGCGGCTCAGGTGCCGATCATGTTGTTTGTCGGCAATCAGCACTGCATTCAGATTCACAGTGGCCCGGTGCGCAACCTGCGCTGGCTGGACAGTTGGTTCAACGTGATGGACGCCGAGTTCAATCTGCATTTGCAGTCCTCGGCGGTGCGTCAGCTCTGGCGCGTACGCAAACCTAGCAGCGACGGCGTGATCACCAGCTTGGAGGCCTTCGATGCCGACGGCGAGATGATTCTGCAGGTGTTTGGGGCACGCAAGCCGGGTCTCGCCGAGTGCGCAGACTGGCGTGCCTTGGCCGGTGCTGGCGCAACGCTGACGAACTAGGACGCGAGCCTGTCGCGGGCGACCCCTTCAGTGAGTCGCCTGCATCCCCTCTGCTGAATCAATCTGCTGGAGTCTGACGACATGAAGGTTGTACGTACCGCCTTGGGCGGCTGGTTAATGTTGGCCTGCGCTGCTGCGTTGGCCGCTGAGTCCGGGCCTGAGCCTGGACTGGGGCGTTGGGTCAGCGCCGGAGGCGCGCTGAGTGAGTGGCTGGTGTTGTTGGGTGGCGAGTCGCGGCTGGTGGGGGTCGACACCACCAGTCAGCACCCGGCTTCGCTGAAGGCGCTGCCGGGCATTGGTTATCAGCGCCAGTTGGCCGCCGAAGGCATTCTCGCACTGCGCCCGCAGCTACTACTGGGCACCGAAGAAATGGGCCCGCCGCTGATTCTTGAACAACTCAAGGCCGCCGGCGTACAGGTTGAGGTGCTGTCCGCCCAGCCGCAATTGCCGGCGTTACAGGCCAACTTGCAGCGTTTGGGGCAGTTACTCGGGGCCGAGCAGGCCGCGCAGCAGCAGTGGACGCTGTTCAGCCGGCGTTTGCAGCAGCAGGCGCAGTGGCTGGCGCAGGCGCAACGCCAGCAAGCGGCGCCGGGCGTGCTGTTATTGCTCGGGCATGCCGGCAGCAGCCCAATGGCTGCTGGGCAGGCGACCTCGGCGCAATGGCTGATGGAGCGTGCCGGTGGGCGTAACCTCGCCAGCCATCAAGGCTACAAAGCGCTGTCCAATGAAGCCTTGCTGGCGCTGGACCCTGAGTGGGTGATCGTCGCCGACCGCAGTCTCGGTGGCGCTGCGGCCATTCAGGCGCTGCTGGCGCAGAATCCAGCGTTGGCGGCCACGCAAGCCGGGCGTAATAAGCGTTTTCTGTGGCTCGACCCAACCCTGTTGGTCGGTGGCTTAGGTCCGCGCTTACCCGACGGGCTGGCCGTACTCTCGAGTGCCTTATATCCTGCAGCGCAACCGCTGACCGCCCAAGGACCGCAATGAAATCGACTGTAAGTGCCCGCGCGCTGTTGGCTGCGCTGAGCCTGTTACTGCTGCTGGCCTTCTGGCTGGCCCTGGCGCTTGGGCCGGTGAGCCTGCCATTGCTGGATAGCGTGCAGGCGTTGTGGCAACTCAGCGGCCTGTCAACGGCGGGCCACGAGGTCGCCCAAGCCGAGTTGATCGTTGGCCAGATCCGTTTGCCGCGAGCGCTGCTGGGTCTGTGCGTCGGCGCGGTGTTGGCGTTGTCCGGGGTGGCGATGCAGGGCTTATTTCGCAATCCGCTGGCCGACCCCGGGTTGATCGGTGTGTCCAGTGGCGCCGCTTTAGGTGCGGCGGTGGCGATTGTCGGCGGTGCTGCGTTTGGTGGCTTGCCCGCGTGGTTGGCGCCTTATCTGCTGTCGCTGTGCGCCTTTGCCGGTGGCCTAGGGGTGACTGCGTTGGTATATCGCCTAGGTCGGCGCAATGGTCAAACCAGCGTCGCCACCATGCTGCTGGCCGGTATTGCCCTGACGGCCTTGGCGGGTGCGGCCATCGGTTTGTTCACTTATCTGGCCGATGACGCCACCTTGCGCACTCTGACCTTTTGGAACCTCGGCAGCCTCAACGGGGCCAGTTACGCGCGGCTGTGGCCGTTACTGCTGGTTACGGCGGCGGTGGCGTTGTGGTTGCCGCGCCGGGCGCGGGCCTTGAACGCCTTATTGCTAGGCGAGTCGGAGGCCCGTCATTTGGGCTTTGCGGTCGAGCGCCTGAAGCGTGAGCTGGTGTTCTGCACCGCCTTGGGTGTGGGTGCAGCCGTGGCGGCAGCCGGCATGATCGGCTTTATCGGTTTGGTGGTGCCGCATCTGATGCGCCTGTTGGTGGGGCCAGATCATCGCCTGTTGTTACCGGCCTCGGCTCTGGCTGGCGCCAGTTTATTGCTGTTGGCGGATTTGCTGGCGCGGCTGTTGTTGGCGCCAGCGGAGTTGCCGATTGGCATTGTTACCGCGCTGATCGGAGCGCCATTCTTTATTTATCTCTTGTTGCGGGGACGAAACTGATGCTGCGCGCAGACAACCTCAGTGTGCAGCGAGGCCCATGCACCGTTCTGGCGGGCATCGACCTGCAATTACATGACGGCGAAGTGCTTGGTGTGCTCGGCCCCAACGGCGCCGGTAAAAGCACCTTGTTGGCAGCGTTAAGCGGCGATCTGGCAGCGGCGCAAGGGCAGGTCAGCCTTGATCAGCGGCTGTTGGCCGACTGGCACGGCCCGGCGCGGGCGCAGCGTCTCGCGGTATTGCCGCAAAGCTCGAGTCTGGATTTTGCCTTCAGCGTTGAGCAGGTGGTTGGCATGGGCCGCTTGCCTCACAGCAGCGGCCAGCACGAGGACCAGCGCATTGTCGCTGCCGCGTTGCAGGCCGCTGATGCGCAGCACCTGAGCGGGCGTAATTATCTGGCGCTGTCTGGCGGTGAGCGTCAACGTGTGCATCTGGCGCGGGTGTTGGCGCAAGTCTGGCCGGGCGGCGCGGGGCAGATTTTGCTGTTGGATGAACCGACTTCGATGCTCGACCCGCTGCATCAGCACACCATCCTGCAGGCGGTGCGCGACTTCGCCCAGCGTGGCGCTGCGGTGCTGGTGATCCTGCATGACCTAAACCTGGCTGCGCGCTACTGCGATCGACTGTTGCTGCTGCAACAAGGGCGGCCGTATTTGCTCGGCAGCCCGAGCGAGGTGCTGGCGCCAGCGCCGCTGCGCTCGGTGTTTGGCCTTGATGTGCTGGTGCAGCGCCACCCCGAGCGCGACCATCCGCTGATTATCATTCGCTAAGGAGCGTTTATGTCTATGCGTGTTGTTGTATGGGCTGCGCTGGCGCTGCTGAGCGCCTGTCAAAGCAATGCGCCCTTGCCGCCGCTGCCTGCCTGGCAAGGGTCTGAGGGACTGAATCATCCGGAACTTGGGCTGATTCGTGACCTGCGCAGCGGAGCCACCCTGACGCCGGCGCAGTTAGTTGAGCAGTTGGCGGAGGCGCCGAGAGTGCTGATCGGCGAGCAGCATGACAATGCCGATCAACATGCGCTGCAGCTCTGGTTGCTCAAGGCTCTGCAGCAGCGGCGTGCGCAGGGCAGTGTGTTGCTAGAAATGCTCAACCCCGAGCAGCAGGCCAAGGTCGACGCGGCGCAAGCGGCCAGTCTGGCGCGACAGATGCCCGTGGATTTACCGGCTGCGCTGGCTTGGCAGGTGAACTGGGATTGGTCGCTGTATGCTCCGATCGTCCGCTATGCCCTATTGCAGCCGGCGCCGCTGCTGGCGGCCAATCTGGATCGGGACGAAATCATGAGCATCTACAAGGCTCAGCCGCCACTGCCAGCCGGGCAGGCGACGCAGGCCAAGGTGCAGGCGGCGTTGTTGGCGCAGATCGAGAGCTCGCACTGCGGTTTGCTGCCGGCAGCGCAACTGCCCGCCATGCTGGCGGTGCAGCAGCAGCGTGACCGGCGCATGGCTGAGCGCTTGCTGGCGGCACCGACGCCTGCGCTGTTACTGGCGGGCGCCTTTCATGTGCGGCGTGATCTGGGCGTGCCGTTGCACCTGCAGGATCTCGCCCCGCAGGCACAGAGTGTGGTGTTGATCTTGGCGCAAGTGGGTCAGACCGTCAGCGCCGAACGTGCCGACTTGGTCTGGTACACCCCGGCCATGCCGGCGCAGGATTATTGCGCGGGTATGCGCAAGGCGCCGCGCCGCTAACGCGGTGTTAGTGGCGTATCAGTCGGCGTCTGCCGGTAGGCTGTCCTGCTTGCGCCACTGCAGCAAAATCAACACCAGAGTGGGAATGCCGAGGATGGCGGTGAACAGGAAGAACTGGCCGTAGCCGAGGCTCTCCACCAGCGTGCCGGAGTAGCCGCCGATCAGGCGCGGTAGCAGCATCATGATCGAACTGAGCAGGGCGTACTGGGTGGCCGAGAACTTCAGGTTGGTCAGGCTCGACAGGTACGCGACGAAGGCCGCAGTGGCCAGGCCGGAGCTGAAGTTGTCGCAAGAGATGGTCACGATCAACATCTGCAGGTGCGGGCCCATGTCCGCCAGCACCAGAAACAGCAAGTTGGTCGCTGCCGACGTCACGCCACCAATAAACAGGATCGGCATGATGCCGAAACGCACAATCAACAAGCCACCGAGGCCGGCGCCGAGCAGGGTCATCACCAAGCCGAACAGTTTGCTGACGCTGGCGATTTGCTCCTTGGTGAAGCCTTGGTCGATATAAAACACGTTGGCCATCACCCCCATCACGGTGTCCGACATGCGATAGGTGGCCACCAGCCCCAGCAGCAGAAAAGCCTGCCAGCGGTAGCGCTGAATAAAGTCGCTAATGGGCGTTAGTACCGGCTGCAAGCCACGGCGCCCGGCGGCCGACAGGCACAGGGCGGTCAGCACGATATAGAGGATGGCGCGCAGGAACGCACGGTCGTCGGTGAGCAGGTCCAGCAGGCTTTCGCCCTTGAATAGCACCCGTTGAAACTCGGTGTGGTACAGCTGGGTGAACATCGCCGGGATAGAAATCAGCAAGACAATCAGCACCACCACTGAGATCAGCTGATGGTTGAGGCCAAAGCCCTCAGCCGCTTGCTGAGTGCGCAGCGGCACCGGCGATTCGCGCATCCACAGCGTAGTGATCAGGCCAGGCAGCATCAGCACGGCGAACAACATGTAAGTGCTGGCCCAGGCGCCGTGTTGATAGCCCAGGTCTGAGTTGCCAAACCAATCGGCAAAATACAGCGCGCCGGCAGTCGCCAGCAGGGCGGCGACTCGATAGCCGGCCATGTAACTGGCTGCTAGGGCAGCCTGATGGCTGTCGTCGGCAATTTCCAGGCGGTAGGCATCTACCGCGATGTCTTGGGTGGCTGAGGCAAAAGCCACGACCACGGCGATGGCGATCAGCCATTGCAGGTGTTGTTGCGGGTCGCAGAAGGCCATGCCGATCAAACCAAGGGCAATCAGCCCCTGAGACAACACCAGCCAAGAGCGGCGCCGGCCCAAGCGCCCCAGCAGCGGTAAACGCCATTGGTCGAGCAGCGGCGACCAGACCCATTTAAATGCATAGGCGAGGCCGATCAGGCTGGCGTAGCCGATGGTCGTGTGCGACACGCCGGCTTCGCGCAGCCATACCGAGAGGGTGGAAAACACCAACATGTACGGCAGGCCGGCAGCAAAACCGAGCAGCAGCAGGGCTAAGGAGGCGGGGGTGGCGTAGGCGGCTAGAGCAACGCGCCAGCTTTTACGTGGCAGGGTGTTACGCGGCATGGACTGACAACGGCCTGAGGATCAAAGACAAAGGCCGCACTCTACCCGCTGTACTCCTACGGGCGCCAGCCATGGATGCGCAGATTGACCCGATCGTTAGTCAGGTCGATGCCTTCATCGCGCAGACGGGCGCGCTGTTCGGCGCCGGCCGGGCTGTCGGCGGGCAAGCTAAACCGACCGCTGGCGGCGATTACGCGGTGCCAAGGCAGGCTTGAGTCGTCGGGTAACTGGCTAAGTGTACGGCCGACCCAGCGCGCCGCGCGCCCTAAGCCGGCCAGCGCCGCCAGCTGGCCATAACTGATCAGCGTGCCGGCTGGCACTTGCGCCAGGGTCAGGTACAGCGCTTCCCGTCGGGCGGCCGAACTTGCCGATGGCGCTGCTGCGCAGGCATGCTGCCGGGCTTTTTGGCTTTCGGTGGACGTGGAATTGATCATGATGTGGCGGGCTCTGGGTGCATGTTTACTGCTGGGTTTGGCATTGCCGGCCTGGGCCGATACGGTCTGGCTAAACAATGGCGACCGCCTCACCGGACAGATTGTTCTGCTGGAGGGCGGCAAACTGGCGCTGAAAACCAAGTATGCCGGTCGCGTGTTGATTGACTGGGAGGATATCGACACCTTGAGTTCCGACCAACCGTTGCTGGTTAAACGCTCGGGCTTTACCGGGCAGCGCAGCCAGCACTTGGAAGCCGCCGGCAAGGGCATGGTGCGGGTGGTCAATGGCAATACACAGACCGTGCCGCTGAACGATATCAAGCAGTTGGTGCCGCCACGGCCACTGATTACTGACTTTGTTTGGGAGGGCAACCTCGACGCCAAGCTGGACATGGAGCGTAACGACAACGAAACCGACGAGTTCCGGCTTAAGGGCAATACGCGCGTCAGTCATGGCCGCTGGCGTCACGTGCTTAAGGGCGAGTACGAGCACGAGACCAAGAACAGCGAACAAGTTGATAACAACTGGGAGCTTGAATACGACCTCGACCGTTTTATCACCCAGCAATGGTTTATCCGCAGCAGCGCCTATCAGCAACGTGATGCGTTCGAGAAGATCGATCGACAAACCTCTTATGGCATGGGCCCCGGTTATCGCTTCTGGGATGACGAATTGGGCCGCTTTGAGCTGATCGGCCAGTACGAGCGCTTCACGCTGCACGGCAGTGGCGACACCACCCGCTTCGATGCCTATGGCATGGAGTGGGACTATAAACGCCTGCTCTCGGGCACCCGTATCGAGCTGTACAGCACCGCGCAGCTGGCCATGCCAACCATTGATGAGGTTGATTATGTGTTTGAGGGCGAGGCGGGGGTGCGTTACCGAGTTAATGAATGGGCGCGGGTGTCGTTACTTTACGAGCTCAATCAGCTGCGCGGCCTCGGACAAACTACGTCCGAGCGCAAGTACATGATCGGCTTGGGGATTGGCTGGTAAATCGGCGGTATAAAAAAGCCCCGCAGTGCAGACCGTGTGAAAACGTAGCGAGCGAAGGTTAGGCAAGGCAAAAGCAGGCGAAAAAGCGCAGTTTACGAGCTGTAAATGAGCATTTTTAGCCTGTTTTTAACGCCGTATAACCGAGCGCAGTAGTTTTCACACAGCCTGAGTGCGGGGCTTTATTTGTGGCTGCCTATTACAGGCGCAGACCACCGTCTAGTTCGAGGATGCGACCGGTGTAGTAGTCGTTTTCCAAGATGTAAGCCACGGAGTGGGCGATTTCCTTGGGTTGACCAAGACGCTTGAGCGGAATGCCGGAGGTCATTTTCTCCAGCGCTTCGGGTTTCATGCTGGCGACCATTTCGGTTTCGATAAAGCCTGGAGCCACACCGGCCACGCGGATGCCGTAGCGCGCCAGTTCTTTGGCCCAGACCACGGTGTCAGCGGCGACGCCGGCTTTGGCGGCCGAGTAGTTGGCCTGACCCATGTTGCCGGCACGCGAGATCGACGAGATGTTGATGATCGCGCCTTCGTTCTTCAGTTCGATCATCTTCGCCGCTACTTCGCGGGTGCAGAGGAATACGCCGGTCAGGTTGACGTCGATGACCGACTGCCACTGCGCCAGGCTCATCTTGGTCATCTCGCCGTCCTTGACCTTGATGGTCAGGCCGTCGCGCAGAATCCCCGCGTTATTGACCAAGCCATTGATGGCGCCGAAATCTGCGGCCACCTGTGCGACCATATGGGTCACTTGTTCTTCGTTGGCAACGTTGCACAGGTAAGCGCGAGCGTCACCGCCGGCAGCCTTGCAGGCCGCTACGGCTTCATCGAGTTTTTCCTGGTTGAGGTCAACCAGCGCCAACTTGGCGCCCTTTGCGGCCAGGTATTCGCCCATAGCGCGACCCAGGCCTTGGCAGCCGCCGGTGATGATGATGACCTTGTCTTGCAGTTGCATAAAATGATCCCCTCAAGGGTGGTTCGAAATTGCCCCGTAGGCGCCGCAGAAACAAAATCCCGAGCACCTGTCCGTTTATGACGAATTCTGTACGAGGAGTCACAAGTTGAGCGTTAAGGCGACCAAGAATGCCCGAGAATTGCTGCTCAAGGAATACCGTGGAGTACTTTCTACGCACTCCAAAGCCATGCCCGGTTTCCCGTTTGGCTCCGTCGTACCTTACTGCTTAGACGCTGAAGGACGGCCGTTACTGCTGATCAGTCGGATTGCCCAGCACACCCATAACCTGCAGATGCAGACCAAGTGTTCGTTGCTGGTCAGCGAACGTAGCGCGCATGACGTGCAGGCTGTGGGCCGTTTGACCCTGCTGGCCGAGGCGCGGCAATTAGAGGATGAAACACAAATCGCCGCGGCTGCCGCTCGCTATTACCGTTATTTCCCAGCCTCGCAGGATTATCACCGGGTTCATGACTTCGACTTCTGGTGTCTGCAACCGGTGCGCTGGCGTTATATCGGTGGCTTTGGCGCGATTCACTGGCTCGATCAGGTGGCGCTGGCCAATCCCTTTGCGGGCGAGCAGGAGCACAGCATGCTGGCGCATATGAATGCCGATCATGCGGCGGCCATCGCTCATTACGTCGCCCTCAACGGCTTGCCGAGTGATGAGCCGGCACAGTTGGTCGGACTCGACAGCGAAGGCATGCACTTGCGTATTGGTCAGGGCTTGTACTGGCTAGCGCTGCCAACATCTTGTAACACCCCCGCGCAAGTGCGCCAGGCCTTGGTGCAGCTGGCTCGCGCCGAGAGTTGGCCGACCAGTGGTGAGGCTGGCGCTTGAATTAAGCGTTACGGCCCCTTATCTCCAAGGAGTCGGAAGTTGTTTTTCCTTTGAAGGAATCGTTGATGCGCGCTTTTCTGTTTTTGTTTCTGTTGTTTCCGCTGATCGAACTGGCGGTACTGATTCAGGTGGGCAGCATGATTGGCGTATTGCCGACCCTGCTGCTGATTGTTGCCAGCGCAATACTGGGCAGCGTGCTGTTGCGGGTGGCGGGTATTGCCACGGCATGGAAGGCTCGGGAAAAACTGGCCCGTGGTGAGTTGCCCGAGCAGGAAGTGCTGGAAGGCTTGCTGATTGCTGTTGGCGGTGGCTTGCTGCTGCTGCCGGGGTTTATCAGCGATGTATTTGGCTTGCTCTGCTTGATCCCGTTCACCCGCCGGCTATTGGTCGGCAAGGTGCGCCAGCGCGCGGCTGAACAGGCACTGCGTCAGCGTGCTTTCGCCGATGACCTGCAAGCACGCTCGGGCCCGGCTCGGCCGAACGTTATTGAAGGTGAGTTCGAGCACCGCGACTCGTAAAAAAACCACCCTTGCCCTTGAAATATCGCGCAGCGACCTCATGTAGCTTGCAGCGCGAGGGGCGTGAGCTCCTTGACCGTGATTTCTGCGCTTCGCTTAGCGAAGCGCACCCGGCCTAGCCGGCCTGCTAACCCGTCGGTGACTGCACCGACTGAATAAAAACCACCTCTTGGGAGAGAATCGACAATGAAGCTTCGTCCTCTGCATGACCGCGTTGTTATCCGTCGTAGCGAAGAAGAATCAAAAACTGCTGGCGGCATCGTGTTGCCAGGTTCGGCTGCTGAAAAGCCCAACCGCGGTGAGATTCTGGCTGTTGGTACTGGCAAAGTGCTGGACAACGGTGAAGTGCGCGCTCCGGCCGTGAAAGTGGGTGACAAGGTTGTGTTCGGCCCTTACTCCGGCAACAACACCATCAAGGTTGACGGTGAAGACCTGCTGGTGATGAGCGAAAGCGAAATCCTGGCGGTAGTTGAAGGCTAAATAGCAGCGGCGGTTGTTATCCCGCCATTGCACTGGCGCATCAGCGCCACGAATTCTGTTCTACGAAACGAATTGAGGAATACCGATCATGGCTGCAAAAGAAGTTAAATTTGGCGACTCCGCACGCAAAAAAATGCTGGCTGGCGTAAACGTTCTGGCTGACGCAGTAAAAGCTACCCTCGGTCCGAAAGGCCGTAACGTGATCATCGAGAAGAGCTACGGCGCTCCGACCATCACTAAGGACGGCGTTTCGGTTGCCAAAGAAATCGAGCTGAAAGATCGCTTCGAAAACATGGGCGCTCAGCTGGTTAAAGACGTAGCTTCGCGTGCTAACGACGACGCCGGCGACGGCACCACCACTGCTACCGTATTGGCTCAGTCGATCGTCAACGAAGGCCTGAAAGCCGTCGCTGCCGGCATGAACCCAATGGACCTGAAGCGCGGCATCGACAAGGCGACCATCGCCATCGTTGCTCAGCTGAAAGCTCAGTCCAAGCCATGCGCTGACACCAAAGCGATTGCCCAGGTTGGCACCATCTCGGCCAACTCCGACAGCTCCATCGGCGACATCATTGCCGAAGCCATGGAAAAAGTCGGTAAAGAAGGCGTGATCACCGTTGAAGAAGGCTCAGGCCTGGAAAACGAACTGTCGGTTGTTGAAGGCATGCAGTTCGACCGTGGCTACCTGTCCCCGTACTTCATCAACAAGCCAGACACCATGGTGGCTGAACTTGATGGCCCGCTGATTCTGCTGGTCGACAAGAAAATCTCCAACATCCGTGAACTGTTGCCAGTTCTGGAAGCTGTGGCCAAGTCCGGCCGTCCGCTGCTGATCGTGGCCGAAGACGTTGAAGGCGAAGCCTTGGCGACTCTGGTGGTCAACAACATGCGCGGTATCGTTAAGGTCGCTGCTGTTAAGGCACCGGGCTTCGGCGATCGTCGTAAGGCCATGCTGCAGGACATCGCTGTTCTGACTGGCGGTACCGTGATCTCTGAAGAGATCGGTCTGAGCCTGGAAGGCGCCACTCTGGAGCATCTGGGTAACGCCAAGCGCGTGATCCTGAGCAAAGAAAACACCACCATCATCGACGGTGCTGGCGTTCAGGCGGACATCGAAGGCCGCGTTCTGCAGATCCGTAAGCAGATCGAAGACACGTCGTCCGACTACGACAAAGAGAAGCTGCAAGAGCGTCTGGCCAAGCTGGCTGGCGGTGTTGCGGTGATCAAGGTTGGCGCCGGCTCCGAAGTAGAAATGAAAGAGAAGAAAGCCCGCGTTGAAGACGCCCTGCACGCCACCCGTGCAGCCGTTGAAGAAGGCGTGGTACCTGGCGGCGGCGTAGCACTGGTACGTGCTCTGCAAGCCATCGAAGGTCTGAAAGGCGACAACGCTGATCAGAACGTCGGTATCGCTCTGCTGCGTCGCGCGGTTGAAGCACCGCTGCGTCAGATCGTGGCTAACTCTGGCGACGAGCCAAGCGTTGTGGTCGATAAGGTTAAGCAGGGTTCCGGTAACTACGGTTACAACGCTGCCACCGGCGAATACGGCGACATGATCGAAATGGGTATCCTTGACCCGGCTAAAGTAACCCGCTCTGCTCTGCAGGCCGCGGCTTCGATTGCCAGCTTGATGATCACCACCGAAGCGATGATTGCTGAAATCGTGGAAGACAAGCCTGCTGCTGGCGGTATGCCAGACATGGGTGGCATGGGTGGCATGGGCGGGATGATGTAGTGCGACGAGAGTCGCTATAGGTAGCTAGCCTAGCGGGCTGCATCTGGTGGTCACCAACATGGTTTGGTGACCACTTTCCCGCATAAAATAGCACTATTAAAACCCGATCCCGGGCCACTAAAGCCCGGTTTCGGTCACCCACAAGGTGTCGAATACAGGGTAAGTGCGCTTTAAATTTGGAGCGTTACCCGCTTTTAAATTACCTGCAAGAGGCATATTCCCTAGGGGAATTGCAGCCTGCATGGGGTCTTGTTTGATATGTGCTTGGCAGCTCTCTATAGGGCGCAAGCTGTATCTGTCATTGTCTCACTCGGACGCCGCACGGTATTCGGGTAAGAGACCTTTTGTTCAGCCAAAAGTAGCCTAGGGATAGTGCGTCACTGGTAACGGTGAGGTGCGAAGCTTCCTAACAATGTAGTCCCACGATGTCTGTGGTGTGTGGTTGCCGTGAGGTGCCATGCAGATCCTGCGAGCAACACGCGGGTGCGACGCTAGGCTGGTTGGTATGGTCAACGTAAGTGAACTGCTGATAAACACCGTCAACCGCATGGAGCCAAAGTTGCTGATAGGCTTTGACCAAAATGGTGCATGACTGGTTG